>Ga0114129_10002257_pt1 | contig 26634 bp, 12 predicted proteins | sample RhiMetdeltSRZDD1_FD_80071 | JGI IMG/M metagenome (GOLD analysis project Ga0114129, IMG submission 80071) | Populus rhizosphere microbial communities from Tennessee, USA - Rhizosphere MetaG P. deltoides SRZDD1 (version 2) (version 2) | ecosystem: Host-associated > Plants > Roots > Rhizosphere >...
CCACCAGGAACACCGGGAGATAGTGCGCGAAGTGGTACCCACAGGCGATGGGAACGAGCGCGAGCGCGAAGAGGGCGACGAGCCGGGCCAAGGGCAGCCGGATCCCCGCCAGGGGCGCCAGCAGGCCCACGGCGGCCACGTAGGCCACCACCAGCCCGGCGAAGACTCCGAGCAATCCGAGCGTGTTCGGGGCCATGAGGACGGTGCGGCCTGGGTAGGCGAGCGGGTTCGCGCCGAGCAGCCCGAGCCAGGTGAATGTGCGGGACAGGCCGTCGAACGACACGGACGAGAGCACGAGGAGCACGAAGGCGGCCAGGCTCACGGACCGGGCCCGCGTCCGGAGCAGCCTGAGAGCGGGGAGCGCCAGCTCGACCTCGAGCCGCGCGCCGCGACCCGGCCGGCGGCCGCTCGGGACGCGCGCGCCGAGCGGCGCGAGCCAGGAGACCATGCGGAAGAACACGGAGAACGGCTCCGCCTCGCCGAGCCACCGCTCCCCGAAGGCGAGCATGCCGCCGAAGTGGGCGAGGACGTAGCCCACCACTAGGCGGGCCAGCACGGCGGGATCGGACGGCGCCGGATAGACAAGCTCGAACCAGGCGAACGGCAAGAAGCCCGCGACGGCGGGCCAGTGGCCGGCCCACGGCGGATACGCGAGGGGCGGCCGCTTCCGCCATCCGGCGAGCGGCCCGGCCGACGTGACGAGGCGGTAGAGCCCGGTCCAGGGGTTCAGGTGCGCCCAGAGGTTTCCGAAGACCGCGTGGAGGTAGGTGAACCCGATCCACCAGACGGTCCAGACGAACAGGGGAAGTGGGTTCGCGAGCGGGTCGCGGCTGCCGAGGACGCCCGCCGCGGCCAGGAGCACGATCGCAGCGAGGGAGAGCAGGCTCGCGGCGGTCGAGACCGTGTCACGCCAGGGAAACACCGCGACGCTGAGCCGCAGCGAGAGCGCCTCGAGGCGCGAGAACAGCCGCGGTGGCACCAGGGCGACCAGGGCGAACGACGCCGCCACGACGATCGCCCCGCCCGCCACGTACAGGTGCGTGGGCAGCAGCAGGATGAACGCCCCCCCGCCGACATGGGCGGACGCGACCACGGGCCAGGTCGCGACCGTGCCGGCACAGGCCGCCATCACCCGAGTCGTGAACCGGGACTCTCCCGCTCGCTTGATCATCCCGCCGGTCCTACTGCGTCGCGATCCGGCGCGGGCGATGGCGGAGCTCGCCCGGCGAGGGTGGGCTAGGAAGCCCGGCGCCGCGTGCGCGGCGTCGCCGTCTCCGGCTCGTGCGCGATCGGGCTCGCTGTCGAGAGCGGGCGGCGCGCGTCGAGACTCTTCTGGAGAGTGGCCATCAGGTCCTCCGTCGGAGGAGGCGTCGGCAGCTCGGTGGCCTCGATCGTCCCGCCCGCGCGCTTCTGGTCGATGGCCGCGAGCACCCGCTGGCGATACTCGTCGGCATACTGGGCGAGCTCGACCTCGGGGCGCGCGAGGTCCTCGATCAGCCGGACGGCGAGCTCCAGCTCCCCGGGCTTGACCGCGACCTCCGGTCGCTCCACCTCGGCGAAGCTGGCCACTTCGTCCGCGTAGTAGAGCGTGTGGAGGTGGAGGCCGTCCCCGACGGGCCGGAGGAGAACGACGTGCGACTTGCCCCGCATGGTGTACGTCGCGACCCCCACGCGGCCAGTCTGGGCCATCGCCTCGCGGAGCAGCTGGTAGGCCCGTTCGCCGCCCTTGGCCGGCCCGACGTAGTAGGTACGGTCGAAGTAGACGGGATCCACCTGGTCGAGCGGGACGAACTCCTGGATGTCCATGACGCCGCCGGCCTGAGTATCGAGCGCCGCCAGCTCGGCCTCGGTGAACCGCACGTACTCGTCGGCGGCGACCTCGAAGCCCCGCTCCAGCTCCTCGCGGGAGACGACCGCCGCGCAGACGGGACAGGCGGACTGGAGCTGGATGCGGTGCCCGCACCGGCCGTGCAGGAGGTGGAACGTCACGCCCTCCGCGCGGGTGGCCGTGTAGAGACGAATCGGGACGTTCACGAGCCCGACCGCCAGGGTGCCCGTCAGGAGCGCGCGCGGTGGCATGGAAGGAACCCTAGTTTACCATCGGGTCCTCTCGCGGCGCGCTCGGGTGGAGGCCCAAGGGCGGTACCGCCTATCAGGCGGCGACGGAGGCAGCCCATGCGCGCCTGATATCGGGGGCGCTCGGTGGATCCGTCCCGCAGGCCAACGATCCGGCCCGGGGCGGCGCACCGGTCGCCCCCCGAGCCGGGTCGCGATCAGCGCAGTCGATGCCGCATCGACGCGTCGGGATCGGCCACAGCGGAGGAGCGGGCCGCCATCGAGGAGCGGGACACCATCGATGACCTCGACGAGGGGGACAGTGATTCTTCGATCAAAATATCGTCGAGGGTTCCCGAGAAGGAGTCGAGCCTCAGCGACAGATCGTCCTTGTCGTACTCCCAGTACACCACGTCCGTCTCGAAGACGAACTCTCTGGCCGGGATGCCAGAGTCGTCCATCACCGTGTTTCCAGCATTGGGCCCGCCCCCAGCATCGTACGTGCCGGCACCCACGATTGGCTTACCCGGGCCGTGCACCAGGAAGATCGCCGGCCTGGGAAGATTGTAGAAAGCGCCCTCGTAGGAAAAGGCATATATCCGTGCAAGCTTCGGGGGATTCTCCTTGGTATCGGGAGCGGCAATGAGCTGCTGCTTCAAGAACTTGTTGAAGCCCAGGTCCGAAAAATCGCCGGCGGCCAGTGCCTCCAGCCTCACGCCCTTCAACAGCCTGCCGTACATCTTGACTGCTGATTGAGTCAGTAGCGTCTCTGACATGTTGCGGTCCTCCGTCGTAAAGGGTGGACGGCTGTCGCCTACGCGCGCGATCGACTTGGGCGGCCGGCGGGCCTGCTCGGCAGTCGTCGACCCGCGATGCCGCGGCGCGAGGCTCGGAGCGGGGTTCGGGCCGTCAAGCGCGAGTCGATCTCGCGCCAGGCGAAACTCTCCCGGATAGTCTGCGCGTACCTGCCTCCCGTCAGGTCTCGATCGACGGACACCAGGGCGTCGAGGACATCGAGGTAGCTCAGATTGTGCGGTGACAGGCGACGCCACGAGTGCACGAGCCCGGTTCCGAGGTAGTCACGCGTTTGCAGCAGCACGGCCTTGAAGGCTTCATGGCGGCCTTCGTAGGCTGACGCGAACCGAGCCTCGATCACCGGGTCGTCCACCAGGGTCCCTGAGACGCGCCCTGACGCGCGGTCCAGCTCGACGCTGATGAGTCCTGCATCCACCAGGTTCTGCTGGTACACATCGACGAAGATGTCGAAGACGGCTCCTGTGAGCGGCTGGGACAGCTCGTGGAGCGCACAGGAAATGTCCTGGGACTTGGAGAGGTCGTCGACATCGGACATGCGGAGATCGTTGTCCGCGATCCGAAGTTGCGCGGTTTCCGAGAGCTCGCCAATTCGACTCAGCTCGGTCAGATAGTAGAGGTTCCCGGCCGAGCGGCGCAGCACGTGATCCGCAACGGTGTGGAAGTGCAAGCATGCCACGAGGGCAACGAGGTCGGCGGCGGACTCGTGAAATCCGAAGTACTGATCCGTTCGGGTCGTACTCGGGGGCGTGCCAAGCTGGGAGTAGATCAGGAGGTGTCCCAGCTCGTGCGCGAGGACGTCGAAGTTCTGCCAGTGAAAGCGCGGCGCGCCCAGCTCGTCGCGAGCATATCCGGCCTCGATGAAACCAAATCCGGCCTGGGCGTTCGCCCACTCCACGTAGGGCACGAGCTCGAGACGATTGTGGACTCCCCGGAAATGCCACTCGATCCGGTGGCCGGCGTAGCCCTCCCAGATGTCCAGGACTCGCCGAATGGTCGCGTACATGTGCGCCGCCCGGAACCCAGGGCTGTCGACCTCCAGATGATCGAAGTGCCCATCCGGGCCGGGCCGGGTGGGAGGGAAGGCGGGACCGACGTACGGCGGCAAGTAGGGATACTCGTACGGACCAGGCTTTCCGATCGCGTCGACGACGTACATGCGGTCGTCCGCGGGGCCCGGTGCGACCGTCCCCGCCGGCCGGGCGATCCAGACCGTCTCTGGCTCGCGGAACGCCTCGAGCGCGGGGTCCTGGGCGAACAGCCGGAAGCGCGTGCCGGGGCTTCCGCTGACCGGCTGGCGGCGCCGGGCCACGCCTCAGTCCTCGCGCTCGCGCCGGCCAGGACCCGGGCAATCGCCCCGCGTCACGTGGATCCACTCCCGCCAGAGCGCACGGTAGAACGACCCGGTGTCGGGGAAGCCGACATCTGCCGCATGCTGGGCGATGTCATCGGGCACCGGAAGGCCGAGGCGCTTCTCAAAGTACCAGAGCGTCACCTGGAGCTTGGTCTGCTCATCAACCTGGTCGTCTTCGAGACCCATCGCCGCCAGCGTGCGCTGCTTCGCCCGGGCACGCGCCGCGTAGCGCGAGTACTCCCCCCTGACACGCAGGTCATCCAGGAGATGGGCCTCGGCTCGCAGTCGGCCCAGCGTCTCGAGCTGCTCGAGCTGCGCCTCCTCGGCGACCAGCCGAGCGAAAGCGACCGGGGTGAGGTCGCTGTCAGCCAGCCAGCGCTCGAACGTTCCAGCGCCGAACAGTCCGAGGCGCCGTCGCAGCGTGGCATCCGCCTGGCGTTTCGCTTCGTCGCCAGGCGCGAGCCCTTGCCGCTCGCACTCCCGCAGCGCTGCCATCCGCAAGAGCCCGGCCCGTCTGGCCGCGATGTAGGCTAGGCCGTCGAGGCGAAGCTCGTCGAGCAGCCCCTCCGACTCGGGTCCCGGCGGCTCGAAGTCCACCGCAGCCCGGTTCCACATTGCGCTCGTCTCGAATACGTAGTCGACTCGCACCGGCTCCGGATCATCGGCGAGGAAATCCCGCATGGTGGTCAACATGGCCAGCGCGTCCGCGCGTTTCTGATTGACGCTTCCGGTGACCAGCCAGCCGCGCAGTGCATCGAGCTCCGACATCGGAAGGCCCTGCTGGCCGCCAAGAGCCAGGAGCCGCTGGTAGGATCGATCGGGATAGAAGAGCTCCTTCCCGAACCGAGCGAGCGTATCACGCGTCGCCGGAGCGATGACACCCGCCTTCACGGCGAGCGCCAGTGTGCACCGGATGTTGACCATCGCTTCGGAGAGCGAGACGAAGCCAACCTCGGCTGCGCCGTGCACCACGGCGACCTCGTCGTCATCTTCGAATGGTTCGGCCGCATATGGCGCGAGGCGACCATCGCGATAGGCCTCGAAGATAAGACCGACGCCGCGCATGCCAAACGGTGCGAGCTCGGCCGCGCGCAGGGCGCCCATGCTCGCGCTCCCGAAGACATGAACACCCCGCGCCATTGCCCACAGGATCTCCTTGTGCCAGACGGACGGAACCTGCTGGAAGTAGCCGTCGATGATCCCCACGGCGCGAGGCCGGTGGCGGATGACCGCCCTATACACATCGCCCTGCCGCACGGGGGGTAGATAGACAGCATCCAGCACGGACCGCGCGTCCGCGATCGGAATCGTGGGCCCAGCGAATACGCAGGTCGTCATGCCGTGCGCTCCTCCACGGCTCGGGCCCGGGAACCGGGCACATGGCGGTCCCCCTCACCTTCGTCGGGTCCCTCCAGGCCGGGGATCACGACCCGGGCAACTTGTAGCCCCAGCTCCGGCTTGGTCAAGTCCACGGCAACGACCTGCCGAATCCCCACGGCCAGGAGGCGCTCCAGCGCCCAGCTCACATCCTCGTCGAGGCTGTCCCGATCGTGAGTCGGCACGTCGTGAAAGTCTCGAAACGGAGTGTCGCCACTCATCAGCGCGTGGCACTCACGCAGGCGTCGAGCGCGCTGCGCCGGGGTGTAGTCCGCCTCGCCGAAGTCGTCACGGGAGCCCGCGATGTACGTGGTGCGCGCCTGGGCAGCTTCGGTCAGCGCGCGGAGCAGAGCGATGCCTCGCACGGGATGACATCCCGCGCCGAACTCCGGGTCGGCGGAATCGTCGTCGCGCCCGAGCACCAGGCAATTGAACGACGCGATCCCGACATCCGTGGTGGTGTCCCACACCTTCACCGCGATGTCGGCCCGCGCGAACCGGTCGAGCACCCAGCGACACGCGGCGTCGTCGACGGTCTCGAGCTGGAGCGCGCGGCGGGCCTTCCGGCGGGTATGCTTCCACAACGCGGTTGCGTCCCGCTCGATCACCTCGTGGATCCCGTGGCTGACCGCTTCGAGGATGTGGTTCCCCGACGCGAGCCCGTTGGTGTTGGCCACGAAACACCCGTGCGCGGGGCCACGGGGCAACGTGTAGTCGGTGTGCACGAGCTCGTACGGAACCCAGAGCGGAGACCGGCTGATGAGATCCCGGCCCTCGATCCACAGCAGGGGCTCATCGTCGTGATATGGGCTCCCCTGGGGGCGCGGGAGCGCGGCCACGTCTACCAGTTGGTGAGTGCGGCTGAGTTGACGGTAACTGCCGAGCTTGAGGGACGAGGTGATGGTCTCGGCGTGATAAGTCTCTACCGCCTCCATCAGGCCGGAGGCCTTGGCCGCCGCCAGGTCGAAGCCCTTGCCCTGGGACACCGCGATCGAGCGCGAGTTCGGTCGGCACACCATGACGACCGGGACGCCGATCCGATCGAGGCCGGTGATGTTCGCGATGCGCGTGATTCCCATCTGGGCCATGAGCGGGGCTACACGCGCGAGCGTCTCCGGCGGGGCCACGGTTCGATGGGTCCCAAGTCGGTACGACTTGGGGATCGCGTCGCCCGGTGTCGCCCCAGCGGGAGGCATCCCGCCGAGGCCGTCGATGGACTCTGGCAACGGGCGCCCGGCACCCCGTATGGGCATCGTCGGCGAGTGCCGCACCTCGCGCGCGGACGAGGCGTTCACACCGGGATCGATGATCCGGAGCCCGCGCTCACGTGGTAATTCGACGAGCAGGGGGCGGAGACAGCTCATGAAGCAGCGCTCGCGCCTCGCGGAGATCGACCGTGTCGAACCCCTCACGGAACCACTCGTAGACGGGGACAAGCCACGCACACGCGGCAGCTGTTTCACCGCGGCTCCGCTCGAGCGTCGCGAGGCTCATGGCTGCCCGGAGCTCCAGCGATCGGGCGTTCTGCTCGCGGGCCACCGACAGGGCGCGACGGAAATTCGCTTCCGCTTCGTCGGCTTGCGCGGGCGACGAGGCCAGGAGGGCCTCTCCTTGCCTCCGATGCAGCTCCGCATTCCAGTAGCACAGCCCGCTTCGTTCCGTTTCCGCCAACGCTTCGCCGAGCAGGTCTAGGGCGGGGCCCGGCTGACCCGCCTTGACGCAGGCAGTGGCCAGCATTTCCTTCAGGATGGGGAAGTCCTCGCCTGTCGCAACGGCCTTCAGCTCATCGAGCCCCTGACGCATGCCTGCGATACCTCGGTCGATCTCCCCTAGCTCCGCTAACGCCCAGCCCAGGAACATCGTGCCCTTGGCCTTGTGTGCCGAGAAGCCCTGGGTCTCGGAGAACAGCATCAGCTCGGCAGCGCGCGACTGAACGGTCTTGGCGTCGCGTCGATAGCGGTGAAGCAGCAGGCTCATGTCGAGTGCGTGAACAAGCGACCCCGCGTGGGCGAGGTGGCGCGCCCACGCCATCGCCTCCCGACCAGTTGCGAGCGCCTTGTCAGGAAAGCCCAGGAGCCAGAGCGCAAAGGCACGCTCTCCGATCCCGCACACCTTCGGATCGTGCCCGCCATACACGGCACCGTGCGTTCGATAGTTCCCGGCATGGTAGAGACGGAGACCCTCGTCGATGTGCTCGCAGCACGCTTCGTGCCGGCCCAGGTGGAACAGACTGGCCCAGAGACAATGATGCGCCTGAAGGCTCAGGCCAGGGTCGTTCAGCCTGCCGGCCAGCTCCAGCAGTCTCTGGGCGATCTCGAGCCCTGTCTCAAAATTCGTATGGCCCCCGGCGATCCGCCACGAACCCCACATGGCGGCGAAGTGTTGGGGAGAATCGGGGAGGTTCGAGCAGAGCTCAAGCGCTCGGGAATAAGTCTGCGCCACCTCGGGCGTCTGAGGTCCCCTCGTGTTGATGAGCACGGGGCCCAATGCGAGCAGAAGGTCGAGCTCCCGACGTCGATGCTCGACGCTCACGGGAAGAGTGCTGACGAGCTTCAGGCCTCTCGTCAGGTGAGAGATCGCCTCGACGTTCGCCGACCGCTCGCTCGCGCGTCGACCAGCCAGCTGCCAGTAATGGAGCGCCTTGGGGGCGAGGTGAGCCTCCGTGCAGTGATGCGCGAGAAGCTCGGGACTTGCCTCCAGCGTCTCCGGAAACTGAGTCTCGAGCACCTCGACGATCTGCGCATGAAGCGCCTGTCTTCGCGCCAGCAGCAGACTTCCGTAGGCCGCATCCTGGATGAGGGCATGCTTGAACGAGTAAGTCGCCCGGGGCGGCGCGCCCTGGCAGAGCATGAGCTCCGCATCGACGAGCTGGCCGAGCGCCGCGTCCAGCTCGGCCTCTGGCATGGATGCTACCGCGGCCAGCAACTCGTATGAGAATTGGCGTCCGATGGCGCTCCCGATCTGGGCGACCTTCGGGCCGGAGGCGAGCTGGTCGAGGCGCGCCATCAGTGAATCGTGAAGCGTCGCCGGAATCGCGAGAGGGGGAATCGCCCCGACCAGCTCGTAACGGTCCTCGTGCTCCTGGAGCAGCCCGGATTCGAGCACCGTCTTCGTCAGCTCCTCGATGAACAGCGGCACACCGTCCGTCTTGGTCACGATGTGCTGCAGGATCGGCTCCGGCAGGGATTTCCCCTTGGCCACCCGCCGGGCGATCTCGGCTGCCTCCGTCGGGCTTAGTCGGTTCAACGTGGAGCACGTGACGTGAGGCAGCCCTGTCCATCCCGGAGCATAGCCCGGGCGACAGGTGATGACGGCCAGGATCCGCTGGTTGCCGGAGCGCTCCACGAGAACATCGAGCCACTCCTGTGAGGTGGGGTCGATCCAGTGCACGTCCTCGAACACGAGGAGCAGGCCCGACTCCCCGGCGAAGCCCTCGATCAGACTCTGAAGCGCGGCCAGCGTCAGTTCTCGCTGTCGCTGCTGGGTTACTTCAACTGGCGCGTAGCGATCTCCCGTCGAGACGGATACGAGTGGGGCCAGCAAGGGGACCATCGTCTCCACAGCCTGGCCGCACTGCCCAAGCAGCGCCTCGAGCTTTGCCAGCTTCCGCTCCATCGAGTCCTCGCGCTCGAACTCCGCGAGGCGTTCCAATGCGGTACCGACCGGGTAGAGCACACTGTTCGAGTGATGCGGCGAGCACTGGAGAAGGACCACTCTTTGCGACTCCTGGGCGACCCGCTCTCCGAGACTCTGGACGATACGAGACTTGCCGATCCCCGGCTCGCCGGTCAGCAACACCACTTGCCCCCGGCCGCTCATGGCGTCGTTCCATCGCTGCATGAGCAGATCGAACTCTTCCCTCCGCCCGACGAGCGGCGTGAGGCCCGCCGCGTGCGCGGCTTCGAAGCGGGTCAAGGTCTCGTTCAGGTGCATCACCCGCCAAGACTGGATCGGGCGCGAGACGCCCCGGAGGGCGACGAAGCCGAGATCCTCGCACACGAACCGGTCCCCGACCAGATGACGTGTCTCGGCCGTGATGACCACGGTGTTCGGCTCGGCCCCGGCTTGCAGGCGCGCCGCGATATTCAGGGTCTCCCCGACCAGCCCGTCGGCCTCCCCCGGACGCCCGCCTGGAGAATCCCCCGCGATCACCAGACCCGTCGCGATCCCGACGCGAACCGCCAGCTGGATGTTTGCGGCGCCGATCGGCACCGGCCGAAGCTGCACGCCCTCCACGATCCCGAGGCCCGCCCGCACGGCCCGCTCAGCATCGTCCTCGTGCGCCATCGGGTACCCGAAGTAGGCCAGAATGCCGTCACCGAGGTACTGCGCGACGTGGCCGCCAAAATGCTGGACTACGGAGGTGCACGTGGTCAGGTAGGTCCGCAAGAGCGCCCGGAGGTCCTCCGGATCCAACTGGCCCGATATGGAAGTGGATCCGACGAGGTCGGCAAACAGGACGGTCACGCGTCTTCGCTCGGCCTGACGAGCCTCAGGGGAGATGCCGCGTGGGTGGTCCTGGGCAGCGGTGAGCGGCGGTCGGCCCGGGGGCATGGGTGGGCCAGGGAGGTGAGCGAGCACCGCGCCGCATTCCCCGCAGAACTCGAAGTGAAGTGGGTTCTTGAAACCGCAAGCGGAACACGCGTTCGTCAACGGCCGGCCACACCCGCCGCAGAACCGCGACGGCTCCGGATTGTCGAATCCGCAGGTGGCGCACTTCAAGCCGAACCCCCTTCAGGCAGCCGGCCCACTCGGCAGGTGGCCGTGACACTAAGGCAGCCACGGGACCTTGTCAAGTCGTCGCACCCTCGTCGGATCATCGGTCGCGTCGGTCCTCGGGGACCGTATGCGGCACCGTTAACTTGTCCTTCGCCAGAACTCTATCCGGCGGATCGGAGGTCGATCTCTGCTCGTATCCGGGGACAATCTCCGGGCATGATCACCACATCACGCGGGTCTCGCTCCCGTAACACGAGCGCGCCGGCCGTCAGAGGAGGTAGCGCTCCGCGTGAAGGAGCGCCACCAGCTTGCCCTCGGCCTTCAGCCAGCCGAGCTCGGTCAGACCGCCGTCCTGCGAAGCGACGAAGGCGACTGACTCCTGGACACGGCAGCAGAATTCCGCGGCCGCACGGTGGCGGGCACCTCCAAGTTCACGAATGGAGCGCGTGACCCCTCCGGCTTTCGCGCGACCTGCTTCGACGCAGAGGACGTCGCCGATGGAGAGCTGGCCCGATTGAATCATCGCGCCGAACGCGAGCAACCTCAGATCCATGTCGAGAACGGTGGCGCCGTCTACCGCTGTGACTTGGCCGACGGTGTCCGCTTCATACTGCAGATGCTCCGACTCGATGAGCGCGTGGGCGGCGTACGGGTTCGGGAGCAGGCGATCCAGGGCGTCGCGAAGGCCGCGAAAGGGTGGAGAACACTCATACCTCGGCGCGTCGCTCAGAGCGTCTCTCCAGGCTGATGGGCCACTCGGCACGAGAAGAACGATGCCCCCATGACCGGCCCGGCGCATGGCGTCCACAACCCGTGTGGTCCAGTAGGCGTTCACAAACCGATCGCCGACGGGCGTGTCGGCCGGCAGCGCCAGCCGGGTGATGCGGACAAGGGTGTTGTAGTCCTCGTCTTCGAGGAAGGTCGCTTCTCCAGCGTGATAGATCATCACGTTGCGAAGCATGCCTTTGACCACCAGGAGTCCCGGTCCCTTGACGTCGACGCACAACGCAGTGGGGGTGATGGGGGTGAGGCCCCAGATTGCGAGTGCCTGAGACCCTCCCGCTCGGATGCCAAGACCGCGTCGCTCCCGGTGAACAGCGGGGGCGAGCTTCACGACCGCCTGGACGTCCAATGGTATAGGCTGCTCGAACACCAGATCCTCAGCGGTCGAAGGTGACTGAAGCAACAGCGGCACGGCAACCGGTCGCCCCTCCTCCTGCTGAAGACTCGCCCAAAAGGCAATGTTCAACAGCACGCTGACATGGTCGGCCGACGGGATCGACATCGAATAGGTCGCCGTGCTCGGCAGGGAGCCGAGCAATTCCAGCAACTTCGACACGGTACCGGCGTCGCCGGGAAGCCTGCTCGCCAACCCCAGCCGGGCGAAGGCATCCAGCAATGTGTCATTCCCCTTCCCTCTACCAGGTGACACGCGTCCCCCCCGTGGTGATCAATCGAATTGCCGGCACGCGGGCGGCTCGACCTTCTCGGTGCAGGTGACTTCCGTCAAGAAGGTCCTTTGAGAGGGGAGAGTAACACGTTCCGCGGTCGTGGCCCCGGTGAGCGTGTGACGGGAGCGAGCGCGGATCCCGGCGAGGACGTCATGCTCGGGAGGGTCCTCCGCCGCCAGTCCTGCGCACCCACCCGTCCTTCCTATCGCCCTCACGCGGTCGGCCGCGTCACGAGCCGGTGCACTTCCGTCGTGAGCGCGTGGATCTGGGTCGTCAGCGTCACGAGTCGCGCCGAGAGGTCCAGCAACTGCTGATTCTGCCGCTCCTCGGCTTGGATCATCTCCCACTGGTGGTCGGCCAGCACCTGCCGTTTCACGTCGGCGCGGTTCTGGCTGATCATGACGAACGTGCTCAGGAAGATCGCTTCCAGGGACACGATCATCGTGAGGAGCCCGTACGGGAAAACATCCTTGAACGGCTCGAGCTTGAGCCACAGGACGAACCAGATCACGTGGAGGTAGACGAACCCCATCGAGCCGGCGAACGCGGTGATCGCGTCGGCCACTCGGTTCTGCAGGCTGGCGGCTCGCTGTTCCGCGTAGCGGGCCAAGCTTGGATGTTTCGGGTCCGTCGTCCTCCAGAGTGCCATCGGGTCCTCCGTCGCCGCTCGATCGAGTGGCGGGTCGTGCGTCTGGCCGCGGCTGACGCCGAGTCGTCGCCCGTGGCATACTCCGCGTATGGTGGACAAGTCAAGCACTTCGAAGAAGCGGCAGCGCCCCGGCCCCAACCTCCTTTCCACGGCCGAGAAGCCCAAAGACCGCCGGGCGGGTGAGCAAGGCCGACGCGGGGCCGTCACCGGGCGCAAGGCGGGGACGCAGAAGCGCTCGGCGAATCGGAAGCGGGAAATTGCCCGGCGAGCCGACCGGGCTCGCTGGAGCTAGGTGACAACCGCCTGAACTAGTACCCCACGACCGCCACGCAGACCACTGGCATCGCCGTCGCCAGGACGCCCACCCGAGCCGGTGGCACCGGCCACGCTCAAGGACGGCAGGCGACCGGCGCTCCTCGTGCGAGTACGAACGCTCGTGAGCGATAACGCCCGCCTTCGGATCCCGTTCGGGCGCCCCCTGTCACAGCGGGCGCCCGAGTCGCGCTCCGCCATCGGGCGGTGGCTGCTGGGCGTGACCGACCTCCATGGCTCCGGAGGCGGGACGGGCCAGGAGACGCACTCGTGGCGGCGCGTGATCTGGCTCACGGGCGTCGACTACTTCTCGACCCTCGGCTACCAGCCTGGCATCGCCCTCCTCGCGGCCGGCGCCGTCGCACCGCTGGCCACGTCCGTCCTCGTCCTGGTGACGCTGATCGGGGCCCTGCCGATCTACGCGCAGGTCGCGCGCCGCTCCTACGCCGGTCAGGGATCGATCGCGATGCTCGAGAACCTGCTCCCGGGCTGGAGCGGCAAGCTCCTCGTGCTCGTCCTGCTCGGGTTCGCGGCCACCGACTTCGTCATCACCATGACGCTGTCGGCCGCGGACGCCACCAAGCACGCCATCGAGAACCCGTACCTGCACCCCTTCCTGGGCGACGCGCAGGTCGGGGTCACCCTGGTCCTCCTCGCCCTGCTGGCCGTCGTGTTCCTGTTCGGGTTCCGGCAGGCGATCGGGATGGCCACGGTCGTCGCCGTCCCCTACCTCCTGCTGAGCCTGGTCGTGCTCGGCCGCGGTCTCGGCGAGATCGCCGCCCGGCCGGAGCTGTGGAGCGACTGGCACCGCGCCCTCGGAGCCCGGGGCGACTGGGGCACGATCGCCGCCGGAGCGCTGCTGGTGTTCCCGAAGCTCGCGCTCGGGATGAGTGGCTTCGAGACTGGCGTCTCGGTGATGCCCCTGATCGACGGCGGCGCCTCCGATGCCCCGCCGCCGCGCGGCGCCCAGGCGCCCTTCGGCCGGATCCGCAACACGCGCAAGCTCCTCGTCGCCGCGGCGGCGATCATGAGCGTGATGCTCGTGCTCTCGAGCGTGGTGACGACGCTCCTGATCTCGCCCGCTGACTATCGCGAAGGGGGACCGGCGAGCGGGCGCGCGCTCGCCTACCTCGCCCACGGGTTCTTCAGCGCCGGGTTCGCGTCGATCTACGACATCTGGACCATCATCATCCTCTGGCTGGCCGGCGCCTCGGCGATGGCGGGACTGCTGAACCTGGTCCCGCGCTACCTGCCGAGATTCGGCATGGCGCCGGCGTGGGCGGCGCGGGCCCGCCCGCTCGTGCTCGTGCTCTTCGCCATCAACGTCCTCGTCACGCTGATCTTCCAGGCCAGCGTGGAGGCGCAGAGCGCAGCCTACGCCACCGGCGTGCTCGTGCTGATCCTGTCGGCGGCGCTGGCGGTGACGCTGGCCCTGTGGCGCGAGGACCGGCGGCCGGCCAGCGTGTACTTCGGGGCGATGACCCTCGTCTTCGCCTACACGCTTGTCGACAACTGCGTGGAACGGCCGGACGGGGTGATCATTGGGGGTGCGTTCATCCTCTTCGTGCTCGTGGTGAGCGCAGTGAGCCGGTCCGTCCGGGCCACCGAGATCCGGGTATCCGAGGCCGAGTTCGTCGATCGGGCTTCGGCGGCGCTCGGCCCGTCGCTGGTCGGCAAGAAGGTGCACATGGTCCCCATGAAGGCCCGCTCGCCGGAGGCCCGCGCCGGGAAGGCCGCCGACATCCGCCGGTATTACCGGATCGACGAGCCGCTCACCTTCGTGCACGTGAACCTCCTCGACAACCGCAGCGAGTTCCTGGCGCCGCTGAGAATCGAGGTCCGGCGGGAAGGGCGCGAGTACGTCATCGAGGTGCACGGGGCGATCGCCATCGCCAACACGATCGCCTACCTGAGCGAGATGGTGGACCCGATCAGCATCTTCCTCAGCCTCACCCGGCAGGATCTGACCCGGCAGGCGTTTCGCTTCCTGCTCTTCGGGGAGGGGGAGACCGGCCTGCTCGTCTACGCGATCCTTCTGCGCTACTGGGAGGGGACGTCTGAAGAGGACGTGCGGCCGCGGATCCACCTGCTGTCGGACTGAACGGCCGCCGTCGTCGCGGGCTGCACCCCGGCCGCGGGGGGGGGGCGGGTCGGTGGCTTCGAGTAGGACCAAGGTCCAATACCCGCGGCAGGATCGTGTCGACTACAATCGGGAAGTCTCTCATGCTCGCGATCCCTCGGAGGCCCCGTGTCTGCCTGCCACCGCACGCGAAGTCCGCAACCGAGCCAGCCGACCGACGGGTATTCAGGATCCATCCCCGGTCCGCCAGACCGCAAGAGCCTAGACAGACTGCCGGTGGTTTAGTCGCAGGTGAAGGAGTAGGTCCGTGTGGTGAAGCGCGCCGCGTGGTCGACCCTTGAGCGGGGGTACACTTTCTCGAGCTGGGTACTGAGCGCCGAGGGGCCCTGGACCGAGGCCACCGACGAGTCGTCCCGAGTGGCCCGCGGGCTCCCGAGGCTCTCGGCTCGTTGCTCGCCCATCCGCGCCGGGTCAGAAGGGCCACCGACATGCCGGGGCTGAGAGCCAGCGGGCTGTTCCGAGACTTGGGGTCGCCCGGTTTCTCGTCAGGATCTCTGCCTGACTCTCAAGACGCCATCCGGGCAGAGCTCTTCAGCGCCGAGCGTCTCGAACAGTACGCGGAAAGCGTGGCCGACCAGCGTGTCCTCGCCGAGGGTCGAAGCGGGCGCCCTCTCTCCCCGCGCGTGCGAGACAGCGGGCGCGTGCTACTCCGATGCTATCGCGAACTCGCCGCCGTGATCCGAGAGGAAGGCGCGATCACCCCGGCCGCGGAGTGGTTTGTCGACAACTTCCACATCGTGGAGGACGTCCTTCGGGAGGTCCGGGAGGACCTGCCGCCGGGATTCTACCGCCGGCTGCCGAAGCTCGCAGAGGGCCCCCTCGAGGGCTACCCTCGGGTACTGGGCCTGGCCTGGCCCTTCGTCGCCCACACCGACAGCCGCTTCGAGGCCGAGACCCTCCAGCGCTTCGTCGAGCGATTCCAGCGGGTCCAGGTGCTGACCATCGGTGAGCTGTGGGCCGTCCCCATCGGCCTGCGTCTGGTGCTCCTGGAGAACCTCCGGCGCCTGGCCGAGCGGATCGTGAACAGCCGCGCCGCTCGCCGTGACGCCGACGCGCTCGCGAACGAGCTGCTGGGGCTCGGAGGGCAACCGGCGCGCCGCCTGGCCTTTCGGCGACTCGAGGCCGCCGCCTTGCCGACGGCCTTCACCGTGCAGCTCGTCCAGCGCCTGCGAGAGCAGGATCCCGAGTCGACGCCGGCGCTTGCATGGCTCAGCGAACGGCTGTCCACGTTGGGTACGTCGCCCGATGAGATCGTCCGATTGGAGCATCAACGCCAGGCGGCGATGAACGTGACAGTTCGCAACGTGATTACCAGCATGCGGACGATGGCGACGTTCGACTGGGCGGAGTTCTTCGAAAGCCTCAGCCTGGTCGATGCCTCGCTGCGCGCCGGCAGTCACTTCGGCGCGATGGACTTCGCGACGCGCGACCGGTACCGTCACGCGATTGAGGACCTCGCCCGAGGCTCCGGGCGGACCGAACTCGACGTCACCCAGGAGGTGATCGCTCGAGCGCAGCGCGCTGCGTCCGACCGGGGCCCGGCGGGCACCCCGTCTGGACACCGGGCCGAGGATCCTGGTTACTACCTGATCTCGAAAGGGCGCCAGGGCTTCGAACGGGAAATCGGCTACCGGGTGCCCGTCACGCAGTGGCTTCTGCGAGCCTATGTGCGCGGGGCCACGCCGGGCTACCTGGGAACCATCGGCATCATCGCGGGGTTGCTTGCGGCGGTTCCCCTCGTCGCCGCCCATGTCGCGGGCGTGGGCCCAGTGGTTGTGGTTCTTCTCGGACTCGTCGCGTTGATTCCGGCGTCCGACCTCGCCGTCGCGCTCATCAATCGCACCGTCATGGACCTGGTCGGCCCCCGAGCGCTGCCGCGCCTCGAGCTTTCCGAGGGCATCCCGACAACCCTGCGAACCCTCGTGGTGATGCCGACCTTGCTCGTGAGCGACGCCGAGATCGAGGAGCAGGTGAATCGCCTGGAGCTCCACTATCTGGCCAATCTGGAGGGCGCCATCCACTTCGCGCTCCTCTCTGACTGGACGGACGCGCCGACGGAGACCATGCCGGCTGATGATCGGCTCCTCGAGACCGCGATCGAGGGGATCGCGCGCCTCAACCGACGCCATGGTCCCGCACCGGACGGGGGGGCCCGATTCCTCTTGCTCCACCGTCGCCGCGTCTGGAATGACAGCGAGCGCCGGTGGATGGGATGGGAGCGCAAGCGCGGCAAGCTTCAGGAGCTCAACCGGCTGCTCCTGGGGCACGACGACACGACGTTCATAGGGCGGCGGCTGAGCGTACCGGCCGCCGTGCGGTACGTGATCACCCTCGACGCGGACACGCGTCTGCCTCGAGGCGCCGCCACCCGCCTCGTTGGGACGATGGCCCATCCGCTCAATCGGCCAGTCTTCGATGCGCGCGCGGGCCGGGTCGTCGAAGGTTACGCCATCCTTCAGCCTCGCGTGACGCCCACGATGCCCACCGATCGTGACACGTCACTCTTCTGGTGGCTCACCGCCGGGCCGGCGGGCATCGATCCCTATGCGGCGGCGACCTCGGATGTCTACCAGGACCTCTTTGGGGGAGGCTCATACGCCGGCAAGGGCATCTATGACGTAGAGGCGTTCGCCGGGGCGCTGGAGGGCCGGGTCCCCGAGAATGCGCTCCTGAGCCACGATCTGTTCGAGGGCATCTTCGCGCGGGCGGGGCTCGTCACCGACATCGAGCTCTTCGAGGAGTTCCCGACGGACTACGAGGTCGCCGCCGCCCGGCAGCATCGATGGGCGCGCGGAGACTGGCAACTGCTGCCGTGGATCATCCGGGGCGCCGCGGGGGCGGGGCCACATCCGACGCCCATCCCGCCCATCGACCAGTGGAAGATGGTGGACAACCTCCGTCGCACGCTGTCGGCTCCGGCCGCATGGCTGACGCTCGCCGCCGGTTGGACGCTGCCCGACCGCCTGCCGCTCGTGTGGACGGCGTTCGTCCTCGTCACGGTCGCCGTGCCCGCCCTCCTGCCTGCGCTCGCCGAGGTGATCCCGAGGCGATCGGGCATCTCCAAGCGGACCCACATCCGCGGGGTGGGACGGAGCTTCGCGCTCGCCCTATCCCAGATCGCGGTGTGGATCGCGCTCATGGCGCATCAGGCGTGGCTCATGGGCGACGCGATCGGGCGGACCCTGATCCGCGTGTACGGGACCCATCGACGGTTGCTCGAATGGATGACGGCCGAGCAGACCAAATCGGGACTGTCCCTCTCCCTCGGTAGTGCGTATCGACGGATGGGTGGTGCATTATTCCTCGCCGCTGCCGCCGGCGTGCTTGTCGCCCGCGTACGGCCAGGCAGCTGGCCGGTCGCCGCGCCGTTTCTCTTGCTCTGGGCCCTCTCGCCGCTCATCGCTCGATGGGTCAGCCAGCCCCCACGCGTCGACCCGACGCAGGGGCTGTCGGCGCCGGGGGCCAGGCTCCTCCGCTCGACCGCGCGCCGCACGTGGCGGTTCTTCGAGACGTTCGTCGGCCCCGAGGATACGTTCCTGCCGCCTGACAACTTCCAGGAGGACCCGACGCCCGTCCTCGCCCACCGCACGTCGCCGACGAACATCGGGCTGTACCTCGGGGCGACGGTCGCCGCCCGTGATCTCGGCTGGCTCGGGATGCAGGAGACCGTCGACCGGCTCGAGGCGACCCTCGCGACGATGGGCCGTCTCCAGCGCTTCCGGGGCCACTTCTACAACTGGTATGAGACGACCGACCTTCGCCCGCTGGAGCCCCGCTACGTGTCCACCGTGGATAGCGGGAATCTGGCGAGTCAGCTTCTCGTTCTGGGCAATGCCTGTCGCGGGGCGCTCGACCGACCGTTACTCGATCCCGAAGCCTTCGCCGGAATCGAAGACGCAGTGTCACTCGTGCGCGAGGCGGTGAGTGTCCTCGTGGATGACCGGCGCACGCAAACGGTGGGTTTCGGCCATCTGGACCTAGCCTGCGAGGCCTTGGTCACGGCGCTCCGCGACCCTCCTCGAACGCTGGGGGACTGGGGTATTGGCCTGGGGCGGCTCGGCAGCCAGGCCGATGCGCTGGTGGACATCGCACGCACGTTGACGGCGGAGCGCGGCGAGGGCGAGGACTCGGACGTCCTCGTCTGGGCCCAGGCGACGCGTGCCACCATCGCGAGCCACCGGCGCGACCTCGAGCAGACCATGCCGTGGGCGTCGCATCTCGAGGCCGTCGTGGCCGATCTCCCCCCCGCGTCCCGCGGGGCCGCGATCGCGAGCGGCGCCCTCGTCTCCTCGGTTCCCACCCTGGGCGAGCTGGCCGACCTGTGCGAGAGGGCAGTCGGCGAACTCACGGCCATTCGCGACGCCGGCACGCGCGGCGGGTCCATGCGCGGAGATGGGGTCGCGCATACCCACGAGCTTATCGAGCAACTGGAGGGCGCCGCCGTGGCGTCACGAGCGCTCGTCGAGCGCCTCTCCGCTGTCGCCCGGATCACGAAGCAATTCTTCGATGAGATGGAGTTCGGCTTCCTCTTCCATCCCGCGCGCAAGATCTTCTCGATCGGCTACCGTGTCACCGAGGGGAGTCTCGATCCGAGCGCATACGATCTCCTCGCCTCCGAAGCGCGGCTCGCGAGCTTCATCGCGATCGCCAACGGGGGGGTGCCCACCTCACACTGGTTCCACTTGGGTCGCCCGATGACGCCGGTCGGACTCGGGGCGGCGCTCGTGTCCTGGTCGGGCTCGATGTTCGAATACCTGATGCCGGCGCTCGTCATGCAGTCCCCCCCGGGAAGCTTGCTCCAGCAGACGTATCGCCTCGTTGTCCAGCGTCAGATTGGCTACGGGGCGGAGCACGGGATTCCCTGGGGCATCTCCGAATCGGCGTACAACGTGCGCGACCTCGACCTGACCTACCAGTATTCGAACTTCGGGGTTCCGGGCCTGGGCCTCGAGCGGGGCCTCAGTGAGGACTTGGTCGTCGCGCCCTACGCGACCGCCCTGGCCGCCATGATCGACCCGGATGCCGCCGCCCGCAACTTCACGCGCCTCATCGCGGTGGGCGGGAGGGGGTCGTATGGCTTCTACGAGGCGCTCGACTACACGCGGTCCCGGCTCCCGGTCGGAGCAGCGGTGGCGATCGTTCACGCCTACATGGCGCACCATCAGGGCATGACCCTCATTGCGCTGGCCAATGTGCTCCGAGACGGGGTGATGCGCGAGCGGTTCCACGGCGAACCCATCATCCAGGCCACTGAGCTCCTCCTGCAGGAACGCGTGCCCCGGGACGTGGCCGTGGCGCGACCGCGGGCAGAGGAAGTTCAGGCCCCGGCCCATGTACGCGAGTTCGTGGAGCCGGTCTTCCGTCAGTTCACCTCGCCGCACGACCCGACGCCTCGGACGCACCTACTCTCCAACGGGCGGTATACGGTGATGCTGACGACGGCGGGCTCCGGCTATAGCCTGTATGCCGGCCTCGGCATCACCCGATGGCGGGAGGACGTCACGCGCGATCACTGGGGGACGTACCTCTTCCTGCGGGACGCTCAGAGCGGCGCGGTCTGGTCGGCCGGGTATCAGCCCACCGGCGTCGAGCCGGACGTCTATCGCGTGACCTTTTCGGAGGACCGCGCCGAGTTGCATCGACGCGATGGCGCCATCGCGACCACGCTCGAGGTGCTGGTCTCCCCGGAGGACGACGCCGAGCTCCGACGCGTCTCGGTCACGAACCTCGGAGTGCAGACACGAGAGATCGAGCTCACGTCTTACGCCGAGCTCGTGTTGGCCCCGCCGGCGGCGGATGCCGCGCACCAGGCCTTTTCCAGTCTCTTTGTCCAGACGGAATGGGTCGCCGACCTCGGGGCTCTGCTGGCCACCCGACGCGCCCGGTCGGCGGCGGACCCGTCCATCTGGGCGGCCCACACCGTCGTCGTCGAAGGTCAGTCGGGCGGAGGCACTCAGTACGAGACCGACCGAGGACGGTTTCTCGGTCGGGGACGCGGAATTCGCACGCCGATGTCCGTCATCGACGGGCGACCCCTCTCGAACACGGCCGGCTCGGTGCTCGACCCGATCTTCAGCCTCAGACGGCGAATCCGCCTCGCGCCGGGAGAAAGCGCCCGCCTCATCTTCTCCACGCTCGTCGGTGCATCGCGCGACGCCGCCGTGGCGCTGGCCGACAAGTATCGCGATCCAGCGACGTTCGAGCGGACGGTCACGCTGGCCTGGACCCAGGCGCAGGTCCAGCTGCACCATCTCGGGGTCGGCGTGGACGAGGCCCGCCTGTTCCAGGATCTCGCGACTCGGATTCTCTACGCGGACTCGACGCTTCGGCCCCCGGCGGCGGTGTTGAAGCACAACACGTCCGGGCCGTCGGCCCTGTGGGCCCACGGGATCTCCGGCGACCTTCCGATCGTCCTGGTGCGAATCGACGAGCCGGAGGATCGCGGCATCGTGCGACAACTCCTCCGCGCGCACGAGTACTGGCGCCTGAAAGGCCTGGCGGTCGACCTCGTCATTCTGAACGAGAGGGCCCACTCCTACAACGAGGAGCTCCAAGCCTCGCTGGAGACGCTGGTCCGGACCAGCCAGTCCGCGGCGCGTCACGAACGGCACGAGACACACGGGAAGGTCTTCATCCTGCGGAAGGATCTCGTCAAGTCGCCGGAGCGCGAGGCCCTGCAGACAGCCGCCCGGGCCATCCTCCTGAGTCGACACGGCACGCTCGCCGAGCAGCTCTCGCGCGCCCCTGCCACGCCGAGCCCGGCAGCCCCGCTGCGCCGCCGGCCGGCCAGAGTCGCGTCACTCGGCGACGCGCCGCCCGCCCGTCCCGAGTTCGAGTTCTTCAACGGCTTGGGGGGGTTCGTCGACGACGGGCGGGAGTACGTCACCGTCCTCGGGGAGGGGCAATGGACGCCGGCGCCGTGGATCAATGTCGTCGCGAATCCCGCCTTTGGCTTCCAGGTCTCCGAGTCCGGGGCCGGATACACGTGGTCGCGCAACAGCCGGGAGAATCAACTGACGGCGTGGTCCAACGATCCCGTCGGCGATCCGCCGGGTGAGACGCTCTATGTCCGGGATGAAGAGACCGGCGCTCTGTGGGGCCCAACGTCGCTTCCCATCCGAGAGGACGCGTCGCCCTACATCGCCCGGCATGGCCAGGGCTACAGCCGCTTCGAGCACACGTCCCACGGCATCTTCCTGGGTCTGCTCCAGTTCGTGCCGGTGGACGATCCGGTGAAGATCTCTCGGCTGACGATCGAGAATCGATCCGGCAAGTCCCGGCGTCTGTCGGTGACCGCGTACGTCGAGTGGGTGTTGGGTGTCTCACGAAGCGTGACCGCGCCCTTCATTGCCACCGAGATCGATCCGGACACGGGGGCGCTGCTCGCGCGCAATCCGTGGAACACCGACTTTGGCGATCAGGTGGCGTTCGCCGATCTCGGGGGTCGCCAAACCGCGTGGACCGGCGACCGGACCGAGGTCCTGGGTCGCAACGGAACGCTCGATCATCCCCTGCTCCTGGAGCGAGGGGGCCGCCCGGCCGGCCGGGTCGGCGCCGGTCTCGATCCCTGCGCAGCCCTGCAGACCGTGATCGAGGTGCCGCCGGGCGGACGCGAGGAGATCGTGTTCTTCCTCGGTCAATCAGCGAGCGTCACCGAGGCGCGCGCGCTGCTGACCCGTTATCGGACGGCGGACCTCGATCTCACCTTGCAGGCCGTGAAGACTCGGTGGGACGACATCGTCGGCGCCGTCCAGGTCAAGACACCCGACCGTTCCGTGGACATCATGCTCAACCGCTGGCTCCTCTACCAGACGCTCGCCTGCCGGGTGTGGGCCCGATCCGCCTTCTATCAGGCCGGAGGCGCGTACGGGTTTCGTGACCAGCTCCAAGACGTGATGGCCCTGACCGTCGCGCACCGGGAGGTCGCGCGGGAGCATCTCCTCCGGGCCGCCGGCCGCCAGTTCGTGGAAGGCGACGTGCAACATTGGTGGCATCCCCCGTCCGGCCGGGGGGTTCGCACCCGTATCTCCGATGACGCGATCTGGCTGCCCTACGCCGTCACCCAGTACCTCGAGGCGACGGGCGATGCCACCGTGCTGGACGAGGTCATCCCCTTCCTCGAAGGGCCCGCCCTCACAACGGGACAGCACGAGTCGTACTTCGAGCCCACGGTCTCCAGCGAGTGTGGCACGGTGTTCGAGCACTGCGCCCGCGCGCTCGACCGGAGCCTCGCCCTCGGCGCGCACGGCCTGCCCCTGATCGGGACGGGGGACTGGAACGACGGCCTGAACCGCGTCGGCCCCGAGGGGCGCGGGGAGAGCGTGTGGCTCGGCTGGTTCCTGCATACGACCCTCTGGGAGTTCGCGCGGTGGGCCGATGCCCGCGGCGAACACGCCCGCGCCAGCACGTGGCGCGGCCACGTGGACACCCTGAAGCTCTCCCTCGAAGAGCAGGCGTGGGACGGAGACTGGTATCGTCGTGCCTTCTTTGACGACGGGACCCCTCTCGGGTCCGTCGTCAACGTGGAATGCCGCATCGATTCCATCGCGCAGTCGTGGGGGGTGCTCTCGGGCGCCGCGGACCCCCAGCGGACAACGCGCGCCATGGCCGCCGTCGAGGAGTATCTCGTGCGGCGAGGTCAGGAGCTGGTCCTCCTGTTCACGCCCCCATTCGACCGCGCGCTCGTCGACCCCGGCTATATCAAAGGCTACCCCCCAGGCGTGCGCGAGAACGGCGGCCAGTATACGCATGCGGCGATCTGGTCGGTGATGGCGTTCGCCGCGCTCGGTGACGGCGACAAGGCCAACGAGCTCTTCTCGATCCTGAACCCGATCAATCGCGCGAGCACGCGGGCCGGGGTCCATCGGTACAAGGTGGAGCCGTATGTGGCGGCCGCCGACGTCTATGCCGAGTCCCCGCATGTCGGCCGGGGAGGATGGACGTGGTATACGGGCTCAGCGGGCTGGATGTACCGCGCGGGGATGGAATGGCTCCTCGGGTTCCGGCTGCGTGGCGCGGTGCTTCACCTCGATCCCTGCATCCCGCGCGCGTGGCGACGCTTCGCGATCACGTTCCGCTACCACGGGTCGCGCTATGAGATCACGGTCGAGAACCCCCGCGGGGTGACACGGGGCATCGCCCGAATCGAGGTCGATGGCAGTGTCCTAGCGTCCGGCAGCACGAGCCTTCCGCTGATTGCGGACGGCGCCACTCATCGGGTACGCGCCATCCTCGGGTGAAGGATGCCGCCCTTGAGTCCCGGGCACACAGCCCAGACTTCGAAGGGTCCCCGCTCCCTCACGCGCGTCGGACGTCGCGGGTATCCTGCTCCCCTCCAGGTTGAGTCCACCCCGAAGCCGTGATTCGATCGCGGCAGGAGGTGGACGGCGATGGCCGAAGAGGCGGCATTCACGCCCCAGCGCTGAACCGCGAAGCGTCGGGCCTCCTTGGTCTTAAGCAGCGTGAAAGGGAGGGCGTCGGCCCAGGCGGCGGCGCGGAAACATGGGCTGACGGTCGCCGAGATCGAGGAGTGGCGGGACCGATTCCTTCTCGCGGCCGAGAATGCTCTTCGCGCCTTGCCCAAAGACGAAGAGGCGCTCAAGGACGAGCAGATCAAGCGGCTCAAGCAAAGATCGGTGAGCGACACTGGCGTTCGGTGTGCTGACCGTCGTTGCAGCGGCCGTACAGGCCGCGGACACGCCGGAGCCGCCACAGCCGACCGTGATCGACGGGACGCCGTCGCGGCTGAGCTTCGCGGAGAGAGCGTAGGCGATGACGATCCAGGGGAGCATCGCTCAGGGAGCCTGCTCCGCCTCCCGCAGGACACGGATCACCGCGTGCGAACCACGCAGCCCGTGATCCCGATGACGTCGTCGTCCGCGTCGAAATCGATCGGCTCCACGTTCTCGTCGTAGAGCGCAACCTCGTGGGGTGCCCGCGCCAGCCCGGCCGCGCACCTCACCGCGGCGCCGTCAGATGGATCGGCGCCCACTGATGAACTGGAACACGATGACAATGACGGCGATCACCAGCAGCAGATGGACAAAGCCGCCGGCCGTGTACGAACTGACCAGGCCGAGCGCCCATAGCACGAGAAGAATCACCGCAATCGTCCACAGCATGGCATCCTCCCTTGAAGTCGTCCGCGGCAACTCGAGGTACCAAGCCGCACGTCGGCCTCAATCCAGGTCGGGAACTGCATAGTGTCCAAGTGCCGCCAGGCCGGGTCTTCCTGTCGTACCACGGTCCGGCGCTTCTGCATTCCGGACACGCAAAACGGCCCCGCCCCCGCCTCCACAAGCACGACCATCCGCCGCTCCATCACGTCGAGCTCGACGTTGACGACCGTCCACGGCGGGATCAGCCCCAGAATCGCCAGGTAGAGCTCGGAAGGTGCGCCGTGTGAGGACCCGGCCTTCCCGGGGATCGCCCCGATGCCCGATGGCCACAGCGAGATCGGGTCCGCTCGAGCTCGGAGGCGGATCGCCCGCTACAGTGATTTCAGGTACTCGACAAGGTCGACCTTTTGTTGCTCGGTCAACCCCAGCGTGAAGAACGAGTTGTAGTGCTCCAGAACATCCCGCAGCGTGGCAAAGCGGCCGTCATGGTAGAAGCCGCCTTTCTGGTGCGTCCAGAGCCCCGCGAGCGGCGCGGTGCGATACATGTGGGTCGGTGACCGGTCGGCCTGGAAGGAATCCACGCCGATCTCGCTCGGCGCGTGGAGGTTGTTGCCTGGCTCGGTGAAGAGCGGCGGAACGTGGCACGTCGCGCACTTCGCCGTGGTGGTGAACAGGACCTGTCCTCGGGCGGCCGCGCCCTTGTCGAAGCTTCCCACCGGTGGCGGCGGCGCCGGGATGGCAAGCTGATAGAAGTGGAGCGCCGCGAGCTTCGACGTCACCTTGTCGGGCGTTCCTCGCGTGTTGCCGGAACCACTCTTCGCGGCGACGGGGTACTGTTCGCGATCGTTGAACCGCGCGTCGAAGAAGGTTCCGGAGCCGTGCATCTCGGTCGCGGCGACGTAGGCGTTCCAGTACGTGACGGACCCGAAGCCCGTCCAGGTGTGCAGGTTCACGCCGGCGAGGCCGAAGGCGGGAGGAAGGAGCGTCCCCGCTTGCTTCCCGTCCGGCCGGAAGGCTTTGCCGTCCTTGTCGAGCACCGCGTCGAAACGGCCGGGTCCCCAGCTGGTGAGCACCTTCTTGACCGTGGCGACGTCGACGCCGAGGAGATCGGCGAATGGCGTGAGGTTCGGCGCCAGCGACACGATGAGGCCGACGTTCAGGTCACGGTTGGCCCACCCGTCCCGGCGCTTTCCGATCCCGGCCGCAAAGGAGTCGTCCACCGTGGAGTGGCAGAGGGCGCACTGAAGTCCCATCGAGATGAGACTCCCCTGCTTGTCGAACATGCCCGTCACCCCGACGACCGAGTTCAGCTTGAGGAGGGCCAGCGTGGTCGCGGGGTTGTCGAGGTCGACTTTGCCATCCTTGATCTGCCGCTTCAGCGAGGCGGGCAGGGCGTCCGCATCCACCTTCAGGCCGACGGACAGCGCGGTCTTCGGGCTCACTCCGCCGCCGACCCCCCCGTTCTTCTCGCCGGCGATGGCTTTGTGGAGCTGCAGGGTTTCGCCCCAGAAGGCCTCGCTGCCGAAGGTATCGAAGCGAAAGACGCGCCGGCCGGTCTCGAGCATCTGCCGGGCGTGTTTGTCGATTCCCGCGTCGATGTCCGAAACGGCGTCGCGACGCTCACCCGCCGGCTTCTTCTGCGCTGG
>Ga0114129_10002258_pt1 | contig 26634 bp, 25 predicted proteins | sample RhiMetdeltSRZDD1_FD_80071 | JGI IMG/M metagenome (GOLD analysis project Ga0114129, IMG submission 80071) | Populus rhizosphere microbial communities from Tennessee, USA - Rhizosphere MetaG P. deltoides SRZDD1 (version 2) (version 2) | ecosystem: Host-associated > Plants > Roots > Rhizosphere >...
CCGACTGCACGGCCGGCGCGGAGCTTTGGGCCAGGCCCTGCGGCGCGGCAGGCGCCGCCGAGGGAGGTGGGATCGTCGCCGCGCGCGGAACGACGGGCGCGGGACGCGCATATGCCCGCCGATCCGGAGTGCCGACGCGGACGGGCGGCGCTACCCGGCGGCGCGGAACGGAACCCGTCAGGTATCCCAGCGCAGTGGTGCGCAGCGCAGCGACGTCGACGATGCCGTCGAGCAGGGTGGCAGCCGCCGATCGCGACAGCCGGGCGAGCGCGACGAGCAGGTGGAGCCCGTCGGCGCTCCGGGTAGCGCAGTCGTCGGCGAGCTGGCGGGCGCGCTCGAGCGCGTGGGAGAAGACCTCGGGCGCCTCGGCCAGGCGCGCGTGAGACAGCTCCTCGAGCACGCGGTCCTCGTCGCAGCCGCGCTCGCGGAGCAGGACGTCGGCCGCGCCGGGCACGGTCAAGGTGGCGAGGAGCAGGTGCGCGGTCGTGGGCGCCTGTCCGGCGCTCTTCGCGATGTCCAGGGCCTCGGCTGCGATTCGGGAGAGCTCGGCGGAGTCGGTGGCCATCGATGCCGCCATCCTCGCAAACGGGGATCGACCCGCGCAAGCGCCGCGCCCATTCTCCTGGCGCTTTTCATCGGGTCGCGGGCATGGCATGGACTCGAACACCGTGCGCGCGCTCACCATCGGCATCGCGGGCGGGACCGCCAGCGGGAAGACGACGGTCGCGCGGCGGCTGGTCGAGCGCCTCGCCGGGCATCCCATCGCGCTCCTCGACCAGGACGCCTATTACCGCGATCTCTCCGACGTGCCGCTCGAGGAGCGCCGCGCGTTCAACTTCGACCACCCCGACGCGTTCGACACCGACCTGCTCGTCAAGCATCTCGAGCAGCTCAAGGCGGGGCGCCCGATCGACAAGCCCGTCTACTCCTTCGCGGTGCACTCGCGGACGGGCGAGACGCAGCGGGTGAATCCGGGCGACGTCCTGCTCCTGGAGGGCATCCTGGTTCTGGCGCTCGAGCCGGTTCGCGCGCTGCTCGACGTCAAGGTGTTCGTCGATTCCGACGCCGACGTTCGCGTCCTGCGCCGGCTCTCGCGCGACATCAAGGAGCGCGGCCGCGATTTCGACGGGGTCGTCGACCAGTACTTCCGCACCGTCCGTCCCATGCACTACGGCTTCGTCGAGCCCTCGAAGCGGTACGCCGACATCATCATTCCGCACGGCGGGCTCAACGACGTCGCCATCGAGATGGTCGCGGGCGCCGTCCGGCAGAGACTCGCGACCCGCCCTTGAGGACCGCTACGACTTGTGCACGACGCGGCCCTTCGAGTCGAGCTTGTAGGCGGGCGGCAACGCCGCTTCCACCTTCGGCGTGTAGCCCTTCACGTCGAACTGCGTCTCCGACAAGAGTCCGGCGAGCGCCTCCCGGACGCGGGCGTTGCTTCCTTCGTGCGAGCGGAGGAAATGCTGGATGAGCGGCTCGCGCGCGCGCTCGTCGCTCTGGACGGCCATCGCCTGCGCGGCGGCGATCTGGACCTCGTCGTCCATGTCTTCGAGAAACGGCAGCGCGGCAGGCACGGCGTCCGGGCTGCGGTGCTGGGCGAGCGCGTGCAGCAGCAGGACCTTCTTCTCCGGGACGCGGCTGTACTCGCCCGCCGCCTTGCGCAGCGCCTCGACGAGGAAGGCGACGACCTCGGCTTCGGACACCAGGTCGAAGAGCGCCTTGAGCGGCCAGGAGACCTCGTCCCGAGAGAGGATGAACTTCTTCAGGACGGGGACGGCGACCTGTGCTCCCGCCTGCTGCACCAGCGCGAGCACCCGCTGCTTCTCCTCGTCGTCGGTGATGCCCGGCTCGACCCGGACCGTGTAGCGCATGAGGAGCGCTTCGACGGCGCGGGAAGTGCGCAGCTCGCCCAGCTCCTCGATGGCTCCCTGGCGGTTCTCCTTGGGTCCGTATTTCTCGATCGCCTTCTTCTGCAGCTTCGCGACGGAGCGCGCCTCGCGATCGTCCTTGCTGCCGCCTAGCCCCAGCTTGTCGAGCAGTCCCATCTAGAGCCTCACGTCCTGGCGCACGTCGGGCGGGTAGAGCTTCTGCATCTCCGACGCCGCGGCCCGCGCCGCGGCCGAATCGGGTGGGAGCACGATCTGCAGCACGACGTAGAGATCGCCGCGCGGCGCGCCGGTCGAGCCCGCGCGCAGGGCGGGCAGGCCCCGGCCGCGCAGGCGGAGCTTGCGGCCGCTCTGCGAGCCCGGCGGGATCTTCAGCTTCACCGGCCCCTCGAAGGTAGGGGCAGTCACTTCCGCTCCTTGCATCGCCTCGGCCACGGTGATGGGAAGGTCGAGCGAGAGATCGCGTCCGTCCACCCGGACCGTCGGGTGCGGGCGCACGGTGATGCGCAGGTACAGGTCGCCGTCGTCGGCGCCGCGCCCGCCGGGCGACCCTTGCCCGGCGAGGCGCACGCGAGATCCGGTCTCGACGCCTGGAGGGATCTTCACCCGCAGCCTCGCCGCCTCGAGGATCGTGCCGTCGCCATCGCAGCGCGGGCACGGCTCGCGGATCTGGCCCGAGCCCTGGCAGCGCGGGCAGGTGGCGCGCATCAGGCCGCCGGCGACCTTCACCTCCCCACTGCCGTTGCACTGAGGACAGCGCTGCGGCTTGCTGCCCGGCTTCGCCCCGGTCCCCTTGCACTCGGGACAGCGCGTCGGCCGCTGCAAGGAGATCTCGCGCTCCGCCCCGAGAACGGCGTCGCGCAGGTCCACCTCGATCGACGCCTCGACGTCGTCGCCGGCCGCGGGCTCCTCGGCGCGCCGGCGCGCGGCTCCCTGCCGCCGCTGGTTGAAGAGGTCGCCGAACATCGATCCGAGGTCTCCCAGGTCCGAGGGGTCGAAACCGCCGCCGGAGAACCCCTCGAAACCGCCGAACCCGCCGCCGCGCCCTCCGGCGGCGGCCGCGCGCTGGTACTCGCGAAACTTCTGCGCTTTCTCCTCGTCGAATCCAGGGCGCAGCGCGATCTCGCCGAACTCGTCGTAGAGGGCGCGCTTCTTCGGATCCCCGAGCACCTCGAACGCGCCGGAGACCTCCTTGAAGCGCTCCTCGGCCTTCTTGTCCCCGGGGTTCACGTCCGGGTGCAGCTTCTTGGCCAGCTTGCGGTAGGCCTTCTTGATCTCGTCGGCGCTCGCGTTGCGGGCGACGCCGAGCGTTGCGTAGGGGTCTTTCACGGCCGGGGGTACCGTAACCACACGACTCCGGGTGGTCAACGAACGCACCCTTTCGTTGACCGGACGCCGAACGCATCGTTACGATCGCGGGATGCGCGCCCTGCTGCTCCTCGCCCTCGCCGGCGCCGCCAGCGCGCAGGAGCGGCAGCTCGTGGACGAAGTGGTCGCCGTCGTCGACGCCCACTCGGTGACGCTCTCCGAGCTCGCGGCGGAGACGCGCATCCACCTGGTCGAGCAACAGGGGCCGCAGATGGCGTCCGTCCAGCTCGACCGGCCGCTGCTCGCGGCGTCGCTGCGCCGGCTGATCCAGGAACGCGTCGTCCTTTCGGAGGTCGAGCGGCTCAAGCTCTTCGACCTCGACCACGCCGAAGTCGACTCCGCGCTCGCGCGCCTGCGAGCGCGGTTTCCCACCACCGCCGCGTGGGAGGCGTTCGCGCGGCAAGTGGAGCTGACCGACGACGAGATCGCCGCCATCCTCGCCCGCGAGCTGCGCGTCGCGCGCTACCTCGACAACCGGCTGAAGCTCGCCGCGCAGCTGCGCGAGAGCGAGCTCGAGGAGGCGTGGAAGGCGCAGGGATCGCAAGGCGATCGCGAGGGGCTGCGCCAGAAGCTCTCGAAGGACAAGTACGAGCGCCTGCTCACCGAGGTGCTGGCGGAGCTGCGACGCAAGGCCAGCGTGCGCGTCGTCGATCCGCTGGACGACGGAACGCGATCCGTAGCAGCCGGGAGACGGTGATGGCCGTCCGCCTGCGGCCCAAGTTCGAGTTGCGGCGCATGCGACCCGACGACCTCGAGGAGGTCATGGTCATCGAGCGCGCCGCCTTCCGTCACCCGTGGTCGACGGAGCTCTTCCGCCGCGAGCTGGAGCACGACTGGAGCACGATCCTGGTGTGCGTGGAGCCGCTCACCTCGGCGGCGGGCGGCCGCGCCACCGAGCGCATCGTCGGGTTCCTCATCTACTGGCTGGTGCACGACGAGGTGCACATCCTCAACGTCGCGGTCGCGCCGGAGCACCGGCGCCGCAGCATCGCGCGCACGCTGATGGCGGAGACCGAGAAGCGCGCGGTGCAGGCCGGCGCGACGCTGATGACGCTGGAGGTCCGGCGCTCCAACTCCGCCGCGCTCGAGCTCTACCGCACCTTCGACTACCGCGCCGTCGGCGTCCGCCCGAACTACTACGTGGACGAGGGCGAGGACGCGATCGTGATGGTGAAAGAGCTGCGCAAGCGCTGAGCGCTCAGTTCAGGAGATGGTGCGGGAAGCCGCGCTGGTACTGGGGCGGCGCGGGAAGCGCGTCGGAGTGCCCGAGCTTGCGCGCGGCGTGCAGGGGCCAGTACGGGTCGCGCAGCACGGCGCGGGCGAGCAACACGACGTCCGCGCGGCCCTCGCGGACGATCTCGTCCGCTTGCGCCGCGTCGGTGATCAGACCGACCGCGGCCGTCGCGATGCCGGCCCCGCGGCGGATCGCCTCCGCGAAAGGCACCTGGTAGCCGGGTCCGAGCGGAATGCGGGCGTTGGGCACGTTGCCGCCCGAGCTGCAGTCGACGATGTCGACGCCGCGGTCGCGCAGCAGCGAAACGAGGCGGATGCTTTCCTCCGGGGTCCACCCCCCGTCCACCCAGTCGGTGCAGGAGAGCCGCACCGACAGGGGAAAGTGGTCCGGCCATTCCTGGCGCAGCGCCTCCACGACCTCGAGCGTGAAGCGCACGCGGTTCTCGAATCGTCCGCCGTACGCGTCGGTGCGCCGATTCGAGAGCGGCGAGTAGAAGCTGTGCAGCAGGTAGCCGTGCGCGGCATGCAACTCGAGAAAACGGAAGCCGGCTTCCCGGGCGCGAGCCGCCGCGGCGCGGAAGTTGCGCGTGATCGACGCGATGCCGGACGCATCGAGGGGCTCGGGGACGCGGTACCCCTCGGCGAACGGGATGGGGCTCGCGCCGGCGATCGACCATCCGCCCTGCGAATCCGGGAGCGGACCGCCGCCCTTCCACGGCGCCGCGGTGGCCCCTTTGCGACCGGCGTGCGCGAGCTGGATGGCCGGCACCGCGCCTTGCGCCTCGACGAACCGCGCGATGCGGGCGAGCGGCTCCGCGTGGGCGTCGGTCCACAATCCCATGTCGTCGGGCGAGATCCGTCCGCGAGGCTCGACCGCCGTCGCTTCGACGAACACCGTGCCGGCGCCTCCCACTGCGCGCGAGCCGAGGTGGACGAGGTGCCACTCGGTCGCGAGCCCGCCGGGCGAGCTGTACTGGCACATGGGGGAGACGCCGACGCGGTTCCGGAAGGACACGTCGCGCAAGCGCAGAGGGGCGAACAAGTGCGTGGCCATGGTCCCGTGGAGATACAGCGGCTCACGCTGGCTTGCGAGCCCGTCCTTCCCGTCCGCGCAGCTCGTCGGCGACCTCCCGCAGCCCGAGCCCATGCGACTGCAGCAGGACCAGGACGTGATAGAGGACGTCCGCTGCTTCCGACGCGACTGCGCCTTTGTCGCCGCGCAGCGACGCCATCACCAGCTCGGTCGCCTCCTCGCCGATCTTCTTGTGGCGCAGGTTCTCGTCCGCGTAGAGCTTCGCCGTGTACGAACCGGATGGCGGGTCCGCCCGCCGGCTGCGCAGCAGCTGCTCCAGCCGCGCCAGCGTCTCGCCCGCCGCCTCCGCCGTTTCCGGCGCCCCCTCGACCGCCTCGAAGAAGCACGATCGCGCTCCGGTGTGGCAGGCAGGTCCGGCCGGCACGACCCGGATGAGCACCGCGTCGTGATCGCAGTCGGCGCGTGCTGCGCGTAGCGCCTGCGTGTTCCCGCTGGTCGCCCCTTTGACCCAGATCTCGCCCCGGCTGCGGCTGAAGAACGTGGCGCTGCCGCTCTGCAGCGTGCGCTCGAGCGCCTCGCGCGTCTGCCAGGCGAGCATGAGCACCTCGCCGGACGTCGCGTCCTGCACGATGCAGGGGACCAGCCCGCGTTCGTCGTACTTGAGCTCCTCGGGACGGACCATCGTCAGCCCTCCACCGGCCAGCGCATCGGAAACCCGCGCCGCGCGCACTCCTCCTTGACCTGCGCCACCGACAGCGTTCCGAAGTGGAAGACGCTGGCCGCGAGCGCGGCCGAGGCGCCTGCCGCGAACGCTTCCGCGAAGTGCCCGGGGAGCCCCGCGCCGCCGCTCGCGATCACCGGCACCGGCACCGCGCTCGCGATCGCGCGCGTCAGCTCCAGCTCGAAGCCTCCGCCCGTTCCGTCCCGATCCATGGAGGTGAGGAGGATCTCGCCGGCGCCGCGGTCTACGCCTTCCCGCGCCCACTCGACCGCGTCGCGCCCGGTCGGCCGGGTTCCGCCGTGCGAATACACCTCCCAACGAGGTGCTGGACCCGGCACGCGTTTCGCGTCGATCGCGAGGAGGGCGCTCTGGCTGCCGGTGAGCCGCGCGACCGCCGTGACGAGGCGCGGGTCGGCGATGGCCGCGCTGTTCATCGAGACCTTGTCCGCTCCGGCGCGGAGCAGCGTCTCGGCGTCGTCGACGGTGCGCACGCCGCCGCCGACGGCGAACGGGATCGACAGCTCGCGCGCCACGCGCTCGACGAGGGCGACGAGCGTCCCGCGCGACTCGAGCGAGGCGCTGATGTCGAGAAAGCACAATTCGTCCGCTCCGGCGCGGCCGTACGCGCGCGCCTGCTCCACGGGGTCGCCCGCGTCGCGCAGCTCCTCGAAACGGACGCCCTTCACGACCCGTCCGTCCTTCACGTCCAGGCAGGGAACGATCCGCCGCGTCAGCACGGACCTGCCTCGGCTTCGGCAAGAGCGGCCTGCGCTTCGCGCAGGGAAAATCGCTTCTCGTAAAGCGCGGTGCCGGCGATCGCTCCTTGGAGGCCGGGCAGGCCCGCGGCGGCGAGGGCGCGCAGGTCCTCGAGCGATCCCGCGCCGCCGCTGGCGATCAAGCTGGCCGACGGCGCCGCGGAGGCGACCTCGCGCAGCAGCGCCAGATCGAATCCTTGCATGCTGCCGTCGCGAGCGACCGCGGTGACGATCAGCCAGCGGACTCCGAGCTCCGCGAGTTGCGCCGCCAGACGCGGCGGCCGTGGCCCCGCCGATTCCGTCCATCCGCGCGTCGCGGCGCGACCGTCCTTCACGTCGATTCCGCACGCGATCCTCTCGGCGCCGAAACGGCGGACCGCCTCGGCGGCAATCTCGGGGCGCTCGACCGCGGCAGTGCCGAGCACGATCCGCGCCGCGCCCGCCGCGAGAGCGTCCGAGGCGTCGGACAGCGTGCGGATCCCACCCCCGATCTGGACGGTCGCCGGCGCCGCGGCGCGCACGATGCGCGCGAGCATCGCGGTCTGGCGCGGCTCGCCGAACGCCGCGTCGAGGTCGACGACGTGCAGGGCACGGGCCCCTTCGGCGACGAACGCGCGCGCCTGGTCCGGAGCGTCCTCGGAGTACACCTTCGCGCTGCTCCGCTCGCCGTGCTTGAGGCGCACGGCGCGCCCGCCGAGCAGGTCGATCGCGGGATAGAGGACGGGGTTCACTGCGCTGCTTCCGGGAGCCGCAGGAAACGGGCGAGGATCTGTTCCCCGCCCCGGGCGCTCTTTTCGGGATGGAACTGCACGCCGTGGACGCTGCCGCGGCCGACGACGGCCGCGATGCGAACGCCGGAGTGATCGGCGACCGCCTGGATGACGTCGGCGGGCGCCTCGCAGCGGTATGAGTTGGCGAAATACGCCCACGGCGCCTCACCGTCGGCCAGCAGCGGCGAGGGCGAGGTCCGCTGCAGCCGCTGCCACCCGATGTGCGGGATTTGCACCCCCGCAGGGATGCGCGTGACGCAACCGGGGAGCAGGCCGAGGCCGGGCTGCAGCCCGTCCTCCTCGCCCTGCTCGAACAGGATCTGCATTCCCAGGCAGATGCCGAGGACCGGCGCTCCACGCGCCAGCGCGGCGTCGAGCGCGCCCCGCAGCCCGAGCCCCTGCGCGCGTTCCATGCCCAGGCCGAATGCAGCGACTCCGGGCAGCACGACGCGCGGCGCCCGGGCGATCTCCGCGGCGTCGGCGGAGAGACGGGCGTCGCCCCCCGCTCGGGCCAACGCTTGCAGGACGCTGCCCAGGTTGCCGAGGCCGAGGTCGACGACGGTGACGCGGGCGCTCACAGCACGCCTTTGGTGCTGGGCACCCCGCCCACGCGCTCGTCCAGCGCGCACGCCTGCCGCAGCGCGCGAGCGAACGACTTGAACACCGCCTCGGCGCCGTGGTGGAAGTCCCGGCCGGTGAGCAGGTCGATGTGGACGTTCGCGCGCACGCCGTCCGCGATGGCCTTGAAAAACCCTTCCAGGACGCTCATGTCCATGGCGCTGCGCGGTCCCTGGTCGAGCTGCACGTTCCAGTGCAGCCAGGCGCGGCCGGAGAGGTCGACCACGCTGCGCGCCAGCGCCTCGTCGAGCGGGAAGTAGAAGCAGCCGGCGCGCGCGATCCCCTTGCGGTCGCCGAGCGCCTGGTCGAGCGCCTTGCCCAACGCGATGCCGGTGTCCTCGACGGTGTGGTGCTGATCGATGTGCAGATCGCCCTTGCAGCTCACCTCGAGCGTCAGCGCGCCGTGCCTGGCGAGCGTCTCGAGCATGTGATCGAAGAACGGGATCCCGGTGTCGACCTTGGCGTCGCCGTTGCCGTCCACGTCGACGGTGACGCGCAGGTCGGTCTCCTTGGTCTTGCGCTGCACGGTGCCGCTGCGGGCCATCTCGCGAGGGTATCGCAGAACGTGCGCGCAAGCATTCGCCCTGCAGTTCAGCCGCCGGTTTCGGCCAGCAGGCGCGAGAGCGCGCGCGTCGTATCCCCCGGTTCCGCCACGTGCGCATAGACGAGCGCCGCTCCGCGGTCCAGGGCCGCCTCGGCGGCGGCGCGGTCGTCTGCGGTGTCGCCGACGAAGAGCGCCTCGCCGCCCGACCGCAGCAGCTCGCCGCACAGCCAGAGGAGGCCCTCGGGATCGGGCTTGCGCGGCCGGCCGTCGGACACCCAGCAAAGCCGCTGCGGCACGTGCAGCTCGCAGCGCACCAGGGCGAGAGCGGCCTCCCCGGGATTCCGGCCCGTATACAAGGCGATGCGGAACCGTTCCGCGACTCGCTCGAGCAGCGCGGGATCGGCGAGGAGTCGCTCGCGTTCCCAAAAGCCGCGCTCGGGCGCGTCTGGCAGCGCTTCCTGCGCCTCGAAACCGAACAGCTCGCGGCAGTGCGAACGGCCGCCGTACAGAGCGCCGCACAGCCGCGAGATGCGCTGCTGCCGGTACATCGCCGCGATCGCCGGCAGCGCTTTCGCCAGACCGGCGATGCCCTCTCCCCGCGCAGCGCTCAGGAAACGCGGCAGCTCGGGCGCCGCCCCGCGCTGGCGCAGATGGAGCAGCAGGGCGATGCCGCGCGCCATCTCCCAGTCGTCGTTGAACCGTCCGGCGGCCTTGAAGGCGGCTACCTCGCGATCCCGATCGAACGGCGCGGTGCACGGCTCGCCTGTCACTTCGGCCACGGCGCGTCGGGCAGCCTCTTCGGCGACGGCGTGGTAGCTCGCACGCGCGTCGAGGAGGACGCCGTCGACGTCGAAGATCACGGCACGCACCTGCGACCAGCTCACAGCTCCGCCCGAAGCGCTGCGAGGAACGCGTCGTTCGCGGCCGGCGCCCCGATGCTCACCCGCAGGGCGTGGGACAGGTCGCGGGCGGCCGAGACGTTGCGGATCAGCACGCCGCGGGCGAAGAGCGCCTTGTGCAGCTCGTTCGCCGGCCGGCGATCCTGCTCGAACAGCAGGAAGTTCGCGCCAGAGGGGTGCACGGTACAGCCCGCCGCGCGGAGCCCCGCCGCGACACGCTCGCGCTCTTGCGCCACGAGGTGCGTTCGCTCTCGCACCAGGTCGGGCCGAGCGACCAAGGCGCGCGCCACCAGGCAGGTCAAGGCACTCAGGTTGTAGGGCAGCTGGACCTTGCGCAGCTCGGCGCAGAGGGAAGGCGCGCCGAGGAGCGCCCCGCAGCGCAACGAGGCAGCGGCGAGCGCCTTCGAGAACGTGCGGAAGAGCACGAGCCGCGGGTGTTCGGCGAGGAGAGGCGAAAAATCCTGCCCGCAGAAGTCGCGGTACGCCTCGTCGACGCCGAGCAGGCCGGGGACCTCGCGCGCGAGCCGCGCGGCGTCGGTCGCTGGCACCGTCGTGCCGGTCGGATTGTTCGGCGATCCGAGGAGCACCAGCTTGGCCTCGTTCTCCCGGGCCGCGCGGATCAACTCGTCCGCGGGGAACTGGAACGAGCCGTCGGGCGTACGCAGCCGGACTTCCACCACGCGAGCGCCGAGCGCGGAGGCTTGCAGCGCATACAGCGAGAAGGACGGCGCGGCGACCACCACCGCGTCGCCCGGCTCGAGGCAGGCGAAGAGCATGAGCTGGAGCAGCTCGTTCGATCCGTTACCAACCAGGACGCCCGCCGGATCGACGCCGTACGTCCGCGCCAGATCTTGCGCGAGCTTCGTCCCGTCGGTGATGGGGTACTTGCTCCAGTCCGAGGCGGCGATGCGCGCAGCGAGCTCGGCCTTGAGCTGTTCCGGCAAGTCGGTCGGACTTTCGTTCAAGTGGAGGGGCACGGCGGCGGGATCGCGGGGCGGTCCGTACGCCGCGAGCGGCCGCACCGTGCTGCGCACGAAGCTCTCCGGCGGCTTCACTTGCGGACCTCGACCGCGCGGGCGTGTGCGGGCAGCCCTTCCGCTTCCGCCAGGGCGCGCAGCTCGGCGGCGTCCGCCGCGAGCTGCCGCGCGCCGTACTCGATGACGTTCTGGCGCCGGACGAAATCGGAGGCGCTGAGCGGCGAGGCGAAGCGGGCCGTGCCCGAGGTCGGCAAGGTGTGGTTGGGGCCTGCCAGGTAGTCGCCGACCGGCACCGGCGCCTGGGCGCCGACGAAGACCGCGGCCGCCCGCCGGACGCGCGGCAGCGCTCCGGCAGGCTCGCGCACGATCAACTCGAGGTGCTCGGGAGCGAGATCGTCCGCGAACGCGAGCGCTTCCTCGAGGGACCGCGCGATCACCGCGGCGCCGCGCGAGCGCAGCGACTCTTCCGCCACCCGGTTCGGTCTTGCTCGGAGCTCGGATTCGACCTCCAACTGCACGGCTCGAGCGAGCGCCCGGTCGGGCGTGATCAGCAGGGCCAGAGCGAGCGGATCATGCTCGGCTTGGGCGATCAGGTCCGCGGCGACGTGCCGCGCATCCGCGGAGCCGTCGGCGACGATGGCGACCTCGGTAGGACCCGCCAGCGCGTCGATGCGCACTTCTCCCGAGAGCTGCCTCTTCGCCTCGGTGACGTACGCGTTCCCCGGGCCGACGATGACGTCGCAGCGCGGGACCGCGTCGGTGCCGATCGCCAGCGCGGCGACCGCTTGCGCGCCGCCCGCCCGCAGGATGCGCGTGGCGCCCGCGATCCGCGCCGCCGCCGCGACCTCCGGCGGAACGGTGCCGTCGCGGCGGGGAGGCGTCGCGACGATCACGTCGGGTACGCCGGCCAGGCGCGCCACGGCCGCGGTCATGATCACCGTGGACGGGTAGGCGGCGCGGCCGCCCGGGACGTAACAGGCGGCGCGCGCCAGCGGGATGACGAGGCAGCGAAGCAATCCGCCGTCAGGCAACCGCTGCTCGTAGCTTTCCGGTACCTGCGGCGCATGGAACGCGCGGACGCGCTGTGCCGCCTTCTCCAGCGCGGACCGGACGGGGTGCGCGCAGCGCGCGGCGAGAGCATCCCATTCGGCCTCACCCAGGAAGGGGTGGGCAAGGTCTACTCCGTCGAATCGGCGCGTCAGCTCGCGGACAGCCGCGTCGCCGCGCGCCCGAACGTCGGCGATGATCGCCGCGACCGCGGGAGCAACCTCGGGCGGCGCAGCCGCTGCCGAGCGGAGCGCCGACGCCTTCGCCTTCTCGGCGGGATCGGCGAGATCGAGCAGGCGGATCACGTCGCGCCTCCGATCCGGTCCAGGACGGGCAGGAGCTCCTCGAGCTTGAGGCGGTACGACGCGCGGTTCACCACCAGGCGCGCGCTGACCTGGAGGAGCTCCTCGACGACGACGAGGCCGTTCTCGGCCAGCGTGCGCCCGGTCTCCGCCAGATCGACGATCGCGTCCGCGAGATCGGCGACGGCCGCCAGCTCGACCGAGCCGGACAGCCGGACGACGTCGACCGGGACGCCGCGCCGGGCGAACGCCCGCGCCGTCAGCCGCGGGTACTTGGTGGCGACGCGGAGCGATCGTCCGATCTCGGCCCCGCTCTCGCCCGAGCGGAAGCCGCGGGCGACGGCCGAATCGTGGGGCGCGGCGAGGCACAGCCGGCAGGCGCCGAAACCGAGATCGAGAGGGACGAGGAGGTCGGCGCCGGATTCGAGCACCTGGTCGAGCCCGCACACGCCCAGGTCCGCCGCCCCCCGCTCCACGTAGAGCGGCACGTCGGGATCCTTGAGGAGCACGAACCGGGCCCCCCCGCCGCGGGCCGGCACGATCAGCTTGCGCGTGGAGGCGAAGTCCTCCTCGGGGGCGAGACCCGCGCGGGCCAACCGCTCGAGCGTCGGCTGCAGCGTGCGGCCTTTCGGCAGCGCGACGGTGATCATGCCGGCCTCGCGAGGGGCACGAGCACGTCGAGATCGAGCGAGAACCCGACCGCCGGCCGCGGATCCCCGAAGCGTCCCAGCAGGGTGTCGTACCTGCCGCCGCCCCCGACCGCGCGCGGGGCGCCGGACGCGTAGAGGTTGAAGACGAGGCCCGTGTAGTAGCCCAGGCCACGCACCTCGCCGAGATCGACCTCGACCTCCGCGCCCAGGCTGCGCGCCTGCGCGACCTGCAGCGTGCTCGCGAGCCGATGCAGCGCGGCCGAGGCCGCCGCGCTCGGTGCCAGCTCTTGCGCCCGGGCCAGCAGTGCGCTGGCCTCGGCCTGCGGACGCGGCGGCTGCGCGAGCATCAGCAGCGCGTCGCGCGCCTTGCCGGGCGCGACCTCGCGCGTGCAGAGCAGGGTCAACCCGGGCAGGTCTTTGCGATCGATTGCGTCGGTCAGGGCGCGAGCGAGTCTGGGTGAGGCATCTGCCGCGGCGATGAGCGCCGAGAAGTAGCCGACCGTCCCCACCGCGATCCGCGCGGCGCCGGCGGGGAGTCCCAGGGCCGCGAGCGACGCTGCCGCCAGCGCGAGCATCTCCGCGTCGGCGGCCGGTTCCGATTCCCCGACCAGCTCGCAGCCCGCCTGCAGCCGCTCGCGCGGGACGCCCGAATCGGCTGCGGACTCGCGCACGACGCTCCCGCGATAGTAGAGGCGGAGCGGCGACAGACCGGACAACCTCGTCGCGGCAATCCGCGCCACCTGCGCGGTGAAATCCGCGCGCAGCGCGAGCAGGTGCCCGTGCCGGTCGACGGCGCGCAAAGCGTCGGCACCGCCGCCGCCGGTCTCGGCGAACACTTCGGCCGCTTCGATGGAAGGCGGAATGACCTCCGCGAATCCGTGCTCCTCGAAGACGCGGGCGAGCGCTGCCTCGCACCGCCGCAGCCGGCGGGCGGCCTCGAAGAGGAGGTCCTGCGTGCCCTGCGGCGGCGCAGTCCGGGCGGGCGCTTCGTGCGCGTTGTTCGAACGTGCGTCCAAACCGTCCATTTTGCGCGGCGGCCGCGCGGCGGGCAACTCGCCGCCGTCCGCGCTATGGTGCGCGGCCGTGTACCGCCTGACGCGGGCGTTCTTGTTCCTGCTTTCCGCCGAGGCTGCGCACAGCGGCGTCATCGCGCTGCTCTGGGCTTGGGCGCGCGCCGCTCCCCGCCCGCGGGCGCGCAAGGTGCTGGCGCAGACGCTCTGGGGCGTCCGATTCCCCAATCCGCTCGGCCTCGCGGCCGGAATGGACAAAGGGGAAGTCCTGGTCCCTGCCTGGTTCCGCCTGGGATTCGGCTTCGTCGAAGTGGGCACCATCACGCCGCGCCCGCAGCCGGGAAACCCGCGCCCACGCCTCTTCCGCCTGGCGCAGCACGGCGCGATCGTCAATCGGATGGGCTTCAACAACCCCGGTGCGGCCGTGGTCGCGCGCAGGCTCTCGCGCCTGCCGCGACAGCCGGGGCCGATCGGGGTGAACGTCGGCCGCAACAAGGACACGCCGAACGACCGCGCGGCCGAAGACTACGTCGCGGCTTTCCGGGCGCTGGCGCCGCACGCCGATTACGCCGCCATCAACGTCTCGAGCCCGAACACGCCGGGGCTGCGGGCGCTGCAATCCGAAGGGGAGCTGCGCGCGCTGGTCGAGGCGGTGGCTCGCGCGCGGGACGAGCTGCATCGGTCCGGCGGTCGGCGAGTCCCGCTGCTGGTGAAGGTATCCCCGGACGAATCGCCCGAGCATCTCGATGCAATTGCCGACGCAGCCGTCGCGGGCGGCGCCGAGGGTCTCATCGCGACCAACACCACCCTTTCCAGGGACGGCGTGTCGGGGCATCCGCGGGCGGCGGAGGAGGGTGGCCTCTCCGGCCGTCCGCTGCGGCAGCCTGCGGAACGCGCCTGCGCCCGGCTGTTCCTGCGGGTCGGTCATCGGGTCCCGATCGTGGGCGTGGGCGGGATCGCCACGGCCGAGGACGCGTACCGGAGGATCCGCGCCGGCGCGAGCCTCTTGCAGATCTACACGGGCTTCGTCTACCGCGGGCCTTCGGTGGTGAGCGAGATCCAGGACGGCCTCGCGCGCCTGCTCGAGAGCGACGGGCTGACGCTTGCGCAGGCGATCGGCATCGACGCTTCTCGCATCGCGCAAGAGCGCGGAGCGTCCTAGACGACCACGCGCTCGCCTTCGACCTCGATCTCGTGCGCAGGCTGCTCGAGGGGACCGCCGGCGAGCCGAAACCCCGCCATCACCAACAGCCCCACCGCGAAACCGAGCAGGATGTCGACGATGTAGTGGTGGTTCAGGTAGACGGCGCTGAGGCACACCAGGAACAAGTACACGGCGGCGAGGACGCGGAAGCGCGGCAGCCGCCACCCATAGAGCAGGGCCAGCATCGGATACACCACGTGCAGGCTGGGGATTGCGCCGAACACGTCCGCGCTCTTGCCGTAGAAGCTCGCCATGATCGGCAGCCCCACCAGCTGGTCGAAGCGGGCCGCGCCCGCCGGCGACGCGCGAACGGCGAGGTCGGCGGTGAATCCGTGCGCCGCGACGTACCAGGGCGGTGCCGCCGGATAGACGTAGTACAGGCTGAAGCCGACGAAATTCGAGATGACGAATACCCAGGTGAACCGCACCGCGCGCCGGTCCTGGCCGCGGAGCAGGAAGTACAGGGCGAGCACCACGGACTCGCCGATGAAGAAGAAGGGCGTGTACGAGAGGCCGCAGACGAAATCGAGCACCGGATGCGTGTGCGCCTGGAACCATTCGTTGGGCGTCAGCACGCCGGCGGCGGTCGGGATCCCGAACAGCTTCAGGTCGAAGTCGTACGGCTCGTGCAGATGGATGATCGGCGAGCGGATGTAGTCCTCGTACCAGCGCATCGAGTCGTACACGATCGCGTAGAGGAGGAACGGCATCGCGACGCGGGCGAGGCGGCGCGATCCGTCGCTCCACAGCGCAAAGCCGAGGAAGAGCGCGAAGGCGAGCAAATGCTCGGGGCCGATGCCGCCGAGCGCCTGCACCACGGCGAGATAGACGGCGCCGAGGACCGGTACGCCGACGCTGAAGAAGCGCGGTGCGCGGCGCAGCTGCGCGACGCGGTCGCGCAACGAGAGGAACTTCATAGCCCCTGCGCCTCGCGACGCGGCCGGTCGGCGGGGCGGATCGGCTCGACCGAGGGTAGCTCGCGGGGAGACGATTCGCGCGCGGCGCGGCGGCGGTCGCGCCAGGCGAGCACGGCGGGGAGCGCGAACAGGGCGGCGGACAGGCAGGTGATCTCGCCGATGACGGCCGTCAGCCCGAAGGACTGGATGGCCATGTTGTCGGCGGTGACGAGCGTGGCGTACCCGATGATCGTCGTTGCCGAGCAGAGCGTCACCGCGCCTCCCGACGCGGTGAGCGACTCGAGCACGCCCGACGACTGCCGGTACCGCTGGTAGAAGTTCACGGCGTAGTCGACGCCGATGCCGAAGGTGATGGGCAGGACCGCGAAGTTGACGAAGTTCAGCCGCAGCCCGAGCGCCCCGAGCGCGCCGAACATCCAGAGCACGCCGAGGCAGAGCGAGGCGACCACCCAGGCCGAGTCGCGGAACGAGCGCATGACGAGCACCGTCAGCGCCGCCACCGCGAGGAAGCTCAGCGCTGCCGCGAATCCGCCGTCGCTGGTGATCGAATCGACGATGTCGCTGGTGAGGACGATCTGGCCGGCCACCAGCGCCTTCGGATCTGCTTTCAGCGCGGTCCGGCGTACCAGCTTTGCATGCGCGATCTGCTGCTTGCCGTGGCGCGAGTCGGTCTCGAGCGTCGGAAAGACGAGCACCAGGCGTCCCGACTTCCCGTCCTTCTCGTAGAAGGGCAGCTTCAGCCGGGCCGGAACGTCGGCTAGCGTGATGGGGCGCAGCTGGCTTCGTTCGCGGAGCCGGAGCAGCGCAGGGCGCAGGTCTTCGGGCAGCGCGCGAACGATGCGCTCGTCGACCAGGCCCGACCTCCCGACAGGCGGCGCGACGAGGCGGAAGATGTCGCGCAACAGGCCGATCTTGCGCGGCTGCTCGTCGGGGACGAGCTTCTGCAGGGTGGCGATGGAGTCGATGCTTCCCGTCGGGCCCTGGTGCTCCCGGACCTGCTCCAGCGCGGCCGCCACGGTGCGCGCCGTCTCGGCGGACTCCGTCAGGACCACGGTCGGCGTCTGGTAGGACTGCATGACCGCGTCGACGTGCTTGTTCCAGTAGGCTGCCCCGTCGGTGAGCCCTTTGCGGCTGCCGAGCTTCACGAAGTCGTACTCGATCGGCTGGCGGACGAAGCGCCAGAACCCCCACGCCGATCCCGCCACCAGCAGCGCCGAGGTGGCGATCACCCAGCCGGTATGCCGCGTCAGCGCCGTGGCGTACGGGCCGGCGATCCAGCCGATGATGCGCCAGCGCTTCTTCTCGCGCAGCGGCCGCACGCGCTCGGCGATCACGATGAGCGGCGGCATCACGACGTACGTCGTGACCCAGCACAGGAGCATGCCCGCGGTCCCGATGAACCCGAACTGGTTGAACCCGCGGAAGCTCACGGCGCCGAGCGAGCCGTAGCTCGCCGCCGCCGCCGCGCTCGCGGCGAACGTCGCCACCCAGGTCGTCTGCAGCGAGCACGTGAGCGCGCACTCGACGTCGCTGCCGCGGCGCCGCTCTTCGAAGTAGCGCGCGAGCAGGATGATGCCCGCGTTGATCCCGTTGCCGATGATGATGCTGCCGAGGAACGCCGTGTTCGGATTGAGGTAGTGAATCACCCAGCGCGAGACGGCGAACGTCGCCGCCACCCCCGTGAACAAGGGGAGGACGAGCAGCGGGATCGAGCGCCAGCTCCGATAGTAGAGGACGAGGACGGCGGAGACGCCGCCGAGCACCAGGACGGTGGAGAACAACAGATCGCGGACCAGGTTCTCCTGGTTCTCGATCAGCCCGCGGACCTCGCCGCCGTACCCGACGCGGATGCTGGGGTGGAACCGGTGCGGATCGAGCGCCCGGACCTCGGCGGTGACTGCCGCGAAGAGGCGCTGGTTTTCCTCGAGGCTGGTCGCCGCCCCCGGAGGATAGACCTGGATGACGAGCGTCTGTCCGCCTTCGCCCGCGAGGTAGCCGTCGATGAAGTGATCGAGCCGTCCGAACGCGGAGCGCACGCGCGCGAAGGCGTCGTCAGCCGGCTCTTCGGCCTTGGGCTTTTGCGGCTCTTCCTCGCCGAGGTCGACGAGCAGCGGATTCGCCGCGCGCCTGGCCGCGGCGATCCGGTCGGCGAGCTGGCGGCGGATCTCCTCCAGGTCTTTCGCGTCCGCGTAGAGCGCCCCGTGCGCCTCGAAGAACGTCTTCTCCTCGTCGATGCGCCAGAAGATCCGCGCCACCAGCTCGGGCGGCAGCTTCGACAGCCGCGCCGCCAGCGCGTCCACGAATCGCTCGCCGGCCTTGAGATCGTCGGTGTGGACGACGATGGCGAGAGACGCGAGGCCGCCCACGCGACGCTCGAGCTCCTGGAGCGCCACCGCGGAGGGAGCGCCCTGGGGCAACAGCTCGCGCAGGTCGGTGCGCAGATCCCCGTAGAGGCGCACGGCGAAAGGCACCGTGGCCGCCAACAAAAGGAATCCCGCCGCGGCGATGAGCCAGGGCCGGGTGATGGCGATGGCGGCGAACCGTTCCCAGAGCCGGTCCCCGCGCCGGCGGGATGGAATGGGCTGCACGCGGTCCAAGCTCGCCCCTGTTACCCCGCCCCGTGGCGCGCCGCCACAATCGCGATCGCCTCGCGCAGCAGCAGAAGCCCGGAGAGCCCCATCTCCTTCTCGATGGTCAGGGCGGGCTGCAGGCGGATCGCGTGGGTGTAGCTCATCGCCAACAGGCCGCGCCGCAGGCCTTCCTGGAAGATCTCTTCACAAATCTTGCGCGACAGCGGCTCCTTCGTGGAGCGATCAGCCACCAGCTCGACCCCCAGGAACAGCCCCTCGCCGCGCACGTCGCCGACCCAGCGGAGCCGGTCGGGCCAGGTGCGCAGCTCGGCGAGCATCGCGGCGCCCGTCGAGCGCACGTTGTCCAGCACGTTCTCGCGCTGCAGCGTGCGCACGGACGCGAGCGCGGCGGCCGCCGCGAGCGGATTGCCGCCGTAGCTCGAGGACGAGCCGCTCGGGTTCGCCCACGGCTTCGCCTGCGCGATCTCGTTCTTCGCCACCACGCCGCTGATGGGGAAGCCGGAACCGAACCCCTTGCCGATGGTGATCACGTCGGGGGTGACGCCGCTGCGCTCGCAGGCGAACCAGCGCCCCGTCCGCCCGAACCCGGTGATCATCTCGTCCGCGATGAGCAACGCGCCCGACTCGCGGGCGATGTCCTGCGCGCGTTGCAGGAACTCGGGCGGGGGGATGACGTTTCCCGCGGTCCCCTGCATCGGCTCGACGATCACGGCCGCGACCTGCCCCGTGCTCTGTTGGCGCAGCTGCTCGCGCGCCAGGTCCGCGCAGGCGATGCCGCACGACGGATAGGAGAGCTTCAGGGGGCATCGATAACAATTCGCGAACGGCAGGACGTGCCCCGGCGGCAGCGGACCGTAGGTGCGCTGGTTCCCGGAGCCGTTCACAGCCAGCGTCCCCATGGTCTTGCCGTGGAAGCCGCCCCAGAACCCGACCACCTCGTGCTTGCCAGTGGCGTTCTTCGCCAGCCGGAAGGCGCTCTCCACTGCCTCCGCACCGCTGGAATACAGCTGCACGCGGTCGACGCCCTTGGGGGTGAGGCGGGCTACCTCTTCGATCAGCTCGGCGCGCGGTGCGGTCGTGAAGCTCCCGACCGTGGCTTTCTCGATCTGCGCGTGCAGCGCCTCGCGATAAGCGGGATGGCAATGGCCGAGCGCGTTGACACCGATGCCGCCGATCAGGTCCACGTAGCGGTTGCCGTCCACGTCCTCCACCACCGACCCCTGCGCGCGCTCGACGGCGATCCCGCTCGTCAGCGCGAAGCCCTGCAGGCCCGGCGCGAGGTGTTGCTGCTCCTTGCGCACCAACTCCCGACTCTTCGGTCCTGGCACCTGCGTCGCGATGTGGGGCGCGGTGAGCTTCACGGACGACCTCTCCTCTAGGAAGCCCGTTCCGGGGCTTCGATTCCCGACTTCCATCGGCAATTCGCGGGCACCTCTATCACGCCCACGTCAGCAACGTGCCACGGACGTTGCGCTCTAGAACTGCGCTACCTGGGCGGGTGCGTTCGCGTAGGCGAACTCGGAGAGCGCGGCGCCGCTGCGCTCTTCGGGGGCAGTGCCGGGGCGCTCGATGCGCACCTGGTACCGGTTCTCGTACGTGTACGTCATCGGAGCAGCCATGATGCTCACCAAGAATCGCGACAGCGGGCTCATCTCTCCGAGGACGTCCTCCTTGTAGAGGAGCCGGCGCGCGTCGATGGTGACCGTCACCTTCTCGCCGAGCGCGCCGCGCGCCGAGGCGACGACGCGCTGCGGAACGTCGTACTCGAACCGCCCGCCCGCCTCGCGCCGCGGGTTCTGGAACGACAGCTTCACCTCGCTCGACCGGACCTCGGTCTCGCCGTTCCGGCTCGTGTACAGCCAGCCTTGCGGCTGCACTCGCGACCCGTCGGGCGGGATCAGCACGGCGAGCGCCATCGTCGCTCCGCCCGCATCGTCGAACGCTTCCATCCGGTACCAGAGCGAAGCGGACTTGTAGGCCGGCACCGTGCTGTACGAGGTATCGGCGTAGCAGAACCCGCGCAGGCGCCGCCCGCCGCGATCGGAGCTCCACACCGTCCCGTCGAACTTGCTGCGCAGCGCGAAGATGGTCTGGTCGAACAGCGCGCGGCCGCCGGCGTCGAAGGTGACTCGCCCGCCTCCCGGGCGCACGGCCTTCGTCTCCGGAAGCACGGTCGCGTCGATCACCAGCTTCTTGCCGGCGAAATGGACGTGGTGGCTCGCGTCCGGGCCCATCGTCAGGCGGTGCCCGCCCATCTCGATGGCGCCCTCGGGGAGGACCCGCCATTGGGTCGACTCGAACGCCTCGGCGTCCTCGATGGTCTTGCCGTTCGGTCCCACCAGCACCGCGCGCGCCGCGGCCCCGCCGTGTCCTTCGAGGCCCGCGTTGCTCACCAGGAACTGCACGCGCGCGAAGCTCCCGTCGTCCGCCTGGAACAGGAAGGAGTAGCTCTCCGAGTAGAACGCCTCGGGCAGCAGCTTGGGCAGATAGCTCGTCTGCGTGACCTTGGCGCCGTCGTCGGCCTGGCTCGAGAAACCGTGGACGCCCTCCTCCGCGAACGGCATGCCGTAGGCGACGAACAGCACCGCCACCGCCGCGGTGGCGGAGGCCAGGGCCCCCATGATGGCGAGTCCCGGCCGCGAGCGATGCTGGCCGTGCCGGAACACGAAATAGCGGTGGAGCGGCAGGTTCCATCCCACCCCGACCAGCACCCCGACCAGCGCCGCGGCGACGAGCGGGTTCCACCGCAGCCCGTCGGTGAGCAGCACCACGCCGAGCGTGTTGAGCAGCAGCGACGTCAGCGAGATCGCCGCGTAGCGGGGCACCTCGTGCCAGACGAAGTCGCCCTGCGTGCGGAAGGTCCAGACCTTGTTGACGGTGAAGTTCGTCACCGCGCCGAGGAGGGCTCCCAGAGCCCGCGAGGTGCCGATGTAGATGCCGGCGAGCTCGACCAGCACGGTGAACGTGCCGTAGTCGATGACGGTGGCGATGACCGACGCGACCCAGGCGCGGCCGACCCAACCGTTGAGCGGGTCTGCGCGGGGTGACTCCGGAGGCGGCGTCTCCTTCTTGAGCAGCTCGCGGTGGATGTACGCGAACCGCCGCAGCGCGGTGACGTTCGCCGCAACCGCGACGAGCAGCAGCGTGGCGAGCAGTAGATGGTAGACGGGGCGCGACGCGGCGGGCTCGAGAACGCGCGCCAGCAGTGGCGACAGCATGCCCGCGATGCCGATGTACATCGCGCGCTCGCCCCGGTTCATGGCGCCCATGCGCGCGTCGATTCGGCTGATCTCTCCTTTGGCGCGCGCGTACGACACGAGCAGCGCGCCGCCCATCGACACCACCGCCAGCCAGAACCCCAGTGGATAGGTCCGGTAGTACGCGGCGATCCCGGCGAAGGTCGCGATCTCCGCGTACCGATCCACCGCGGCGTCGATGAGCTCCCCGGCTTCGGAAGCCGTGCCGCGAGTGCGCGCGACCATTCCGTCGAGCGCGTCGAGGATGGCGCAGAGGATCACCAGTCCGCCGCCCACCTCGGGCCGGCCGAGCGCGAACGCGACTGCGCCTGCCACGCTGCAGAGGAGCGAGGCGGCGGTCAGCTGGTTCGGGGTGATGCCGAGGGTGAGCGCAGCGCGCTCGAGCGGGGAAAAGCACCAGTAGCCGAACTCGATGAGGAACCGGCCCAGGAACAAGCTGCCGGGCTCCTTTTGCGCGCGTTCGTGCTCGAAGCGGCCCACGGCGGCGACACGAACCCCGTAGGCGGCGAGCAACACGGCGACGAAGGCGGCGAGGAAGAGGACCAGCGTCAACCTCCCAGCGAGTCCCCGGCGTGGGGCGCCGCAACCGAACGTCCAAAATTAACCACGGTGCAAGCGATCTCCAGCCGCGCGGCCGCCTGCAAAGCGGCCAAGCGCGCGTTCCAAGTATCGGAATCGAGCCACTTTTGCAACATCTACCGACCCGGACCCGCCGAGTGTGCGGACGCTCACGCTCCTACGGCGGCAGGACCAGCAGTACCAGAGGCAGGCCACGGCCGTAGGTGCCGATGACGTCCTCCAGCGCCTCGCCGCGGACGGCGAGCGTCGCCTCCGGGCCGCCATCCAGGTTGACGGCGTCCATCGCTCCGAGCGCTTCGGCCAGCCAGCGCGCGACGTCCCGGCGCACCGCGGGCCACTGCGAAGCGAAGAGCACGATGCGCCCGTCGCGCAGCTGCCCGATGGCGGCGGTCCGGCTCGACTCGGCGCAATAGCGCGGGCCGGCGCAGCCCGGCGCGCCGCCGCGCACCAGGGCGGGGAAGCTCTTCATGGCGTCGTTCCACTGGTCGGGCCGGAAATCGGGCGGAGCGAAGAAGCGCGGGGTCCGGGAGGTCGCCGCCACCGTGCTCTGCGCCAGCGGTTTCGCCTCCCGCTGGCGCGCCCCGAACCAGAGCGCGTCCTGGCGCAGGCAGCCGGCGCCTTTCACCCGCCGGCCTTCCTGGACCAGCTCGCACGTCGGCCGCACTTCGCCGGCGTCCGCGGAGTAGAACGATCCGTTGGCGATCGCGATCGCGCCGGGGTAGCGCTGCCGCCACTGCGCCAGGGTCGGCTTCTGCGCGTCGAACCGGACTGCGAATCCCGCCAGCTGCGGGTCGACGAGCAGCACCTTGGCTGCCCAGTTCGCGTCGCCGCCCAGGTCGGCGGCGGTGGCGGTCTCGACGCCGGGCGCCACCTCGTGCCAGGGCGGTTGCAGGGGCGCGGCCAGCGACCACAGGAGGGACACCGCCGCGACGCTCATCACATCCGCTTCTTGCGGCGCGACTCGCGCCGGCGCTGGGTCGAGGGAAAGACGTCCGGCGTGGAAACGGGAGCCTGTCCCTCGGGCGCGGCGACCCGCCGCGCCAGCGCCATGAACCGCTCCTGGCTGCGCAGCGCGGCGGCGCCCGTGCCGTGCGAGCCCGGCTGGACCCGCTCGTACTGCCCGTCGGCGCGCAGGACGCGCGCCTTGACGTTGTCGCCCAACGAGGTGGCGAGCACCTCTTCGAGGATGCGCTCCTTCACGGCCGCGTCCTCGACGGGGAAGGCGATCTCGACCCGGCGCACGAAGTTCCTCTGCATCCAGTCGGCGCTGGAGAGATGGACCTCCCGCTTCCCGCCCGCCTCGAAGTACCAGATGCGGGAGTGCTCGAGGAACCGGTCCACCACGCTGATCACGCGGATCCGCTCCGACACTCCGGGGATCCCGGGGCGCAACACGCAGATGCCTCGCACCATGAGGTCGATCTGCACGCCCGCCTGCGAGGCGCGGTACAGCGCCTTCACCACGTCGGGCTCCTGCAGCGAGTTCATCTTCGCGATGATGCGCCCGCGCCCCGCCTCCTTGGCGACCGCCGCCTCGCGCTCGATCAGCTCGAGCACCGCGGACTTCAGGTTCAACGGGGCAACGCGGAACTTCTTCCAGGTGGTCGGCTTGGAGTAGCCCGTCAGCAGGTTGAACAGCGACGTCGCATCGGCGCCGAACTCGTCCCGGGCCGTGAAGATCGACAAGTCCTCGTAGATGCGCGCCGTCACCGGGTTGTAGTTGCCGGTGCCAAGGTGGACGTACCGGCGCAGCCCGCCCGCCTCGCGCCTCACCACCAGCGCGACCTTCGAGTGCGTCTTGTACCCGATGAGCCCGTAGACCACGTGCACGCCGGCCTGCTCGAGAGCGCGCGCCCAGACGATGTTCGCTTCCTCGTCCATGCGCGCCTTCAGCTCGACGAGCGCGGTCACCTGCTTGCCGTTCTCGGCGGCGCGCTGGAGCGCGCGCACGATCGGCGAGTCCTTCCCGGTGCGGTACAGCGTCATCTTGATGGCGAGCACCGCGGGGTCGTCGGCCGCCGCCTCGATGAACCCGACGACGGGATCGAAGGACTCGTACGGATGGTGCAGGAGGACGTCGCGCTCGCGGATCAACCGGAAGAGGTCCCGCTCCGCGTCGCCGAGCTGCGGCGGGACGACTGGCGTGAACGGCTCGTCGTGGAGCTCCTTCTGGTCGATGCGCCCGAGAAGGGGAAGCAAATCGGGGATGTTGAGCGGGCCTGCCGGCCGATACACGTCGGCGGGCCCGAGCTTGAGGGCCCGCACGAGGTAGTCGACCATCTGCTGCTCGGCGGGCGCGGCAATCTCCAGGCGCACCGCGCTGCCGCGGTCGCGCCGGCGGACCTCGCGCTCGATGGTGACGAGCAGGTCCTCCGCCTCCTCCTCGTCGATGGTCAGGTCCCAGTTGCGCGTGACACGGAAGGCCCAGCAGCCGTCGATGGGCATCCCCGGGAAGAGCTGCGCCGCATGGCGGGCGATGACGTCCTCGAGGAGCACGAAGCAGCGCCCGTGGTCGGGCACCTCGACCAGCCGCGGCAGGACGCTCGGCACCGGGACGACGCCGTATCGCAGCCGCGTACCCCGGGCCGCCGGTCCGAACCGCACGGCCAGGTTCAGCGACTTGTTGCGCAGGTGGGGGAAGGGGTGCCCCGGGTCGAGCGCGATGGGCGTGAGGACGGGAAATACCTCGCGCCAGAAGTACTCGTTGACGAACGACTCCGCCGCCGCGGAGAGGCGCTGGGGCCCGAGGAGGCACACTCCGGCGCGTTCCAGGTTGGGCAGCACGTCGGAGACCAGCGCCCGGTACTGCCGCGCCATCATCTCGTGCGCCCGTGCGCTGATGGCCTGCAGCTGTTCGCCCGGGGAGAGCGCATCGGGGCCCGACTCCTCGACGTGCCCGGAGAGCTGCGACTTGAGCCCCGCGACCCGGATCATGAAGAACTCGTCCAGGTTGCTGCTCGTGATGGCGAGGAACTTCAGGCGCTCCAAGGCCGGCACTGCCGGATCGCAGGCTTCCTCCAGCACCCGCTCGTTGAACGCGAGCCACGAGAGCTCCCGGTTGATGAACCAGCGCGAGTCCGACAGCGATTGCGCGGGAACGGGCTCGGGAGGGGGCACCACCGACAGCGCGGCCGGCAGGGCCTGCGCCGACGACGACGGGCTGCCGGGGAGGCCGGCCAACGAAGAGGTGGGTGCGCCTTCCATACCCGGGACTGTACATGCGCACCCCGACGGTTGCGAGCGACAGCCGCAATGTCCTTGACACGCCGCGGCGCCGCGTTACATCCTACCCCGTCACGCACCGCGTCAGGGGAGGCAAGGCGATGTTCACGTCCGACCAGGTGAAGCAGGCGTTCGGCACGGCGCAGGCGAAGGCCGCTGCGAAGGCGAAGGAGTTCGAGGCCGAGGCGCGCAAGGTGCTCGAGGCGCTCGGCGACCGCGCCCAGGCCGAGCTGAAGGTCTTGATTTCGGCCGCGAAGAGCGACACTCGCGACCGCATCGCCGAGCTCGGCGCGGACCTCGAGAAGCTCGGCCGCAAGGTGCAGGAGCTCGCGCGCACGCCGGCGGTCGCCAAGGACGGCGGGGCCGAGACCGGTCCGAACGGCGCGCAACCTCCCGTCAACTGACCCACGTCCCACGGGGCCGTACCGCCGCGCACACCGGTCCTTGTCCACCTTCACGGGCAGCCGCTAGCTTCCCCGGAAGTGCGGCCTGGTGTTTTGCGGCGGGGGTGCAGCATGGGCGACTTGCGCACAGCCGTGCAGGAGTCGTGGGCCCGGGCAGTCTTGGCGGCTTCGTCGGTCGAGGAGCACGCCGAGGAGCTGGTCAGCCGGATCAGCCAGTCCTTCCAAGGGGGTCCGCTATCACCGGAGAGCGCGCAGAGGCTCCTGGCCGAGATCGCCGGAAAGCTGCGGGAGCAGCGGCAGCAAGTCCAGGCGCACCTCGAGGACGCGGTCCGGAGGGGGATCGAACGTCTCCGTCCGTCGCGCGCACAGCTCGACGCGCTGCGTCGCCGGCTCAACGATCTGGAGCAGAAGCTCGCCGGGGTCGAGTCCCGCCGGGGGAACCCGAACGGATGATCCGCCGCCCGCGCGTCCGGACGACGCTACTCGTGTGTCTCGGCCTCGTGCTGGCCGGGGCCGCAGCCGACGTGTGGGTGCTGGAGCGACCCGCGTTCATCGGCGAGCGCAAGCTCAATGACCAACCCACCCACGGGATGACGCAGCCGCAGCTGGAGGCGCTGCTGGTCCGCGTCGCGCCGAAGCTCCCC
>Ga0114129_10002259_pt1 | contig 26632 bp, 20 predicted proteins | sample RhiMetdeltSRZDD1_FD_80071 | JGI IMG/M metagenome (GOLD analysis project Ga0114129, IMG submission 80071) | Populus rhizosphere microbial communities from Tennessee, USA - Rhizosphere MetaG P. deltoides SRZDD1 (version 2) (version 2) | ecosystem: Host-associated > Plants > Roots > Rhizosphere >...
ACAAGGAAGGCCTGTTCGAGATGGCCGAAGGCGGCTCGCTGCTGCTGGACGAGATCGGTGAGATGCCGTCGTACCTGCAGACCAAGCTGCTGCGCGTGCTCCAGGAGCGCGAATACCGGCCGATTGGCAGCGATCGCATCGTCCACGTCGATTTCAGGCTGATTTGCGCCACCAACATCGACCTGGACATGGCGCTGCGCGAAGGTCGCCTGCGCGAGGACCTGTATTTCCGCATCAATACGATCACGCTGCGCGTGCCACCGCTGCGCGAGCGCACCGAGGACATCCCGCTCTTGTGCGACTACTTCCTCGAGAAGTTCCGGCAGCGCTATCAGAAGAACGTGAAGACGCTGGCGCCGTCGGTCTACCATCTCCTGATCCGCAACCGCTGGCCCGGCAATGTCCGTGAGCTCGAAAACGCCATCGAGCGGGCAGTCCTGGTCGCGAAGGGTGGCGAAATCGCGGTCGCCGACCTGCCGGAATCGATCCGGGAAGAGTCGACGGCATCTACCGATTTCGTCATTCCGCCCCACCGCACCCTCGCCGAGATCGAGAAGATGGCCATCCTGCAAACGCTCCAGCGGACCAACTGGAACAAGCAGGAGGCGGCGCAGATTCTGGGACTCTACCGCCCGACGCTGTACAGCAAGATGAAAAAGCACGACATCCGCGATGCCGGCAAGGCGGCGCGAACGCCGCCGTCATCGACTGCTGCCACGCCCGCCGCCACGTAATCTCAGCGATATCGTTCACCTTGTCGAGGTGAAAATTCCGGCGCTGCGTCTCGAAACCCAACGGTTTCAGAACGCGGCGCCTGCAATTCTCGGCGATCGTGCGTGAGTCCCGCGTCGCGCCGTGGCATATAACTTGTAGAAAACATGCGGACGTAGGGCGGCTTCTGCGAAAGAGGAGGCGGCGTGATGGGAGACTCGCGAGCCCTTTCGGCGACGGTGGTTGGCGCGGTGATTGGAGGCGTGGCCGGGTACTTGTTCTTTACAGCGGAAGGGCGGAGGCTGCGCAGACAACTCGAGCCGGCGCTCGACGACCTCGCGCGCGAGCTCAGCAGCTTCCGAGCGACCGTCAACAGGGCCGCCGACGTGGCAAGCGAAGGGTGGAAACTCCTCAACGACGCCGTGGGCGAGGAGGTCCAGGCACCTCCGCGGTATCCGAGCGGCCGCCAGACATCGCCATTTTGAGGAGAACCCATGTCAGCTGAACTTGGTACGACGAATCTGTTACTCGGGGTCATGGCCGCGATCAGCGTGCTCGAGGCGGTCGCGATCATCGGGCTGGGGGTCGCCGGCTTCGTGGTCTACAAGCGGGTGACGGAGCTCGTCGCTGGCCTCGAAATCCGCCAGGTGGCGCCGACGATGGTCCGGGTCAACGCGATCCTGGACGATGTGAAAGGCGTGACCGCCAAGGTGCGTGAAGAGACCGAGCGTGTGGACCAGGCGATTCACACGACCATCGAGCGGATCGACGACACGGCCTATCGCGTGCGGGCGAACGTGCGGCAGAAAACCAGTCGCGTGGTGGGCTTCATTCGAGGTCTGCGCGTGGCGCTTGAATCGGTGATGGCCACGCGGCATCACGCGTGAACAGGAGGCGAGAGATGGCAGACGGATACGATCGGTTCGAGAACGAGGGTGGCGGGGGCGGCAGTTTCGTGATGGGCCTGCTCACGGGCACGGTGCTCGGCGCGGGGCTCGGGATGTTGTTCGCGCCCAAATCGGGGTCGGAGCTTCGCAGCCAGCTCTCGGAGCAGGCCGGGAATCTCGCCAATACGGCGTCGGAGGGCTATCGCAAGGTCACTGAAAACGCCGGCCAGTGGGCTCAGAGCGGCAAGGAGACTGCGGGCGAGTGGGCCGGACGCGGCCGCGAGCTTTACGACAAAGCCAAGGATGCCGTGAACCGCGGTGCGGATGAAGCGCAGCGCTACGTTCGCGATGCGACAGGCGGCGCGAGCGGTCAGAGTGCGCCAGCGTCGGCGTCCGGTGCCTCCACCCCTCCGACGTACGGCTCGGGCTCGAACTTTGGCGGCAGCTCCGGTTCAAGCGGCGGGCCGCGCCGGAGCTGACGACGTGACGAGTGCGACCGCGCGTACGGTCGCGAACGCCGTCCTCGTTTCGGCCGCCGTGGCGGCGGCGTTCGTGGTCGTCACCACGCCGTCGCTGCGGCGTCTCGCCGTGCGCGGGACGCGGCTGTGGCTCGGGGCGATGGTGCCGGCGTATCTCCTGGACACGACACGCCGGGCGTGGGTGGAGTCCGGGCGGTCCGCGTGACCTGTCCGCCGACGCTCGGAAGTGACCTCCCGCGAAGGCAGACTTGTCCCGCCGTCGCGTCGAAGTGACGTGGTCCCGCGAAGGCGGACTTGTCCCGCCGCAGCGCCGAAGTGACGCAGGGCGCGAAGGCGGAACATAATGACGCCCGTGGCGCGTGCGGTACGCGCGTTCTCCGGGCGCGCGAGCGTCGTGGTGCGGCTGACCGGCCAGTCTTTCTGGCGCGGATTTCTCGGTTTTTACAACAGCGACGACCTGACTTACGCGGCCTCGATCGCGTACTACGCCCTGCTCTCGCTGTTTCCGTTCTTTCTCCTGGCGCTCGCAATGCTCGCGCGCGTCACGGCCGACGCGAACGATCGCGCGACGGTGCTCGAGTTCGTCCTCCGCTACTTTCCGGCACAGTTCGAGTTCATCACCAAGCAGCTCGACGCGTTCCGGGACACCGCGCTCACGCTCGGCGTGGCCGGCACCGCGACCCTGATGTGGGGCGCGCTCGGCGTGTTCGGCGCCGTCAGCACGGCGGTCAACTACGCCTGGGGCGTCGACAAGCAGCGTAGCTTCTGGAAGCACAAGCTGTTCTCGTTCCTGATGCTGCTGATTGCCGGCTTGATTCTGCTGTTCGCGCTGCTGCTGGTCAGCGCGTCTCAGATGGTCGGCGCGCGCTGGTTTGCGGAGGTGCTCGCCCGGTTCCCGGGTCTGCTGGTGCTTCGCGGCTTCACCGTTCGCCACGCCACCACGCTGCTCTTCATCGTGGTCGTCGGCTTCATTTTCTACTTCGTGCCGAACGCGAAGGTGCGGTTTCGCGACGTCTGGATCGGCGCCGTTGTCACCGGCCTGCTGTGGAAGGGCGCGTTCGAGGCGTTCTCCTGGTACATCCGCGACATGTCACGCTTCACGCGCGTGAACGGCTCGATTGCGGCCGTCGTGGTGTTCCTGTTCTGGGTGTACATCCAGGCGGTGATTCTGCTGTACGGCGTGGAGTTCACCGCGGCCTACGCGCGACTGCGGCGGGGACGGCCGGAAGATGTGCCGGCCGCGCCGGCGCCGCGAACCTAGATCCTCGTCACGGGATTTCACGAAGGCTCGAAGGAGCGAAGATCACGAAGATCTTTCTTGTAAAGATCTAGCTTCGTGCCCTTCGTGGTTCTTCGTGTCTTCGTGAAAGGCCGTGTCTTACGACAGCGCTTTGATGATCGCCTCGCTGAACACCGGGACATCATCCGGCTTGCGTGACGTGATCAGGTTGCCGTCCTCGACGACCGGCTTGTCCACGTAGAGGCCGCCGGCGTTCATGACGTCGATGGCGATCGACGGCCAGCACGTCAGCGTACGACCGCGGAGCGCGATGGCGGAGATCAGCAGCTGCGGTCCGTGACAGATCGCGGCGACGGGCTTGTTCGCCTCCATCGCGTCGCGCGCCAGGTCGACCATCGCATGGCGCATCCGCATCTTGTCCGGCGCGTAGCCGCCCGGAATGACGAGCGCGTCGAAGTCCTTCATGCGCGCCGCGCCGGCCGCGACGTCCGTCTTCACGGTGGCGAGTCCGCGCTTTCCCTTGAACTCGGCGCCCGCCGTCGGACCGACGAGCGTCACCGTCGCGCCCGCGGCTCGTAACGCGTCGAGTGGGCCGGTCAGCTCTCGATCCTCGAAGCCGTCCTCGACGAGGATCGCCACGCGCTTGCCCTGCAGTGGCGCACTCATGGCGCGATTGTACTCCAGCCTCCTTCGCGCCTCTGGCGCTTCGGCGAGCCGCGGGTGTCATAATGCGTTGATGAACCGCCTCGGGCGCGAACGAAGTCCGTACCTCCTTCAGCACGCGGAAAATCCTGTCGACTGGTTCGCGTGGAGCGACGAGGCCTTCGCGAGAGCGCGCGCCGACGACAAACCGATCTTTCTTTCGATCGGCTATTCGACCTGTCACTGGTGTCATGTGATGGAGCACGAATCGTTCGAGAGCCCGGCGGTGGCCGCCGTGCTCAACGAGCACTTCGTGTCGATCAAGGTGGATCGGGAAGAGCGGCCCGACGTCGATCGCGTCTACATGACGTTCGTGCAGGCCACGACGGGTTCAGGCGGATGGCCGATGAGCGTCTGGCTCACGCCGGACCTGAAGCCCTTCTACGGCGGCACGTACTTTCCGCCCACGTCGCAGTGGGGCCGTCCGGGCTTCGTCGACATTCTGCAGGAGATTTCCAGAGTCTGGCGCGCCGAACGCGCGAAGGTCGTGCAGTCGGCGGAGGCGATGACGACCCAGCTGCGGAGCATGGAGAGGCCGTCGCCCGTCTGGACTGTCCCCGGCGCCGACGCGCTCGAGCGCACGGTTGGGCAGTTTCGCGACGCCTTTGATGGACGGTACGGCGGCTTCGGCGACGCGCCGAAGTTTCCGCGCCCCTCGGAGCTCCTGTTCCTGCTGCGGGAGCACGCGCGGACTGGCGATGCGAGCGCACGCGACATGGTGCTGCGGACGCTGCGTTCGATGGCGCTCGGAGGGATGCGGGACCACATCGGCGGCGGGTTCCATCGCTACTCGGTCGATGGCGCCTGGCGTGTCCCTCATTTCGAGAAGATGCTCTACGACCAGGGGCAGCTTGTGGTCGCCTTCATCGAGGCGTCCCAGGTTTCCGGCGATCCGTTCTATGCGGAAGTGGCCGAAGACACGCTGCAGTACGTGATGCGCGAGATGACGGACCCGGCCGGCGGATTCTATTCGGCGGAGGACGCCGACAGCATTCCTCCTGAAGAGCCGGGTGGTCGCAAGAAAGAGGGCGCCTTCTACTTGTGGCGGGCCAGGGAAATCGATGCGCTGCTCGGCGACGACGCGACGATCGTGCGGCTGCGGTTCGGTATCGAACCGGACGGCAACGCCCCACACGACCCGCAACAGGAGTTCACCGGCAAGAATCTCCTGTTCGTGGCGCGTTCGATCGACGACATCGCTCGGCAGACCGGTCGCTCGCGCGATGACATCGTCCGGACTCTCCAGGACACGCGGCTGAAGATGTTCGAGACGCGGCTCGAGCGACCGCGACCCCACCGCGACGACAAGATTCTGACATCGTGGAACGGTTTGATGATTGGTGCCTTCGCCAGGATGTCACGAGCGCTGGACGATGGCGGGAGGTACCTGGACGCGGCCCGTCGTGCCGCGGGGTTCCTGCGCGAACGAATGTGGCATGCGGGGTCAGGCGCGCTGCTCCGCCGATACCGCGAAGGACATGCCGAGATCGACGGCTATGCCGAGGACTATGCCTATCTGGTTGCCGGTCTGCTCGAGCTGTTTCAGGCAGACGCCGATCCGGCCTGGATCGAGTGGGCCATGGCGCTGCAACATCGTCAGGACGAGCTGTTCTGGGATGAAGAGAGCGGCGGATGGTTCAGCACCACCGGTCACGACCCGAGCGTGCTCGTGCGCATGAAGGAAGACTATGACGGCGCCGAGCCAACGGCCAGCTCGGTGTCCGTCATGAACCTGCTCGTGCTGTCGCACCTCGTGCACGAGCCGCAATGGACCGAACGTATCGAGAGGACGCTGCGCTATTTCGGCGCGCGACTCGAGAAAGTCGGGCGCGCCGTGCCGATGATGGCCGCGGCGCTCTCTGTCTACACGGCCGGAATGCTGCAGATCGTGATTGCGGAGGCGGCGCAGGGCGATCGCACCCTCGCGCGCGCGTTGGCGACTCGCTATCTGCCGTCCGCGATCGTCCTGCGCGTGCCGCCGGATCGGCGGCGCGCGCTCTCGGGCAGCCTGCCGTTCGTCGCGGCGATGGAACCGGTGAATGGCGCGACGGGCGCCTACGTCTGCCGAGATTTCACCTGCCGTCAGCCGGTCACGACGGTCGATGCGCTGGAGCAGGAGTTGAGGATCTCGTCATGACGGACCGCATGACCGTGGACGTGTGGCTGCGGGGCACCGACTTCGCCACGACCGCCACCATCGAAAGCAGTCCGCACCCGCCCGGCACGTGGACGGACGAGGACGTGCGCCAGGTGCTCGAAGCGATGCTGCGCGCGATGGATCGCTTGAAGCGGCCTGGCGAAACGGATCGCGAGATCTCGCTGCGCGGCCTGAGCTGGATCGTCAATCCCTACGAAGACGGCGGCGTCGTCATCGCGATCGAGATCTCCATGGGGGCCGCCGTCGCCGGTCCGTTCGACATCGACAAGGCCGCCCTCGAGGCGATGATCGCGCGAGTCCTGGCCGGCACCGCCATCCCTCCATCGTCCATGATCCACTGAGGAAGATGCGCAACGACGATCGGCCTCGGCCTCATCGATCCGACCTAGCCGGGACCGCGCGCAATTGAGATACTATTTGCCCAACGAAGGAAATGCACCCGGCCTTGCGACGCGCGGCCCTCGTCGGACTGTTCCTGCTGGCGGCCGTCCCGGCCGTCGCGCAGCAGTCGTCTCCTGCACGGCGAAGCGGCGGCGACGCCGATCCCGATCGCGTGGTCGCCGAACGAGTGCTACGGTTGGGCGGCGCCGTCATCCTGGAGGGGCAACAGCGGCCCATCCTCGATCTGGACGAGCTGCCTGACGCTGATTTCCGCGTGCACACGCTGGACCTTGTGGGCGTCTCGATGGGCGCCTGGGGCCTCAAGGACGAACTGTCGCGGCTGCCTCCGCTCCCGCATCTGAAAGAGCTCTACATCAACGGCCGCCTTTGGTACAACCAGCCGGTCTCGCTGGTGGCCGACACGATCGGGCTGTTCGCGTCGGCCACGGATCTCGAGAAGCTCGTGCTGAGCAAACCGGTCCAGACCTACATCCCTCTGGAAGACTCCGTGTTGGAGAAGCTGTCGGTGCTGCCGGGCCTCGAGGAGATGCGGCTGCACCAGACGCGTCTCCCGGGCAACGCGCTTGCGCCGTTCACGAAGTTGAAATACCTCGATCTCAGCCACAACAGGTTCTTCGACGACCGCGGGCTGCAGCACGTGGGCCGCATGCGCAATCTGACGAAGCTGTACCTGACCGGCACATCGATCACGGACGAGGGGATGAAGAACCTGGCCGCGTTGACGAACCTGACGGAACTGGCGCTGGATGGGACCGGGGTTTCCGACAACGGCCTCGTTCACCTCGCTGGCTTGGCCAGGCTGCGGAGTCTGAATCTGCTCGGCTCGACCGTCACCGACAGCGGCCTGGCGTCACTCGAGCGGCTGACCAGCCTCGAAGAGCTGACGCTGTACCGCACCAAGGTCTCGAATGCCGGCCTCGCACGCCTCGCGCATCTCACGAGGCTTCGCGCGCTGGACGTTCGCTACAGCCGGGTGACGGCATCCGGCATCAAGGAGCTGCAGGCCCGTCTTCCCGGCGTCGGCGTGCTCGCCGACGATGCGTCGAATCGAACCGCCAAGCGCGGTGTCGAAGCGGCATCGGTCAAAGGCAAAGGCGAAGAGGCCGTTGCGAAGTGGCTCCGATCGCTCGGCGCCCAGGTGCGGCTCCGAGACGGACACACCATCGCCGTCTCGCTGGCGTCGTCGCCCATTACGGATCGTGAGCTTGCGATCGTGCAGGAGCTGCCTCAGCTCGAGGAGCTCAGCCTGCGCGACACCGAAGTCAGCGATCTGGGTGTGGCGCATCTCTCCGCCATCCGAACGCTTCGCAAGCTCGATCTCAGTCATACGTTGTTGTCTGATTCAGCACTCGAGAAGCTCGCGCCGCTGACAGGTCTCCAGAGCCTCGACCTCAGTCATACGCTGGTGGATGGAACGGGGCTTGGCGCGCTGGCCGGACTCAAGGCGCTTCGCGAGATCAGTTTCAGCAACACGCCGTTGCGAGACGAGGGCTTGACGCATCTCGGAGCGCTGACGGGGCTCGAGAAGCTCTCGTTGAGCTACACCGACGTCACCGACGATGGCATCGCGCATCTCTCAGCTCTCAGCAGGCTGACCTCGCTGGATCTCTCAGGGGCCGATGTCGACGATCGGGGACTGGCGATTGTGGGGAAGCTCGCGCGACTCGAAGAGCTGCACGCGAATTTCTGTCGGTTCGGCGACACCGGCCTGAAGGCGATCGCCGGACTCACGCAGCTCAAGCGACTGAGCGTCGGTCACACCAAGGTGACCAACGCCGGCATGGACGCCGTCGCCAGGCTCGCCTCGTTGGAATCGTTGGATCTGGATCACACCAAAGTGACTGATGCGGGCTTCGCCAAGCTGACCGGACTCGCCAGGCTGGCGACGCTCGAGCTCGATAGCGTGGACCTCACCGACGCCGGAGTCGCGCACCTTGGCGGATTGCGAGGACTGAAAGAGCTCGATCTGTATCACACCCTGGTCAGCGAGAAAGGCTTCGAGCAGCTGAAAGCGCTGCTGCCCGGTTGCCGCATTCAGTACGATCGCGACTCCACGCGGCGCGAGCGCAGGAGTTAACGGGTGCTCACGATCCTGACCGTCTTCGCGTTGAGTCTCTCGCTCACTTTGAGCTCCGCGCTTCCGACCGATCCTTGCACGATCGCTCGTAGCGCAGCCCTTGAGGGCTGCCCGCCGGCGGTTGGCAGGCCTGAAGGCCTGCGCTACATGTCGCCGGCGATGATTTCGCAAGTCGGTCGAAAGCCGGCAGGCGCTCAACCCAACGATGCTGATGTCGTCCGCTCGATTGAGGCGCAGGGCGGCCGCGTCGTCCGCGATCAGGCCGGGCGGGTTGTGGAGGTGTCCCTCGCGCGGACCTGGGCGACCGACGCCGACGTCGAACGCGTCGCAGGGCTCAAGGGTCTGAAGCGTCTGGATCTGTCGCTGACCTACATTTCGGATCGCGGCGCCGAGCGCCTGAAGGCGCTCACGCAACTGGAAGACCTCAACCTGTTCGCCGCAGAGTTCATCACCGACGCGGCCCTGGCGTTTCTGCGTGGCAACCGCCAGCTGACATCGCTCAACCTTCGGGGGACCGATGTCACGGACACCAGCCTTGCGTATGTCGCCGAACTGTCTCACCTGAAGTCGCTCGACATCAGCTTCACGCAGATCACGGATGTCGGCCTGGAGCACCTGGCCTCGCTGGCGCAGCTCGAAGAGTTGAACCTGGGAGGTAACAAGATCAGCGGCGCGAGCCTGCATGTGCTGAAGCTGCTGCCCAAGCTCCGGAAGCTGAGCTTCTACGGGATCCAGCGGCGCAACGCGGGATGGTGCTGGGCTCCGGTGGTCACCGACCTGGAGCTCGAGACCATCTCGCTGCTAAGCGGGCTGGAGGATCTCAACATCGGCTACGGCGTCGCGCTCGGCGCGCCGCGCCCGAAGGATCTCGGTCCCGCGGATGGGGAAGCGGAATGTCGCATCGCAGGCGGCATGCGTGTCACCGATCTCGGACTCGCCCGCCTCTCGAAGCTCGAGAAACTGCAGCACCTGGATGTGAGCGGCTCGGCGATCACATCGACCGGCTTGAAGGCCCTCGCGGACCTGCGAGATTTACGGCGGCTGAGCCTGTGGAATGTCAAGGGCATCGACGATACGGCGGCGCCGTACCTCGAGTCGCTCGGCAACCTGACGAGCCTGGATCTCTCGAATACTGCGGTCGGCGACGAGACGCTCGCCCGGCTCGGCAAGCTTTCCGGTTTGCGGCGTCTGTATGTGGGCGAGACCAAGGTGACGCCAGAAGGGCTCGACGCGTTCCGCAAACGACATCCGACGAGCGTCGTCTCGTCGAGTGAGCGGCCCGCGCCGCGTATGCCGCTCAGTCCGGGAAAGCCGAAATGAGCGAAAGCGGTCGGGTGCCGGCGCTTACGCTCGCCGTGATAGGTGTGCTGGGCGCAGCAGGCTTGCGCGCAGGACAGACGGCGACCGTTTCGTTCACGCGCACCGTCTATCCGATTTTCGAGGCCGCGCAGTGCCGGGGATGTCACGCCGACGACGGCGTTGCTTCCGCGACCCGATTGCATTTTCCCGACCCCAACGCGAGCCCAGACGAGATCGAGGCGTTCGGGATCACACTGGCCGCGCTCGTCGATCGCACCGATCCGTCGCGATCGCTTCTAATCCTCAAGCCGACCAACCGCGCGCGCCACACGGGCGGAGTGCGCATCCAGCCCGGTTCGTTCGAGGAAGAAGCGCTCACCGGTTGGGTGCAGTACCTTGCGGGCGTGCCGGACACCGCCGTCGCCGCGGCGCGCGAACGGATCGCAGCCGGGACAGCTGCGACAACTCCAGTCCAGCTGCTGCGACGGCTGACGCACAGCCAGTACAACAACACGGTTCGCGATCTCCTCGGCGACTACAGTCGCCCCGCCGACAGGTTTCCACCCGAGGATTTCGTCAACGGCTTCAAGAACCAGTTGCGCACCCAGGGCATGCCGCCGCTGCTGGCCGAGGCCTACAGCGCGGCTGCCGAGAAGCTGGCGCTCAACGCATTCCGGGCGGGCGACGTGAACGGGCTCGTGCCGTGCAAGCCCGCGTCGGCGCGCGACGTGAAATGCCGCGACCAGTTCGTGCAGGCGTTCGGTCTCCGGGCATTTCGACGGCCGCTGACCGACGCGGAGCTTCGCCGCTATACGACGCTCTTCGGCGCCCAGGCCGGCAAGACGGGGCAGTTTCTCGACGGCGCCAGGATCGTGGTCGAGGCGATGCTGCAATCGCCGAAATTCCTGTTTCACGCCGAAGGGAACGCCCGGCTGCGCGAGTACGAGATCGCCAGCCGGCTCTCGTACTTCCTCTGGGACACGATGCCGGATCGACGTCTCTTCGAGGCGGCGGCGAATGGCGACCTGCGGACCCCCGACGGCGTCGAGCGCGTGGCGCGCAGCATGCTCGATCAGCCGCCGGCCAGACTGTCGGTCGACGAATTCTTCGCGCAGTGGCTGCGCTTCGATCGCGTGCTGGGCTCCGTCAAGGATCGACGCCGCTACCCGGAGTTCACGCCCGAGCTGGCGGCGATGATGGTCCAGGAGACGCGAATGCTCCTCGACACGCTCGTGTGGAACGACGGCAATTTCATGGAAGCGTTCACGGCGGACTACAGCTTCCTGAACTCGGACCTCGCGGGCCTCTACGGTGTGCCGGCGCCCCCGGGGGAATTCGAGCTGGTGCGATTTCCGGCCGATGCCCACCGCGCGGGCCTGCTCGGTCACGGATCGTTCCTCGCTTCGAATGCCGGGCCGGTCGAAACGTCGCCGACCGCCCGAGGCATCTTCATCCGCGAACAGCTGCTCTGCCAGCACGTGCCGAACCCGCCGCCCGGCGTGAACACGCAGGTGCCGGAGCCGACGGCTGAGCGTCCGCTCGCGAGGCGGCAGCGCATGCAGGCGCACGTCGAGAATCCAACGTGCGCGAGCTGCCATCGCTTGATGGACCCGATCGGCTTTGGCCTGGAGAATTACGACGCTGTCGGAAAATGGCGAAACAAGGAAGCGATCGAGTTCGAGGTTCCTGGTCCGAGAGGAAGACCCGCGACCAAGACCGTCGACCTGCCAATCGACGGCACGGGCGAGATTGCCGGTCTCGCGAACGCCACGTTCTCCGAGCCGCGGTCGATTGGACGCCTGCTCGCCGACAGCCGCGCGTGCCAGGACTGCGTCGTGAAACAGTTGTTCCGCTACGCGTTTGGCCGGGTGGAAAACGTCGCGGATCGTGAGACGATTCGGAGTATCTCGACGGCGTTCCGCGAATCGCGATTCAAGTTCAAGGAACTGCTGATCGCGGTCGTGCGCGCGCCACAGTTTCTCGAGGGAGTGACACAATAGCGTAGGGGCTAGCGGCTAGGGGCTGGGCGTCCGGTCGCAGCTAGCGCCCAGCCTCGAGCCCCGACAGGAGAGCGGTGATGAAGCTGACCCGAAGGCGCTTCCTCCGGAACATGAGCGTGACCGGCGCGGCCATTCGCGTCGGGCTGCCGCCGCTCGCGGCCATGTTCAATATGAATGGCACGGCGTACGCCGCGGCGGCGAAAGCAGGTCAGCCGATTCAGCCGCGCTTCCTGTTCTGGTTCAACGGCAACGGCATTCCCGAGCGGTACTGGATCCCGAGAGCCTTTGGCGCGGACTACGAGCTGACGCCGTGTCTGGCGCCGCTCGAGTCGCTCAAGAACGACATCCACGTCATCAGCGGCATCGACAACCCGAACGCGCGCGTGACCGCGCCCGGCAACACGCATCACAAGTCGATGAGCGCGCTGGTCTCCGGCACGCCGTACACGGGCCGCGGCGCCGGCGGCGCGTCCATCGATCAGGTGATTGCCGGCGCAATGGGAGGCGAGTCGAGGTTCCGCTCCCTGCAGGTCGGCGTGTGTCAGGAATCGCACGGCGAGAACATTCACCGCAACCTGAGCTGGGCGGGATACGACCGCGCGCTGCCGCCCGAGATGATCCCGCAGAATCTGTTCGACCGCCTGTTCGGCGTCAGGGATCAACGCTGGGTGGGGCGCAAGAAGAGCGTCCTCGACGCGGTCCGCGAGGATCTGACGGACCTGCAGCCTTCGCTGGGACAGTCCGACCGCCATCGGCTGGACGAACACCTCACGTCGGTCCGCGAGCTCGAGCGGGCCATCGCAAGCCTGCCCTCTGACTACGGAAAGAACGTCAAGGAGCCGGAAGACGTCGCCGACCTGACGGACTATCCGCGCATCGCGAAGATCCAGTCGGACCTGGTGGTGCACGCCCTCGCGTCGGGACAGACGCGGGTCGCCTCGTACATGCTGACGAAGTGTCAGAGCCTGGTCAGGCTCCCGTGGCTCGGCTACACCCGGCTGCGCCACCACGACTACACGCACACCAACGCAGAGTCGCCGGAAGGTCAGCGCACCATGCGCGACATCTGCCGCTGGCATGTCGAGGAATTCGCGTACTTGCTGGCGAAGATGAAATCGGTGCCGGAGGGCGACGGCACGCTGCTCGATCACAGCTGCGTCGTGTTCGCGCACGAGCATGCCGAGGCCAACCCGCACAAGGACAACGGCCTGGCCCTCATCCTCGCCGGCCATGCCGGCGGCATGAAGACCGGCATGCACTCGAAGATGCGCCACACGATTGGCGATCTCTATCTCACCGTCGCCGAGGAAGTCTTCAAGCTGCCGCTCGAGAAAGGCTTTCCGACCGCAGAGAAGAAAATCGGCGGAATCGTATGAACGTTCCCGTTGCGCGGCTTTACCGCGCCGCCTCCGCGCTGCCCGTCGCGATGGTTGTCGCGCTGACCGTCGTTGCCGGTTTCGATGGACGGCTGTTCGGCCAGGCCGAGCCGAAGGTCGACTTCGCCCGCGACGTGCAGCCCTTGCTGAAAGAGCGCTGCGTCGGCTGCCACGGACCGTCGCAGCAAATGAACGGGTACCGGCTCGATCGGCGCAGTACGGCGCTGGGCGGCGTCGTCCGAGCGAACATCGTGCCGGGCAGCAGCGAATCGAGCCGCCTCTATCGGAAACTGATCGGCAGCCAGTTTGGCCCGCAGATGCCTCCAACTGGCCCCTTGGCCCCGGACGAGATCGACATTCTCAAACGATGGATCGACGGAGGCGCTGATTGGCCGGAGGCGCTGGCCAACGAGGCCAATCTGCCCGAACAGGATCCGGCCGCCACGCGACTAACTGAGTTGATCCGGCTCTCAGATCGACAAGCGGTTCTGGAAGACCTGGAGAGGAAGCCGTCCGTCGTGAACGGTCGTGGCCCGGGAGGGTCGACGCCGTTGATGTATGCGTCGATCTACGGGGATGCCAACCTGGTCGCCGCAATGTTGCGCGCAGGCGCCGACCCGAACCTTCGCAACGATGCCGGCGCAAGTGCCTTGATGTGGGCGCTGGACGACGTCGAAAAAGTACGCGCGCTTTTGAAGGCCGGTGCCGATGTCAATGTCACGTCTGATTTTGGAAGGACACCGCTGACGATTGCCTCGGCCCAGGGGGGATCGGCTCCCGTCGTCAAGCTCCTATTGGAACGAGGCGCGGCGGCGAGTCAGGCCGCTCTGACGTCCGCCGCGCGCAGCGACGCCGCCGTTGTTCGATTGCTCGTTGCCGCCGGCGTTCGCGATAGCGGCGAAGCGGCGATTGCCGCCCTGCGTGCCAACTGCCGTGAGTGCCTGGATGCGATTGTCGGCCAACAACGATCGCCGATGCGCGGCGCACTGCTCGGTGTCCTCGCGCCGGCCGGGCCCGGGAATCCCGATGCGGTGCGCGAAGCTATCGAACGCGGTGCGGATGCAACCCTCAAGGACTCGAAATCTCGAACCGTGCTCATGATGGCCGCCGTCTCGGAGAAGATTTCGCCCGAGGTCGTGCGACTGCTGATCGAGCGGGGTGCCGACGTGCACGGCAAGGATCCGGATGGCCTCAGCGCCCTCGATTTCGCCAGACGACTAGGGCAGACATCGGTGGCCGACGTGCTCGCCGGCGCCGGCGCGACCCTGAAGACCGAGGCCGACCCGGCCCTGACATTCGTGCCGGGCAACAGTATCCGTGACGCCGTCGAGCGCAGTCTCCCGCTGTTGCAACGGACAAGCCTTCAGTTCTACAAGAAAAGCGGGTGCGTCTCGTGTCACCACAATTCGATGACGGAGATGACGGTTGCCGCGGCTCGCTTGAAGGGATTCGCGGTGGATGAGATCAGCGCCCGTCAGGACGTGTCGACTGTCGTCAAGGACATCGAAGCCAGCCGCGACCAGGCGTTACAGGGGATCGTCATCCCCGGAGGCTTCGTGACGACAACCGGATACATCCTGATGGGGCTGTCCGCGGAGCGACATCCATCCGACGCCGCGACCGACGCGCTGGTTCGGCTGCTGAGGCTCGCGCAGCGATCGGACGGCCGCTGGAGCAGCACCTACCGGCCACCGCTCGAAGCGAGTGAGTTCACCGCGACAGCGGTCAGTCTGCGCGGGCTGCAGCTGTACGGCCGAAAGGAGTGGCAGTCTACGGACCACGCGATACGCGCGGCGGCGTCGTGGCTGGAGAACGCGCAACCGACGTCCACTGAAGACCGCGTGTTCCGTTTGTTCGGCTTAACCTGGGCCGGAGCCTCCGACGCGATTCGGCAATCTGCCGTTCGCGCGCTGGTCGCGACGCAGCAATCAGACGGCGGGTGGGCTCAGTTGCCGTCGTTGCGAAGCGATGCGTATGCCACCGGCGAAGCGCTCGTCGCGCTTCTCGAGGCGGGAGTCCGTACGGACGACGTGGTATATCGGAGGGGCGTTCAGTTCCTGTTGACGCACCAACTCGCTGATGGCTCGTGGTTTGTCAGCACACGCTCGCATCCGACGCAGATCTACTTCGAGAGCGGCTTCCCGCACGGCGCGAACCAATACATTTCAGCCGCCGCGACGAATTGGGCAACACGGGCGCTCGTGAACGCTTACTAGCGTGGCAACGGTCTACCGCCGCTTGTACCTCAAGCTCACCACCGTTTCCTGATCGACCACGAGCGGCTTCACGAACTGGTGCGACACGCCAGCCCGAGGGACATCGACCCGCACGGGCAGCACGCCGGCGGCGCGGCGCTGGAGATCAATCACGTTCTGTGACGGTGGCGCAGCTTTCTGCGCGTCGCGCGTTTTCGGCTGAACTTGCGGAGAATTCGCTGACACTGTGACGGTCTCCTCGATCGCCGCCACCGACATGACGAAGTCCACTTGTTTCGCCGTCCGATCGAAATTGAACGAACGGCTCGCTGTGCGGAAGCCGGCCAATTGCGCCGTGATCGTCGCCGCCCCTGAAGGCAGACCGGATAACAAGTAGGTGCCATCCGCGCCCGTGACGGCCGCGTGACGAAAGCTCCCCACGTTGAATGTGATCGTGACGCCAGGTACCACTGCGCCGGCCGCGTCTGTGGCTCGTCCGCGGATCTGACCTGGCAGACCGGCATGTCCCATTACGGTGATGTCGCCCGCAACCCCGCCCGAGACTCCGCCGACAGCGCCACCCACGCCCCGGCCGGTCGCACTTCCAGTCCCCACCGCCACGCGGTACAACTCCGAACCGATCGCCTCGATCGCGGAAGGGAAGGCCGCCCGATCGATGACGTTGCCGTCGGTCGCGCGCGCCGAATACCGCTCCGGGACGAACAGCTCCCATTCGACAATGCCGACCGGGATGTCCATTTTGGGCAGCGTCATCTGCATGTCGCCCTTGCGAAGAAACGGCGTCCCCGCGTGCAGGTAGACGAACGCCACGCGGTAGCTGCCGTTCGGGCGGAAGCCGGGGCGAAGAAGCGGCACGCGCGTCCCGTCGGCGCCGGTCATGGGTTTGGCCGGCTCACCCGCCACCTCCACGGATACCATGGTGGCCCCGGCAGGCAGCGCCACCTTCAAGAACGGCTGCGCCCGGTTCTGCACCTGCAAGGCGATCTCGGTCAGCGCCCGGCCTTCAGACGTCACCAGCGTCGTCGCAACCGCACGGTCGGCAACCGCCGCCAGCACACCCGCGTCGGCGAAGCGCTTCACGTCCATCGTCAGCGTCGCCGGCGCGGCCGCGGTGCGTTGATAACGGAACGCGGACAGAATCGGCAGACGCGCCAGCGATTGCAGCGCTCTATTGAGCTCCCGGACATCGGTGCGATGCACGTTGCCAGTTGATGACTCGTCGGTTGTCGCGCCCGCTCCACGGCCGCTTGCGATCAGCTCGAGGGTTCCCACGCCCTCGATCGCGACCTCGCCGCGCTCACGCTGGGCGTCGGGCAATGACACGAAGCCAGTCTCGAATGTGAACGATCCGATGTCGTGCGGCCGCTCGAGGCTGACGAGAAACTGATGGCGCCGCGCGGCAGGATCGCCCAGCGTCAGCACGGCGCCGCCCTCCCGCTGGTCGCTCGACTCGAGCGAGCTCCCGGAGACGCCGGTGAGCTCGTAGCCCGGCGGCAGCCGGAGCTCGATCGTCCGCGGCTCGCCTTGCACGACGGTGACGTCGACGAGCGCCGCCATGCGCACGTCGGAGTCGTCGAGCGTGACCAGTGTCATCACGTCCGCCAGTGTCCGGACCTCGCGCGCCGCAGCCACTGGTGCGCTGTCGCGCATCGACCACCAGACGTCGGTCGCCGTGCCGGGGCGAAGCGTCACGTCGACCGTCGTTCGCCCGTTGGCGGCGGATCGTCTGGTGATGAGACCGGCGGAGACGTGGACGTCGGCCTGATCGCCCGGCAGATCGATCGTCGCGCGGGCCGTCCCCGCTGGCGGCACCGGCAGCTTGAAGGACGCCCGCCCGGGCGCGAACACAAGCGGCGCGCCCCACTCGAGCGTCAGTGCGAAGGGCCCCGGTCCCGGCAGAAGAGCCATGTGCATCGCGCCGTCGGCGCTGAGCGGTAGCGGCCGGCCCGAAGCGCTTCCTTCAATCAGAGTCGCTCCAGCCACGAGCGGCACGCGATTGATGCCAGGCCTGAGCACATCGCCGACCAGATTGAACACGCCTTGCGCGGTCTCGCGATCGATCCGGACCCGCAGGTCGGCGCTCGCGAGCACGGCGCCAACCGGCGCCAGCGACGGCCCCGGCAACGGACGACTCGCGAGATCCATCAGCCGGTTGTATTCGGCGAGCGAGAGGGTCACGCTGCGCGCCGCGTCGGTGCGCACAACTTCAGCCGTTCGCACAGGCGGCTGTGCGTCGGCGGCGTGCGCCAACGAGAGAACGACGACGGTTAGATACGCGCACTTGAATGAAGTCATGGTGGTCTCCAAGAACCCCGCCTTTACTCACTTCACGCGTTTAACGATCAGGTCGACGCTGGGTGTGCTGCCCTCGGCGGTCAATTCGGATGCGAGAAACAGTGACGGGCCGAACGAAGGGAACGCCGCGCGGACCGGCAGCGAGCCAACGACGATCCGACCGCCGGGCTCGTTCTTGAAACGGTCGACGAGCGCTTGCAGTCCGCCGGTGGCACCGCGCTCGAGCGAGCGCTCTACCACCGGTGCCGCCGCAGGACGAGGGGGTGGTGGCGGACGAAGCGCGGCTGCGAACGGACCGGGATCGCTGTCGACTCGAAACGATCCGATCTGCGGCTCCACCCGAAAGCGCGGCGAGTGGTGCAGCTCGACACCGGTACGCGACACGGGCAGATCGAGCGCGGGGAATTCAACGCGTGCGCGCCCCTTGTCCAGCCAAGCGTCGATCTTCTGGAGGTACAGCAGCTCGACGACGAATGTCGGCGCTTCCTCGCCGGCGCGCCCTTTCTCGAGCGGCAGGAGCACGGCGTGGGCTTCCGCCACGCCGGGACGTATGGGACGTCCGCCAACCTGCGCGCTCCAGATGCTCGATCCCGCAGGAAGCGTCGCCTTCAGAAAGCTGCGCTGGTTGTTGCGGATGGCGTACCGCGCCTCGACGAGGAGCCGTCCGTCTTCCGACGCGAGGGCGCGGTAGCGTGCCTCCTCGACGTTGGCGATGAAGACGGCCTGCGGCGTGTAGCGGACGACGCTCACACTGAGCGCTCGGGTGTCGGTACCCGCCAGTGATCGATGACGAAACGCGATCATGGATGGCGACTCGCGGCCGGCGACCACATCGCCGAGCTCCGACGGATCGGCCGGCTCCAAGCCCCGCGCCTGGCGTCCCCGGATCTCGCCCGCCCCCACGACATCCACGGCGACACCGCCGGTTTCGCGCTCGGCTGACGGCACGCGCACGAGCGGCACGTCAATCGAGCCATCGCGCGCCGTCTTCGCATCGCCGGAGACGACGAAGGAGACCTCGGTCGCCGTTGGCTCGAGCAACTTCACCTGGAGCAGGCCGCCTCCTGTCTCCCAGTCGGCCACGGTCGATCCGTTCACCTGGTTGACGACGAGTCCCGCGGGAATGGCGACGGACACTTCTCGCGCGAGCCCCTGCAGGATCTCGACGCGGACGGCTGCTGCCACCTGGCACGCATCCTCGCCGAGGCCGACGACCTGTGTCACCCGTGCGCGCACACGCAGCGGCTGCTCGGAGCGGCGATCGTCGACCTTTCTCTTCCACCGCATGGTGAGCGGCTGGTTCGGGAGGCCGAACGCAGTCCAGCGGCTTTCGTTCGCTGTCTCCGCGCGATCGGCGAGGAAGCCGCCGGCGAGCGACAGATCGACGCCGCTCTTGGGCAGCGCGAGCCTGACGCGCGAAATCGGCGAGGGAGAGGCGGGCAGCGTCATCGATTCAGCGCCTCCAGACGACGTGAGCGGAACGACGACGTCGAGCGTCAGGATTGAGCGGCCCGCGCGCGAGAGGAGCACCTGCGGCGGAGGGCCATCGACGAGCGCCACGGGCTGGCCGTCGAGGCTGGCCTCTCGTACCATCAACCCGGCGGGAATCTGCAGGCGCGTCCAGCCATCCCGCAGCACGTCAATCGTCAGGATGGCGCGGCCGGCCACGGCGTCGGAGTCGACGCGCAGATCGTAGTCGACGCGCGTCAGCGTCGCATCCACCGGCGGCGCGGCGACTGGCGGCGGCGGCGGGTTCGCGCGGTCACGCAGCGCGCGGTATTCGTCGACGGGAAGCACGACCCAGCCATCCGGCGGCGTCGTCTGGGCGATCGGGATGGCACCAAGAAAAAACGCACATACGAGTACAACGGCAAGGACGAGGCGTGCTCGGTCCATGCGATCCTCCTCCCAGTTTCGACACCGGGACGCGGCGGCTGGCTACGAGTTATGACGTGCCAGGACCGCCGAGCGCCGGGACCGGACGGAATTGCAAGTGAGTGACCGCCGGGGAGCAGAGGGGAATCGCCGACAAACCGGTTCAAAATGCGGGCGATTACAGTTTCGACGAACGATGGGCGTGCATCGCGATGGACGAGTTCAAGAACGCGGATCCAACGCGTTGCACGCCCAGACGTTCTAGGGCTTGAGAACCTTGACCACGAAGTAGCTGACCGACTTGGGCACTTCTTTGAACCAGTGCGGGATCCCCGCAGGAATGACGAAGACATCTCCCTTGGCGATTCGATGCGTCTCTCCGCCGGTGATGTCCGCGCCCTGCCACTGTCCCGGCGACGTCACCTTGCCACCGACCATCTGTCCACCGAACACGAACGTCGCTTCGCCATCGACGACGTAGAGAACATCAGTCTCTTTGTCGTGGACTTCAACCTTGCCACCCGTCTCGCGGTGACTGCCGGAGACGAGCAGGTCCGGTCTGGTAACCAGGCTGCCGCCTTTGGCAAGCGCCGCCGCGACTTTCGCGGGATCGACGTGGACACCTCCCGAACTATTGGTTTGCGCGCCCGCCAGGACGCCAATCGTGAACAACGACGCGATGATCAGCCAGGGTCTCATCTGCATGGCCTCCTGCCTTTGTTCTGACGCACACTAGTTTCGGGCTCCGTACGTTTTCGTGTACTTGTTGCGGCTGTTCGTCACCTGGAACGATCCATCCGTCCGCGCCGACACCTTGAGATAGTGCGCGGGGGTGTGATTCGCGTTGCCTCCCGCACCCGCCGGCGGCGCGGCAGCGGCTGGTTGCGCGCCCGGCGCCGGGCTGGTGAGGATCGCGGCGAGCTGCGCCGGCTCGTCGATGTTGGCAATCATCACGCCGGGCGCGTTGTGCTCGACGCCGTCCCAGTACGACCAGTGCAGCTGCCAGCGATCCTCGAGGCCGGGCGACGACTCGAGAATCTCGGCGGTCTGGACATGCCCGCCTTTGCGCGTCCCGTTGTTCATGATCGCGACGCGCGGCTGGAGACCGTGCACCAGCGCCGCGGAGCCAGACTGGTCGAGGCCGTGATGGCTCGTCAGATACAGATCGACCGTTCCAATCGGATTGTTCGGGCACATCAGCGTGAATTCGCGGTTCCAGGTGAAGTCGCCCAGGTTGACCATGCGGAACCGCCCGTACGTCAGCACGAACCCGGCGGATTGGTGGTTGTCCGGATCGACTCTGCTTTCATCCCGCTCCTTGAAGCTCGCGCACGCCGGATTCGGCCGGCCGGCGCCGGGCGCTTTGGCAATCGGGGTCTTCAGCACGTTGCCCGCGCTCGTCACGACGGTGATGTCCGTGCCGGCCAGCGCAACCTTGTCGCCCGGCTTCACCACCGTGTGCAGGCTCTTGCTGACGATCTCCGCGTACACCTTCGCGAAGGCCGCGATATTCGGTCGGTCCAGCTCGACCGAGTCGCCATGATCGTAGAAGTGCTTGACGGGAATTCGTTTCGACAGCTCCGGCATGCTGCCGTAGTGATCGCCGTGGTAGTGCGTCAGAAACAGGTGATCGATCTGCTTGACGCCCGCGAGTTCGAGCACCTGGAGAATGCGACCGAGGTCGCGTTCACCGGCATTGCCGGTGTCGACCAGCAGAGTCTGGCCCGACGGCGACACGTAGAGCGTCGCCTGGCCGCCCTCGGTGTCGATGAAATAGATCTCGAGCGTCTTTGCGCTCGCCGGCGCCTGGGCCGTGACGATTGGAACCGCGCACAGCCACGCCGCGCCGAGCGTCACGAGACCGGTCATCATCAGCAGTCGCATGCGATGCACTCCTCACCGGAAGTTGTCGACCAGCATGAGGTCGTCGACGAACGAGTCCATTCTTGTAAACAGGATGACTTTGCCATCACGGGAAGCCGTCAGCCCCGCCGAAATTTCTCCGAGGTTGCGCGCGACGATCGTCGATCGACCGCTGGCATAGTCGAGATACTGGAGCCGCGTATCGCGTTCGACGCGGTCAATATAGTACGCGCCGTTGTCGAGCGAGTAGAAATTGAACCACACGACGCCGTCGACCACTTTGACTGGCTCGCGGGCCGCGGGCGGCAGCCGCCAGACTGGCGACACGATTGAAACCGAGATGTAGTACAGGCTGCCGTCCTGCGCTTCGAACGTCAAACCGGCATGGTTCGGCGACACCTGTACGGCATCTCCTCCGGCAGCCGGCATCTTCCACGCTCGATAGTCGCCCGATCGCATCGAGTGGAAGTACAGCGACATGCCGTCGCGCGAGAACTGCGGGCACAGGTCGATGGCCGGATGCGTCGTGAGGCGCCGAAACGGACCGCCTCCCGCCGGAATCGCAAAGATGTCGAATTCACCCTCCGGATTCGACGAGAAGGCGATGAGCTGACCATCGGGCGACCACCGCGGGCAGTTCGTTTCCTGGGCGTGCATGGATGTGAGCTGAACGGCGTTGGTCCCGTCTGTATCGGACAGCCACAACTCCGATTCTCCCGACCTGCTGGATGAGAACACGACTCGACGACCGTCCGGAGAAAGATCGCAATGGTACTCGTGCTTCGTCGAGGAAACGGCCAGGACTGGCGCGGACACAGCCGCCGTTCCAACCCCCGACGTGTCGAGGCGCCAGAGGTTTTCGTCCATGAAGTTCCGCACATACACCAGCCGGGCAGGCTTTCCAGCCTGACCGCGCGTGATCGTCGGCATCAAGCCATCGTCGCCCACATACGGAATGCGCGTCGGCGTGTTCAGGCCCGGAACCGCCAGTCTCCAGAGACCGCCTTGGGCGGCAAACACGATCTCGTGCCCGTCGGGCATCCATACCGGGTAGTCCGCGCGCAGGCTGGGTTCGGTCAGTCGTTGAGGTTCGCCGACTGCGGTCATGCCCCTCCCGAGCGACAGCAAGTACAGCTCTCCGGCGCCCCAGGACGATCGGCGCCGGAAGACGAGCGATCGCCCATCGTCAGACACCGCCGGACTCGTGTCCGCGAGCACTGGCGCACGCGGAGTGGTCAGCTGTTTCTTCTCGCCGGTATCGAGGGACACGACGAATAAGGCGTCAGGCAGGCCTGGACCTGGCGAATCGGTGACGATCAGCGAACGGCTATCGGCAGACCAGGCCAGGTATGCAGCGTCGGGGAAGTCCTGCGATTGAATATCCACCAGTTTGCGCTCGGCTCCACCCAGCGGGGGAACCACGCGCAACTCGCGGGCCCGCATGCCTGTCGGCGCAGGGGGTGGACCTCGAAGGAAAGCAATCCATCGGCCGTCCGTCGACCATGCGGGGTTGTAGTCGTTCCTCGAATCGGTCGTCAGCCTGAGCGGCGAGCCCGAGCCGATCATCTGCACATAGATATCCTGGTTGTCCTGCCTGGGCCCACCCCACGCGAACGTGACGTAGGAGCCGTCGGGGGACAATGACGGAGACCGTTCGCTGCCCGGAAGCGTCGTGAGGGCACCGGCGCGCAGCGGTTCCTCTCGTGAGGTGCGCCACGGCTGCCAAAGGAGGATCCCGACGAGGGCCGCGATCGCCAGCGCGGCCCCGGCCCATGGTGGAAACAGCGAGGGACGTTTGCGGTCGGCACCAATCTCCTCCCGCACGTCTTCCAGCGCCACGGTCAAGTCGGCCATCGTCTGATAGCGCCGGGAGGGATCCTTCCTCAAGCAGCGCAGGATGACCTTCGCCAGTTCTGGTGGTACTGCGGACGGCAGCGGTTTCGGCTCCTTGTGGAGGACTGCCGCCGCCGCTTCCATCAGCGAACCACCCTGAAAGGCCCGTTCCCCGGTCACCATCTCGAAGAGCACCGCGCCGAACGAGAAGATGTCGCTGCGCGCGTCAACTGTCTTGCCCGCGGCCTGCTCCGGCGACATGTACTGTCCCGTGCCGACGATGACGCCAGATTGCGTGTGCGCTGCCAACGACGCGGTCCTGGCGTCGGCGTCAACGGACGGCGCGTCGAATGTCTCTATCAGCTTGGCGAGACCAAAATCGAGGATCTTGATGTAGCCGTCCGGCCTGAGCATGACGTTCTCAGGTTTGATGTCGCGGTGCACGATCCCGGCGGCGTGCGAGGCTGCCAATGCCGACGCCATTTGCGCGGCGACCTTCAGCGCCTCGCCTGTATCCAACCGGCCCTTGCGTCTGAGCGCGGATCGCAAGGTTTCGCCATCGACGAATTCGGTGGCGATGAAATGACGGCCATCCGCTTCGCCGACTTCGTGGATCGTGAGGATGTTTGGATGATTGAGGGCCGATGCGGCCTTGGCTTCCTGTCCGAAGCGTCGCACTCGTTCGGAGTCCTGGGTGTGCTCGCGTGGCAGCAGCTTGAGCGCCACCCGGCGATTGAGCGTCGTGTCTTCCGCCAAAAACACTTCGCCCATGCCGCCCGCGCCGAGCTGCCGGAGTATCCGGTACCGGGAGATGGCGTGTTCGATCACGTCGCTGTCAGTTCAGGGACGGCTCACGTCAATCCAACGGCTTGATGCGGATGTTCTTGTAGTACACCGTGCTGTTCGGGTCGTGGCCCTGGAGCGCGATCGTGCCCGGGCCGGTGATCCTTCGACCGGGGCCTTCGCGTCCTCCGTCCCAGTCCGCCGGCTGTGTCCACTGCACCAACTGTTTGTCGTTGACGCGGACCGTGATCGTATCGCCCTGGACGATGATGTGCTCGGTGAACCACTCATCGTCTTTCGCCGGCGACTGGTCGAGCACGTCGGATACGTGATACAGGCTGCCGGTCCTGATCCGATCCGTGTGCGAGTTGTTCACCTGAATCTCAAAGCCTTTCGACGGGAAGCGTCCGCTGGCGCGGTCGCTGCCGCCGATCTCTTGATATTCGGTCAGGACGTAGACACCACCATTCGACCCGGCGCGCGTCATGACGTCCACTTTCAGCTCGAAGTTGCGGAAGCTGTGGTTGCGAAAGGTGCCGTCGTAGTAGCAGTGACTGGCGGCGCCTTTAGCGACGATGGCGCCGTCCTGAATGGTGAAGGTTGCCGCAGGCCCGGCGATCTTCCAACCGGTGAAGTCGCGGCCGTTGAACAAGGACGTGAATCCAGGCTCGACGACCGGTGGAGCGACTTGCGCGGCGGCGGCGAACATCAGCGGCAGGACACGAGCGATGATATTCATGATTTCCCCGGCCAGCGTTCAGACTCGGTTCTGGCAGTCTTGAGATAGGTCTCGATCCGCGCGACGACGTCGGGGTTGGCTCCAGCGATGTCGTGCTGTTCGTGGGCATCGGCTTCGAGATCGTACAGCTCCAGCGCGCTGGCTGGCTTCAGCCGCACGGCTTTCCATCGGCCCATTCTGACGGCCTGTTGAAAGCCGCGCTCGTGGAACTCCCAGTAGAGGAACGCATGCGTCGGTTGCGTCTCTCCGCGCAGAGCAGCTGCCATCGACATGCCGTCCAGCCCGGCGCCCACGCGCGCGCCCGCGATGTCCGCCACCGTCGGCAGGACATCCCAGTGCGCCCACACGTGATGGCTGACTCGTCCTGCTGGGATGACGCCAGGCCAGCGCGCAATCATCGGGACTCGAATGCCGCCCTCGTAGAGATCTCGCTTGATGCCGCGCAGACCGCCCGCGCTCTTGAAGAACGTGGGGTCGCCGCCGCCTTCCTGATGCGGACCGTTGTCGCTGATGAAGAGCACCAGCGTGCGTTGATCGATGCCGCGCTGACTCAGCAGATCAACAAGGCGGCCGACATCGCGGTCCATGCGGGTAATCATGGCCGCGAAGGCCGCGTGGGGTTGCGGCTGGGATCGATAGCCGAGCGACGGGCTCTCGGGACGAGCGCCGGTTGGCGTGCGGTCGGCCGTCGGATTCGCGAACGCCTGCTCGGGAAACTTTCCGCGAAACGGCGCGAGTGAGTCGTCAGGCACCCTGAGCTCGGCGTGTGGCACGGTGTAATTGAGGTAGACGAAGAACGGGCGCGGATCGGTGCGCTCGATGAACCCAGCGGCCTCTTTCGTGAACAGATCGTTGGCGTACTCGCGGTCGAGGTCGGTGCGCACCTCCTCGCCGTTCCGCCACAGGTGATCGGTGAACTGGCGATGCGCATGGCGGTGATCGAGGAATCCGAACGAGTAATCGAACCCCTGGCGATCCGGCTGTCCCGTCGTACCCGGCTGTCCCAGTCCCCACTTGCCAATCACGGCCGTCCGATAGCCGGCTGTGCGCAGCACCTCCGCGATCGTCACGTCCTCGGGGCGCAGCGGCACGTCGCCGCCGGGCATCCCACCGTTCCCACGAATCCAGCCATGTCCGGTGTGCATCCCGGTCATGAGCGCGGCCCGCGAAGGGGCACACACAGTGCTGCCGGCGTAGTACTGCGTGAATCGCGTTCCCTCACGAGCGAGCCGATCGAGCGCCGGCGTGTCGAAACGCGTCTGGCCGTACGCGCTCAGATCGCCGTACCCGAGATCGTCGGCCTGGATGAGCAGCAGGTTAGGCCCGGGCCCCGCCGGCTGAGCGACTCCGGCCCTTCCAGCACTCCACGGTGCGATCGCCGCGAGGAGAAGCGATGCCCCCAGGGTGGAAGCGCTTCTCATTGCCCGCCGACGTGCTGGAGCCGCCACTGTTCGTCGAAGAACCCCGACAGTGCGATCTCACCGGTCGCGGTGAGCACGGAATAATCGCCGAGCCGGGGATAGAGCCAGGCGTTTGTGCCGCGGAAGTCCACATCGCCAAACGTGTGGCCGCTGTTGATGACCACGTACCGCTTGGGATTGAGGGGATTCGGATAGATGACGACGGGGACGTGATCGGCGGCGGCGAACTTCTGCGTCCCGATCGTGATCTCGGTCTTCGACCACCGTATCGGCAGC
>Ga0114129_10002263_pt1 | contig 26626 bp, 16 predicted proteins | sample RhiMetdeltSRZDD1_FD_80071 | JGI IMG/M metagenome (GOLD analysis project Ga0114129, IMG submission 80071) | Populus rhizosphere microbial communities from Tennessee, USA - Rhizosphere MetaG P. deltoides SRZDD1 (version 2) (version 2) | ecosystem: Host-associated > Plants > Roots > Rhizosphere >...
AACCGTCCGTACGTCGAGGGCGGGGTGCCCGGCGCGCCCGCGGTTCCCGGACTCCGCCGCGGTCCGATCAACAACTGGACCGAGGCGGCGGCGACCGGCGCGGTGCTCGCGATCGACGCGGCGACCGGCGAGCTCAAGTGGCGGTTCGCGATGACCGACGTCACCGACAGCGGGATTCTCACGACCGCGTCCGACGTGCTGTTCAGCGGCGGGCGCGAAGGGTACTTCCAGGCGCTCGACGCGCGCAACGGCACGCTGCTGTGGAAATCCAACCTCGGCGCGCAGATCACGAACGGACCGATCACGTACGAAGTCGACGGCAAGCAGTACGTCGCGACGATCGCAGGCTTGTCGTTGTGCGTCTTCGGCTTGAGAGAGTAGGAGGCGCGCAGTTCGACGGCGATCACGTACGGGGCCACAGAGTCACAGAGCCACAGAGTTTCCACAGAGAGAAACCAACCACAGAGCCACAAAGTCACGGAGCTCGAAGGCCATACGCCGCGCTCGCGCAGGCGCGCGCAGCGCGCCAGTGAGCGCCGATCATTCGACGGGTTGGCCGGCGCAGCCGGCCAACGGGCGGGCGGAGAGGATCCGAATGAAAACGAGTCGCACATTATCCGACGCGATTCGTTTTCATCCGGATCCTCTCCGTCCGTCGCGGCGCTTCGCGCCGCCCGTCGAATGAGGCGCTCTGTGGCTCTGTGACTCTGTGGTTTCGTACGTGAACGCGGCGCGGCGTTTCGATCGTTACGCTACGACCTGCGGGATCGGGACGCCGTAGACGTCCGTCAGCCGCATGTCGCGGCCGTTGAACCGGTACGTCAGCCTGGTGTGATCGATTCCCAGCAGGTGGAGAATCGTCGCGTGGAGATCGTGATACGAGATCGGCTGTTCGGCCGCCTTGTAGCCGAAGTCGTCGCTCGCGCCGATCGCCTGTCCGCCCTTGATCCCCGCGCCGGCCATCCAGATCGTCATCGCGCCCGGGTTGTGATCGCGGCCGACGCCGCGCTGTGAGATCGGCATGCGGCCGAACTCGCCGTGCCAGATCACGAGCGTCGTGTCGAGGAGGCCGCGCGCCTTCAGGTCGGCGAGCAGGCCGGCGATCGGCCGATCCGATTCGGCCGCGTGCTGCGAATGGTTCGCCTTCACGTCGCCGTGCGCGTCCCACGTGTCCGTATTCTGGTTCCCCATGCCGCCGTGGAACAGCTGCACGAAGCGCACGCCGTGCTCGACGAGCCGCCGCGCCATCAGGCACTGCCTCCCGAACGGCTCGGTGATCGCCTCGTCCAGCCCGTACAGCTTCCGCGTCGCGTCCGTTTCCTTCTCGACGTCCAGCGCCTCCGGCGCGCAGCCCTGCATGCGGAACGCGAGCTCGTACGACGAGATCCGCGCGGCGAGATCCGAGTTGCCCGGGTACTGCTGCATGTCGAGCTCGTTCAGCTTCGCGAGGATGTCGAGCCGCGCGCGCTGCTGCTCGGGGCTGACGCTCGACGGCGGCTTCAGGTCGACGATCGGATCGCCGGTCGCGCGGAACAGCGTGCCCTGATACGACGCCGGCAGAAACCCGGAGCTCCAGTCGTTGACGCCGCCGATCGGACCGCCGCGTGAATCGTGGATGACGACGTACGCGGGCAGGTTCGAGTTCTCGGAGCCGAGGCCGTAGGTGACCCACGCGCCGAGGCTCGGGAACCCCATGCGCGTCTGGCCCATCTGCATCTCGTACGTGGCCTGCACGTGATCGTTCGACTGGCCGTAGACGGATCGCACGAACGCGATGTCGTCCGCGTGGCCGCCGATGTACGGGAAGAGATCGGAAATCTCGACGCCCGACTGGCCGTACGGCTTGAACCCGAAGGGGCTCGGCATCAGCGGACCGGGATGGCCCTGCCGCACGATGACGTCGCCGGCGACCTTGCCGTCGAGCGGCTGGCCCGCGTACTTCGTCAGCGCCGGCTTCGGATCGAACGTGTCGACGTGGCTGACGCCGCCCGACATGAATAGGGAAATCACGGCGGTCGCGCGCGGCTTGAAGTGTGGCGCCTTCGGGGCGTACGGATTGAAGCCGATCGGCTTCGCGGCGCAGGCGGCGCTGCCGGCGGCCTCGTGCGCGAGCAGCCGGTCGCGATTGAGCAGATACGCGAGCGCGAGGCCGCTGACGCCGCCGCCGGACCGGAACAGGAAATCACGCCGCGACCAGCACGTCTTGCACGTCGACTTTGTTCCCATAGCGGTCACCTGATGTAGACGAACTCGTTCAGGTTGAAGAGCACGTCGGTCAGATCGACGAGCGCGTGCGTCTTCAGCGACTCGACCCCGACGGCGAGCTCCATCCCGGTCGGGGGCCGCGTCAGCGCGATGCGATACGCGAGATCGACGCGCCGCGCCGGATCGTCGCCGGCCTCGGCCGCGACGCGATCGGCGAACAGCTGCGCGTGCTTCAGCACGAACGGATCGTTCATGAGCGTCAGCGCCTGCGTCGGGACGGTCGACACGTTGCGCGCGCCGGCCGTGATGTTCTGCTCGGGCAGGTCGAAGACCTGGAACATCGGAAACGCCAGCCCGCGCCGGCGGTAGACGTAGACGCTGCGCCGCCAGACGTCCGGACCGTCCTCCTGTTTCCTCCAGACGCCGAAGCTGACCGACGAGAGGATCTCCTTCGGCAGCGGCGGGAACACCGGCGGTCCGCCGACCGTGCGATTGAGGCCGCCGCTCGCCGCGAGAATGCTGTCGCGCACGACCTCGGCGTCGAGCCGCTGCGCGCGGTAGCGCCACACGTACAGGTTCTGCGGATCCTGCTCGCGGCTCGAGGCCTCGTCGAACGACGACGCCATCTGGTAGGCCTCGGACGTCATGATCAGCCGGTGCATCTGCTTGACGCTCCAGCCGCGATTCACGAACTCGACGGCGAGATAGTCGAGCAGCTCGGGATGCGTCGGCCGCTCGCCCATCTTGCCGAAGTTGTCGAGCGTGGAGACGATGCCGCGGCCGAAGTGGTGGTGCCAGATGCGGTTCACCATCACGCGCGCGGTCAGCGGATTCTGCGACGACGCCAGCCATTCGGCGAGCGCCCGCCGTCGTCCGGACGTGTGGCCATCGGCGGGCGGAATCTCCGTCGGCGGATTGCCGTAGGTCGCCACCGTCAGGAATCCCGGCTTCATCAGCGATCCCCTGGCGTTCGGATCGCCGCGAATCAGGAAATGCGATGGCGGCACTTCGTACCGGCCGGGACCCTTGTGGAGGAACGTGCCGGTCGCATCGGTGATGCGGCACTTCGGGCAGCCGATGACCTCGTCGCCTTCGCCGTTCGGCGCGAAGCGGTAGTCGCCGTCGGTGACGATCTCGGCCATCGGGATCGGCTTCGGCTTCTCCTTGTCGAGCGATGCGATTCGGTCCTGGATCGCTTTCTTCCGCGCCAGCTCCTCCGGCGGCAGCAGGCGATCGATCCGCGCGTTGACGTTCAGCTGCTCGAGCACCTGCTGCGCCAGCAGTGCTTCACCCGGCGTCCGCTCCGCCTCCGGCTTTGCGATCGCGCGCTGCACGTTCTCCGGGAACGCCCTGATCGCGTCCTGTCTCGCCTGTTCGACGTACGGAGCCTCGATCTGTTTGATCTCGGCCTTGAGCGATGCCTGGATGGCCTCGACTTCCTTGACCGCCTTCTCGTACGCGTCCGCTTCGCCGCGCGGGACGAGCGGGTAGGTCGTCTCGACGTAGCCGAACAACGACGTGACGAGGCTGTAGTAGTCCTTCTGCGGGATCGGATCGAATTTGTGGTTGTGACAGCGCGCGCACCGGACGGTCAGCCCGAGGATGCCGCGTCCGGTCGTATCGACCAGATCGTCGAGGTAATCGTACCGGCGCTCCGGGTTGTCCTTCTCGCGGAACGCCACGCGCGCGCCGGCGCGCAGGAAGCCGGTGGCGATCATCGTGTCCGCGTTCCGCGTGTCGAGCTCGTCGCCGGCGATCTGCTCCTTCAGGAACACGTCGTACGGCTTGTCGTCGTTGAACGCGCGGATGACGTAGTCGCGGTAGCGCCACGCGTTCGGCCGGTCGTAGTCGTGCTCGAAGCCGCTCGAGTCCGCGTAGCGCGCGACGTCGAGCCAGTGCCGGCCCCAGCGCTCGCCGTAGTGCGGCGACGCGAGCAGCGAGTCGATGAGGCGTTCCCACGCGCCGGGCGCGGTGTCGGCGAGAAACGCGGCGGTCTCGGCGGGTGTCGGCGGCAGGCCGATCAGATCGAGGTACGCGCGGCGCAGCAGCGCGAGCCGCGGCGCGCGCGGCGCGGCTTTCAGATGCTTCTCACGGCGAGCCTGCTCGAGGAAGCGATCGATCGGATGGGTGAAGCCCGGGACATCGGGAACCGCCGCCTGCACCGGCAACTTGAACGCCCAGTACTCGCGGGCCGCCGGCGGCATTTCGAAGCCTTCGAGTCTGGCCAGCGCCGCTGCGCGGTCCGGCGCCGCAGGCGCGGCTGGATCGGCGGCCGCCTCCCAGTGCGCGCCGTCGTCGATCCACGATTTGATGATCGCGATCTGCTGCGGCGTAAGCGTGCCGTTCATCGGCATCGGCGGCTGCTCGGCGCCGGTGATGCGGAGGTACAGATGACTTCGATCCGCGCTGCCGGGCACGAGCGCCGGGCCGTGATCGCCGCCCTTCAACGCGCCGTCGCGCGTCCGCAGGTCGAGACCGGAGACCTGCAGCTCGCCGTGGCACGTTTCGCAGCTCCGGAGGATCGGCTTGACGTCGGTCTCGAACGAGACGGGCTGCTGCTGCGAGCCCGACACGCGCGCGCCGGATCCGGCGATCGCGAGCGCAGACACGCAGACGACCGACGCGACAACGCTCTGCCTGATCACGCAGCCCTCCCCGCGCCAGACCGGGTCTGCCGCCGAAACGGGCTAATTTTAGCGCCAGTCGCGCCGCACGTGTAGCATGGCTGCCGGCGAGTCTTCGGCAGCGCCATCGGCCATCTGCATGCATCCGGCAAGCCCAGCCTGACGAAAGGCCAGTGAAGTACGTCCTCGCGAAACGACATCGGCGATCGCTCACCGCGTTCGCGCGGTCGAACGTCCTGCTGGCGTTCGACTTCGACGGCACCCTTGCACCGATTGCCGAGCAGCCGCAGAGGGCCCGCATGCGCCGTTCGACGCGCCGACTCCTGGCGCGGGCCTCGATGAGCTATCCGTGCATCGTGATCTCGGGGCGCGCGCTCGGCGACATCGCCGAGCGCGTGAAGGACGTGCCGCTCTGGACTGTTCTCGGCAACCACGGCGTCGAGCCGTGGGGCCGGAGCCCGATGCTCGCGCGGCGAGTCGCCGAGTGGCGCCGCCGGCTCGAACCGCGGCTCGCACGCCACGCGGGTGTGGTTCTCGAAGACAAGCGGTACTCGATTACGCTGCACTACCGTCAGGCGCCCGATAAGGCCGCGGCGCGTCGCGCGATCCGGGCCGCGCTCGCCGGCATCAACGGAGCGCGCGTGTTCGGTGGCAAGCGCGCCGTGAACGTGGTGCCGCGCGCTGCGCCAGACAAAGGTGCGGCGCTCGACCGCGCGCGGCATCTGGCAGGGTGCGACAGGATGATTTATGTCGGCGACGATCGGACCGACGAAGATGCGTTCCGGCGCGCGCCGCAGCGCCGCCTCTTGTCCATTCGGATCGGCCGTGCGCGGCGAACGGGCGCGACCTACTATCTCAGGACGCAGGTTGAGATCGATGCCCTGCTGGCGACCCTCATCCGTCTGCGCGCCGGCTAGACGATGATGCCCTTTCGAACCGCGTAGAGCACGATTTCCGCGGTATTGTGCAGGTTCAGCTTCTGCATCAGGTTGGCGCGATGCGTTTCGATGGTCGACACGCCGACGTCGAGCAGCGCCGCGACTTCCTTGTTCGATCGCCCCTCGGCCAGCAGTTGCAGGACCTGTTTCTCGCGATCGGTCAGCAGATGGTACGAATCGGTCAGCCCGCGTGACTGCAGGTGCCGCATGTAGTCTTCGACGAGGACGCTCGTGACGGCGGGGCTGAAGAAGGGACGACCCGAGGCGACCGCGCGCACGGCGGGCAGCAGGTCTTCGTCGGTCGCGTCTTTCAACAGGTACGCGCGCGCGCCCGCGGCAAGCGCACGCAGGATGTACGACTCGTCGGCGTGCATGCTGAGGATGATGACGCCGGGCGGCCGCTCGAGCTTCTGCGTCCGTGCGGCCACGTCGATCCCATTCAGCTTCGGCATGCCGATGTCGAGGATCAGGAGATCCGGATCGTGCTCCTCGCACAGCCGCAGCGTCTCGAGGCCATCGGCCGCCTCGGCGACGACCGACTCGCCAGCCTCTTCCAGCAGGCTCCGCAATCCGCGCCGGACGATCGCGTGGTCGTCAGCCAGCAGCACGCGCACGTGTCGCCTCGACGACGGCCGCGAGCGGCAGTCGGGTTGTGATCGTCGTCCCGCGGCCAGGCGCGCTCCGAATCGTCAAGGTTCCGTGCAGCTCCTTGGCTCGCTCCTCGATTCCGCGAAGTCCGAATCCTGCACGACGGCGTTCCATCGCCAGCCCCACGCCGTCGTCCGTAATCGATACCTGCAGAAGATCGGGCTTGCCGACGACCGAGACGTCGATGGTCCGAGCCTGCGCGTGGCGGATGCAGTTCGTCAGCGCTTCCTGGACCACTCGATACACGCACGTGCGGTACGCGTCCGGCAGCCTGTCGACGTCACCCTGCAGCGTCAACTCGACCTTCGCGCCGGACCGGCGGCCGACGTCCCGAACGAGCCATTCGAGCGCCGGCTGCAGCCCGAAGTCGTCGAGCATGCTCGGGCGCAGTCCGAGCGCGAGATCCCGCACCGAGCGCACGACGGTGTCGACGAGACGGCGGCATTCCGCAATGGCGGACTGCAGGCGGCGATCGGATGGGAGACCTGATCGCTCGATGCGGCCGAGCTCCATCCGGAGCGCGGTCAGCACCTGGCCGACGTGATCGTGCAGCTCGCGCGACAGGTGTTTCCGCTCCTCCTCCTGCGTCGCCACGAGCTGCTGGGACAGCTCGCGCATCTGCTGCTCGGCGGTCTGGGCCACGATTCGTTGTTCGTCGGAGCGGCGCTCGAGCAGACGCAGGCGCACCACGAACACGAGGGCGACCGCGGTGCCGAGCAGCAGGCTGCGCCACAGCAGACGATCGAGATCCGCGCGGAACGCGGCGTGCCGCCGCCTGACCTCGGCGCGCTGCTCGGCGAGATTGGCGTTGTTCAGCTCCTCGATCTGCTGCGCGATGGCCAGCACCGCCTCGCGGCGCGGCACAACCTCGCGTCGCAGGAAGGTGGCGCTCGTCAGAATCTTCTCTGTCGGCGTCCAGTCGAAGAGCGGATCGAACGTCTGCCAATAGTCGTCGAGCTTCGCGCGCAGGCTGACGATCTGATCCGTGTGCCCGTCGACGAGCGCCTGAAGCTCGGCGACGGTCGCCATGTTCGTCTCGCGGAACTCGGCGATGCGCTGGCGATATTCGGGCGCGCGCTCTCGCGCGATGTCCAGCAGATAGTCCCGAACGAAGATGCCCGACAGATGGACATCGGAACGGAGACGCCGCAGCTTCGAATCCACGTCGTGGTGGTAGGTGTTGAGCTGATCGAGCTGGGAGTAGATCTCCTGCGCCCTGCGCGACGCCGCGAGCATCGACAAGACGATGAGAAGAAGAAGACTTCCGAGACCGACCGCCGCGACCGGCCATGTTTTCCACCGCATCGTTCACGCCCTCGCGAAGTGTCCGAACTCCCGTCCAGATTACCGCCTCGCATCGGCGAGCGATATCCCGCGAACCGGGGAGGCCGAACCTCAGCGGTAAAGACCACTCCCCTGAAAACGGGGCGACTCTCCTCGATCGACCGGATGGCGGCCGCGTCGCGCGCGCGCTTTACTCGATGAGCGTCTGGAGGCGAGGAGATATGGCTACGCTGCAACACGCGCGCGTCGAGATCCTCTCGAGTGCCGAGCGCCTCGCGACGATAGTGAATTCCCGGTACGACGGCGAGGGTGCGATCGTTCTCGCGAATCGCGAGCCCGTGACAACCGCGCGCGCCCCCGACGGCCGCATCACGATCAGGCGTGCGTCGGGCGGCGTCGTCACCGCGCTCGAACCAATCCTTCAGGCGTGTCGTGGCGTCTGGGTAGCCTGCGGATCCGGTCGGCCCGACGAATCGATCGACGGTCGGACACTGGCCGATCTCCCATCTGCCGGGTATCGCGTCCGTCGAGTCGGGCTCGCCGATCATGAGCGACGCGGCCATTACGACGGTTTCTCGAACCAGGCGCTGTGGCCGCTCTGCCATCGCACGTCGGTGCGGCCGCTTTTTCGTACCGCCGACTACGTCGAGTACCGTGCGGTCAACGCGCACGTCGCCGCCGCCGTGTGCGAGGAAGCGTCGAGTCGATCGCCGCTCGTTCTCGTGCAGGACTATCACTTCGCGCTGGCGCCTCAATTCATTCGCGCCCGGCTGCCGCGCAGCACGATCGTCGCCTTCTGGCACATCCCGTGGCCGGCTCCCGATAGGTTCGAGCGCTGTCCCTGGGCGAACCAGCTGCTGGAAGGACTGCTCGCGAGCACCATCGTCGGCTTCCAGACGACCGATGACTGCCACAATTTTCTCGATGTCGTGGAACGGCGTCTCGGCACGTTCATCGATCGCGCGGCGCAGGTCGTCGCATTTGGAAACCGGCGCATCAGGGTTGGCGTCTATCCAATCTCGATCGAATGGCCGTGTCGCTGGATGCGCGACCTGCCCGACAGAGCCGGATGCGAACGAGACGTCCGACGCACGCTCCGCCTCCCATCCCACGTGTCGATCGGCGTCGGCGTCGATCGCATGGACTACACAAAGGGCATCGAGGAGAAATTCCTCGCCGTGGAACGGCTCCTCGAGCGGCAACCCGAGCTTCGCGGCCGGTTCGTGTTCGTCCAGCTTGCCGAACCGAGCCGCGAGGGTCTGCCCGCGTATCGTGAGGTTCGTCGTCGAGTGAGAGAGACGGCGGCGCGCATCAATGCACGGTTCGCGGCGGGCCGCGCCGATCCAATCGTGATCCTCGAAGGCCATCACCAGCCGATCACCGTGGGCCGGTTCCTGCGTGCCGCCGACGTGTGCTATGTCGGGAGTCTTCAGGATGGCATGAACCTGGTGGCGAAGGAATTCGTCGCCGCGCGCGAGGACGAGGCGGGCGTGCTGATCCTGAGCCGGTTCGCCGGCGCCGCGCGGGAGCTGGGGTCCGCACTCATCATCGACCCGCATGATGTGAACGCGTCGGCCGATGCCCTCGCTTCCGCGTTGCGGATGCCCGCCGCCGAGCAGACTTGCCGGATGCGCGAGATGCGGCGCCACGTTCGCGAGTTCGACGTCTACAGGTGGGCAGGCGCGTTGTTGATGGATGCGGCGTCGACGCGAGAGGCTCGGCGCGAGCGTGACGCCCGGGCTGGGACCAGCGGTCTGCCTCGGATTCCTGCGCGTGCCGACTCGTATGTCGCGTCCGCCGTTTAGGCGGACCGTGTGATAATCCGGCGCATCCCTGACAACTCCATCAGGAGGCGCGCCGAAATGAAGTCGTTCCTTCGCCTCTCTTTCTCGCTCCTGCTCATCGCTGCCGCGTCGTCGTGGCTCCATGCCGGGTCCAACCGTGTGGATGCCGCCGCGGCTGCCACGGAACAGCCGAGCGTCGACGCGAGACTCGACGGCTTCGACGCTTACATGGCACAGGTCCTCAAGGACTGGAACGTCCCCGGCATCGGCGTCGGCATCGTCGTCAAGGACAAGCTGGTGTTCGCGAAGGGGTACGGCTATCGCGACCATGGCAGCAAGCTGCCGTTCACGCCCGCCACGACCCAGCCGATTGCGTCGAACACGAAGCTTTTCACCGCCATGGCGGTCGGTATGCTCGTGGACGACGGGAAGCTCGATTGGGACAAGCCGATCCGGCAGTACGTGCCTGGCATCAAGTTCTACAACGATGATCTCGACCGCACCATCACGGTTCGCGACATGCTGTCGCACCGCACGGGCATGACGCGCCACGATCTGATCTGGTACAAGTCGGACTTCACGCAGAAAGATCTGTTCAATCGTCTGCGCTATCTCGAGCCGGCCGAGCCGCCGCGCTCCGTGTTCCTCTACAACAACATGATGTACGCCGGCGCCGGCTACGTCGTCGAGCTGCTGTCCGGCAAGCCGTGGGAGCAGTTCGTGCGCGAGCGCATCCTCGCGCCATTGGGGATGACGAGCACGACGTTCACGATCGACGAGATGCTCAAGACCGCCGAGCCGGGCGTTCCGTTCACCGAGCGCCGCGACAGCACCGAGCTCTATCGGATTCCGTACTACAGCGACGCGATCGGCGTCGCGCCCGCCGGCGCGATCAACTCGAGCATCGACGACGTGTCGAAGTGGCTGATCGCGCTGATGAACGACGGGCGGCTCGATGGCAAGCAGGTGCTGCCGAAGGCGGCGATCCGCCAGACGCTCGCGCCGTCGATCGCGCTGCCGAACACCGGCCTCGAGGTTCGCGGCTGGGGAGAGATTCTCAACGCGGCGTACGGCGCCGGCCGCTGGACCGCCTCGTATCGCGGACATCTGATTGCGTATCACGGCGGCGATCTGCCGGGCTTCCACTCACAGGTGTCGACGATGCCGTACGACGGCATCGGCGTGATCGTCTTCGTGATCGGTAATCACGCCGCGCCGCTCTACAACATCGTGTCGTACAACGTGTACGAGCGGCTCCTCGGCCTGTCGCCGACGCCATGGTCCGAGCGGCAGAACACGATCCGGCTGAAGAACAAGGAAGCCGGGATGGCGGCGCGCGCCAAGGCCGGCGGCGGGCGCGTCGAGGGCACGCGGCCGTCGCACAAGCTCGACGACTACGTCGGCGAATTCGAGCATCCGGCGTACGGCGTGCTGCGCATCGGCAAGAACGGCGAGGCGCTGACGTTCGACTTTCACAAGATCAAGATGCCGCTCTCGCACTTTCATTTCGACCGCTTCGATACGCCGGACGACGAGCAGGACGGGAAATGGTCGGTCAACTTCCTCACGAACCCGCAGGGCGAGATCGACCGGGCGGAGATGTCGCTCGACGAGTCGGCGATCGCGTTCACGCGGCGCGTTCCGGCCGCGCTGACGAGCGCCGCCACGCTGCGGCAGTTCGTCGGCACGTTCGAGACGCCGGGCGGCAACAAGTTCGACGTGGTGATCCGTCCTGGAGACGCGCTGGCGATTCAGTACGCCGACGGGACGTTCCAGAACCTGATTCCGTGGCAGGTGAATCGGTTCCGGATCAAGGAATTCGCCGACGTGATCTATGAGTTCCGGGTCGAGAACGGCCGCGCCGTCGAGCTGAAGCAGACGAACCCGACCGGCGAGTACACCTACAAGAGACGATGACGTCCGTAGGCCGGGTACTCCAGATGTAGGCCGGGTCCTTCGGACCCGGCTCGAGGCGGGTCTGGAAGACCGGCCCTAGCGGATTACGCCGCGCTCGCGCTGATATCGGCGGCGAAGCCGTACGAGCAGCGGCGCCGCGCCCGACGCGATCAGCAGCATCGTGCCAGGCTCCGGAACGGTCTCACGCGAGACGGACACCGACGCATTCACCCGCAGCACGTTTCCGTTCGAGAGCGTGTCGACGTCCGGGTCGAAGCCCGGATCGTTGGGGCTCACCGAGAACAGATCGTAGGTCAGCACGATCTGGCCGCCGACCGTCGATCCGGGCGCCGCCAGGCTGCTGATCGAGAAGCTGCCGATTCCGGTGTGCGCGAGCGGGTCGAACGCCTGCGTGACGGTCGGAGTCTCGGGCGCCGGTCCCACCACGAAGAAATTGAAGGCGCTGATGAAGTCGGCGAACGTGCCCAGCGACGTCGACGGCGTGAAGTCGGCGCTGCTGACCACGAGGTAGTCGGTCGTGTTCGTCAGCGTGAAGCCCCAGCCGATCGTCGTCCCGGCCGCGCCCGAGATGGCGCCGCCGACCGGATCGAGCGCGAGAATCGGTGTCGCCTCGGCGCGGGCGCACAGCAGCGTGCCGATCAGCACGGAGAGTCGAAGAGTTGTTCTGGTCATGGCCCGTTCCCTCACCTGTACTGGTTGTTCAGCGTCATCGATCCCACCGTCACGCCGCCGTTGGAGCTGAGTCCAGCGTTCGCGGTGAACCGTGCCGTCGCCGCACAGCCGGTGAAGTCGATGGTGATCGTCCGGCTGGTCGCGGTGCCCGCCGTCAGAGTGCCGAGCGCAATCGGAAACGATCCGCCGACGACCGGCGTGCACGCCGCGCCGGACGTCTGCGTCAGCGAGAAGCGATCGATCTGCGCCGCCAGCGCGATGCTGGGGCCGTTGTTCGAGACGGTGAGCGTCCAGGTCCGCGCGCTCTGCACGCCGCTCTTCGCCGTAACGAGCGCCGACAGATTGGTCGGATCGCAGACGTCGCCGCGGCCGTTCCCGTCGGCGTCGGCCTGGTCGGCATTCGGGACCAGCGGGCAGTTGTCGATCAGGTTCGCTATGCCGTCGCCGTCATTGTCGGGGACCGCGCGAATCAGGTCGTCGCCCGTGATCTCCTGTGGCGGCGCGCCGTGGACGCCATCGGCGAAGTTGGCCGTCGGCCGGAAGTCGTAGCCGATGTGCTTCCAGTCGTCGAACGGCGTGAGGGTCGGACCACCGCCACACCCTGGCAGAGAAAAGGTCTGGAGATTGTTGTTCATGTCCCTGTACTGCCAACCCAGCGTATTGAGGTCCGGAATGCTGACGTGCGTGTCGGTCTTCGAGTTGTTGCGGCTCCAGTCAATGGCACCGCTTGCGTCGACGGTAGTCTGCGTGTGTGCGGCCGGACCGTAGGCCGTGAGGTCGCCCATTGAGCCGCCGATGCCGGCGTTCTCGTCCAGGTCCAACTTGTTGAGCGTGAGCAGCGCCTTCCGCGAGTAGTCCAACTTCCGGCCCGAGACCCACGCGCCGTTGTACGAGAACGTGTAGTTCATGATGCTGATGTAGTTCGGCTTGCAGTTGATGTCGTCGCCGCCGCCGTGGTGAAGGTTCAAGGTGTGCCCGAGCTCGTGCATGAAGGTGCTCGCCTGCTGGTCGAAGTTGCCGCTGCTCTCGGTCACGACGTTGTTGTTCATCGCGGTGAGCCAGCTCGGAATCGTGATGGCGAAATCGTTGCCCGGCAACTCAGCGCAGCCGCTGTAACCGGCGAACCCTCTCAACTCGTGGACGAACAGCGCGTACCGATAGACCAGACGCCTCGCCTGGGCGATCTTTGCGGCATTCGGGCTCGTGCGTTCGGCATTCGTTCCGAACTTCGCCGTCTTCGTGGCGTCGAAGTCCGGCATGGGCGGGAATGCCGTGCTGCTGCCGCAGCCGATGAACGTGATCTGCGGCGTGTGCGCGAGCGCCTCCTCGTCGACCAGCAGATGCAGACGGACGCCTGTCGGACCATCCGGGTTGTCGACCGGCGCGTTCGCGAAGCTCGCGACGACCGCGCTCAACGCGCTCACGTCCGGGTCGTGCATGTTCATCCAGTCGATTTCGACGAACAGGTCCTTGTGCCGCGGATCGGCTTTCTCCGACGCGTCGATGGTCCCGTCATGGTTGAAGTCGCGCTCCAGCTTGTAGTCGATGACGCCGTCGCCGTCGGTATCGATGCCGTTCTTCTCCCAGCAATCGAGCAGGCCGTCTCCGTCCGAGTCGACGATGTTGCCGTCCGGGCACAGCGTGGCCCGCGGCGTGAACGCGACGGCGCGCGGCACCCGCACCGTCGGCGAGTCGATGAACTTGTCGATGAACGCCCCGGTCCTGGCGTTGAAGCGCGCCACAGAATTGCTGGTGAAGCCGATGTTGGTGACGTAGACCTTGCCGTCCGGACCGAAGACGAAGCCGTTGATCACGTTCAGGTCGGCGGCGGTGGCCTCTGCGGCCGGGATGAAGGCGTCGATGAACGCGCCGGTCTGGCCGTTGTAGCGGAGGATCGTGCTCACGGGCCGGGGGGGCGGCGGCTCGCTCGCGACGCTCAAATAGGTCGTGACGTACAGGTTCGCGTCGGGACCGAAGACGATGGCGCCGGGCGCGTGCAGCCCGCCGCTCGCCGGCGACACGAACGTCTTGATGAACGCGCCGGTGCTGCCATCGAACTGCAGCACGCTGTCGAGCGAGCTGACGTACAGGTGGTCGTCGGGACCGAAGGTCAGCCCGGTCGACGCCATCAGCCCTCCGCTTCCCGCCGCGACGAAGTCGCCCATGAACGCACCCGTGGTGCCGTCGTAGCGCTGCACCGAAGTCGCGAGGACGGATGTCGCATACAGGTGCCCATCGGGTCCAAACGCGATCGAGTCGCAGCGGGCGCCGCCCGGCGGTGGCTGGACGAAGATCCCCTTCGACGCGCCGGTCTTTCCATCGAACCGCCGGACCTCGCAGCCGGTCGTGATGGCCTGGTTCGACACGTACAAATCGCCGCCGGGACCGAACGTCATCCCATAGGTTGGAATGAAGTCGCCGGCAAATGGCGCAATCAGGTTGACGAAGGCGCCCGTCGTTTCGTTGAAGCGCACGACACCCTGGCCAAGATTGGTGTCGAGGACGATCAGGCTCTGCGCTCGCGCAAGAGCCGCGCTGAGCACGAGAACCGCGAGCATCAGCATCGTCCGCACGACCACGTTCGATTTGATCGTTGTGTGCGTCGTGAAGCGCGAAGGCATGAGTTCCCCCAGTCGGTTGACGCGGAACAGATTCGCCCGCGCAGCTCAGTACGCGCGTTTCACGAGAAACCGGCTCAGCGTTTTTGTGGAGGAGCGCGTTCGGCCTGTTATCTGCCGCGAGGCAGACTTCTCGCGCTGCCTTTGACGGTGCCTGGGGCATATGTTGTACTGCGCCGTCGCCGGGCCATGGGCAGCGAAACTCCCCTCGAAATCACACAGCTCCTGCAGGAATGGCAGGGCGGCGACCGCACCGCGCTCGACCGGCTCATCCCGCTCGTCTACGACGAGCTGCACGTCCTGGCCTCGCGACAACTCGCCCACGAATGGCGCAGTGACACGCTTCAGACCACCGCCCTGGTGAGCGAGGCGTATCTGAAGCTGGTCGATCAGCGGCGCGCCGACTGGTGCAATCGCGCGCACTTCTTCGCGATTGCCGCACAGTTGATGCGGCGGATTCTGACCGACGATGCGCGGCGGCGCCTCCGCGAAAAACATGGCGGCGGCATGGTGCGGGTCGCGGCGGAGGACGTGCCGATCGCCGCGCCGTCCAGGTCGGTCGATGCGGTGGACGTCCTCGAGCTCGATCGCGCGCTGCAGCAGCTCGAACAGCTGGATCCCGAGCAGGCGCGCGTCGTCGAACTGCGGTTCTTCGGCGGGCTCACGGTGGAGGAGACCGCGGCCGTCGTTGGAATCTCCGCCACCACGGTGAAGCGCGAATGGGCGACGGCCAAGGGCTGGCTCTACCGCGCGCTGAGCGGCAACGGCTCGGATGGCACGAGCGCCTGAACCGGCATTGGCGCGAAAGGCGCGTATCACCCGATGAAGATGCCGGCCTCGTCCATGACGCCGGAGGATTGGAAGCGCGTCAAGAGCGTCGCGGCGGACGCGTGGAGCCGGCCGCCCGCGGAGCGCGCCGCGCTCGCGGTCAGCCTCTGCGCCGGCGACGCAGCGCTCTATCACGAGGTCGTCGCGCTGCTCGACGCCATGGATCGCGTCGGCGATCGGTTCGACACGCCGGCCCTGGCGATCCCCGGCGCTCGTGCAGCGGTCGACGACGCGATCGATGGCAGGCGGCCGGCGCTGGTCGGCGACCATGTGGGTCCGTGGCGCCTCGTTCGCGAGCTCGGACGGGGCGGCATGGCGGTCGTCTATCTCGCCGAGCGCACCGACGCAGAGTTCCATCAGCGCGCGGCCGTCAAGATCGTTCGCGCGGCCATCGACGACGATCGCCTCCTGCGGCGCTTCCGCGAAGAGCGGCGCATCCTCGCGACGCTGGACCATCCGCACATCGCACGGTTCATCGACGGCGGCGCCACCGAGATCGGCCTCCCCTACGTGGTCATGGAGTACGTGGAGGGGCTGCGGATCGACGAGTTCTGCGACAGCCGCCGGCTGGACGTGCGGCAGCGCGTCGCGTTGTTCCGGCAGGTCTGCGTGGCGGTGCACTACGCCCACCAGCGGCTGATCGTGCACCGCGACATCAAGGCGTCCAACATTCTGATCACCGCCGGCGGCACGCCGAAGCTGCTGGACTTCGGCATCGCAAAGATCCTCGAATCGAGGGACGAGAGCGAGCCGACGCGCACGCTCTTTCGCATGGTGACGCCGGAGAGCGCGAGCCCCGAACAGCTGCGCGGCGAGCCGATGACCACGGCGTCCGATACCTACGCGCTGGGCGTGCTGCTCTATCGGCTTCTCACGGGTCGCAGCCCGTATCGGCTGTCGACCGGCACGGAGACGGAGTTGATCCGCGCGGTCTGCGAGCAGGTTCCGGACGCGCCGAGCCTCGCGGCGCGGGCGGCATCGGGTCGTGCGGCCGACGCGCCGCGGCGCGCGGTCGACGTCGATCTCGATCCCATCGTGCTGATGGCTCTCCGCAAGGAGCCGGAGCGGCGCTACGCCAGCGTCGATCAGATGTCAGCGGATCTGCTTCGGTATCTGGACGGACAGCCGGTTCAGGCGGCCCCCGACAGCCGCGCGTATCGCGCGCGAAAGTTCGTGGCACGTCACCGCGCCGCCGTCGCCGCAGCCGCAGCGCTGGCACTGGCCGTCGCCGCCGGCGTCGCCGCGACCGCCTGGCAGGCGCGCGTCGCGCGGCGCGAGCGCGCGCGCGCCGAACAGCGCTTCAACGACGTGCGCCGCCTCGCCAACTCGTTCCTGTTCGAGTTCCACGACGCCATTGTCGATCTCCCCGGATCGCTCAAGGCGCGCGCGCTCGTCGTCAAGCGGTCCGCGGAATATCTCGACAATCTCGCACGCGAGGCGCAGGACGACGTCGCGCTGCAGCGCGAGCTGGCGACCGCGAACGAGCGGCTGGCGGTCATTCTGTCGGGCGGCGGCACGTCGAACCTCGGAGATTTCGGCGGCGCGCAGGCACGCTATGGGGCGGCGCTGTCGATGCGAGAAGCGCTGGCGGCGCGCGCCGACGCCGAGCCTGCCGACATCGACGCGCTCGCGCAGCTCCACGTGCAGCTGGCGCGATTCTTCACTCTGCGCGGCAATCTCGAGCGCGCCGAGGATGATGCGACGCGGGCCGTGACGCTGCTGCAGTCGCGGCCGGCCGACGGGACGACCGCGAATCTGCTCGGGCGTCAGGGCACTGCCTATCATCAGCTCGGGTTCGTCCAGGCACGCCGCGGCAAGGATGCGGCCGCGCTCGAGTCGCTCGAACGGGCCGGGGCCCTCGCCCGGCGCCAGGTAGCGAGCCGTCCTGACGATCAGGACGAACGCACCCGGCTCGCCCACATCCAGACCGACTACGCCGGTCAGCTGATCACCGCGCGCCGGGTCATGGAAGCCGTCACGGAGATTCACGAGGCGCGCGAGTGGTTCCAGAAGCTCGTGGCGACCGATCCGGTGAACGTGCGGTACCAGCACCAGCTGATCGCCTTGTTCAACACCGAGGGGCGGGCGCTCAACGCGACGGCGGATCACGCCGGCGCCGTGCGGGCGCATCAGGCCGCCGCCGCGATTGGCGAGACGCTCCTCGCGGCCGATCCGGAAGACAAGAGCAACTTGTTATCGTTGGTCTACAGCCACGCCGAGCTTGGCGCGAGTCTCCTCGCCGCCGGCGACGCGGCGGGCGGCATGAAGCGCCTTCGACAGGCGATCGCCGAAGCCGAGGCGATCATCAAGTCAGCGCCCGAGAACGGCTTCGTGCTCAGCCAGCTCGCGTCGACCAGGCTCGAGCTCGGCCGGGCACTGCTGAAGCAGGACCCGGTGAGCGCGGCGGGTTGTCGGGAGATCGAGGCAGGGATGAAGGCGTGGGAGATGCTCGCGGCACGCGCTGAAGTGCCAGGCGAAGCCGCGGCCGATTCGGCGACGTACGAACGGCTGCGATCGGACTGCGTGAACCACAAAGGCGGACACTACGACTGAGGCAGAAAGGGAAACAGCGTCCGGATCATCTTCTCGTCCGGCCGCGTGCCGTACTCGCAGATCTCGAAGGCCTCCGCGTACTTCACGGCGTTGCCCCTGTCCGCGCCGTACCACTTGAGCAGCGCGGCGCGGACCGCCGGCGTCGGCCGGCGGGCGCGCGTTTCGAACAGCCACTTGCGCCTCGCGGCCGGATCCTTCGGGACGTCGTCGAGATTGCCGGCCACCCACGGCAGCCACTCGTACATCTGCGAGACGTGCGCGTCGAGCATGTCGATCTTCTTCTCGATCACGTCGTCGATCGAAATGGCGATGTCCGGCGCGAACGGCTGCGGCTTCTGAAAGCCGTCCTCGAAGTACATGAAGACCGGATTCTTGCGCAGCGCGGGCGTGTCGGGCGCGACGTTCGGCACGACGACCATGTACGCCGCGTCCTGCACCAGGATGCCGGTGTAGCGGTGGTCGGGATGGTAGTCGTTCGGCCGCGGCGCGAGCACGAGGTCCGCCTTCCACTGGCGGATCTGCCGGATGATCTGCGCGCGCACGTCGAGCGTCGGCGTGAGCTCGCCGTCGTGGTTGTCGAGGACGACGTAGTCGACGCCGATGCGGCGGCCGGCTTCCTGCGCCTCGGCGCGGCGTCGCGCGGCGAGCGCGCCGCCGCCCTCGGTCTGGTGGCCGGCGTCGCCGTTCGTGACGGCGACGAACCGGACGCGATGCCCGAGCGCCGCGTACTTCGCCCCGATGCCGCCGGCCCGCTGATCGCAGTCGTCGGGATGCGCCCCGAACGCGATGATGTTCAGCTTGCCGTCATTCGTCGGCGGCTGCGTGCGCGCCGGCGCCTGTGAAGCCGCGATCGTGGCGAGCGAACGCGGCTGCGACGCGACGAAGACCGCCGCCACGATCGCAAACGCCAACCGTACGTAGCGTCCGCCTTTAGGCGGACCGCACCGATCGTAGTGTCCGCGTTCAGGCGAACCTGACCGATCGTGCGGACCAGAGCCTGCGCGCGCGCTCATCGGACGGCGCTGGACGATGCGGGCCCGACGTTCTCGTACCACTTGATGTTGCCGGTCGAGCTCCCGATGCACAGGATGTCGGGGCGCCGATCGTTATTCAGGTCCGCGGTGATGCAGCCCGAGGCCGCCATCGTGCCCTGATCCAGCACCTGATGCTTCCATGGGTCGCCGGGATTCTCTGGCGCGTACATCACGTGGACTGCCGCGCCCTTCGCGCTGCGATCGCCGGCGACGATATCGTCGCGGCCGTCGCCGTTGAAGTCGGCGACGGCGACCTCGTGGCCTTCGACCATCTCGTTGAACAGGACGTGTCGCGTCCACGTGCCGGACGGGCCTTCCGTGTACATGACGATCTCGTTGCCGTGCCACGGCTCGACCGACGCGAGGAAGCGCTTGCCGTTCGAGCGGCCGACGGCGACGTCGCTGGTGCCGAGCCGCGGCGCCTTGTCCTGGCTGTGGCCGGCGCTGAGCAGCGTACTCTCCCACTTCAGATCGTTGCCGCTGCCGGTCGCGCGGTAGAGCGTGATGCCGTCGAAGCTCGTGGTGAGCAGCTGTTCGCGCTTGTTGCCGTCCCAGGAGACCGGCCGGACGCGATGGAGGATGCCGCTGATGCTGGTGGTGATCGTGCGCCGCTGCCAGTCGTTCTGGCGGTACCAGAAGAGCGACGCCTTGTCCTGATCGTACGTCGGCGCGAGGCCGTTCGGTCCGATGAGCGGCGCGTTGATCAACTCCTTCTTGCCGTCGCCGTCGACGTCGGCCCACGCGATGTGATGCGACGTGCTGAACTTGTCGATCTTCTCGACCTTCCAGCGCTGCGCCGGATCGCCCTGGTGCCGAACGATCCACACGAGCCCTTCGCTGTTGGCCGGGACCATCGCGAACGCCGTCTCGACTGCCAGCTCCGGGATGCCGTCGTTGTCGAGATCCGCCGCGGCGAGGTTCACCGTCTGCGTCAAACCGTCGGCGATGACGTGCCGCTCCCACGTCGGGTTCTGGTACCACGCGAGCTCGGGCACGCGCTGGCTGACGCCGATCACGTCCGGCTTGCCGTCGTGATTGATGTCGACCGCGAGGACCGCGTAGCCGCCCGGCATCTTTTCCTCGATCGTGTGCGCACGGAATTCGACCGGCTGTCCGGCGGGCGCGGCGCCGAGGACCGGCGTCAACACGGCGCCCGCCGACGCGAGCAGGATAGAAGAAATCCTGAGTTTCATGGCGACATGATTGATCAGGCCCGCCCGATGTCAAGCGCATTCGCGCTTACGCAGGCTTCAGGACGGCGACCAGCTCGCCCGACCACTCGTTCGGGCGATAGCGATCCACACGGGTCGTGAGGTCGAGCGATCGCGTGGCGGCGTATCGCTGCCAGAACGCGCGCGTGACGCCGATGGGATGCTCTCGACCGATCAGCGGATGCGTCGCGGGATCGGCCGGGTACGGCTCGACGTTCGGCGTCATGTGCACGTGAAACCGCGGCGTCACCGTGGCGAGCACGTCGTCGAGGTACGCTTCCACGCGCGGCACGTGTTCGAGCACGTGCGACGACATCACGATGTCGGGAGGCGGCTCGTTCGCCGCCGCCTCCTGCAGCGTCGCATAGAGCGGCAGGTTGAGCCGCTGCCGTCCGAGGTTCCGCCGCGGCGACGACACTTCGACGCCGACCGCGCGAAAACCGGACTGCTGGAGATCCCAGACCTCGTAGCCCCAGCTGCAGCCCAGGACGTACACGACGGGCGGCCGTGAACCTCCGCCTTCGACCGGCGCCACGTCGCGCAGCAGCGCGGCACGCCGCCGGCTGCCCATCGAATCGCGCACCTGCTGCAGGTCGTCGATGGCGCCGACATCCGTGGCGAGATTCGCGTTCGAGTACATCCACGAGTAATAGAACGACGTGACGCCCGGCGCGGTGAATCCTGTGGGCCGATACAGCAGTCCGCATTTCTGGCATCGCCAGACCGGAAATGCATTCAGCGGTCCCCATCGATGCGCGGGCGGCTCTGTCGGCGCGGTGCCGCAGCTCGGACACGGCGATCCGCCGAGCCGGCCGAGTCCGAGATCGGCCAGGACCCAGGCGCGCGAGAGTGTCAGTGCGGCTCGATTCACGTCAGGAACACCTGGACGTCAGGTGTTTCTACGTATCGGCTGCTCGTGCTGTGAGTATTATGAAATGCGTGTTGGTTCGGACTAATTGCATCGGTTCATTCGCCTCGGCTGTCGTGGCGCTCGCCGTCGCGATCGGTCTGTCGGTCTCAACGCACGGCGAGCGCGTCGGGACCCAGATCGAGACGATTCTGGAGGCGGCCAAGGATTGGGAGCTGCTCGGCGAAGGGTTTCAGCTGACCGCGGATTCGACGGTCGACAAGAACGGAGACATCTATTTCACCGACGCTCGACGGAATCGGATCTACAGAATCGATCTGGACGGCAGGATTGCGATCTGGAAGGAAGACAGCGGCGGTGCGCACGGTGTCGCGTTCGGACCCGATGATCGGCTGTACGTCTGTCAGCACGATCGAAAGCGCATTATCGCGTATGCGCCCGACGGAAAAGAGTCCATCGTCGTCGAAGGCCCGCAGACGCACCACTTGACGGTCACACGAGGAAACGGCATCTACTTCACCGAGCCACCGAAACACCGCATCTGGTTTGTCGACGTGAAGGGCCGCAAGCGCGTGGTTGCCTCCGCGCTCGAGTGGCCGCGTTCGGTGCGAGTCTCGCCGGATCAATCGCTTCTCGTCGTCAACGATCCGCCTCGCGAATGGGTGTGGGCATTCACGATTCAGCCGGGTGGATCGCTTGCGAACCGCAAGCCATTTTGTCGCTTGCGGCGGGCCGGCCATTCGCCGGAAGTCGACGCGGGCGGGATGGCGTTCGACGCCGATGGATTTCTCTACGTTGCGACTCCGATCGGCGTTCAAGTGTGCGACCGGACCAACGGCGTGGTCGCGGTGATCGACAGACCGTCAGGCGCGGAATCGGGACTGGCCAACGTCATGTTCGGCGGCCGCGACATGCGGTGGCTCTATGTCACCGACGGCGACCGGATGTACCGGCGACCGGTGAAGCGCCAGGGCGCGGTCCCATGGATCCCGTAAGCAAGCCGGCACGGCCGCGTCACGACTTCGACACGACGTGAGACCGTCGGCATTCACGCTCGATTGCCTCCGCGATTGCGAGCACCGTGCGCTCTTCATAGGGCCTTCCGACGATCTGGACGCCGATCGGCAATCCTTCTTCTGATTTCCCGACCGGCACGACCGCGACGGGATTGCCGAGAATGTTCCACCACACCGTATACGACATCGCGTCGACGTAGCGAACGCGTTTGCCATTCACATCCCACTCGCGCTCGCCGTGTCGGAACGCGGGGATCGACGCGACGGGACACAGCAGCACGCGGTACCTCTCCATCTCATCGAGCAGCGCGGCGCGGATCGCGTCGCGCTCCAGCCACGCGTCGAGCAGCTCGCGCGGAGAGAGCGGCAGCGACACGCCGCTCGAGACGGCCTCCCGGATGATTGGCAGTGACGTTTCGGCGCCGTGCAGGACATCGTTCAGCAGCGCGGCACCGGCTTTGACGAAGAAGATGTTCCAGAGCGCGCGCGCGCGTTCGAGGACCGCGGGCCGAAATGGTTCGACGTGATAGCCGGCTGCCGCGGCCGCACGCGCTGCCGCGGTGACGGCTGCCGCGGTTTGCGAAGTGACGGGGGTCGTTCCGTCGTGCTCGAAGTATCCGAGTCGCATCTCGCGATCGATCGGTGCGGCCTCGCGATCGATGGGCGCGGCGAGCGGATCGTTCCAGTCCGGTCCGGCCATCGCGTCGAACAGCAGCGCGAGATCGCCAACGGTCCGCGCCATCGGACCGACGACGCCGATCAGCGAGAACGGTCCGAGGCACCGCGGCCGGTGACCCGTCGACGGAATCACGCCCGGCGTCGGCTTGAGGCCGCAGATGCCGCAGAAATGCGCCGGCACGCGGATCGATCCGCCGCCGTCGCTGCCGACGCCGCCGGCCGAGCAGCCGGCCGCGATCGCCGCCGACTCGCCGCCGCTGGATCCGCCGCTGGTGCGCGTGAGATCGAGCGGATTGTTCGTGCGCCCGTACAGCGGGTTGTCGCTCTCGTACGCCATCAGCAGCTCGGCCACATTCGTCGTGCCGACCATAATCGCGCCGGCGGCGCGCAGGCGCGCGACCGCGACGGCGTCGCGCGCCGCGATCGTTCCGGCCTGGCTCGGCGATCCGGTTTCGCATCGCAGACCCGCCACATCGATGGCGCTTTTCACGCTGATCGGCAGGCCTCCGAGCGGTCCGCGATCGACGCCTCTCGCGGCCGCGTCATCCTGCGCGGCGGCTTCCGCCAGCGCATCGTCGGCGCGAATCTGAACGAAGGCGTTCAGCGACGGGTTCATCTCCGCGATTCGATCGAGGTGAGCGGCGACGAGGTCGCGGGCGGAGCATTGACCGCGCTTCACGAGCTGCACGATCTCGGTCGCAGGTAGAAATACGAGCGGCGTCATCACAGAATCATCATGCGGTCACCGCGACATTAAGCTCTCCACCACGGAGGACACGGAGGACACAGGGTTGAATCCTGTGGTGGAGATTTTCAGCAGCGTTACATCCGCGGGACCGGGCCGCCGATGAGGCGCGTGTTGTATTCGTCGCGATAGCGCTGGTGCGCGCGTGACGTCGGGTAGCGCTCGGGCGCCGTGTAGGGATAGCGCGTCATGCGGTGAAACGGCAGCGGCTCGAGTCGATCCGGGCTCGCCGAGTGCAGGTTCATCTCCTTGCTGAAGCCGTCGGCGTAGAAGAGAAACGTCCGCGTCCAGCCATCGGGAATCGCGGGCAGCGCGGCGGCGTCGAACGACACCGCGAGCTCGTCGCCCGGCGCGGCGATCACGAACCGATCGTCGGACGCCGACACGAGCGGCAGCACGTCGCCGAACTTCGTGTATCGCCCTGGCATCGTCTTCCACGGCGCGATCGCCGACACGCGGTCGTAGTCGTAGCCGAACGGCTCGCGGCCGTCCGGCGTCGCCTCCGCGGAGAAGCCGCGCCATCGAAGCGTCGCGTCGCGCGGATCGAGCCGCGCGACCGTGAACGGCGCCGGCTCCGACGTGTCGACGAGCATCCGATCCCAGTACACGCGCAGTGTGGTGACGATGCGAACGTCGACATGTGTGCGTGCGTAGCGTCCGCCTTCAGGCGGACCCAGCGCTGCAGTGAGATCGACGACGATCGTTTGCGGCCGGCCGACCGGCAACCCGATCTCCGGCACGATCGTGCGCCACGAACCGTCTGCCTCTCGAATCTGGAGCGCCGGCGGCTGCGCGACGAGACCGGCCTGACTCGCGGCGACGTTGTCGCTCGAGAAGGCGTAGTCGGTCCAGCCGGTGAGCAGCAGCAGGACGCGCCTGGCGCCCGCCGTGTCGATCGTCAGCGTCACATGGTGGTCGCGGGCGTAGCCCTGAATCGGCTGCAGCTCGAAATCGTCCACGTAGCGACGATCGAGCCGCGCGAGGCGATCGAGGACGTCGTGACCGTGCTCGTCGACCGCGCGGATCGGCGGGTGCGCGCCGCGCGACGTGTAGACCGTGAACGGGCGGCGCTCGCCGGCGGATCGCAGGCCTTCGTTCGGATAGATCTCCGCGTCCGTGGGATGCGCTACGGCCACGAGCTGCAGGCGATCGACGAACAGCGCCTCTTCGAGCTCGTTCGTCACGCGGACGTCGTAGCGGCCGTCGCGAGGCTGAAGACTGCCGCGGCCGATGCGGACGTACTCGTCGGGATCGGGCGTGACGGTCGCACCGGGACCGGCCCACGAGCCCATTTCGCCGCCGCCCATGAAGTCGGTGATGAATTCGAACGTCGATCCGTTCCACGTGAACAAGTACGGACACGACGAAGGCTTCCGATCGAGCTCCGTGATTGAAAGCCGCGCGGCGCCCGTCGTTGGACCGGGCAGCTCCGTTTCGGCCTGAAGAATGCCCGCGGGCCAGAGCACGCGAACGGTGTCGGCGCGATCGCGCGCGCCGAGACCGAAGACGACGTCCGACGGCGCGGCCGGCGGCGCGGACGCGCTGGTCTCGATCCTGTGACGGAGGCTGCCGGCGCGCAGCTCCACTTTCGATCCGACCGCGCTGCGGTTGCTCACGCGCGCCGTCAGCTGCACGCGCAGCGACGAACGCGCGCTGCCGCCGTCGTTCCGCCAAACGCGAACGCGTCCGGATGCCAGCCGGACGATCGCGTCCTCGTCGCCGTCGCCGTCGATGTCGCCAATCGCCATCGCCACCGGCCGATCCGGCGCGCCGCGAAGCGCGTCCGGGAAGGCGCGATCGGACACGTCGGTCCATCCGCTGCCAACGTTGCGCCACAGCCGCGGCCCGCGCTCGCCGAGGACGAGCAGGTCGAGGAGCCCGTCGTTGTCGTAGTCGACGAACTGCGCCGCCACGGCGTCGCGCGTGTCCGGCGGCGCGTCCGACACGTTGAAGCGGCTCGAGCTGCCGGTCGTGGCGCTCATCGCCAGCAGCCCCGGCTCGCCGCGGCGGCCGAAGAAGAAGTCAGGCGCGCCGTCCTTGTTCACGTCCCCGACGGCAACCGCTGTATACGCCGCGCCGCGCGAGAGACCGACCTCCGCCGCGACGTCGCGGAACGTGCCGTCGCGAAGGTTGCTGAAGAGCGCCGGCGCCGCGCCCGCGCGCACGACGAGCAGATCGATGTCGCGACGGTTGTCGAAGTCGGTCGCGGCGATCGCGACGGCGTGTCCCGCGCCCGAGAGACGCGCCTCTGCGGCGACCTCCGTGAATCGCCCGTTCCCGTTGTTGCGAAGGAGCTGCAGCGGCGCCGGCGCGAACGCGTCCGGAAAGATGTCCGTCGCATCCGCGGAGGAGGCCAGCTCCGCCCGCGCGAGGCCCGCGACGACGATGTCGAGATCGCCGTCGTGATCGATGTCGACGAACGCGGCGGTGCGCGCGAGGCCGGCGGACGCCGGGATGCCCGCGGCCTGCGTCACGTCGCTGAACCGGCCGTCGGCCTCCTGGTGATAGAGGCGATGGGCCGGGTACCCGACCACGAAGAGATCGGGCCGGCCGTCGTTGTCGTAGTCGCCGGCGATCGCGGCGATCGGCGTCGTGCCGTCAGCGCGAAGCTCCGTCCGCGCGCCGGCAGCGAACCGGCCGCGATCGTTGAGCTGCACGATCACCGACGAGCCGGCCGTGTAGATCAGGTCGAGCGCGCCGTCGCCGTTCAGATCCGCGAGCGTGACGCCGCGCGCGATCGTGCCGGCGATGCGATCGAGCGCCGCGGCGGCGCCGCCGGCGACGTCAACGCGATCGCCGACGCCGAGCGACGCGGATCCGCTGGACGACGCCGCGTCGTCCCCAAGGATCGCGGCCGTTGCGTCGACGAAGCCGACCGCCGGAATCGCGGGATCGACGAGCTCGGGCTCGAGACCGGTCGAGACCATCGCCTCGGCGTATCGGCCCTGCGCGAGGTACGCGTTCGAATAGGTCACGCTCGCAGGGTTGTCGCGCAGCTGCTGG
>Ga0114129_10002264_pt1 | contig 26623 bp, 19 predicted proteins | sample RhiMetdeltSRZDD1_FD_80071 | JGI IMG/M metagenome (GOLD analysis project Ga0114129, IMG submission 80071) | Populus rhizosphere microbial communities from Tennessee, USA - Rhizosphere MetaG P. deltoides SRZDD1 (version 2) (version 2) | ecosystem: Host-associated > Plants > Roots > Rhizosphere >...
CGCTCCATTGCATCGACGGCCGGAGCCACGGTCGGCCTTCATCGATTCAGCCTCACACAGCTTGCGGCGCGTCTCGCGGCCCCCTTGCTTGCCGCCGACGGACTCGCGCCGTCGACGCTCCTGGGATCCGAAGCTGTGGCGGCGCGTGCCGCGTTCGAGGCGCAGCGTCAGCGGACGCTCGCGTATTTCGAGCCGGTCGCGAAAACTCCAGGCTTTCCTCGCGCGCTCGCGCGAACGCTGCAGGAGCTGCGGCTCGCGCGCGTCGATGCCCCGCAGCTCGCATCGCTTCCTCTTGGCGGTCCGGATTTGGCCGCGCTCCTCGAGTGTTTCGACGAACAGTTTGCGGCGGCGTCGGCAACCGACCGCGCGATGCTGTTCGACGCCGCGACACGCGCGATTCGAGAGGAGGCGGCAGCAACCACGGTGCGATCGGCGGCGCTCTTGCTCCTCGATGTCCCGCTCGACTCGCCGGTGGAGTGCGCCTTCGTCGAGGCGCTCATCTCTTCTTCGGTCGCGGACGCCTTGATCACGGTGCCGTTTGGCGATCTCGCGTCGCTCGCGCGCTTGAAAACGCTCGGTCTCGAGGCGCACGTACTCGAACAGAAAGGAGAGACCGATCTCGTCGCGTTGCGCCGTTACCTGTTTGCGAGCAGCCGTCCGCCGGAGCGCACGCAGCAGGGAGACGTCCAGCTTTTCTCGGCGCCAGGTGAAGGTCGCGAGTGCGTGGAGATCGTGCGACGGATTCTGCGGGAGGCGCGCGCGGGTGTGCCGTTCGACGAGATGGCGGTCTTCCTGCGCGCGCCGCAGCGCTACGTCGGTCTCCTCGAACACGCGCTGTCCCGCGCGGGTGTTCCCGCATGGTTCGATCGCGGCACCAGGCGTCCGCATCCGGCGGGTCGCGCGTTTGTCGCCATCCTTGCCTGCGCCTGCGAGAAACTCTCCGCCCGTCGGTTTGCTGAATACTTGTCGCTCGCGCAGGTACCCCAGCTCGACATCGGCAGCGCCCCACGCGAGTTCGTCGCACCGGATGACGAAGTGTTCGTATTCTCGGATTCCCCCTTCCCCGACGAGGGACTGCTCGACGCTGTGGAGGAGACGACGGCGACGTCGAATCGTGCCGATACGGACGAAGACGCGGTGGTCGAGGGCGCCCTGCGCGCGCCGTGGAAATGGGAGACGTTGATCGTGGAATCCGCCGTCATCGGCGGGGACCCCGCGCGCTGGCATCGACGTCTCGACGGCCTGGCGAAGGGCTACCGCATCAAGATCGACGAGGAGCGTCGAGACGATCCCGATTCGCCGCGGGCGGCGCGATTCGAGCGCGATCTGCGGAATCTCGCGCATCTGCGGGCGTTCGCGCTTCCGGTAATCGATCGTCTTGCGAGCTGGCCCTCGTCTGCGACGTGGGGTGAATGGCTCGATCGGTTCTCGGCGCTCGCGCCCGTCGTGCTGCGGCGTCCCGATGACGTGCTGCGTGTGCTGGCACAGCTTCGCCCGATGAGCGACATCGGGCCGGTGTCTCTCGAGGAAGCGCGCGACGTCATAGCGCACCGCCTCTTGACCCTGGAGATCGATCCACCCAAGCACCGGTACGGACGCGTGTTCGTAGGCAGCCCGCATCAGGCGCGGGGCAGGACGTTCCGGGTGGTCTTCGTCGCCGGTCTGGCCGAGCGGTTGTTTCCGCAGCGGCCGCACGAAGACCCGATGCTGCTCGACAAGGAGATGCGCGAACCGCTGGATGCGGGCCTCGTGCTGCAGGAAGATCGCGGTCGCACCGAGCGGCTGCTCCTTCGCCTTTCGGTCGGGGCCGCGACCGATCGTCTCTGGCTGTCGTATCCGCGACTCGAGATCGCCGAATCACGGCCGCGCGTCCCGAGCTTCTACGCGCTCGACGTCATGCGCGCGGTCACGGGGCGAATTCCAACGCATGAGGCGTTGCAGGAATCAGCCGCGACCATCGGCGGAGCCGGGCTGGCGTGGCCCGCGCCGGCGATGCCCGCCGACGCGATTGACGATCTCGAGCACGACCTGTCCGTCCTGAAGCTGCTGCTGCAGATCGAGCCGCGCGAGACCGTTCGCGGCCACGCTCACTACCTCTTACGCCTCAACGATGCGCTCAAGCGCTCCGTCACGACACGCTGGGCGCGCGCGCGGTCGCAATGGACGCCGTATGACGGCATCACGCGCGTCACCGGCATGACGAAGCCGTTCCTGGAGGCAAAGCGCCTCGGCGTGCAGCCATATTCGCTGTCGTCGCTTCAGCGGTTCGCCGCGTGCCCGTATCAGTTCCTCCTCGGCTCGATCCTCAGGCTTGCGCCGTTCGAAGAGCGAGAAGCGCTCGAGAAACTCGACCCGCTCACGCGCGGATCGATCTTTCACGAGATGCAGGCGGAGCTTTTTCGCGAGCTTCAGCGGCGCGGCAAGCTGCCGCTGACGGCGGAAGATGTCGGCGATGCGCTCGATGCACTCGACGGCGTCGTGGCGCGCGTGGCCGCAAAGCAGAAAGACGAGCTGGCGCCGGCGATCGATCGCGTGTGGGAATCGGAGATTGCCGATATCGCCAGGGACCTTCGCGTCTGGCTGCGGCGGCTGCCGGAATCAGGCGATTGGGAACCCGAGTACTTCGAGTTCGCCTTCGGCCTCAAGGATCTGGACGGACGCGATCCGCGCAGCCGAAGCGTCGACGCCGTGGTCGACGCGAGGTTCCGGCTGCGTGGCTCTGTCGATCTGATCGAAAAGAAGCGCGGCTCGAGGTTCCTCCGGATCACGGACCACAAAACCGGCAAGAACCGCACGACGTGGAAGACCGTCATCGGTGGGGGTGCGATCTTGCAGCCGGTTCTCTACGGCCTTGCCGTCGAGAACGTGCTCGGTGCCACCGTGCAGTCGGGACGTCTGTTCTACTGCACATCGGCAGGTGGATTCGTCGATCACGAAATCCCACTGAACGAGATCAACCGCCGCCTGGGCATCGAAGCCCTCGAGATAATCGATCGCGCGATCGAGCTGGGGTTCCTGCCAGTCGCTCCTCAAGAGCACGCGTGCAGGTGGTGCGACTTCCGTCCGGTCTGCGGACCCGACGAGCCCAGGCGCCTGCGGCACAAATCAACGGACAAGCTGGGCGACGTGGCCGCCCTCAGGGAACGGCCATGAAGAAGACCGAGAAACTGGCCGACCAGGCTGCGCGCGACGCCATTGCAAATGCGCTCGACGAGACGCTCGTCGTCGAAGCCGCCGCGGGGACCGGCAAAACCACCGAGCTGGTCACACGCATCGTCCGAATCCTTGCCGCAGAGAAGGCAAGAATCGACGGCATCGTTGCGGTCACGTTCACCGAGAAAGCCGCGGGAGAGCTGAAGCTCCGGCTCCGCCAGGCCCTCGAAATTGCGCGGACCGACGGGCAGGCACGGGGTGAACGCGGCGCGCTCGACGCCGCGCTCGCGGGACTCGAGGAAGCGCACATCAACACGATTCATGGTTTCTGCGCGGAGCTGCTGCGCGAACGGCCGGTCGAAGCCTGCGTCGATCCGCTCTTTTGTGTGCTCACGGAATCGCAGGCCGAGCGTCTGTTCGACGAGGCGTTCGGTGGCTGGCTGCAGGCGCAGCTCCGCGATCCGCCGGAAGGCGTCCGGCGCGCGCTCAGGCGATCCGTCTGGCAGGGGTTCGGGAGCGCCGTCCGTGAAGACACGCCGGTCGATCGGCTGCAGCGTGCGGCGTGGGAGCTCGCACAGTGGCGCGATTTCACCGCGCCATGGACGAGACGTCCGTTCGATCGCGAAGGAGACGCCGACCGGCTGATCGCGCGTCTCCATGAATTCGCGGAAATGACGGAGCATCCGTCGTACATCAAGGACACGCTGTACCTGGATACTGCCGCGGCGCGTCACCTGAGCCAGGAAATTGCGCTTCAACAGTCGCTCGACGAGCCGGACCTCGATGGCTGGGAGTCCCGGCTCATCGATCTCTCGCGCGATCGAAATTTTTCACGCCCACGACACGGCCGCGGTCCTGGATATCGGCAAGGCGTGAGCCGCGCGCACCTCGTCGAGCGGCACGAGGCGCTTCGGATTCAGCTCGATCAGTTCCGCCTCGATGCGGATGCGGACCTCGCGGCCGCGCTGCAAGGCGAGCTGTGGGGTGCGATCGAGCGCTACGAGATGTTGAAGGCGCGCTCGGGCGCTCTCGACTTTCTCGATCTACTGCTGAAGGCGCGGGATCTCGTCAGAGACAACGTCAGCGTGCGGCGCGGGTTTCAGGAGCGCTTCACGCACATCTTCGTCGACGAGTTTCAGGACACGGATCCGCTGCAGGCGGAGCTTCTGCTCCTGCTCGCCGCCGCCGATACAGCCGTCACCGATTGGCGCGCGGTCGTGCCGGTGCCAGGACGGCTCTTCATCGTGGGAGACCCGAAGCAGTCGATCTATCGCTTCCGCCGCGCGGATGTCGGGATCTATCGGGACGTCTGCGATCAGTTGAAACGGCACGGCGCCAGGCTCGAACGCCTGACGACCAGCTTCAGGAGCGTTCCCGAGATTCAGGCGTGCGTCAACGCGGCGTTCGCGCCGGTCATGACGGGCGACGAGGCGACGCTGCAGGCGGACTACGTCGCGCTCTCCCCACATCGATCGGGGATCAAAGGACAACCGCCGGTCATCGTGCTGCCGGTTCCCGAACCGTATGGATTCCGCAACCTCTCCGCGCGGGAGATCGAGCGGTCGCTGCCGGACGCGGTCGGCGCATTCATCGAATGGGTCGTCAACGAGAGCGGCTGGAAGGTTAGCGCTCGTGATTCGGCGTCCGACTCGCGCGTTCAGGCGAAAGACATCTGCGTCCTGTTCCGACGGTTTCTGAGTTTCGGAGAAGACGTGACCGAGCCGTACGTGCGCGCACTCGAGGCGCGCGGCGTGCGCCACGTGCTCGTGGGTGGCAAGACCTTTCACGACCGCGAAGAAGTCGAGATGATCCGCGCGGCGCTTGCCGCGATCGAATGGCCCGACGATGAGCTGTCGGTGTTTGCGACGCTGCGGGGGGCGCTGTTTTCGATCGGTGACGAGGAGCTGTTCGAATGGAAGCAGCGATTCGGCGTCTTTCATCCCTTCCGAATTCCGGATCCCGGGGATCTGCGCCATCTGGAACCCATCGCGGAGACGCTCCGTCTGCTGCAGCATCTTCATCGCCGCCGCAACTATCGGCCGGTCGCCGAAACGATCCAACACCTGCTCGATTCCACTCGGGGACACGTCGGTCTGGTGCTGCGCAGCGCCGGGGAGCAGGTACTCGCCAACGTGCTGCACGTCGCGGAGCTCGCGCGTCAATATGAAGCTGGCGGCGGGTTGTCGTTCCGTGGTTTTGTCGACGAGCTTCGCATCGCGGCCGAGACCGCGCAGGCGGCCGAGGCGCCGATCCTCGAGGAGGGCAGCGACGGCGTCCGCATGATGACCGTCCACAAAGCGAAGGGTCTCGAATTTCCGATCGTCATCCTCGCGGATCTCACGTGCAAGCTCTCACGCGCGGAAGCCGGACGCTGGCTGGATCCAGAGCACAACCTGTGCGCGCTGAAGCTGGGCGGATGGGCGCCAATCGATCTTTTGCTGCACGACGCCGAGGAAGCGGCGCGCGACAGAGCGGAGGCGGAGAGGCTCGCCTACGTTGCTGCGACGCGCGCGCGCGACATCCTCGTCGTTCCAGCGATAGGCGACGGACCGTACGAGGGAGGCTGGCTCGAGCCGCTGATGAAAGCGGTATATCCGCCCGAGTCGGCGCGGCGAAGTCCGTCGCGCGCGGTCGGGTGCCCGCTGTTCAAATCCAAGGACTCGGTGGTCAAGCGTCCCGACGGAGATCCGGCGGGCCCGCAAACCGTCGCTCCAGGAGCGCACCGCATCAGCACCTCGCCACGTTACCAGATCGACGTGACCTGGTGGGATCCGCACATCCTCGGCCTTGGCGTGACCTCGTCGTTCGGTCTTCATCGCGACGATCTGATCGTCAAGGACGGGAACATGTTTGCCGTCGAAGAGCGCCTGCAGGACTACGAGCGGTGGCGGACCGATCGCGCGACTGCTCTTGCCAACGGCAAGCGTCAGAGCGTGCGCGTCCAGACGGCCACGGCGTGGGCGGTGGAAGCGTCGAAGCAGGGCATTGACTCGGTCATTGCTGAAACGGCGGCGATTCAGATCGTGGAGCTTCCGGGCCAGGCACGCCCGAGGGGCGCGCGCTTCGGCACGCTGGTGCATACCGTGCTCGCCACGGTGCCGCTCGACGCGGACGAACAGCTCATCAGACGAGTAGCGCAAACGCATGCGAGGCTCTTGACGGCATCCGCGACCGAAGACGCGAAGATCGTGACGCAAGCGGAGGTGAAGGCCGCCGTGGCGATCGTCAGCGCGGTTCTCGAACACGATCTCATGCGGCGCGCGCGGGCATCGCGCAACGTGACGCGCGAAACACCCGTCTCCTGGGTGCAGAAAGACGGTATGTTGATCGAAGGCGTGCTCGATCTTTCCTTCGAGGAAGACGGAGCGACGACGGTGGTGGATTTCAAGACGGACCATGAGCTTGCCGCTGGCGAGTCTCGGTACCGCGCGCAGCTTCAGCAGTATGTGTCGGCTGTCGCGCGCGCCACCGGCCGTCCGGCATCCGGCATTCTGTTCCGGGTCTGAACCCAGTAGTATCCGAGCCCCTATGGGTCCCCAGCGGGCCCGGCGTGCTGTCGAGCTCGTCGCGCTGACACTCATCTATTTCGCGGCGGGCAAGATCGGACTGTCCTTCGCCATTGTCAACCAGAGCGCATCGGGGATCTGGCCTCCATCCGGCATTGCCCTGGCGGCGTGTCTGCTGGCGGGCACGCGTGTCTGGCCCGCGATTTTCGTCGGTGCCTTCCTGGTCAACGTCAGCACATCGCATGCGATCCTCCCATCGTTTGCGATTGCCGCTGGCAACACGCTCGAGGCTCTCGCCGCCGCATGGCTGACGCGGCGACTCGCTCGAGGATTGGAGGCGTCGGCCACCGCGCCCTCTATCATCGGCTACGCCGCCGCCGTTCTCGCGGATCCGTTACGCGTCAACACGGTGGGCTCGGGCTCGGCCTGGCAGTCAGCCGCCACCTCATCCGGTTGCACAGCGGGCAAATTACGGCCGGAAATCGGCCGCAAGGCGGGGCTGTCTTCACGGTGCGACTGCCTGTCGCGGGCAGCCCACTCGAGGGTTCGCAGCCGGCCGGCCTTGACAACCTGCGCGACCGGCACTAATGTTTTGAGTGTGACCCGTTGCGCCGCGAACATGACCTGCGTCTGTTGTTGCCTGGAAGCCCAGAGGGCTTTCCCGGCCGGGTCTTGCTGCGGTAATGAAATGATGACGGAATAATTAGCAGCCCAAAGCGCAAGACATCGAGCCCGGCAGGCCCTCCAGCCTGCCGGGCTTTTTTTATTTATAACGTCCGGCTTCAGCCGGACCGGAGGTTCGGTGCTCTTCCCCGTGTTCCTCAAGCTCGCAGGACGCCGCGTCCTGGTCGTCGGCGGCGGCAACGTCGCGGCGGGAAAGCTGCGCGCGTTGGTCGACGCCGGGGCGCACGTCACGGTTGTCGCCCCCACGGTCGTCGATGCCGTCGCCGCCGCACCTGTGAGCATCGAGCGGCGACCGTTCGCGCCTGCAGATCTCGACGGCGTGGCGTTCGTCGTTGCGGCCGCTCCGGCTGAAGTGAATCGTGAGGTGGCACGCGCGGCGGAGGCTCGGGGCATTTTCGTCAACGCGGTCGACGACGTGGAGTCGGCGAGTGCGTATGCGCCCGCGATCCTCCGTCGTGCGGGCGTGACCATTGCGGTGTCGACCGACGGCGCGGCGCCCGCCCTCGCGGGACTGTTGCGTGAGGCACTCGAGGTCGTGCTGCCCGACGATCTCGACAAGTGGATGGCATGCGCGCAGGACGCAAGGCGCGACTGGCTCGCCCGCGGCGTTCCGATGAGCGCCCGCCGGCCGTTGCTGCTCGACGCGCTGGTGGCTTTGTACGAAGAGCGCAAGGACGCTGGTGTGACGGTCTAGCGCCTGCGGCCCGCGCGAAGCGACGGAGTGAAGTACTAAAGATGATGACAGACGTTTTCAGACGCGGCTCGGTCTCACTGGTCGGTGCTGGTCCCGGCGACCCGGATCTGCTGACGCGCCGAGCGATACGCCGGCTGTCGGAAGCCGACGTCGTGTTCTACGACGCTCTGGTCGATCGCGACGCACTGGACCTTGCACCGAATGCACGTCGCGTGTTCGTCGGCAAGCGAGCCGGGCGTCCGGCCGTGACACAGGACGGCATCAATCGTCTGCTCGTTCGTGCCGCGCGACGCGGGCTTCGCGTCGTGCGTCTCAAGGGAGGGGACCCGTTCGTCTTCGGTCGTGGCGGCGAGGAGGCGCTGGCGCTGGCTGCGGCCGGTGTGCCGTTCGAGATCGTGCCCGGCGTCAGCGCCGCCACGAGCGCCGCAGGTCTGGCTGGAATCCCCGTGACACATCGCGGCGTGGCGTCAGGTTTTGTCGTCGTGTCAGGCCATGCGGAGGATGCGTATCGGCCCATCCTCGATGGCCTCACGCCTCAATCCGCAACGATCGTCGTGTTGATGGGGCTTGGACACATCGAGGACATCTCCACGCTGCTGATCGCTCGAGGATGGAAAGCGCAGACGCCTGCCGCGGTGTTGTTCGGCGCTTCGACCGCGGAGTCGGAAGTCTGGACGACGACCTTGGGCGAGTTGAAGGACGGACTGAACGTATCCGATCGCACGGCGCCAGGCACGATCGTGATCGGGGAAGTGGTGCGGCTGCGCGGGGCAATCGCATCCGAGGTCGTGCCGGGCGAAGCGATCGCTCGGTAACAACGAGGAACCTATGGCTGCCATCGACGATCGGGAAACGCTGGGCCGCGCGCGGCTCTCGTTTGCCGACGAAAAGGACATCGACGAGTTCGTCACGATGCTCGACCGCTTCGAGCGCGGCGAGATCACTCCGGACGAGTGGAGGGCATTTCGCCTCGTCCGCGGCACCTACGGCCAGCGTCAGGCTGCCGACGCACAGATGCTTCGCGTCAAGATTCCACAGGGAATTCTCGACGGCGCCCAGCTGAACGCGCTGGCGGATGTATCGCAGCGTTATTCGCGCGGGTTCGGCCACATCACGACACGCCAGAACGTGCAGTTCCATTTCGTCAAGCTTCACGACGTCGAGCACGCCATGCGTCACCTTGCGGACGCCGGCTTGACGACGCGCGAGGCCTGCGGGAATTCGGTTCGCAACATCACGGCCTGCCCGTACGCCGGCACCGCGGCGGACGAGCTGTTCGATGTGACACCTTACGCGGAAGCGCTCACCCGCTACCTGCTGCGGCATCCGCTCAGCTCGACTCTGCCGCGGAAGTTCAAGATCGCGTTCGAAGGGTGCCCTGACGACCACATCGCGACGGCGATCAACGACATCGGATGGCGCGCGCGGATTCGTGACGTGGGCGGCCGGCCGCAGCGCGGCTTCCTCGTGACGGTTGCGGGCGGCACGTCGACGCTCACGCGCGCGGGACAGGTTCTGTTCGACTTCCTCCCTGCCGCCGACATCCTCGTCGTCGCCGAAGCCATCGTTCGTGTGTTCCACCGGCTTGGCGACTACAAGCACAGGCAGCGCAATCGTCTGAAGTTTCTGGTGAAGGCGCTTGGCTGGGATGGCTTCCGCGCCGAGTTCGAGCGGGACCTTCAGGACGTGCGCGCCGCCGGAATTGGACAGCTTCCCTTCGATCCGGAACATCCGCCGGTCGAGGCTGCGCCGCCGAAGGTGCGTCCTTCTCTGGTGTCGCTCGAGAGCATTGCCGCGCGCGTCTCGGCCTCCGTTGTGATTGGACCGGGCCTGGTGCCGCATGTCGAGCCGCGGACGCGAGTGGAGCTCGGAGAATTCGCGCGCTGGCTTCGCACGAACGTGAAGCGTCAGAAGCAGGAAGGCTACGTCACCGCAGCGATCACGACTGTTCTGGGCGATCTCACGGCCGCCCAGATGCGCGTGATCGGCGATCTGGCGGCCGATTTTGGCGACGGTACGGTGAGGGTCACGGCAGACCAGAACGTTCTGATCCGCTGGGTGGGCGCGGCGAATCTGGAAACGCTTCATCAGCGTCTTATGGCAGCAGGCCTGGGGCGACCGGGTGCAAGCACGCTCGCCGACGTCACGAGCTGCCCGGGCGCGGAGACATGCCGGCTCGCGGTTACGCAGTCGCGCGGGCTTGGGCGTCTGCTCGTGGACGGGCTCGAGCAGTGCGCGGATCTCGTCGCCTCGGTGCCCGGCCTCGACATCAAGATCAGTGGTTGCCCGAACGGATGCGGTCAGCATCACATTGCCGGGATCGGATTCCAGGGCAGTCTGCGCAAGGTCGGCGGCCGTCCCGCACCGCATTACTTCGTGACGGTCGGCGGCGGCACCGACGATCAGGGGACGACGTTCGGTCGCCGGGTCGCGACGGTTCCAGCGCGGCGAAGCTTCGACGTCGTGGAGCGGTTGGTGTCGCTCTACCGCGCCGAGAAAGAACCGTCCGAATCGCCGCTTACGTTTTTCCGCCGCGTCGACCTCGACGTCGTCAAAGCCAAGGTCGCCGATCTCGAAAAGCTCTCGCCGGAGACGGCTCCGGCCGAGGCCTTCGTCGATCTGGCTGAAGAAGAAGCGTTCGAACCCGTCGTCATGGAAGGGGAGTGCAGCGCATGAGCGGAACGTTCACGCCACCGCGCCTGCAGGTGCCGGCATCGGTTCTCGACTTGATTGGAGGGACGCCGCTCGTCCGCCTCGACCGGTTCGTTGCGGCGAATCCTCGCGTCGAGCTGTACGCGAAAGCGGAGTTTCTCAATCCAGGCGGGTCGGTCAAGGACCGCGCAGCCGCTGCGATCCTTCGCGATGCGGCGCAGGGCGGACGTATCGGCCGCGACACGGTGATCCTGGACGCCACGTCAGGCAACACCGGCATTGCTTACGCGATGATTGCGGCAGCCTACCGGTACCGATTGAAGCTGTGTGTCCCGGACAACGTCACGGTAGAACGCAAGCGGATGTTGCGCGCGTATGGAGCGGAGCTGGTGCTGACGGATCCCATGGAAGGCACCGACGGCGCGATACGCGAAGCCCGTCGTCTGCACGCAGCGGAACCGGGGCGTTACTTCTACGCCGACCAGTACAACAACGACGCGAACTGGCGCGCGCATTACGACACGACCGCACCCGAGATTCTCGAACAGACCGACGGACGCGTGACGCACTTCGTGGCGGGACTCGGCACGAGCGGCACCTTCGTCGGCGTTGGCCGGCGCCTGCGCGAGTATCGATCGAAGATTCACCTGGTGTCCGTGCAGCCCGATTCGCCACTACATGGCATCGAGGGCCTCAAGCACATGGAGACGGCGATCCGTCCTGGCATCTACGATTCCGATCTTGCCGACGAGGATGTGTCGGTCAGCACCGAGCGCGCTCAGGATCTGACCCGTCAACTGGCCAGTGAGGAAGGTCTGCTCGTGGGAGTATCGAGCGGCGCGGCGCTGGCCGCGAGCCTGGATCTCGCTGCGCGGATTCCCGAAGGAGTCATCGTTACAGTGTTTCCCGACAGCGGAACGCGATATCTTTCTGAGAGATTCTGGGAGCCTGAGCAGGGACGATGAGCACGGAAACCGCTCCAGCTGGCTCGATCCCGACGTTTGCGATTATGCCCGAGGCGCTGACCGCGATCGAGCGTCACGGGATCGAGACGTATCCGCACGAATGTTGCGGGGCGCTCCTGTCGTCGGGCGATGTGATTATCGCGACCTTCGCCTTGGCCAACAGCACGGACGGACCTGCTGCCCGCCGGTTTCTGGTCGGTCCTGACCAGTACCGCCGTGCGGAGCAGTGGGCCGCCGAGCGCGGGGGCACCCTGGCCGGTTTCTATCATTCACATCCAAATCATCCGGCCCGCCCGTCTCAGACGGATCTGGAGTACGCGTGGCCGAATTTCCTGTACATTATCGTGTCCGTTGTGGAAGCCGTCCCGCGTGACATTACCTGCTGGAGGCTGCGGGAAGATCGCTCGGCTTTCGAACGAGGAGACCTGAGATCATGGCGCACCGAATCCTGATTCCGACGCCGCTGCGCCCGTACACCGGCCAGCTGGGGGAGGTCGAAGCCGACGGCCCGACGGTCGGCGACGTGCTGTCCGCGTTGACGCTTCGCTACGGCGATCTGCGCCGTCATCTCTATGCCGACGATGGAAAGCTGCGCAGCTTCGTCAATGTCTACGTCAACGACGAGGACATCCGCTATCGCGACAAAGAGCGGACGCCGCTCAACCCCGGCGACGTCATCAGCATCGTCCCCTCGGTTGCGGGTGGAGCGCCGGTGAGTGCGCCCGAAGCGCTTCCGGAACTGACGAACGACGAAGTCCAGCGATACAGCCGGCATCTCATCATGCCCGAGGTGGGCGTGGACGGACAGCGGCGGCTCAAAGCGGCGCGAGTGCTGTGTGTTGGTGCGGGCGGACTCGGATCGCCGGCGGCGCTGTACCTGACGGCCGCCGGTGTAGGCACGGTCGGCCTCGTCGACTTCGACGCCGTCGACGCGAGCAATCTGCAGCGGCAGATTCTGCACAGCACGCGCGATGTCGGCCGCTCGAAGCTGCAGTCAGCGCGCGACCGGCTCTCCGCGCTGAATCCAGAGGTCCACATTCAGACGCACGAGACGATGCTGTCGTCCGCCAACGCGCTCGACATCTTCCGCGACTACGACGTCATCGTGGATGGCGCCGACAATTTCGCGACGCGATATCTCGTGAACGATGCGTGCGTGCTCCTGAAGAAGCCGAACGCGTACGGCAGCATTTTCAGGTTCGAAGGCCAGGCGTCCGTCTTCGCGACGCCCGACGGCCCGTGCTACCGCTGCCTCTATCCCGAGCCGCCGCCGCCCGGACTCGTGCCGAGCTGCGCGGAGGGTGGAGTCCTCGGCGTTCTTCCCGGCGTGATCGGGACCATCCAGGCGACTGAAGCGATCAAGTTGATCCTCGGCGCGGGACGTACGCTTGCCGGTCGCCTCCTGCTCTACGACGCCCTGACGATGAAGTTCAGGGAGTTGAAGCTGCGGCGCGATGCGGAGTGCCCGGTCTGCGGCGACAACCCGACGGTCACGGCGCTCATCGACTACGAGCAGTTCTGCGGCATTCCTCGCGCGGCAGCAGCGGCGCCAGCTGCACTGCCCGCCGAGCTCGAGACGAGCGTCGAGCAACTGCGGGCGGGCCTCGACGCAGGCAATCCGATCTACGTCCTCGACGTTCGCGAGCCGCAGGAATTCCAGATCTGCCGCATTCCCGGATCCACGCTCATCCCCCTCGGGCAGTTGCCGGCACGCCTCGCGGAGCTGCCCGGCAGCTCTGACGAGCGTGAGATCGTCGTGCATTGCAAATCCGGCGCGCGTAGTGCGAAAGCCGTCCGTCTGCTCCGGGAGCACGGCTTCGATCGTGTGACGAACCTTCGCGGCGGCATCCTGGCGTGGATCGACAAGATCGATCCGACGCTGCCAAAGTACTAGCGAGCCCCATCAGCAGATCCTCGCCGTCCTGTAACCCTCGGTACGCGGCCTCGACTATCGGCCCTCGGCTCGAACCTCGTTTAACATGGTCACGCCCCACAGTGCTGCGTTAGAACCTTGATCGGCGAGACGTTCGGCCACTACACGATTGATGCCCGCCTGGGCGCCGGCGGCATGGGCGTCGTGTATCGCGCCCACGATACGCGGCTGCAGCGGACCGTCGCGATCAAGCTGATGGGGGAGTCGGGCACCGGATCGACTCCCGCCTCCGAACGCGCGCGTCTTCTCGATGAGGCGCGGGCGGCTTCCGCGCTGAATCATCCCAACATCTGCACGGTCTTCGAAGTCGGTGAGGTCGACGGCCGCGCGTTCATTGCGATGGAGTACGTCGAGGGACAGCCGCTCGGTCAGACGGTGCCCCACGGCGGTCTTCCCGTCGAGACGGTCGTCCGGTACGGGACGCAGATCGCCGACGCGCTGGCACATGCGCACGCGCGAGGCGTGATCCACCGCGATCTCAAGACCGCCAACATCGTGATCGGCGGGCAGGGCGCCGCGAAGGTCCTTGATTTCGGGCTCGCGCGCCGTGTCGAGATCGGCGGCGGCGACGTTGCGACGAAGTCACTCGAGCTGATCGACTCGGGTGTCCTACTCGGCACGCTGGCCTACGTGGCGCCGGAGGTGCTGCTCGGGCAACCGCACGACGTAAGAAGCGACATTTGGGCGCTCGGGATTGTTCTCTATGAGATCTCGACGGGCGAGCTCCCTTTCAAGGGACGCAACGAATTCGATCTGACCGCCGCCATCCTTCGGTCGCCGGTGCAGCCGTTCGATCAGCACGTGCCGCCGATTCTGCGCGCGATCATCCTGCGATGTCTTGCGAAGGAGCCCGCGCAACGCTATCAGCACGCCGGTGAAGTGCGGGCGGCGCTCGAAGCGATCCAGTCCGATCTCACGTCGCTTCCGTCGGTGAGGCGGCGGTTGCTTCCGATGCGGGCGGTGTTCGCGTCCGCTGGCGCCGTAGCGTTGCTCCTGGCAGCGGTCGCCGTGGCGATGCTGTGGAACCGACGCGCCGGTCCCTGGGAGCGAACCGCCGCTGACGGCGTTCTGACGCGCATCGTGTCGTCTGAGGATCAGACCTTCGATCCTGCGCTGTCTCCTGACGGCGGGATGCTGGCCTACGTCGTTCAGTCCGCAAACGGCCGGGTGGACTTGTTCGCCGGACGCGTGAAAGGCGGCGCGCGGATCCGTCTGACGGACGACGAGGCGCTCGAGGAAACGCCAAGTTTTTCTCCCGACGGCGAGCGCATCGCGTTCACGCGGCGAGTGGGGGCCAACGCCGTTCCCGAGATTCAGATCATTCCCGTGCTGGGCGGGGACGTCCTGGGCTCGATTCCTGGCGCAGCGTATCCCGCGTGGTCGCCCGACGGTCGGCAGCTCGCATACGTGCGTCGCGGCGACAAGGTCGCGGAGCTGACGGTGAGCGCGATCGACGGTTCGAACGCGCGCGTCCTTCTGCGCGGCGACAGCATGTATCCATTTCTCTCGAGTCCGGCGTGGTCGCCTCGCGGCACCGAAGTCGCGGTCGTTCGTGGAACGGGCGGCGTGGCCGGAGAGATTTGGCGCGTGCCGCTGGGAGGAGGCCCTCCGATCCGGTCCATCGACGAGGGTGCGCCGGTGTTCTCGCATTCACCCGTCTACACGGCGGACGGCCGCGGGATCGTCCATTCATCGAACCGCGGTGGAGCCACGAACATCTGGTTCCTCCCGCTCAATGGCCGTCGTCCGATCCGCCTGACGAACGGGCCTGGGCCCGACGTGTCCCCGACCATCGCCGCGGACGGCGCGATCGCGTTCGCCAATTCGCGATGGCGAAGCACACTCGAGGCGCACGATCTTTCCGGACGTCCAGTCCGCACGCTCGTCACACATACGCCGTTCGTGTGGGGCCCGTCGATCTCGCCGGGTGGACGCGAAGTCGCCTTCAGCCGCAGCGAAGTGGACGGAACCTGGCACATCTGGACGGTGCCGTTCGGAGGGGGAGTCGCTCGCCCGCTTGCGTCGACTGAGGCGGGCGAAGTGTATCCGCGATGGGCGCCTGACGGTTCGTACGCCCTGTTCAACACCTGGAGCGCGCCTCACCGCATCGGCCGCCTGCCCGCGCACGGCGGTGCGCCGACGATGTTGAAGTTCACCGGTGAAGGGCCGGTCTCGTTCGCGGATATCTCACCGGACGGCCGGCGTATTGCGTTTTCGCGTGCCGAGCCGCAGGGAGAGCGCATCTACATCGCGTCTGCTTCTGGCGGCGACGCCCGTCTGCTGACCTCGTCGGCCGGCGCGACGCCGCGCTGGTCGCCTGACGGATCGCTCGTCGCGTTTTCCACCGAGCGCGGGTACAACGGCGGAATCCTTGTCATTCACGCGGACGGCACCGGCGAACGGCGTCTCACGACTGAGGGCGGCTGGCCCGTGTGGTGGCCGGACGGCCAGCAGATCGGCTATCTGGCTGTCGGCGCCAACGGCAATCAGGAGATTCGTGTCACCGGACTCGACGGATCAGGGTCACGCACGTTGAGCGCGGTGAAGCTTGTCGGCACGAACCATCCGTTCGACCTCACACGCGACGGGCGCACGATCGTCGTGTCAAACGGCGTGCACGTTTCCGACGAAATCTGGCTGCTGGAGCCGAGGCGCTAACAGGCTCCTCCACCGGCGCAAAGCGCGAAAGCACCACCACGCACTCAGCGCGATAAGGAAAGCCGCTACGATCGATCCGGGCAGCGCGCCTGGAAACGACTGCCGCGCGCCGCGAGCGAGGACCCCGATCGTCACGATCGTTCCAAGCGACAACGGAACCATGGTGAGATCGAAGCGCAGGACGGTCGCGTACGTGACAACGAGTCCGGCGGCCGTCACGAGGCCCGCGAGGATCCAACCGCGCATGTGCAGACCGGCGGGTGTGCCGGCCGCAAGGAATCCGATCGCGGCCAGCGCAGCCAGCGCCATGACGCGATGCCGGGTCAGCCCCGACGTCCAGCGATCGATCGTCACGAGCGTCGCGAGGATGACGGCCGTTCGAGTCAGCCACCCCGTAATCGGATCGATGGCCACCTGAATGACCGGCACCATGCTGCCGAGCGCAGACAGATTGGGCGACTGCGCCCAGGGCGGCGTGCGAAGCCAGGCAGCTGCGGCCGCGATGGCGGCGCCGAACAACCCGGCAGCCACGCCAAGTCGAAGCGCATCGGTCTCGGAAAGATCTGCGCCGGTGGTCAGCCGGGTCGGCTGCGCACCGAGCGCGAGACCAACGAGCGAGGCCGTCAGAATGAGACCGACGACGCCGATTCCGATCACGCCGGCAAGCGCAATGGGCAGCGGCACGGCGGTCGGAATCAGGGCCAGCACCGACGGCCAGCCATTGGCGAACCTCGCGAGAGAAACGACGAACATGAAAGATGCCGCCGCGAGGAACAGGCGCGGAGTGTACTGACGGCGGCTCCATGTGATCACACCCGCGACAGCCGCGCCGACGAGCAGTCCACCGAACACCAACGTTGCGGTGACCTGGAGGATAGTGTTCCGAGTGTCTGCCGCGCGATCGCGCCGACGCCATTCTTCGGGCACGTAGACGAACCGGCCTGCCGACGCGATCTCGTCTCCCGCGATAGCCACTTCGATGCGCGGTTCTCCCAGCGGCAGGGCAGGCACGGTTGTGTCGACGTAGGTGAACGTCCAGTCGGTGCGTGCTTTGAGCTTCCGTGGCTGCGCCGATACTTCGCGGACCTCGCCGCGGGCCGCGTCGAGCTGAAATCGATTCAGCAAAGTCTTCTGCGCAAAAGCCCGCGCCGCCGATTCGTCGAGCGACGTGCCGGACCGTCCTTCCGGCAGCGTGTGCACGATGTGACGGGCCTCGCCGGTGCCGTCGACGAACACGCGCCATTCTTCCGCGCGATCCGCGACGTCCCCTTCGAATCGGGCGACGCGAACGTTCCACCTCGGCTTCGGAAGATAGGATCCCAGCAGCGCCTTCCGTCGCTCCTCACCTGCCGTCTCGGATACGAATTCATGCGCGCCATCGCTCCCATCGTCAGGTATCGGCATGACTCGCCAAGGGGCGTCGAGCGGGAAGCCGCGTTCGCGCAGCGTCTGTCGCGCGATGTCGGACGCCTGCTGTCGGGTCACGGGGAGCGCTCCCGGCCTGCGCTCGGTGAAGATCACGACGAGACAGACGACGAGCCCTGCTGCTCCAAGCGCATACCATGCTGTTCTCGTCCGCGGGCTGAGCAGTGCGCGCATCTGCGCCGGCGACGCGACGACGCTTTCCGGAACACCGGCCGGCGGCGTCCACCCGGCGTTGCGATCCGCCGGCGACAGCTCCGTCCACCGGCCAACCTGCACGCGTCGCGACAGCACCACCCACAACGGCACCAGCGTCATGAAGACGACCATCAGTTTCTGGAGCCAGATGCCGGGCGCGCTCGCGAGAAAGATCGGAAGCGCGAACCACACGACGTCGAACGTGAAGTGCAGGACGATTCCAGGAAGAAGTCCGAAGTAGAGGTAAAGCAGGCCGAAGCCGATCGACGGAATGATCAACTCGACCGGTCTGGCGTATGACGGTTGATTCGGGTACGGCGCGTGGCCGGCGCCAAAGATCAGTGCCTGCACGATGAAAGCAATGACGATGAACAGGCGACGCTTCCCAAATCTGTCGCCAATGAGCGCCGCGCCCGCGAGTGGAACCGCGCGAAAGAGCGATTCTTCCCAGAACCCCGCCTGAGCCGAGTTGCCGATCGCAGACAGCCACGGCGCGTAGGTCGCGAGCACGTCGGGATGCAGCAGTGCCTCTGACGGCGACCACCAGCCGAGCATGCGCGTCGCGACGAGGTACAACACGACGTCGTACGCAAAGAAGATCGCAACGAGCAGGTAGCCGCCAACCGTCCGGCCGAGGATCGCCGTCGAGCTGCCGGGACCTGCTTCCTCGTGGCGTCCGGCTTCAGCCTGACCCGCCTCGTGGTGTCCGGCTTCAGCCGAACCCGCGTGCGCCGAACTCCGGGCCCAGACTCGCCAGAATTGCGGATGCGCGCCAAACGCGCGACGCGTCAGCGTCTCCGCGGCCATGAACGAGAGCGTGTAGAACACGCCGAATCCCACGAAGATCGCGATGAACGTTGCGGCCTGCTGGGCGAGGAACGTCGACCGCGGCAGCGCCGTGTCGTACGTCATCCAGAGCAGCGGGAATTCATTGAGCATGACGAGCGCCTGAAGCAGGCTGACGAAGATTCCCCACGCGGCGGCCGGGCGCCAGATGACCCAGCGCCGCCGCAGCATGAAGAACAGCCCGACTCCGATGCCGCCGAACACATAGAGCAGCGTCATGCCCACGACCGAGCCGATGCCGATCGCTTCATTGGCCGATCGCATGCTGGCGTAGCGCCTGCTGAAGGCTTCAGGGATCTTGAGGAAGTGCGTCACCTCGGTCAGCCGGTCGCCGGAGACGACGAGCCGCAGACGATATCGGCCTTCGTTCAGCGTCGGCGACGGACGTTCGTATGTGAATGTGTGATCGACGCGTCCTCCGGTGCGACGCTCCTGCCCCTGTTCGACGAGCGTGAACTGGCCGAGCGAAACGTTCCAGTGCGACGTCGCATCCGCTTCCGCGATCCGCCGCGCTGCCGCAGCAGATAAGGCGGCGCCCGGAAGATCCTCGCGGACCTTTTCGATGAACCCGTACGGCTGCCCGTCCGGTGTGAAACGGACGGTCGTCTCGTTCGTTTCTCCTTCTTTGAAATGCCGTACTCGCCATGTGTATGCGGAGTACAGCCCGTCGCGCATCATGCGGGTAAAGGCGTCCTTGCCGCCGCCTTCCAGCTCGACAAACGTCTGGGCTTCTTCGTCCAGGCTGAACGATGCGGCCTGTCGATAGCCCGCAGGTCCGCGGCGATCGCGCTCCACGATTTGTCGCGCGTCCGCGAGCGCGCGGTCGCGGTCCATGCGAATATCGAGGGCAACGATCGAGAAGGCCTGCGGAAAGTACCGGATGCCGACAACAGTGGCGGCAATGGAGGCGAGCGCGAGGAGGATCCAGAATGCCGGTCGCTTCACGCGGGTGCTCCTTGTTCGGGCTGTGTGGCCTGCATTATGGCAAAAGCGCACGGCCGACGTTTTTTGTCACGCGGCCGACCTTTTGTCTCCCAAACTATTCTCTTGGGGCCGTCAGACGCGCGCCCGGCTTCGGTTTTCTTCGCCGGACGTCCCGGAACGGCCCTTGCTGAAGTGGCGTTTGCGGACCCGACCGTGAAGATGAACGCGCTCAAAGTGGACCTTCACCTCCACAGCAGTGAAGATCCTGTCGACAACATTTCCCACGATGCGCTGGCCCTGATCGACCGAGCGGCTGTGCTTGGCTTCGACGTGCTGGCCTTCACGCTCCACGATCGTCTGCTCGACGATCCTCGGATCTTGGGTTACGCGCGCGACCGTGGCATTACGCTTTTGCCGGGGGTCGAACGGTCCATCCGGGGACGTCACGTCCTGCTCATCAATGTTGCCGGCGCCGAAAACGTCAGGACGTTTGATGAGCTGGCGCGTCTCAAGGCCCGGAGCAATGGCCTCGTCATCGCGCCCCACGCGTTCTTTCCGGATCGAACGTGCCTGCGCTCGCTCATCAACGAGCATCCTGACGTTTTCGATGCGGTCGAGTGGAGTTACTTCTGGACGCGCGGCATCAACTTCAATGCGCCCGCAGCGAAGTGGGCGGCCGCTCATGGGAAGCCGCTCGTCGGCAATTCCGACACGCACGATCTCCGGCAACTGGGCCGCACGCATTCATGGGTCGAAAGCGACCGGGATCCCGACGCGATCTGCGAAGCCATTCGCGCCGGGCGGGTCAGACTTCAAACGGAGCCCGTGCCTCCGCTGGAGCTGATGCGCGTGTTCGGCGGCATGATGATTCGAGGAAAGAAGAGTTACCCCTCTCGAACGAGATCCGCCACGAGCCCAACGATCGTCAGTCCTTGATTCTGACCTTCACGTGCCTGCGGGCTACAATCCGCGAATGGCGACACAGACATTCGAGACTCACGGTCATCGTCCTGTTCTGACGACCATCGGTTATGTCTTCATCGCATTTGCGCTGGTGTGCTTCGCCCTGCGCTGGTTCGAGATCGGCGGCCGCCTGCCGATGGCGCTCGGCATTGCCGGGTTGATCGGCAGCAACATCGTCCTGCTTTGGATCAGCCGGAGCTACACCACGAGGCTGCAGGATCGCATCATCAAGACGGAGATGCGGATCCGATGCGCGCCGCTGCTCACGCCCGAACAGCAGCAGATGCTCGCCGGGCTGGGAAACAAGCAGATCGCGGCGTTGCGGTTCGCGTCCGACGCGGAACTTCCGATGCTGGTGGAACGCGCGGCCCGCGAGCGGCTGTCGCCTATCGACATCAAGCGGGCGGTGAGAACGTGGGTGCCGGATCTCGATCGGACGTGAGCGACGCTGTGCGGTCACGGCACAAGACGCACACGTGCGCTCAGTCTTCTTGCGTCATTTTGTACGCGCGAGTCATACGTAGACCCATCGTCACAAGAACTTAGCGCCTGAGCGACTTTTGCGGACTGCTCGGTCCTCACGGCACCCTGGTTGCTGTCTCACGGGCGAACCTCAACCTGGAGATCTGCCCAATGACACGCACCATCGGCGCTGCCGTCGGCGTCATTATCGTTCTGCTGTTCTTCGCCTCGCTCGGTCACGCTCGCGCGGAGTCCGCCCAGCGTTCAGCGCTGTCTGCGGCGCGCCGCTGAAATGAGACGACGCGTCTAGCGGCTGGGAGCGCTCAGATCGAGCTCGTTGAGCGGCACGTCCCAATGCGCGTCGAGGATTTCGAACCGTCGCTGTTCTTCTTTCGCGAACGTCGCCTGATCGGGAAACAGCTTGCGGACGATGTCTGCCTCGCCTGAGGGGGCATTCATCGCCGCGGCGTCTTTGAACGTGATCACGACGGCGAACGTCCAATCCGCGCGGCCGTCGCCGTGATATGTCGGCACGAACGTCCGGACGCCGGTCATGCGGCCTGCCTTGATCTCCTCTTTCAATACAGGCAGATGGTTCTTCTGAAAGAGAGTGACGAACTCGTCCTGATGTCCCCACTTCACTTTGTAGAAGTACCAGACCGTCCGCTCCGTACGGGACGCCGACTGCGCCGTCGGCGCCTGCGAACGCACCCGGCTTGCCGTTGAACCAGTCACCACGGTCGCGATGCTTATCGCGATCGACCAGATCGTCAATCGTCTGAACATAGCAGGCCTCCTCGACGCGTCGCGCCATAGCCCGCCTGGAACTCGAGCGGGCGGCGGCGGACGAATCTACGTCAACGTCTCCGCACTATAGCGTGTGATGAGACCGGTACGAACCGCATGTCGGTAGACGCGTGCAAAGAGCCACCCGGCGGCGCCGAGATAGGCCGTTGCAAGAATGACGCTCCACAGCAGCAAAGGGCCCGATCCCTGGCCGCCCGCGACGATCGCGCGCATGCCTTCGAAAACGTACGTCGGCGGCATCGTGTAGCCCACCCATTGCATCCAGCGAGGGAGCGTGGACAGCGGATAGAAGACCCCGACGAACGGGGAGATCAATCCGGGGATCGGCCAAACGAACCACTCCGCCGCGGGACCGAGCCGAAGCACCATCGCGCAAGCGACGATGCCGAGTGCGATGCCGAAGAGAAAGAGCGTCAGAAGAAAGGGCAGGAGCGCGATGCCGAAGGCGAAGAACGAGAGCCCGAAGACGACGACGGCAAGCACGAGCATCACGACGAGTCCTATCGCACTCGTAGCTATGGTCGACAGCATGAGCCCGGTAACGTACTCGGCAATCGACAGTGGCGATGCGAAGAGGTTCAGGAAGTTTCGCGACCAGACGTCCTCGAAGAAGGCCAGCGTGACTCCTTGCATCACGCGGGTGAAAAAATCCCAGAGCAGCACGGCACCCAGGAGGCGCGGCACGAAATCGATGCCGGCGCCGCTGATCGTGTTCAAGTACTTGGTGATGAAGCCCCAGAGCACCATGTCGATGGTGACCCAGATGAAGAGCGGGACCAGCCGCGCGACGCTCCCGCGAATGAGATAGTACTGCCGCAGCAGAAGGGCGCCGGTCCGCCGCGCCGAGATGACGGTCACTATCAGCGCTCCAGCGCGAGCGGCTCCCGCGCGATGGCAATGAAGAGTTCTTCGAGTGTCGCCCGTCCGTGTTCCCTCGGCAGCGTCTTCGGATCTCCTTCGAGCAGGATGCGACCGCGAGACAGGAAGAGCACGCGATCGCAGACTTCTTCGACCTCGTACATGTTGTGCGACGTCCAGAGGCTGGCACATTCTCCCTCGCCCGCAAAACGCCGAATCATGGCGCGCACGTCGTGCGCGGTCGCCGGATCGAGCGACGCGGTCGGCTCGTCGAGAAGAAGAAGCCGCGGTCGGTTGAGCATCGCTTTGGCCAGGCCGACCCGCGTCTGTTCGCCCGATGAGAGGACGCCGCATTTCGTTCTGCGGAATCGCTCCAGGTCGAATTGCGCCAGCAGCTCCCGGATTCGCTGTTCCAGATTTTTCACGCAGTAGATGAGACCGAAGACGCGGAGGTTCTGCTCGACTGTCAGGTTGCCAGGCAGCGGCGCGTAGACGGCGGCGAAGTTCGTGCGCGACAACGCCTGACGCCGCTGTCCCGCCACATCGAATCCATCGATCCGGATCGATCCACCGGTCGGCTCCAGGACGCCGAGAATCATATTGATCGTCGTCGTCTTGCCTGCGCCGTTGGGTCCGAGCAGCCCGACGATCTCGTTCCGGTTCACGCCGAAGGACACGTCGTCGACCGCGACGGTCTGCCCGTAGTTCTTTCGAAGATGCGCGACTGAGAGGACGGTGTCGGACGCGGTCACAGGGCGGACGGATCCTCTTCCCGCCGGCGCGGCTGCCGGCGCGCCGCTCGGGCGCCCGCGGGTGCGACGAGCACGCGCCCGAGCCAGCGTTCTACATCCGCCCGGAAATCAGACCCGCGGGTTTGCGCAATGGTCCGTTCCGCTTCGGTGCCTTCGAAGAGCTCCACGAATGTCTCCGCCAGAAAATCCCGATCGGCGATCGACGTGCGCACGCGATCGGGTGCGGCGCTCGCCATCTCCATACCAAATGCGTGACCGTGCGTTTCGGCGAGCAGCTCGATGAAGAAGCCGTCCGCCTCGATGGGGTTGCCGCGTTTGACCGACGCGAGAATCCGTTTCTCGTCGCCGTCGTCATCGCAGTAGAGCATGATGCCCGATGGCAGCGCGATCACCCATGCCTCCCACGAATGCTCGGCCGTGTCGCTATCGTCCTGCCTGGAATCGAACGACAGCTTCAACACCGTCCGCGATTTCAACGCATCGGCGGACAGCGAACCGTCTTCGTCGGCCAGCGCCTCATCGACGATCTCGTCGAGCGCGAGCGGTTCGTGGGGCACGCGAAACGGCCAGATACCCCCGTACGATCGGAACTGCTTCGCACGCAGTTCGAGCGCTTCGAGCGCGCGAAGGCGCAGCCTCCGGGGGACTCGCGATTCGGTCAACGGCCCGCAAGGATCAGGATGCCGGCGAGGAGCGCGAGCACCGCGAGGAGCGGTCCACCGCTCGGCAGTGCCACCAGCCCCGAGAGTCCGACGAGAATCAGGTAGATTGCCAGCAGCAGCATTCCGAGATTCCGTCCGAGTGCCAACGCCATGTCATCCTCCTTGTCAATGCGACCCGAGCCGGCATCAGGATATGCGATCAGAGATTGACGTAAGCTCTTCCGCATGACCTCCAGGCGAGCCCCGCTCCTCGGACTCACGGCGGCCGCGGCGGTACTGACGGCCGCGCTCGTCCAGACCCAACAAGCCGACCGGGCCCATGCGCTCGACGCGCAAATCGATCGCATCTTCAAGGACCGCGCCTACGAGGCCCCGCGTTTCGGACCGGCGCGGTGGCTTCCCGGCGGCACGGCCTACGCCATCGTCGAGCGTCCGGGAAAGGATGAGAGCGGATCCGAAATCGTTCGCTACGACGCGGCGACCGGCGCGCGCAGCGTGCTCGTCAGCGCGTCGCGCCTGACACCGGCCGGCGCCAAATCGCCGCTCGATATCGACGACTACGAATGGTCCTCGGACGGAACGCGGCTCCTCATCTTCACGAACACGAAGAAAGTCTGGCGCCAGAACACCCGCGGGGACTACTGGGTCCTCGACGTTGCGGGTGGAGCATTGAAGAAGGTCGGCAGCGGCGCGCCGGAATCATCGCTGATGTTCGCGAAGTTCTCGCCAGACGGATCGCGCGTCGCATACGTGCGCGCGAACAACATCTACGTCGAACGCCTCAGCGACGGAAAGGTCGAGCAGCTCACGCGAGACGGATCGGACACGACGATCAACGGAACCTCCGACTGGGTGAACGAGGAGGAACTGGACGTGCGCGATGGTTTCCGGTGGAGTCCCGACGGCCGGCGCATTGCCTACTGGCAGTTCGACACCACCGGCGTCGGAATCTTTTCGCTGATCGACGATACGACCGCGTTGTATCCGACGATCACGCGGATTCCATATCCAAAGGCAGGGACAACGAACTCCGCTGTGCGCGTTGGCGTCGTCAATGCCGATGGGGGACGGACGCGCTGGCTGGAGATACCGGGTGATCCTCGAAACATGTACGTTGCGAGGGTGGAGTGGATTGACGGCACGACCATCACCATGCAGCAGCTGAACCGCCTGCAGAACCGGAATGATTTTCTACTCGGCAACGCCGGGAACGGCAACGTGACGCGCGCCTTCCGGGATGAGTCGCGAACCTGGGTCGACGTGCAAGATCAGGTCCTCTGGATCGATGAAGGACGAGCGTTCCTGTGGCTGAGCGAGCGCGATGGATGGCGCCACGTCTATCGCGTGCCGAGAGAGGGTGGAGACCCCACGCTCATCACTCGATTCGATGCGGATGTCGTCGACGTTGTCGGCGTGGATCGCACGACGCTGTATTTCATCGCGTCTCCCTCGAATGCGACCGAACGCTACCTCTATCGGACGCCACTCGACGGTTCCTCCGCGCCCGTGCGCGTGACCCCTGCCGATCAAACTGGCACGCACACCTATGACCTCGCTCCGGGCGGAGCGCTTGCGTTTCATACCTGGTCGGCTTTCGATCGTCCCCCGGCGATGGACGTTGTCGAGCTGCCGGCACATCGACCGCTCCGCGCGCTGACAGACCCGTCGATTCTCGAGGCGAAGGTTGCGTCGATCGTTCGTCCACCCGTTCAATTCTTCACGATCGACGTCGGCGGCGGCGTCACGCTCGACGGCTGGATGCTCAAACCTGCTTCATTCGATCCGTCGCGCAAGTATCCCGTTATCGTTTACGTCTATGGAGAGCCCGCGGGCTTGACCGTAACCGATCAGTGGGGCGGCCGCGGCATGCTCTTCCATCGCGCGCTTGCGGATGCCGGATACATCGTCGTCAGCTTCGACAATCGAGGCACCCCGGCGCCGAAAGGCGTTGCGTGGCGAAAGGTGATCTACGGAACCGTTGGCGAGCTGTCGTCGAAGGAGCAGGCTGCGGCTATTCGCGCGCTCGCGGCCCGTCACGCCTTCATCGATGCGACGCGCATTGGCATCTGGGGCTGGAGCGGCGGCGGCTCGAACACTCTGAACTCGATGTTCCGATTTCCCGACGTCTACGCCGTCGGGGTCGCGGTCGCACCCGTGCCCGATCAGCGGCTGTACGACACGATCTATCAGGAACGCTACATGGGATTACCGGAGGAAAACCCCGATGGGTATCGAATCGGCTCGCCGATCAACTTTGCCGAAGGGCTGAAAGGCAAGCTGTTGATCGTGCACGGCTCCGGCGACGACAACGTTCACTATCAGGGAACCGAACGTCTCGTAAACCGTCTGGTCGAGCTGGGTAAGCCGTTCGATCTCATGGTTTACCCAAACCGCACACACTCGATCTCCGAAGGACCCGGTACGACTCCGCACATCTATCACTTGATCGCACGCTATTTCATGGAGCACCTCGCGCCGTAAATC
>Ga0114129_10002265_pt1 | contig 26621 bp, 26 predicted proteins | sample RhiMetdeltSRZDD1_FD_80071 | JGI IMG/M metagenome (GOLD analysis project Ga0114129, IMG submission 80071) | Populus rhizosphere microbial communities from Tennessee, USA - Rhizosphere MetaG P. deltoides SRZDD1 (version 2) (version 2) | ecosystem: Host-associated > Plants > Roots > Rhizosphere >...
CATCAGCGGCCACGCGGATCACTCACGGTTATGAGACTCGCTTCGCGGCCTCCGCTGCATTCGTTATGTTGTTAGGCGCTGGGATCACGCATGTATTTTCGCGTCAAATGCTTTAGGGTCTTGTAGCTTTGAAGATTCCACAGACTTCATCCGGGCTACGAAATCAAAGAACAATATATGCCTCATCTTTCGGGAAGGAATTGTTCCAAAAATATTGACTCCTCTCACACCTAGTTGCGTAATAGCCAAACATATAGTACGCAAGCATATCTGTTACAAGTCTCGCTCTCAGCAGTATCGTGACTTCTTCAAAGAAGCAAAGGAACCGCCACTTTTCCCGTGGGGATACGTCACTAAGTTGAGGGTCGTCCGTCTCCAAGAACTCTGTGATTTTCGCAATCGCCGGATCCTCTTTGAACTCCTTCTTCAAGTCAGAGAAATACTGGATGCGACCAAGGCATCTGTTGCGGCGATATTCCATGTAGCCCTTAAGGAGGGCTATGACTGTAATAATTACGCCCACAATTGTAGCTACATCTTTAGCGTCCGATAGACTCATCAGCTTCTCATTCCAAGCTGGCCTCGCGAAAGTTAATGTCAAGTCTCGCGGTGTTAGCGCGACCAGTCCTTCCGCATGATACTTTTCCATGCGATCAGGTTAGAAACTCTCACGACAACCTACCTATGCCTACGATGATCGGAACCGTTAGAGTTTATCCTCGCCGGTACTTGAACGCCATCTTCGCAAGCTTCAAACTCTTGTACCAATCACTAGCAGCCTTGACGGCCACGAGTCTCCGCTGACAATAATTGATCTCACGCACAATTGCTGCCTCGTCCAGCCCCGTGTGAATTGACAACAGCCGCGACGAAAGACGTCCGAGAAACTCGGAGGCTTCAATGCGTCACAACACCACCGCGCTCACCATGTTGCTTGGGTCGATTATTCTGGCGGGACCCAATCTTCCGTCTGTGTCCTCCTCACCGCGTCCGCTTCCTACAACCTCAGCGGCGCAGAAAGACAAAGAGTCGAAGAAGGGTAACGAGAAGCAGAAGGACAAAGACAAGCAGAAGGGCAAAGAACAGTCCAACGGAGCGGAGGCCGAACGCGAGGCCGGGCGACGCTTGTTGCGGCGCGGCGAAGCGGGCGAGGCGCTCGTTCATCTCGAGAATGCCCTCAAGCTGTACAGGCAAGGCGGTGACAAGGACAAATCGGGCGAGGCATCGACGCACGATCTGCTCGGCCAACTCTACGAACAGCAGGGCCGCTACGGTCTCGCGCTCGAACATTTCCAGGCCGCGCTTAAGATTTACACCCAGGCCAAAAAGGGAGGCGAGTACAACGCCAACCTGATGCTTGCCAAGATAGGGAACATGTACTACCGGCAGGGCGACCTCGAAGCGGCCCGCGGCGCTTACAACCGGATGGACGTCAAGAAGCCCGGCAGCAAGGCGAAGGGATTGCTCGGCGTTTTAAGTGGCGCAGCCGTTGGCGCGACCTCGGACGACAGAAGCGTCCAGATAGGCGCCCCGACCGTGGGAAGCGCGCTGTCCGCCAAGGAAATATTCGATCGTTACCGCCGGACGATCATCTACGCCGGGTATGAGATTGGACTCGGCCGGGTTGATTACCGGGCAGGCGATCTCAAGAACGCCAAAGAACACTTCGACGACGCGCTATCGGCGACCAAAAGCAACCTTCCCGGCATAGGCAATCTCGGACAGACGCGCCGATTCCGAATTGCCGCGCGCACCAGTCTCGGCGATGTCGCGCTCAAACAAGGAAGCTTTAAGGACGCTGTCGATATTTACGAAGACGCCACCAAGGAAGCCAAAAAAGAGAAGCGGCTCGATTTGATGTGGCCCGCGCAACGAGGACTGGGGCGAAGCCTCTGGTTGCAAGCCGCAGAGGAGAAGGACGCAAAGAAAAAGGAAAAGTTGCGAGCCGAGGCGCTGCAAGCTTACTCCGCCGCGCTTGAGAGCATCGAGGACCTCCGCGCGGGCAGCATACGCGCGGACGAAGCGCGCACGACTTTTCTCGCCACCACGAAAGATGTGTTCGACGAAGCATCGAGCGCTTTGGCCGAAATGGCCCTGATGTCCAGGCAGCCAAATGCGAGCCGCGGGTTCGAAGGACCGGCGCTCGATTACGCGGCGAAGGCCTTTGAGGTTGTCGAGCGCGGCCGCGCTCGCTCGCTGCTCGACTTGCTGGGCGAGACCGGCACAAACATCCGAGAAGGAGTGTCGCCCGAACTCTTCAAACGCAAACAGGAAAATCTAGATGAGCAGGCCTTGCTGGCGCAGTTATTGTTAGGCGTTAGCCTGACGGACAAACCGTTATCGGTCGAGCGCTTGGAGAAGGCAGAGGCCGACCTTCAGAACGAGGAAGCATCAATCGAGAACAAGATCCGAGCCGAGAGCCCGCGTTACAAAGAGCTAACTTCGACGCAGCCTCTGACGCTTGCGCAGGTTCAACAGCAAGTGCTCGACGAAGGGACCGCGTTGCTGGAATACAGCCTCGGTCCGGAGGCGTCGTATCTGTGGGCCGTGACTAGAGACGCCGTCCGGGTCTTCAAGCTGCCCGCTCGCGCCGTCCTCGACGCGCAGACCGATGAACTGCGCCGGCTGATTCTGCCACCCGATGCAGGGCGATCCATTCTCGAACTCACCCCCGAAGACAAACAGCGTGGCCTAGCGGTGCGCAAGCAGGACGCCCGCGTATCAGCGAGCGGGTTCGTCAGCGCGTCACACAACCTTTTCAAGAGCATCCTTGAGCCGGCCCTCGCGTTTGTTGGTGCGCGCCGCTTGTTGATCGTGCCGGACGGCGCTCTCTCCTTCGTGCCCTTCGAAGCGCTGGTGACCGCGCCGGGTGGCGCCGACTATGCAACCCTGCCCTACCTCGCCAAGACAAATGAGACAATCTACGCGCCCTCGGCCTCGGTTGTCGATGCCGTGCGCCGGCAAGTCTCGAGCAACCCTGCGAGGGCCGGGGACGCGATCCTGCTGATCGCCGATCCGATATTCAACCTGGCCGACGAGCGCGCCAGGACCCTTCCGCCAGGCTCGGGGGCAACCGTCGCGGCTCGCGGTCTACTTGTGACCAGCGCAGTTACTGACGTAGCGGGAATGGGCAAAGAGCTCCCCGCCAACTTCGCGATCAATCGTCTACCGGGCACGCGCGACGAGGCTGATCAGATTGAGCGAACAGCCCGGACCGCGGGCCTGAGAACGGAGAAGTGGCTTGATCTCGATGCGAGCGAGGCCAACACGAATGACCGCGACCTCAAACCGTATCGTATTTTACACATTGCGACTCATGGATTGCTCGACGCAGCGCACCCGCAGTTCTCGGGCGTTGTGCTGTCGCTGGTCGGCAATAAACAAGGCCGGGACGGGTTTCTTCGAACCGACGAAATTTTCAACCTTCGACTCGGCTCCCCGCTTGTCGTGCTCTCGGCTTGCCAGACAGGTCTTGGAAAAGAGAAGCGCGGCGAAGGGGTGATGGGACTGACGCGTGCGTTCATGTACGCGGGCGCGCCCCTGGTTGGCGTAACATTGTGGTCGGTTGACGACAAGCCTACTGCTGATCTGATGGCGGACTTCTACAAGAACCTACTTGGGAAGGAAGGTTCGAAATCAGCCGCCGCATTACGCACCGCGCGGCAAAACATGATAGCCGGCCGGAAATACAGCGCGCCTTTTTATTGGGCGCCCTTCGTCCTGGTAGGCGACTGGCGGTGAGTTGAACCGCGGCGAATAACTCCGCGATTAATTCACGCCGGACTTTCGTCAGCGGAGGCGCGTGTGAAGCACGTCCTATAATTCGCGCCTTCTGCCGCGCTCCCTCTCGTTCTAACCACTATCCGCCCTGATCCGAGGAGCGCTCAGCCATCTGATTACAAATCGCCTCGATACGCTCGGCTTTCCTTACTATTGCTGTAGCAAGACTACGCGCCTCCGCCGCTAACCTCCGCATTTCCTCGACGCTACCAGCCTTACCAGTATCGGCTCTCACCAAAGTCCTGTCCCTTAACTCATCACGGACAAGGTTGAGGTCAACGCCTAGCTCGTTCAGTATCTCAGCAGCCTCAGTTTGTTCCGCGCGCAATAGTCCAAGCAGCAGGTGTTCTGTACCTATATGTCTGTGATTCAACTGCTGAGATTCATCCGCCGCATAACTCAGTACACGCATTGTCTGAGATGAAAGTGGCATATCTACGGAGGCTGGTACCTTCTCGCCAGGCCCTATGCTCGCTCGAATTCTATCCCTTATGTCATCGAGTGGTGGAGGGGTGATGTTACAGAATTGACTTATTAACTGTCGGTCCTCCCGGAACAGTGCCAGCAGGAGGAGATGAGGTTCAATCGCAGAACCGCCAAGTTGACTTGCCTCATGGCGGGCGAAGAATATGACGCGCCGTGCTTTTTCTGTATAACGTTCAAACATTGGACTCCTACAAATCAGTGCGTCTGACGCTTTGCCTAACCGGTCCGGCGCAGAGCACTGAAGGAACCATGCGAAATCACCTCGCCGCGCTCGGGTTGATGCCTTTGTTAGACGGCGGGTTTCCTGCGATGTTTTCTTTGTTCTTCTTAACTCTCAACTTTATTCTGCCCGCATCCATCCTGCTGTTTCAGAACTTCGATTCTGCGTTGCACTCCTTCTAGGGTTGGTCTCTTGGTAGTCAGGATAAATGAATCTATCAATGCTTTACTCCCTTCCGTCTGGAACCTGTATCCGCTTCTTGATAGTAGTTCCATAATCGCCCAAGCCTTTTTTGCTCGCAAGGGAGGTGGCTCAAAATAGACACCCATGTCACACATAGCCTTGCCGCATTCAGGGCATTTACATTCGACTCTTGATCTAGCTTTAGCCGCCGACAAGTAGTGAAAGCTCTTGCGACAATCAAAACAAGCCCAAGTTGAAGAAATCTCTTTTTGAACTCTATTCGTGTTCCTCTAACAGCCTATCCGTGAGGCGAAACTTGTCGCTGCGAGAGGACTTGAATTCACGCTGAGTGGCAGAGGAAATCTGGAGAACAAGGTCGTTGCGGAGATCGCGCTCCGGACGAATGACAGGAGTCGAACTACAGTTTATTCTCGCCGCGCACATAATACTTGAAAGCCATCTTCGCGAGCTTCCAAACTTTTTCCCACTCGATGTTTCCTTTCTCGCCGCGAATCATCTGATCGACGATCAAGCTGCGCAAATAGCGCCCTTCACGAATGAACATGAATCGCTTCGCGTACGGCCGCGCGATCTCAAAGAAGCGAAAGTCGGGATCAACCTGCGTGCCGATCCCCTCGAGCGTCATCACCGCGCGAACGATGTAAGTGAAGCTTGCCGGAATCTTGAACGGAAACTCGTAGATCACGTGTGCCAGCTCGAAGATCAGGTCCTTGAAGTTCACATCGCCAAGCCGCAAGCCAAGATAACGGTTGAACAGTCCTTCGATGATCGGCTTGAATCGCGACTCGTCTTCGGGCGAAAGCTCTATAAAACCCAGCCGCACCATGTCGTCAACGAGTCCGTGGACGTCTCGCTCCACTACATGAAAAAACGCGTTGATCAGGTTCGACTGGAGCTTCATCGACAGACGCCCGACCATTCCGAAATCGAAGAACGCGATCCGTCCGTCTGCCATCACTCTCAGGTTTCCAGGGTGTGGATCGGCGTGAAAGAAACCGTCTTCGAGAAGCTGCTTCAAGTACGTTCGCGCCAGCAGCTTCACGACCTCGTGCGGGTCCTTCCCCGCCGCCGTCAGTTGCTCGGTGTCGGTCACCTTCAACCCGTCGATGAACTCCATCACGATCAACCGGCGCGTTGAAAACACACCGTAAATTTGCGGGACATACACTTCTTTCCAACGCGCGAAGTTCTTTCTAAACACTTCGGCATTTCGCGACTCTTGCTCGTAATCCATTTCTTCGTGAACGGTTGTGTGAAACGCGTCGAGCGTGCCCTGCCAGTCTACGCCGCGCACCAGGTTCGGATAGCGCTCGAGTCTTCTGGCGATGCGGCGAAGCACGGCTATGTCGAAGTCGATTTGATGGTGAATGCCGGGCCGCTGGACCTTGACCGCGACAGTCTGCCCCGTACGGAGCTTCGCACGATGCACTTGCCCGAGGCTTGCTGCCGCGACGGGCTCGTCTTCGAAGGATTCAAAGATGTCTTCGATCTTCGCGCGAAGCTCGCTTTCGATGATTGACCTCGATTGCTCGGCAGGAAACGGCGGCACTTCATCCTGAAGCCTTGCGAGTTCTTGAATGTATTCGACCGGTAAAAGGTCGGCGCGAGTGGCTAGAGCCTGCCCGGTCTTGATGAACGTTGGCCCCAGGCGTATGAGTTTCTCGCGAAGCAGCGCGCCTTCCAGGTGGCGCAACTCAGACTCCGGTGTTTTTCTGACTCGCCAGCCGCGCGTGTTGAGGAAGACGCGCAGCATGAACAGGAAGAACGAGGTCGTTACCCGTGCCAGCCGCAAGTATCCTTTGATTCCGATGTGAGGCAGCGATCCGGGTGTCGATTCGCGAGCGCTTATAAGGGAAGCTTCGGATGGCTGCGGCAGGGTCGCTCGTTCTTCGACGGTCGAACCCAAACGTGTACTTTGCGAGGATGCTATTTGGACGTGGGCTGGGTCTGCCATTAGTAAGATGTACGAAGTTTAGTTGGGCGCCGTTGCGACTTCAAACTCTAGAATAGAACAATTGATTGTCCGCGAGCGAGGGCAATTCGAGTACGACACCTTCCCCCAAGACGCGTCAGACACAGGATTCGCCAGGCCGCCGCTGTGTTCCTTTGTCGAAGTCTGTGATCGTGGCGGCTCGGCCGGCGTGGCCGATTCCCGCCCGTCGGCGTCAAAACTCTATCAACACAACGCCGTTTATGGTTAAATAGCTCGCATCCGGCGCCGTTCAAGCCGGCCTGCCCCTTCACAATCAAGACTCAAGCAGTGGTGTTTATTCCACACCGTGGCAGCGGCAGCAGTGCACTCCGAAAACAGCTAAACAGCTCCCGCGCCTCGCAGGAGGGCGTATGTCGCTCAATAAGTCTCAGGCTCTTAACGCTGCAAAGCAGTACGTACTTCAAAGGCGGCTGGACGCCGCAATCGAAATCTATCGAGAAGTCGTCGAGGCCGATCCGTCCGATCTCGCAGCCATAAATACACTGGGTGATCTCTACGCCAGTACCGGTCGCGTTCAAGACGCCGTAACCCAGTTTTTACGAGTGGCGGACGGGTACCTCGCAGGCGGCTCCTCGCGCAAGGCCATCGCGACGCTCAAGAAAGTAATCGCTGCGGATCCGGCTAACATCGAGACGGCGGTCAAGCTTGCCGACTTGTATTCGGAGGCTGGCCTGCCGAGTGAAGCCCGCCAACAATACCTTCAGATCGCTGATGCTCATACGCGCAACGGACAGACGCTCGAAGCACTCCAGGTTCACGGCAAGATCGTCGCCCTCGATCCCTCTAACGCCTCGACGCGCATCAAGTTGGGCGAGCTATATCTGCGCGAAGGGATGTACGACCAAGCGTACGAGTCATTCGTGATGGCGGCCGGGCAGCTCGTTAGCGAAGGAGAAAACCGACGGGCGCTTAACGCATACAAGGAAGCCCTCGCCGTTCGTCCCGACAGCGTTGAAGCGGGGTCGGCCGTCGCCAACCTGATCCGGGCGCTTGGCCTCGTACCAGAGAAGGGCGCGCGAAGCCTCAGCCCGCAGAGCGTCGAGCCAGACGAGCCGCACAAACGAGTGAGTTCGCATCTTCCGAGAACCTCTGAGCTTCCGCCTGCATCCCTAACGCCAGTTCAGCACCCAGAAACCCGTGACAACGCGTTTGTGGTTCAGGAGATTTCCAAGGCTGAGTTCATGGTCGCATACGGGAAGGTCGAGCACGCGATAACGATGCTCAAGGATGTGTTGAGGAGCAGACCCGACGACGTAGATGTGCACATAAAGCTCAAAGACATTTACTTGAGAACGGGAATGATGGCGGAAGCAGCACAGGAATGCGAGAGTCTTGCTCGGATACACGATGACCTTGGCGACCCTGAGCGTGCGCTTGACTACGCAGTTAGGGCGAAGCGGTTGTGCCAGTCGATCGACAACAGTTCTGGAGGATTGAGTGAACCCAAGTCTTCAGTGAAGGACCAGCCGCACGTACATTCTTTGCCACTTAAAGCTGATTCCGACTTCGCGGACAGACCGAAAGCCCCTGAAGTGACCAACGCGCTCGACACGAGTCGGAAGCGAACGATCGAGGCGACTGCCTCAAGAATGCCGGCAAAGTTTGCGGAAGATCCGCCGGCCCCACAGTTGAAACTGGTTTGCGAAGATCAACCTCAGCCACCAGCACCGGATGCGGAACTCGACCGGCAGTCTAAGCTGGTTTGTGAAAAGCAACCTGAGGCCCCGGGAGTCGAAGTTGAGCTTGCCCCGCAGGTGAACCTGGTTTGTGAAGAACAACCTCAGCCACCGGCCGCCGAGCTGGCTCTCGCTGCGCCGTCGGTCTACGAAACGATCATTGGCGATAAGAATCTTGAGCCGCTCGGATCTAATGCGCGATCGCTCCCGGCGTTGTTCGCACAATCATCGCCAGTCCGGAAGACACGGGGAAGCCGCTTTGCGGCTGCGATGGCAGCGATCATATTGTTGGTGTTGGCATTGGGAGTGGTGATCGCCGGTTTTATTTATGACTCTCGCCTCGACAAGCAGTATCAGAGTCTCGCCTCAGCGGCGCCACCGCTCACGTTTCCTCCGTTGCCCGAGCCGGTTTCTGAGGAGCCGGAGCCAGTACAACCGGACGAGTCAGTGACGGTGATGGGCGCGCCGCCGCCTCAGCCTGACTTGTCTACCAGAACGCAGAAGCCGGAGCCGGATGTTCTTAAGACGGAGCAGCCAATTCCGTCAAATATCCCCGCGACCGAACCGCCCAAGGTAACGCCGCGGCAATCTCCTTCCCCTCCGCGCGCAGCAATTAGTGCAGACAATCACCCAACCGGTGAAGACCATACGCCGGCCGGAGTTCCAAGCAGCGTGCCCGTAGCCGCCACCCAACCTGGCGAGCCGCCTCCGAAAATAGTGCGACAGTCTCCTGGCGTGGTGGTAGGCGGCGCGGTGAAGAGGGTTGAGCCTTCTTATCCTCCCGCGGCCAGGACGGCGCGACTGACTGGAGCTGTCACCGTAGAAGTAACCATCAACGAGCAAGGAAATGTGGCTTCAGCGCGGGCGACATCAGGCCCGCTTCCCTTGCGAGAGGCAGCCGTGTCGGCGGCACGAGGTTGGAGGTTCAGGCCGTCTACGCGCGATGGCCTGCCCATGGTTACGATGACAACAATCGTTTTCAACTTCAAGCTCTGAGGTCACGAGTTCAAGCCGCGAGGATTAGCTCGCGAAGTCTCTGGACATATCCGGCTCGACTCTTGAGCACTGGTGCGTCTAGATCGGTCATCTCTAGCTGTTATGTTCCTCCTAAGTCCGGATTGGGCATCTGCCGCTCGCCAGCAGCTTGATGAGACGACATGCTCAGCCTATTATGTGGTCAGTGAACGTTTCCCCAGTGTTGAGTTCAACATGACTCAGGGCTCTAAGGATAACCATGATTTCTCAAGAAGAGTTTGACAAGTTTGTGAAGGACTACAATGAAGACTATGTTCTGCTACTCACACGCGCCAGCAAATGTCATTACGATTGCCTCATAACCTCTTTTATGGTGCTGAAGGATTTCTACAATGTGATTCAAGTATTGTTCGACACGGGATCCTACAAGTACGACGTTATCCCATACCCGTACACAATTCGAGCCGATCAAACGCTTCTTGAAATGATGGGCTTCGATGACGAAGGAGTCGAAAATATTTTCGGGTTTCTCGATTTCGTTAAGAAGACTCAGGGGATGGAGTTTGAAGCTTGCCTGGACGCGGGCACTCTTGCAATGTGCGCCAGGGTGAGATGATACGTATGAGTCACGCGGTAATAGCGGATAAAATTGAAAGCCAGATTGATCAGATTGTAGAGGATTGGACGCTCGCAGTACGCGCTGATCCTCGCATTGAATCAGACGACAATCTGTCAAAACCCGAGCTGGTGGACCACGTCCCGGCAATCATTGAAGAGATATGCGCGTTGATTCGAAACGGAGAGAAACCTGATGTTCGCAACAGTCACGAGGCGCGAGTAAACGTTTACACTCGCCTTCATCAGGGCTACAAGGGCCGCGATTTGATACGCGAGCTGTCTCTGCTGCGAATCACTCTGCTTGATTGCCTGATGGAAATCTCATTAGACAAGACTCTCGGTCTTGACGCGCAGCACCGTCACGACGCAGCCACGATCCTCAACCTTTACCTGGACGAGGAAATGCGATACGCAATTACGGTCTACGGGAATAGCGCTCCCCCAAAAGAACCCGCCGGGAACGGCACTTAACGCCGCAATCGCTGATTCCAAGCCGTCCCGCCTGCCGACCACGCCGTTAACTGGTCAACCGGAAATTCACGCGACATCCGAACCTTTTCAAGCATTCTTCAAGAATGATTCAAGTCCTGCCTAGTACGCTATGCGTGCGGGGATAGTTAATCTCGCGGAGCCTGTCTATAACCGCGATCTTGCGTCATACCGAGAAAGAAGGGACGCGAAGGATGCAATCGTCTTTGCTCTTTTTAAGAAGGTGCCCCCGGTGCGGGAGCGACAACATACGCCGTTCGCATCGGCGCAATCGTATTGAGCACTTCCTGTCGCTCATCCTTGTCTATCCTTTCAACTGCAAGAGTTGCGGCCAGCGCTTTCGTCTATTAGGCCGGTGGGCATGATCCGGCGTATCTGAGGAAAACCATTTACGAGCGCAGGGCGCCAACGGCGGGCAGCTAGCTCTTCATAATCCCACACACTCAAGCGACGACGGTCGGCGCTTCTGTTGAATTCGAGTTAGGGTGTCGGTACTATCCGAACGTAGAACGGTTCTCGGAGTACCGGCAATGAAACCATCAACTGACCGCGTAACAGCCGCAAACCCGATACTGGTGGGCACCTCGGGTTTCGCCTACAAAGAATGGAAGGGAGTTTTTTATCCCGACGATCTTCCCGCGAAGAAGTACCTGTCGTACTACGCCGAGCACTTTCGCACCACCGAGATCAACAACACCTTCTATCGAATGCCCACCGTCAAACTGTGCGAAGGCTGGTACGCAGAAGTCCCCGACGACTTTTCTTTCACTCTAAAGCTAAGCCAGCGGATCACCCACTTCAAGCGATTGAAGAACGTCGAGTCTGAGATGGACTTCTTTTTGGAAAGTGCGGCGGGCTTGAAAGAGAAGCTCGGGCCGATACTGGTGCAGTTGCCGCCGAACTTCAAAAAGGACCTCGTTGTCCTTGGGGAGTTTTTGGCGAAGTTCGCGACGCGAGGGAAGCTTGCATTCGAGTTTCGACATCAGTCCTGGTTTGATGACGAGTTGTTCGAGTTGCTGCGACAGCACAAGACTGCGTTTGGAGTGGTGGAAAAAGAAGAAGGCGAGGCGGGCATTACGCCTCGCGAGGTGACAGGTTCGTTCGTTTACATGCGCTTGCGAAAAGGCGACTATTCGAAAGATGAGCTAAGCGATTGGGCCCGCTGGATTCGTGCGCAGAGCGTTCCGGTTTACTGTTACTTAAAGCACGACGACCGCGCGCCCGTGCTCGCGAAGGAGATGCTTGAGGCTTTGAAGGCAACATAGGCCAGAGGGCGCGTGCGCATCTGGCCAATACAGCAAAGTTCAGGTTACATTCTTTTCTTAATAACCTTTTCCGGAGGCTGCGCACGCGCGCGAGCCGAAGAGTTCAAGGGGAGGTTGAAAATGAGTAAAGAGCCTCCGACAAAAACGGAGCACGAGAGTCGTGACCTAAACACAGCGCTTCAGCGGGAGCGGAATCAAATGGCTATCAATCTGTTGAAGGAATGGATGGCAGATGATTCTGGCTATGACGAGCAGGCGTGGCCCGCAGCCAAGCGAGCGATAGCCGAGAACGCGCTCTCTTCGAGGAAACGATTCGATGAGTAAGTCAGTGATCCTTGACTCTGGACCGCTCGGTAGGATCGCGCATCCGCGACCGAATCGCGAAATCGCCGAGCGGCTCGAAGGACTGTTGGGCTCCGGCGTCGTGGTGATTGTTCCTGAGATCGCTGACTACGAAGTTCGGCGCAATCTCCTTTTGGAGGGTCTAACGAAATCAGTCGCTCGCCTTGATCAGCTCAAAGACGCGCTGATTTATCAACCGCTCACCACCGAGGTGATGCTTCGTGCGGCAGAGATGTGGGCGGACGCGCGAAGGACGGGCGTACCCACCGCCGCCGACCAGGAGCTTGATGGTGATGTGATTCTGGCTGCCCAGGCGGAGCAGGCTGGCGCGATAGTGGCGACCGAAAACGTCGGTCACCTTTCTCGCTTTGTCGACGCACTAGCGTGGCGCAATATTTCAGGCACAGACTGAATCGAGGGACCGAACGATGATCTATGAGTACTTTGCGTTCATAAGATTGGAGAGAAGGTTAGCGCATTCAGAGTTCAGTTGAGGGGTCATATCAAGCGCGTAAGGATTCTGACCCAATAGGTTGTCGATATGAAAAAGGCGAGTTGTGCGTCTTCGGCGCGAAACGTTCGCTGCTACCGCGATGCCTTCGCAAAACTGAACGGCAACACGTTAGGGACCACGCTGACTTCGGTCGTGAATTTGAACGGATATTTCCCGCCGCTGTCGTAAACTAATTCAACAAAGAATGCCGTGAAGCCGCTGGCGGGCTTGCTCACTCGCGCTACGTACACGCCGGGTTTTTCCTCTTTCAACACGGTGCCCGTGTAAGCGTTGCCGATCGTGTCCACTCGGAAGTCGCGGGCCTTTGGATTAGTCGCTTGCCACAGGTTCACCACGCGCGGTTTGTCTTTCACGGTAACGATCAACGTGCCGTCCTTGTCCTTCTTCCAGGAAAACTGCGGGCGCGGCTTACCGGTGATCACAGCTTGATAGAAGGCCAACAAGCTTTCGCGCGCGTCGGTGCCCGCGAGGTTGTGCTTCGAATTCGGCGTATAGCGCAGATACTTCTCACCTTGAGGCTCGCCGAAGTAGAACTGCGAGTTGTCGGGCAAGAAAAATTGATCGCCCGAAGCGTTTACCAGGTACTTCGGGATCTTCAGCCGGTCGCGGTTGCGATAGTTGTACGCGTCTTCGATGGCAAGTATGTGCTGATACTCGGGCGTGCCGATCTTGTCGGGGAAGAGCTTGTGATTGACGTAGTCCTGCAGCGCAGGCGAAAAGAATCCGTAAGCTTCAAAATGGTGCCGGGTGATCACCTCTGAGTTCAGCGCGTCAATGACCGTTGGCATGATCGCGATGACTCGCTTGTCGACCGCGCCGACAAGCCACGTCGTCCAGCCGCGCTTCGATCCACCCGAGACGACAAACTGATCGACCTTGAGTTTGCCCCCGGCCTCGCTCGCGAGGAATTCTTGAATCGCATCCAGCGCGCGCACGCCGCTCTTCACCATTGCCAATCTCACAAGCCACGTGTCGTCGCCGGTCTGCATTTGCTTAACGCGGCTGTAAGCGATCAAGTCGTCTTCCGACCGGCCTTTGTCTTTCGAGTCGGAGAAGAACAGCGGCTGATTCGGGACCATCCCAAGCTCTGCGATTACGGAGTTCGATTCCATGGCGAAGCTTGCGAGCCGGTCCGAAATCTTCGAAGGCGCCGCATCGCGATTGCTCCCGCCGCCGATGAACAGGAGCGCTTTGTTTGAAGCGATCTTGTCTGGCTTGACGATCGTGAGCCAGTGCTTCCAAACCGGGCGATCCACTTCCGCTGCGCTGCGCCAGGTCTGCGAGGCCAGATCGAGAAGGTACCCGCGGTAGCCCTGGCCTTCAATCGTGTTAACCAGCTTCCACGAATAGCTCGCATCGGGTTTGCTGATGTATCGATCAAGCGCGGTCTCTTGATTGGACGCGCCGCGGCCGCGAATCGCAGGTGCGACGGCTAGCGCGCAAAAGCACAAGACAGAAGCTGCCAACGCTCTGATCGCGAACGCGCGATGACTGTTCATAGTCTTCCTCCGAAGTTTCGAGCAAGCCCGAGATATTGAAGCGTCGTATTCGGTTCTCGAGCGATGGAAGTGCTGGTCCGAGGCTCGAAGATAAATCGTCCGGCGCAGAACTGCAAGCGGTTCAGCCCATCGGCGCCGCTTGCTACGTGCATCATCCGCTTGACCGTCGCAGCTTCACAGAATACGCTTGCCTGATAAGAAATCTGACTAATTGAGGAGCAGCCATGAAAAAAGCTCTACTGGTAATGACCATTGGCATTCTTGCACTGGGCGTCACCTGGGTTCTGACAACCCGCTACACGGGAACAGCGGCGAGCGCGCACGATCCGGGCGAGGACGAGACAAGCATCGCGCTGGGCAAGGGCAAGGTCACGATTCACTACGGCACTCCCAAGCTGGGGGCGCGGAACCTTGATGAAATGATCAAGCCCGGCGAGCCGTGGTTCATGGGGATGAATAAGCCGACGACTCTCGAGACTTCCCTCGCGTTGGATTTCGGCGGCAAGAAACTCGGGCCCGGAAAGTACGCGATCTTCGCACGCGCCGACGAGCAACGGAATTGGACGTTCCTGGTATCTTCGGCTATCACGAGGGCGCTTGATCCGGCAACCGTGGTAGTTGAAACTCCGTTACGTTTCTCGAAGGACGGCGCGCCTCAAGACCTGCTCAAGATCACGCTCGAGAAGGCAGGCGATGGGGCTTCGATGGTGGTCGCCTGGGGCACCTACCGATTAAGCGGCACCTTCAAACCGGCTTCCTGAGCCTATTTGGAGTGCGCCGCCTATCGAGAGCACTGTAATTCGGTGCCTTGTTGCCGGCGCTTTGGCTCTTTGCGTGGACTTCACCGCTATTCCTCACAACCCAAAGCCAAAGCGGCGGCAGCAATGTTACCGGCGACCAATGTTAAAGTGGCCGCCGCACTCCAAAACGTCACTTCTTCGTGTGAGTCACCTCGACCACCTTGAATTCCTTCAGGCCGTGTGTATGTTCCGGGTCCTTGAAAATGACCTCAGTAACGTAAGAAGTCGGGCTGATTATTCGTGTGACCATGTCGTACTTCTGTGTGCCGAGCGTCGGATCGGTATCCTCTCCATACATCACGATCGCTTTCTTTGAGTCGTCATATGGTCCTGCGGCGGTGACGTAATAGGTTCCCATCGTGTCGTATCCCACCGTCGTGAACTTCTTGTGCCGGCGGTCGAACCCTATCAGAATCAGGTTCTCGAACGCCATAGGGCCCTCGCCACCTTTAGCTTCGCTCACCAAGAATCTCCCGCCGAGAATCATTCTGTTCTGGCACTTACCCTTGAATGACATTGGCGGCTTGTCCGGTTGCATCCAGTACTTGATCTCCTGGTCCCAGGTGCCGACCAGCGACTCCAGTTGTTTGTGCTCGGGTCCTGGCTTGGCAAGCTCGTAGTAGGCGGCCCGCAGTTTTGCCTTGTCCGCTTCAGAGAGTTTTTCTTGAGACATCGCGGTGATGGCCGAGAGATTGACAACAAAGATCAGGATCGTAACAGTGAGCGACGTTTTCATATTGATCTCCTCTTCACAGTGAGTGGCAGTAAGAAGCGTTTTTCGCAAAGCACCTGTGCTCGGCTGCGTGAGCATCAGCTTGTTGGAAATAACCGTTGAAGCAATCCCATCCAGCGCTCGCGAAACTGCTGGTCGACGGCCGCTTCCATTCCGTAAGTCGCCAGAGTGAAAAACAAATATGTTGTTCCGCCGATCTCCTCGAAGGTCCCCGAAAGCAGCGCATCGTTCATGTTTTCAATGGTGATGCTTAAGGTCTTTGGAGGCATGTTGATCAAGACCTCGCCCTCAAGCGCATCTCCAAGCGAGGTCGTCACGATGTAACGCGACCCTTGAGCTGCGTTGGCGAATGACCCGCTCGCGGCGAGTCCCTCCGAGCCAATGAGCTTCTCCCATGCGTCAACCAGCGGACCTTGTATCCGCCGCATATCGACGATATTCCTGCGATGTTTTCCTCGATGCTTTTCAAGGTAATGACGAAGCGCGTAAAAGAACATTTCCCAGCCGCGGCTCTTTCCGTCGTACATGCCTTCCCACTCGGGCGAATCGGGAATCCCTGAGTCCACCAGCCGAAGAACGGTCTTGCCGCCGCGACTCTCGAGCGTGTACTCCTGAATCATTGGCGTCTTCGCGGCAGGTTGTTCGTCGGATTCCGGAGCAAGCCCCTCTTTCATTTCTGGCGGCAGATTCCTGAGACGCAGTTGTTTGTTCGGTTCCCAGGCCTCTATTCGGCTGTCGCCCGCTTGGCCTTCGCCCCACGACACCCAAAAGTTCCCGCCAACACGCGGCGTTACCCGAGCTTCTTCACAAAGCCATTGGGTTAATCCTTCGGCTTCGGTGATGGCTTTCCAAACGGCTTCAACCGGCGCGTCGATTTCTATCTCGCGCTCGATGCTGCGAGTTTTCTGATCGCTCATCGCTTATTCCTCCTATTATCAGAGTTCGTAGTTCGGCCATCAGGCGGAAGTTCGCAGCGGATTTACAGAGCCTACCTTACAGACTTCCGATTGAAGGCCGAACTACGACCCTTCTTGTGGCGCGCGGACTCGGCTCTCGCCTGATGGTCGGTCTTAGTGACGACCGGATGCGAGCCGACGACGATTCGAAACTTACGGCTTCCGCGCGCATGCTCCCGGTGGTACTTGGAGCTCAAGCGGGCTAACGCGGCTGCGAGTTCTTCCGAGAACGCCTTGAGTTCGGCAGGTGACGAAAAGCTCACCTCGGTCTCGATCGCGAGCGTCGCCAGGCGCTGATCGACGTCAGCGGCCCGCTCCCGAAGAAGCGCAACGTCTCTGACTACTCGGCCGGCAGCGGCAATCAAATACGCGCTCGAGAATTTGTCCCGGACCTCATCGGGGTCGGCAGCCAGTCCTTCGAGGAACGCGGGGCTTATCACAAACGCGCGAGCTGTGACTCGAACCTGTCGTTCGATACAGCCGCGCCGCTGGCGTTCTTTATGTAGCTCGACGAAGCCGACTCGTTCAAGCTCGCGCAAGTGGTAGTTGATCTTCTGCCGCGCAATTCCAAGCCGCCTCGCCAGTCCCGACGCCGAATCCGGTTCGGTGAGGCTCTCGAGCAATTGCCGGCGAATGGGTGAGAGCACCGCGGCGACACGCTCGGGCGCGGAGAGGACATCGACGTGCCGGCTGGCTGGCGCTGCCGTCATTGCGAGCGCGAGTATAGTATTGACAAAAAGATTTGTCAATTAAATTCTGCGGCGGCTTTTGCCGGAGCAGTCTAGGCAAATAGCAGTTTTGTGCTGGAATTTTCTGCGAGCGAACGGCGGCGGGATTAGCTCAGCGACATCGTGTCGAGTCTGAGCAGCGTGTGGAGCAGAACCTTCGCGCCGTTGGCAATGTCTTCGGAACGCGAATACTCCTTAGGCGAGTGACTGATTCCAGCGACGCTGGGACGAAGATCATTCCCACCGGACCGAGCCGCGCGAGCTCCTGAGCGTCGTGACAGGCGCTCGGGAACATTGTCAGGAAACCGGCTGGGCAGATTTGGCGAAATCCCTCGAGAGAGCGGCGTACTTCTCTTCAAGCATGGCGAGTATTTCTGCTGCGCCGTTCAGTCTCGCGTTCCTTTCGAGTGCGGCGCGCAGATCGTCGATGGCGTGTTCCTTGAGATCAGTGACTTGGGCTAAGCGAGCAATTCCCTCTTCGTATTCCTTGCGAGCTTCGTCCACATGTCCTAGATGAAGCAACACCAAACCCAAGTTGAAATGTACGGGAGTCAACTTCGGGTCTAGTTTCAACGCGTCTTTGCTCGCCTGGAGCGAGGAGTGCCAGTCGTTAAGCAGATAATTATCCCAACCGAGCTCCCACAGAGCTTGAGCGGCGCTTTGTGTGTCACCCTTCGCGTTGAACAAATCAAGGGCGGTTTTGGCGTGTTCGGCTGCGTCACCAGCTCGTTCTAGCCGCGCGGCGATATACGCGAATTCAAGATGCGAGTCGGGATCTTTAGGGTCCTTCTTGATCGCTGATTCGTAGCACTCCAAGGCGCCAGCGGAATCACCGAGAGCATCCCGGGTCGAACCGAGGAGACGATCTATCTCGCCGTCTTCCGGATCGATCTTACGGGCTTGGAGCAAAGCGTCTCGAGCTTCCTCAAATCGCGCGAGCGCGAGAAGCGCCAGCGCACGGTTCTTGGGAGCAAGGGCATCATTCGGGTCCTCTTTTTCAGCTCGTTTGTAGTAATCAACCGCCTTTTGATAGTCGCCCATCTCCTGGAAGACGACGCCAAGGTTAAGACAAACGTCGGCGTCCTCGGGTCTAAGCTCCAGGTACTTGAGATAGAGATACATCGCATCGAGCGGTTGCCCCCCTTCCTGGAGCACGACACCTAAGCCTTTCAACGCCGTCGCATTCTGATAATCGTATTCGAGCGCTTCATGGAACTCTGTCGCGGCTTCATCGGCTTTACCCTGCTCGTAGTAAACCTGTGCGAGGTCGTTGTGAAGATTGGCGTCTCGCGGATCCCAGGCGGTAGCCTCTCTATAATAAACTTCCGCACGATTGAGGTTGCCGGCAAGAAAGGATTCGAGAGCGCTGTTGGCATATGCCTGTGCTGTCTCTCTAGCCCAGTCTGCCACTCGTGTGATCCGTTTGGCCACGATCCGTACCGCACGAAGAATGGCACGGCCAAAAATGTTTGTTGAGAGAAGAATCATAGCCTTCACTTGCGACGAGGCGGAGGCGGTTTCCGAATCTGCACCGCAACAGGCCGGCGCGATTCGGCGCTTTCCCAAATCCGTCGAAACGTTTTCAGACTCCAACCGCCGCACAGTCCCTTAATCGCCGACAGCTTTATCTCCTCGATTTGATCGAGTTGCGTCTTATCTTTGATCTGATCGATAAACCCTACGGTCCTGACGAAATCGTCCTTTTCGATGACGCTATCGCTGCGGAGCTTTACTAACTCCTCGATTAAGTTGTCGAGTTCTCCGCCGGACTCCCTGCTCTGGGTTGGGTCTAAGAAGATCTCCAAGTCCTGCGCGGGTGCCTCAGGCCATACGTAGGGTTGTTGAGCGGGCTTCTCGTATTTGGTGTTTATCTGCGGAACATTCTTCTGCAAATACGTGTTGACCTTCGAAATTGTTGTGAGGCCTTCCCCGATTGCTTGAAGAAGGCAGTAGGTGAATGATCCGTGCTCCAGCGGATCTATCTCGAAAGACCTGTCCATGGGACGGCAGGAAAAGAAAGACACGAGGCCTGCATCGGCGAAGAGCACCTTGCTGTCATCTCCAATGGACGCCGTTCCCTTCGCTCCCGCGATTGCGTCGCGGCAGGCATCGATGAACATGACGGTGTTCTTGCATCCAATGGCTTTCAGGGAGTCAGTCAGGTCGTGGACCTTGATGCCGAGCTGTTTCACGCCCGGCCGGGCACCTATTGGCAACAGGTAGTCTTTTCCCCCTTCATTGATCCCGTGACCGGAGAAGTAAAACAAGAAGAGATCGTCTGCATGCACTTCACCGGAATCGCGTATGTCGCCGAGCGTGCTGAATATCGCATCGCGCTCCGGCTTCACCTGCGCCTGCTCGTGAATCTCAATAACTTGTTCGAATTTCAGTGACTCTCGAAGCGCATGCGCCACGGCTATGGCGTCTTGACGGCAGTAACGCAGTGGTGTGAATCCGTGCTGATAGTCGTTGATTCCAACCAGGACGGCCCATCGATTTGGAAAAGGCCGCGTCCGCACTTCGTCCTTCGCAATCGCAGGCCGAGCGCCTAGTTGCTGGACCTCGAACGATTTCAGGAGTGGGAACTCTTCAGCCTCGGTGCACTCATCAGTCAGCACAAAGTCTTTGGTGTCAGCAGCAAAGTTCCACTGGCCCGCCGGACGGTACGCCTCTCTCGGCCAATGCACGAGCGAACCCTTCTCGCCCTCCAGCTCAATTCTGCCGGCGCAATAACCGTGGCGGCGGTCCAGCTTTTTCTCCTCGCCGAAATACTCCAATCCGAACAGAGATGTTCCCTGGCTGGCGCGGAGCGCCGATGCGCCACCTTCTTTTTCAGATTTATATCGCGCTTCATGCATGTGGCCGAAAAAGTGCGCGGCAAAATAATTGTATCCGGCGATTTCGGCGATCAGATCCTTTCTGGATTCCGGATTCAGCCAGTCGGGAGGGTGGTGCGTGAGTAACAGACAAGCGTTGTGCTTCTTCACCCACTCGGGACCGTTATCGTTGCACACGGATTGGAACTGGCGAGCATCGACAGCCAGTTTCCCCTTGTAGTCGCCGCCGGTGAGTTGCAAAAACGCTGTGTTCAACCCAACGATCCCAAGCGATGCACCCTCTTTTTCGATGACAGCGGAAAAATCCCCGGGCAATAGTCCCGACTTAACTGGTGGTCTGTGAGTCAGTTTCTTCCACCACTCCGCATAATTTGCGAATGCATTATTCAACGTATTGCGGTACCTGGACTTCGGTTCAGTCCAAAATTCAGATCGGAGTTCTCGATCAGTTACCCAGTCATTCCGGAGGACCTTGACCTCCGGCTCTCTCGGATTGGGACGCACAAGATCGTGGTTTCCCGGAACCGCGAACAACGCTGGTCTGCCTGAGCCGAGTTCCCCGAACAAATCCCAAAGCTTCGCCAGGAACTCGTCGACCTTCTCAAAATCCTCGCTACTGGCACACTGCGTTAGATCCCCGGTGAAGAGCACAAAGTCCCAAGGCCCGCAATTCTCATGCAGACGTCTCAGGTCCTCAAAGAACCTGTCTCTGATGGCAGGCATAAACGCGACTTGCTCTGCCATTCCCAGGTGAAGATCCGTAAGGTGAAGCCAGCTAAAGGTGGTCATGAGGAACCTACCTTGAACTATGGGCCTGTTCGCTGAGCTAGATTACGTTGGGTCGCAAGTATACATCAGCCAGGGAAGGAATTGGAACAAGTTTTTTTGCTCGAGTTCCGCTCCTCGCTTTGGTTTCACGGCAATCCGGGCCTTAAACGACAACGACTTTCCGCCAGTCACACCAACTGAGCGGCGTCTAGCTTCAGCATCGTGTGAAGCAGAACATTCGCGCCGTTGGCAATGTCTTCCGAACGCGAATACTCCTTAGGCGAGTGACTTATTCCAGCGACGCTCGGGACGAAGATCATGCCCACCGGGCCGAGCCGCGCGATCTCTTGAGCGTCGTGTCCCGCCCCGCTCGGCATCCACTTCGTCGTAAAGCCCAGCGTTTTAGCCGTCTGATCGATCAACTTTCGTATCCGCTCATCAGTTGGCGCCGGTACGATTGAGTTCGTCTCAGTGAAGTCAAACGTCGTTCCCGTTGACTGCGCAATACGGGCGGTCTCTTCTCGAATTCGCTGATACAGCATCTGGACTTTGGCAGCATCGAGATCGCGCAATTCCAGGCCAAGAACCACCTTGCCGGGAATAACGTTGTAAGCGCCGGGTAAAGCTTGAATCTTACCGACCGTGCCAACCTGCCGGCCGGGCACGCTTGTGACAACTCGGTTCACGGCTTCAATGAACCGAGCCGCTGCAAGCATCGCGTCGCGTCGCTGATTCATCGGCGTAGTGCCGGCGTGATTGGCGAAGCCTTCGATCCTCACTTCCCATTGCCTTATGCCAACAATCCCTTCGACTACGCCAATCTTGATCTTCTCTGTGTCGAGGATGCCGCCCTGCTCGATGTGCAGCTCGAGATAAGCGTGAATATCGCCGCGCTTGCGCCGAATGCTCGCGAGCTTGTCGGGGTCACCGCCGATGAATTTGATTCCGTCGCGAATGGTCTTGCCGCTGGTAGTGACCAGGGCGAGCTGTCTTTCCGAGAGTTCGCCGCTTATGGCGTGGCTGCCAATCGTGCCGCCCTCTTCGTTTGCAAAGATGATGAGTTCAAGTGGATGACGCGTGGTGAGCTTATTGTCAGCGAGCGTCTGGGCCACTTCGATCGCGCTCAGTGAGCCGACATCGCCGTCGTAGTTTCCGCCTTCGGGCACCGAGTCGATGTGCGATCCCATTAACAGAGGGTTCAAGGCTGGATCGCTTCCAGCGCGGCGGCCTACGATGTTGCCGGCTGCGTCGATGCTGACGTCAAGAGCCGCGGCGCGCATCAATCCCATAACGTAGTCGCGTCCTTGCCGGTCGGCTTCGCTGTAGGCCACTCGGCTGACGCCGCCTTGCGGGTTCTTTCCAAACTCGGAAAGCGCGGTTAGGTGATCGACAATTCGCTTGCCGTTGACTCTGAGAGTGACGCTGGCCTGATGAGGTGCGAAAGCATACCCTCCTGCGGCTGCCAGCATCGCGCGATTGAAGTCTCGCCTATTCATAGCGTCTCCAGAACCGAGCGGCCAATACGTCATCTTTGCGACTTAGCGGAACTTCGCGTCTTTGCGCGAAACAAGACTTCAGGTTTCTCAGCACTTGAGGTCAGGTTTCGCGCAAAGACGCGAAGTTCTCGCGCAAAGTCGCAAAGTAAACGAATCGAGCTGTGGACCCAACCTGCGCACGTGATCGACGCGTGCCGGGCGCTACTTGAAAACAACGCGAAGAAACTTGCGGCTTCCGACTTGAATCAGCGCTTCGTCTCCGGCCTTCGGCGCGAGTTCAAGCTTCACATCGTTCACTCGCTCGCCGTTCAATCGCACGCCGCCCTGGGCTATGAGTCTCTGCGCTTCGGACACCGAAGTCGCGAGGCCTTCAGCGGCCAGCAGCTTCACTAATCGCGTCGTGGTTGCCGGCTTCTCTATCGTCGGAATATCCGAGGGCGCCTGATGCTCTCGGAACATTCGATCGAACTCGGCGCTCGCTTCTTCTGCTTCCGCTTGCGAATGAAAGTCGGCCACGATGCGACGCGCGAGCTCGGCTTTCAAGTCGCGTGGGTGCCGCTCACCGCCCGACACCGCGTCTTTCAACGCGGCTATTTCGCTCAGAGACAGGTCGGTCAGTAGCTCGTAGTAGCGCCACATCAACTCGTCGCTGATCGACATAATCTTGCCGAACATGTCGCGCGGCGACTCGGTGATGCCGACGTAGTTGTCCAAACTCTTGGACATCTTCTGAACGCCGTCCAACCCTTCGAGCAGCGGGGTTGTCATGATGAGCTGCGGCTCCTTCACGCCGTACGCTTGCTGGATCTGCCGAGCCATCAGCAGATTGAATTTCTGATCGGTTCCGCCAAGCTCGACATCGGCTTCGAGCGCAACCGAATCGTAGCCTTGCGCAAGCGCGTATAGCAGCTCGTGCAGGCTTATGGGTGTTTGCGACTGGAAGCGTTTCTTGAAATCCTCGCGTTCGAGGATTTGTGCGACGGTTGCTTTTCCCGCGAGTCGAACGAAATCATCGGCTCCGAACTTTGAGAACCACTGGTTGTTGAATCGGATCTCGGTGCGCTCGCGGTCGAGCAGCTTGAAGATTTGTTGCTTGTAGGTCTCGGCGTTTTCGACTATCTGTTCGCGAGTGAGCGCAGGCCTGGTCGCCGATCGCCCCGAAGGATCTCCGATCATTCCGGTGAAGTCGCCGATCAGGAATATGACGGTGTGGCCAAGCTGCTGAAAGTGCCGCATCTTGCGAATGAGCACGGTGTGCCCGAGATGAATGTCGGGCGCAGTTGGATCGAATCCGGCTTTCACCCGCAGCGGCCGACGAGTCTTCGCCGATCGTTCGAGCTTACGCCGAAGCTCATCTTCGGGAATGCAGTCGACACTGCCTTTTCGAAGTAAAGCGATTTGTTCGTCGATGGTCATCGCTTGTCGTGTTGGCATCAGATGCTCGACTTAATGGTCAGCGAGCGTGGCTTACTGGATAGAGCGCAATCAGAACTGATTCCTCCTTCAACAGTGCGTCTGCAACGATGCCGCGAAGGATGTTTGCGTATCGCTCGATGGCTAGCCGATCCGCTTCCCATCGGAGCGGAACGTCGGTGAACAGAAGGTTCACGCGGTCGGGGAGAATAGAGCCCTCGTCCTCCAGATACTTTCCGGAGCCTTGAATCGTCGTACAACCGCCGAAAGCGAAGGTCATCTCGTCGCCCAACTCTTCGACAAGACGAGAATACATCGGTTCGGGAAGATCCGGGATGAAGATTTCAACGCGAACCTTCTCTGATAGCGGCAATTATTTTCTCCCTGCGCTTTGGAAGGCTTTTCATTCTTCTCAGAGCCTCTTCACGGCTTATCTTTGCCCGTGCTGGTCGTTCAATCTTGATTTCTTTCTTGACTGCCTTCATCGTTAGCCTCCTGCCACAATTATCGCGGATGCATTTGGCACTCTTGTCCGTCTACTGACGTGAGCCACCAAACATCAATAGTCTTAAAACTACGATTATCATCAAGCCTCTACTTATCATTGCAATATTTGCTTTGCCTTGAACAGGCATCCTCGTCTCCCATTGCGCATGATTTATGATAATCTTTGCACGCACCGGGTCTATCACCCAAGAAAGACTTAGCCACTCCACGCCAATAATAGGCATCCGTGTAGTTAGGGTTAATAGTAATTGCTGCCGTATAGTTCTCAACTGCGTCGTAGAATTTCTCCCTCTTGTGATCGGCTACTGCTGTTAGAAAATAGAGCAGGCCATCGCTGAAATACTGTTCTGCACTTTTTCTCTTGTCTATGTGCCCTAATGGGCGCTGTGACTTAGCATTATTATAACCGGTCTTGATAGCTTCCAATCTTCGCCATTGTTTCGGATGATTGTAATCTTCCTCCGGATCAGGTACGTCATCCAAAACCCTCATGGCAGCTTGGGCTTGCGCCAAGGATGCTCCCATTTGAAATAAAGCATGGCCTGAAAATTCGTCCGCTTCCAATTCTTGCTCGCGTCTCTGTCGAAGGTCGTCTCTTGTGGGAGGAATATGTAATTTCAACGTTGTGTGTCCACTTAGATGATGCCCAACTTCGTGAGCCAAAATACTCATCGAAGCCCAGTCTGTATTTGCACCTCTATTAATCCCCTCCATAAACGCGTTGTCATAAAAGATGTATCGAACCCCATCAGCATCAAAAGTAACGGCTGATGCATTGTCTATGTTCGGACATGAAACAAGAACAAAATTAGGTTTCAAACCCAAAGGTCTAAGTATCCTATCAACGGCTTTCTCTGCGAGTTCGTTTGAGGTGAAAGAGTGCCTTTGAATGTGCTCGCACAACTCTTCTCCGTGGTTTCCTTCTCCGTAACCACAAAAGAAACGCAGCTTTTTGCTTGTTTGAGCGAAGGCTGTAAAGGCTGCAATCAGGCAAATGATAGTGACAGAAGAGATGATTTTTGACATGGCGTTCAATTCCTCCAGACAGAGTTTGCAGTTCACAATGAATCGGTCGCATTCTTCGCGCCACGGCCGCCGCCGGTTAAGAAGTAGCTTTTTCGGTTGAATGCCATCTTCGCCATGAGTGCCCGAATATGTCCTAATACCCAACCGGCACTCCCCCCGATCTCGGATCAGAAGCTCCCAATCTCATCCCTGACTTTGGATCGATCATCACACCTTCGGCATCTCCCATGTTTCACGGCTTCTCGGCGAAAACATGGCCCTCCCGCTCAAGCGCGCCACGAGTATTGCGGATTATGCCGAGGGGCTCGAACTGGATTCGGTCCGGCATCCATTGATGATGAAATCTCGGCGCGTCGATCACAGAGTCCGTGCAGCGATCCATTACACGGTTAGCAGCGGCGCTACTGTGCTGACAACTTGCCAACGTGCTTCTATGGTATCCGCTGACAAATCAGCACCGGATTCCCATTCAACAAAATACCCGCCATTGAAAACTTTCATGAATTCGTTGTGGTCTCGAAGCTCATTAAACGCCTCGTATTGCAAATAGGGGCTAACATCAAAATTGCCGACGCGGCCGTCGTCTGCAACGATGTACAGCATCCAATTCGGTTGTGAGTGGAGTTCCTTAATTCCCATGATTACGCTGCCAATCGCACGGCGACCGACACACCGGCCTTCGCGCACAAGCCCACCAGGTAGTCGAGCGAGAGCTTGTCCACTTTGTTGCGCGCGATCTCGGAGATGCGCGGTTGTACCACGCCTAGACGCGTGGCCGCCTGCGCTTGCGTCAAACCCTCACGGGCCATCCATTTCCGTAGCGCCTCGGCCAGTTCACAGCGCAGCAGCATGACGGCCGCCTCATGCGGCGGAAAGCCCAGATCTAGAAATACATTGCCGCTGCCCTGTGTGATGCGCTTTCTGGATTTCTTCATTGTACCTCTCCGATCAGCTTGTAACGCCTCGCTGCCAGTTCGATGTCCGCCAGTGAGGTCTTCCGTGTTTTCTTCTGAAAGGCATGTAGAACGTAAACCGCATGCTCGAACTTTGCCACGTAGATCACGCGAAACGTGCCGGCTTCGTCGCGCACGCGAATCTCATAGGCGCCCGGCCCCACGTTCGGCATGGGCTTGAAGTCTGCGGGCTCGCGGCCCACTTGGACCATGAACAATTCATACCCGGCGCGTCGACGCGCGGACTCCGGGAAGGCCGCCAAGTCCTCGCGGGCCGTGCCAACGAAACACGCCAGCTTCATCTCGGCCTACTATACGAACATTCGTATATCAGCGCAAGGGG
>Ga0114129_10002266_pt1 | contig 26617 bp, 18 predicted proteins | sample RhiMetdeltSRZDD1_FD_80071 | JGI IMG/M metagenome (GOLD analysis project Ga0114129, IMG submission 80071) | Populus rhizosphere microbial communities from Tennessee, USA - Rhizosphere MetaG P. deltoides SRZDD1 (version 2) (version 2) | ecosystem: Host-associated > Plants > Roots > Rhizosphere >...
GAAAGATGAAACACGACGTGATCGTGCCGGTCGGGTTCTCCGGCCATGTCGTGCGTGATTCGGAATGACCCCGACATCCCCAGGTGCATGACCAGCGTCTCTCCCGATGAGAGCGCCGCCAGGAGGTACTTCGCGCGCCGCTCCAGCCTCCTCACGGTCTGGCCCTCGAGACGCGCGCGGAAACCGCGGGGAAATGGCGCGCGCAGATCGGGGCGGCGGAGCTCGACCTTCTCGATCCGCGCGCCGGTCATGACCGGCGACAGCTCGCGCCGGACGATCTCGACTTCCGGAAGCTCAGGCACGGTGTATTGTTCGATCAGGGGGCCGGTTCGCGGAAGCCGCGAGCCGATCACGGTGACGCCGTGCAATAGCGTGCATATCTAACCCTTTCTGCGTGTCTGGCCGACGTATGATCGCTGCTCCTTCTCGAGGAGCTGCACTATGTATGCAACGCTGTCGTACGACGTCAGCGCCGGGCCGACGCCGATCGAGGAGCTGCGCAGGATGATCCTCGAGGTGTTCGAGGAGCACGACACCTGCGACCTGCTCTCCGACACCTTCATCTGCAAAGTCGAAAACACGGCCGACTATCTCGCGCTGGCCCGCAAGCTGCGCAAGGTCGGGACCGACGTCGACGGGCAGTTTCAGTTCGTCTTCACGCTCCATTCCGCGGGTGCGCCGCTTCGCACCAACGCCCCGTTCCCGAAAGCCAAGGCCAACGACATTCTCGATCCGGGAGCAGACGAATGACGAGACACGCATCGTTGCTGACTCTGTTCCTGCTCGGTGCCGTACCCGCGGCCGCACAGGACACGCCGCTCGTGTCGCGCAGCGGCGCGCGTCCGCTCGTGCGTCCCGACGGGACCTACGTGTTCCAGCACATTCCGCATTCGGATCTCGTTTTCGAAGGCCAGATCGCGCCACGCATCATCATTGTCGATTCAATCGGTCGAGCGACCAGGAACGTGTTGCTGGAGACCAAGGCGCCGGTGTGGAGCTACCAGGTGTCGACGACGCCGATGGTGAAGCTGCGGATGTTCGATCAGACGTCGAATCCCGTGCGTACCCCCTCTTACATGCCGAAGGCCACCGTCCAGTTCGCGCGATTCCGAAATCTGTCCCCGGAAAAGGATCCCGATGCAGAAGGATTCAACCGCGGCCCGATCGAGATGTGGCTGGTCGATGTCATCCCGTTCGGCCATCACTCGAACGGACAGGATGGGTGCCTGTTCACGAACCAGGCGAGAAACGAAGAGGGTGACTGCATCGACGTCGTGCCAACGCCGCCCGAGGATCAGGCCGTCAACAAGAAGGACGGCAGCTTCTCGACCAACTACATCGAAGCGATGGCGTTCTACGGCCGGATGGCGCTCGACTCGGACGGGGCCGCAGCCGGCGACTACGCCACGCGGCTGGAGTGGCGTGCAGGGATCGGGATCCAGCTGAACCCCGAGGGGTATGTCGGCGGCTCGATCAAGCCGGCACTGGCCGATCGATACGGACCGACGCGGATCCTGTTCGGCGCTTCGGCCGCTCAGCGTGGTGTCTGGCGCTGCGGCCGGGCGTCGGCGGACGCGCGGCTCCAGTGGTTGACCGACAACCATCCGGACGTGCCTGCGCTGATCTTCCAACTCGAGGGCGCCTGCTTCCCGAGCAACTGGGGCGGCGCGGGCATATTCGTGCGGCTCTACACCGGGCAGGACTACTACAACCTCGGGTTCACGGAGAGCATCACGCGCTTGCAGTTCGGGGTCACGCTGCAGCGCGATCAGTTCCTCAGCTTCAGGATCAAACCGAATTAACCGGGGTCCGGGATCCGGGATCCGGATCCGGGTCGTTCGGCCTACCGGACCCCGGACCCCGGACCCCGGACCCCGGATCCCGGACTCCGACCCCTACGCATTGAGCTGCCGCACCGGGCGCACCTCGATACTCCCTTCCCTGGCCGGCGGGATCTTCGAGGCGATCTGGATCGCCTCGTTCAGATCCCGCGCCTCGAGCAGGTAGAAGCCGGCGAGCTGTTCCTTCGTTTCGGCGAAGGGGCCGTCGGTCACCGAGACCTTGCCGTTCCGCAGCCGAACGGTGGTCGCGGTTTCGACCGGCTGCAGCGCTTCGGCCGCCACGAGGACGTTGCCGCGCAGGGTGTCGCTGTACGCCTTGCACTCCGTGTCAGGCACGGCATGCAGCTTCTCGCTTTCCAGGTAGACGAGGCAGAGGTATTTCATGGCTCCTAGTCGAATGGGCGGGGGTGGAATAGACAGGGCTCATCACATTGCCAACAGTGCCAAGATTGCCAACATTGAAATGCTGGTTGCTGACTCGCGGCAGATGGCCACTCGGAAGGGTCTTGTATTTCCAATCTTGGCAATCTTGGCAGTGTTGGCAATGCGAGCGGCTCAGTCCCTGAGCTCGCTCAATCGCTTCTCGAGGAAGCGCCTTTCCGGCTCCTGGCGGGTCAACTCGAGCGCTCGTTGGTACGCGGCCCGGGCATCGGCATTCCGGCCGAGCCGCCGGCAGAGCTCGGCGCGGGCGGCGTGGGCGAGCCGGTAGTCACGCAGATCACCTCTATCCAGGATGGCGTCGATCATGCGAAGACCCGCCTCGGGGCCGTCGCGCATCGCCACGGCGACGGCTCGATTCAGCTCGATCACCGGCGACGGATCGATACGCCGCAACACATCGTACAGGCCGACGATTTCATTCCAGTCGGTGGTTGCGGCGGTCGGTGCCTCGGCATGGACGGCGGAGATCGCGGCCTGGATGGTGTACGGGCCGACGCGGCGCGACGCCAGCGCGCGCTCGACGAGCTGCGTTCCCTCTGCGATCTGCGCGCGATCCCACTTCGAACGATCCTGGTCGTCGAGCAGGACGACTTCACCTGAGGGTGACGTGCGTGCGGCCCTCCGCGATTCGTGCAACAGCATCAGCGCCAGCAATCCCATCGCTTCCGGCTCCGGAAGGAGCTCGACGAGCAGGCGGCCCAGCCGGATTGCCTCTGCCGAAACGTCGTGCCGAGTGAGCGTCGCCCCGGACGAAGCGGCGTAGCCTTCGTTGAAGACCAGGTAGATGACGCGCAGGACCGCATCGAGCCGCTCGGGCAGCTCGCGCGGCGTCGGCACCTGGTAGGGGATCCCGGCGTCGCGGATCTTCGCCTTCGCACGCACGATGCGCTGGGCGAGCGTCGGCGCCGGTGTCAGGAACGCACGGGCGATTTCTTCGGTCGAGAGGCCGCAGACTTCGCGGAGCGTCAGCGCGACCTGCGCATCCGGTGAGAGCGCCGGGTGACAGCACGTAAAGATGAGCCGCAGCCGATCGTCCTCGACGCTCTCGCGGTCCGCCCACGCTTCTGGATCTTCGACGGCCAGATCCATCGCGTTGGCCACATCATCGAGCGCGTCGAACCGCCTGCGACGCCGCAGACCATCGATCGCCTTGAATCGGCCGGCCGACACCAGCCAGGCGCGAGGGTTGCCCGGAATCCCGTCGCGCGGCCACTGCTCGAGCGCGGCGCGAAACGCATCGTGCAGCGCCTCTTCGGCCGCATCGAAGTCGCCGAGCAGGCGGATGAGGGTAGCGAGGACCCGGCGGGATTCGGCGAGATAGACCGCGTTTACGGTCTCGAGGACCGTATCGGTCGGCGTCACAATCAGTCGATCACACCATTCTTTCGTGGCGGGGCGCAACGGGGGCGCCGTCATGGGATCCGCGGGATCCCGCGGTCCGCCGTCCGCAGTCCGGCAGCTTGGCAGTTAGAGGCAACCGAGGCAAAGACAACCGGCTGGTTACCTCTCCTTCCCCCGGCCTCCGGACCCCGGCCGCGGACCTCGGATCCCGGGCCCCGGATCCCGGACCCCGGATCCCGACGTCTCGTGAACGTTATTGTCCCCTGCCCTAGGAAACCGCCACATTTCCGTAGCGATGGCGGAATTTACACGTTCTGAGCGATGATCTACGTCCCGCTGAGGTGTCGGCCGTCGTATACGAACCAAACGGAGGAACCGGCTGCAGCGACCGGTGTCGGTCGCGGAGCCGTGTCGGGGCTTTGGGAGAGGTCCTGGCATGTCTCTGGCAGTGCGGGTGGAGGTCTATTCATAGCCGGAGGAAGTCATATGTCTGAAGACCCTGCGAATTTGTCGCCGTCGGCGCCGGACGGTCGCCGACGGGAGCACGCCCGGCGCGGTGCGATGCAGGAGGAGCTGCTGCGTCGCGCATACCAGCGTTCAGTTCACAGGAGCTACATCGAGGCGGCCCTGCTGCGTACCGGATACACGAATCTACCCCAAGAGCCCGCGAACGCCCACCCTCAGCGCATTCGCCAGATCGACTGACTTCCGCCTTCGCGCTTCGCGCTACGGGGGATAAGCCGCCTTCGCTCTTCGCGGGGCAGGCTGTCCTTTCGCGCCTCGCGGTACGGCGGGGAAGTTCCGGCCCGCCGTTCCGCGCTACGCGCGATCGGGGGCAAGCCACGCCGCCGAGTCGCACTAGAATTCGTACATGCGTCTTGCGATCGTCCTTGCGTTCGCCGCTGCGGTCCTGCAGCCGGCGCCGACCGAGATCCGCCTGATTGTCAAGGGCGATGACATGGGCGCGGCGCACGGGATCAACGTCGCCACGATCGACGCCTATAAGACAGGCGTGCTCACGACCACGAACGTCATCGTCCCCGGCCCGTGGTTCCTGGAGGCGGCGCGGCTGCTACGCGAAAACCCGGGGCTCGACGTCGGAGTGCACCTGGCGCTGACGAGCGAGTGGTCCGATGTCAAATGGCGTCCACTGACCCACGCGCCGTCTATCGTCGATCCGGATGGCTACTTCTTTCCACTGGTCCAGCCCCGCGCCGGCGCTGCGCCGAACACGAGCATCAAGGAAAGCGCCTGGAAGATTGACGAAATGGAGCGCGAGCTGCGCGCGCAACTGACGATGGCGAAAAAGCACCTGCCGCAGGCGACCTACACCTGGAATCACATGGGTTTCACGTCGGTTTCGCCCGATGTTGCCGGGCTGGTGCTTCGCCTGAGCAAGGAATTCGGTCTGCTGGTGCCGACCGAGATTGGCGTCCAGTTCCTGCGCGGGGTCTACGAAAGCAAGGACACCGGCGCAGTCAAGGCGGACAAGCTGGCGGCGAAGCTCGAGACGATCGGCCCGGGCCTGTGGGAGCACATCGATCACGCGGCGACCGACGATCCGGAGATGCGCGCGATCGGACATCCCGGCTACGAGTGGGTGGCCGCCGACCGCAGCGCGAATCTCGCCGCCTGGACCAGTCCGAAAGTGCGCGAGGTCATTCAGCGGCGGGGCATAAAGCTCACGAGCTATCGCGATCTCGCGAAGAAGTAGTCCTGCCGAACCCGAACGTGTGACTTCGAACCTGCCCGGACCCTGCCGGATCAGGGCTGCTGCATCCGCCGATCAACCCGGCGCCTACCGCCTGTGCCTTCAGACGGGGGACGACGGCGGCGACGGAACGGCATACTACGCGGCCGATCCTGATGCGCTCGGACGGATCTACGTCGGTCCCTATCTGCTGTTCGAGCCGGACCTGAGCCTGGTGCTCGAGGATGACGATGGGATTTGCGGCTATGCGCTCGGCGCGGTCGACTCCCATCATTTCTATGATCGCTACGAGCGGGAATGGCGCCCCGGGATCTGCGCACAGTTCCCCGAGCCTGCGGGCGATCGCCGCCACTGGAGCCGGGTCGACGAAGCCCACTACGAGTACCATCACCCGACCTATTTCTGCCCGGGGCCCTACGAGCGATTTCCGTCGCACTTGCACATCGACCTGCTCCCCCGTGCGCAAGGCCGAGGTTACGGCCGTCAGCTGATGGAGCGCACTCTCGCGACGCTGCGCCGGCTCGGCTCACCCGGGGCACACCTCTGCGTGAGCGTCCGCAATGCCCGGGCGATGTCGTTCTATCGCCACCTCGGATTCCGCGAGCTGTTGACCGAAGGGTGCATTTACATGGGTCTGGAGCTGCAGTAATTTCGCTGCTCGCAGTCCGCAGTCCGCCGGGCCCGGGCCGCGGACCGCGGGCCGCGGGCCGCGGATCATCGATACGAATCAACGTGCTCGCACTGTTCGGCGGATCTCCGATCCGCACACGACCGTTTCGCTCCTGGCCCATCTTCGGCAAGGCGGAAGAAGACCGCCTGCTGGGCGCGCTGCGAAGCGGCGAGTGGGGAAGGCTCGACGGCCACCAGGTCGAGGAGTTCGAACGGCGCTTTGCTGCGATGCACGGCTGCCGGCACGGTGTTGCGGTCGTCAACGGCACGGTCTCGCTGCGAATCGCGCTGCTCGCGGCGGGAATCCAGGCGGAAGACGAGGTCATCGTCCCGCCGTACACCTTTCTTTCCACGGCGTCGGCGGTCGTGGAAGCGAACGCGATACCTGTTTTCGCCGACATCGATCTCGACACGTTCAATCTCGATCCGAAGGCCGTCGAAGCGGCAATCACGCCGCGCACGCGGGCGATCATCCTGGTTCATTTCGCCGGCCAGCCGGCCGACATGGACGCTCTCCAGCGCCTCGCCGATGCTCACGGCCTCGTGCTCATCGAAGACGCGGCGCATGCCCATGGCGCGTCGCATGGCGCCAGGCCGGTCGGCTCTTTGGGGCGGATGGCGTCGTTCTCGTTCCAGTCCAGCAAGAACCTGACGGCCGGCGAGGGAGGCATCGTCACGACCAACGACGAGGCGCTGGCGGCCGCCTGCCGGTCGATCCAGAACTGTGGCCGCACGGAGGGCGGGATCTGGTACGAGCATCACGTGATCTCTGGGAACTATCGTCTCGGGGAATTTCAGGGCGCGGTCCTGAACTGCCAGCTCGATCGGCTGGAGGAGCAGACGGCGACCCGCGACGCGAACGGGACCTGGCTCGCGCGGCAGCTCCAATCGCTGCCAGGCGTCTACCCCCAGTGCCGATCGCCGCAATCCACACGGCACGCATATCACCTGTTCATGCTGCGGCTGAATCCGATCGAATTTGGCGCCTCGCGGGACGCTGTGCTGCCGGCGCTCGAAGCGGAGGGCATCCCCTGCTCGGCCGGCTACGGCTTCTCCCTGCCCGCACAGCCGCTGTTCCGCAACAAGGCGTTCGGTCCGTATCTTCCGGGCGTTCGCGATCGGCTGGACTACGGGCAGGCGCGATGTCCGAACAGCGATCTCGTTTGCACGCAGAGTATCTGGCTCGAACACTCGATGCTCCTCGGCACTCGTGACGACATGAACGAGATCGCCGCGGCGTTCGAGAAAGTCCACCGCCATCGCGATCAGCTCGGAGGCCGATGACCCACCTACGCGCTTCGCGCTCCGGCGGGCAAGTCGGGCTGGATCGGAATCCGTACCTGGCGGCGATTCGCGCCGGCATGGTCGCGGTCGTTCCGCTGACGATCGTCGGCGGCCTTTTCATGATCGTGGCGAACCTGCCGATTCCCGGCTGGAACGCAATCGTCGCGCCGTATCTGCAGCTGCTGCAGGTTCCGGTGACCGCGACCTTTGGCGTGCTCGCGATTGTGGCCTGCGCGGCGATCGCCTACGAGCTCGGCAAGAGCTTCGGCCAGGACGCCTTCACCGGCGCAACGACAGCCGTGGTCGTGCTGCTGATGATCAGCCTCGATCCGGTGACCCTGACGTTTCCGTCCGATGCGCTCGGATCGCGCGGGCTGTTCACCGCGATCCTCGTGGCGATCGTGTCCGTCCGCACGCAGAAGATCTTCGCCGATCACGACCTCGTGATCAGGATGCCGGCCAGCGTCCCCGCGATCGTTCGCGAGTCGTTCACGTCGCTGGTGCCGTTGTGTGTACTGATCGTCGGGTTCTGGCTCGTTCGGTTCGGTTTCGGCGTCGATATCAACGCCGGAGTGCAAGCGATGTTCAGTCCGCTCATGGCCGCGCTGAACACGCTGCCGGGCATCCTCGGCTACGCGCTGATCGTGACCTTGCTGTGGTCGGTTGGAATCAACGGCGACAATGCGGTCGACGTCGTCGTGGCTCCCATCTTTCTCCAGTATCTGTCCGCCAACACCGCCGCGGTGAGCCAGGGCAGTGCGCCGCCGTTTGTCACGGCTTACGGCTTTTTCACGACGTTCGTGAACGTCGGCGGGACGGGCGCTACCCTCGCCCTCGCACTCCTGTTGTGCCGATCCCGGGATGCCGGCTATCGCAAGGTTGCCCGACTGTCGCTGCCGACGCAGGTCTTCCAGATCAACGAGCCGATTTTCTTCGGTCTGCCAATCGTGCTGAACCCGATCTTCATGGTCCCGTACGTTCTGAACGCGCTGCTTCTCACCGCAACGACCTACGGATTGATGGCTGGGGGCCTGATCCGGCGTCCGTTCATCAACGTGCCATGGACGACGCCGCCGATACTGGGGCACTACCTCGTGACCGGCGGCGACTGGCGGGCGGCGGTCTGGGGAGTGGTGTCGATTGCCATGGCAATGGCGGTTTACTACCCGTTCGCACGTGCCGCGACCGCCCGCCGCGCCGGTGACGGTGGGCAGGACTGGATTCTTAACAGGAGGGCAAAGAGGTTCTCCTGATCTCCTGGCCCTCATGTTGAAAAAAGCACTTGGGAGGGCTGTCGCCAATTTCATCGACGACGTCGAAGGATGACGAAATGAAGAAGTGGAACCAGGTGGCGATTGGAATCGCTGCCGTTTTCGCAATGCTCACACCCGCAACCGCACAGGTTCCGCGGACGTACCTGCAGAAGACGCGCACGATCCACTCCGCCGAAGCGTTCGCGAAGGAGACCGGCGGAAAGCTGACGGTCGAACGGCGCCTGGACGAGGCGCGCCTGGCCGCGCTTCGCGGAACGATTAGCGGCTGGCCGGTGACCGAGGTGACGGTGCTGGGACCCGAGACGGCATCAGGCGTGTGGGTAGGCACCAAGCGGGGCGCGATTCGGTTCACCGATGGCTACCGCCAGCACGAATACTTCGCCGGGATGCGATGGCTGCCTGACGACCACGTGACAGGCATCGCCGTGGACGGCACCACCGCCTGGATTGAGACGCCGAAGGGCTACTCCCGGATCGAGTACCGCCCGACGACACTGGCTGAGAAGTCGGAGGCGTTCGTGCGGCGAATCCAGGAGCGGCATGTCCGCTGGGGCCTCACGGCCGATTCGCAGCTCCGTGTTCCCGGCGATGTATCCACGAGCCGGACCAGATCGACCGACAACGACGGACTCTGGACCGCGATGTATGTGGCGGCCGAATCGTTCCGGTTCAAGGTCACCGGCGAGCCTGCCGCCCGTGAGAACGCCCGCCGCGGCATGCAGGCGATCGTGCGCCTCGAGCAGATCACCGGCCGGCCCGGCTTGCCGGCGCGCTCCTTCATCAAGGTCGGAGACGACATCCAGCCCGAGGATGGCGAATGGCACGACACGCCCGACAAGGCGTGGAGATGGAAAGGGGACACGAGCTCCGATGAAATCGTTGGACATTACTTCGTCTATCCGATCTACATCGATCTGGTTGCCGACGAGAGCGAGAAGCCGGCGCTGCGGGCCGTGATCGACCGGATCACCAATCACATCCTCGACAACAAGTACCAGTTGATCGACGTCGATGGGAAGCGTACGCGCTGGGGATGGTGGGCGCCCGAGCTGATTTGGGAGGACGCCGACGAGACGGGGCTTCGCGCCCTGCACATGCTGTCGCACCTGCGTGTCGCGATGTCGGTCACGGCGGATCCCGCAAATCGAAAGAAGTTCCGGACGGCCTACCACGAACTGACCGCGCACCACCGATACGCTCAGTTGATCCGCAACCAGAAGATCGTAGTCCCGGGGCACATCAACCACTCGGACGACGAGCTGGCGTTCCTGTCGTTCTATCCGCTGCTGCGCTACGAGACCGACCCGGCGCTGCTCGCCGTTTACAAGGAGAGCCTCGAGCGAAGCTGGCAGATCGAGCGGCCTGAACGCAATCCGCTGTGGAACGTCATCTACGCAGCCGGAACCGGAGCAAAGGAATTCGATCGCGAAGAGTCGCTCCGGACCTTGCGCGAGATCCCGATGGATCAGATCGAGTGGTCGGTTACCAACTCCCACCGGCTGGACGTCCCGATGGATCCCCTCGCCGATCGCTTCAAGCGCCGCCAGGCTCTCGTCGTGCTCCCGTACGACGAGCTGCCGATGTCGAAGTGGAACGGCAATCCGTACAACCTCGATGGCGGCAACGGCGGCCGGAGCGAGGACGACGGTGCGTATTTCCTGCTGCCTTACTGGATGGGGCGGTTTCACGGACTGTTCGATCACTGACGCAGTCTGGGGTTCGGGGGATCGGCGGTTCGAGGGCTCGGTGGTAACTAGAGGCAACAAGCGCTTGGAACTGTACCAGTTGCCTCTGAGTACCACCGGCCCCGAACCCCCGAGCCCCCGAACCCGCGAACCCCCGATCTTCGGCGGCCATGACAAAATCCGCCGAGACCCATGTCATCCGCCGTCGTCCACGTCGAAGGCATTCGTAAACACTACGGCCGTACCGTCGCCGTGGAGGATGTGTCGTTCGATGTGCGCCAGGGTGAAATCTTCGGTCTGATCGGGCCGAACGGCGCGGGCAAGACGACGACGATGGAGTGTGTGGAAGGGCTGCGCTCGCCGGATCGGGGAACCATCGCGGTGCTCGGTCTGGATCCTGTCCGCGACGTCTACCGGCTGCAGGATCGCATCGGTGTTCAGCTCCAGGAAGCGCAGCTGCAGAAACGGATCAAGGTTCGCGAAGCCGTCGATCTGTGGGCGTCGCTCTATCGCAAGTCGGTTGACGCCGGGCACCTGCTCGAGCAGCTCGGGCTGGTCGAGAAGCAGAACGCGTGGTTCATGACGCTGTCGGGCGGCCAGAAACAGCGGCTGTTCATTGCGCTGGCGTTGATCAACGATCCCGAGCTCGTGTTTCTCGACGAGCTCACCACCGGCCTCGACCCGCAGGCGCGACGGGCGATCTGGGAGCTCGTCCGCGGCATCCGGCAGCGGGGCAAGACCGTGTTCATGACCACGCACCTGATGGACGAGGCGGAGCGCCTGTGTGATCGGGTCGCGATCATCGATCGCGGGCGCATCATCGACATCGACTCGCCGGCAGCACTCGTCCGTCGTCATTGCCCCGAGCGGACGGTGATCGTCACGACCAGCCAGCAGTCGGCCGACGCGCTGTTCCGCCAGCTGCCGGTCGTGACCGCGGTCGAGCGGCGGAACGGCGACGTGTTGATTCAGGGACGCGGCGACGACTTCGTCACCAACGTGATCCAGTGCCTGGCCGTCCACGCAATTCCGGTCACCGATTTGCGAACCGAGTCGCCGACGCTCGAGGACGTGTTCCTGCGGGTCACCGGCCATTCGATTCGCGCCTGAAGAACCGGACGTGCTGAGAGGCCTCTGGAAACTGACCTGGCTGGAGATCAAGATCTTCCTGCGCGAGCCGCTGGGCGCGATCGGGACGCTGCTGTTCCCGGTCCTGATCTTCATCCTCCTCGGGAAGCTCGGGGGCGGCCGCCTGAGTGTCCCCGACAAGCGCGTGCCGAGCTTCGTCGGGCCTGACCTGCCAATTTTCGCGGCGATCCTGATTTCGCTGGGCGCCGTCCTGTCGCTCGCCACGATCGTCGCGATTTATCGTGAGGGGGGAATCCTCAAGCGTCTGCGCGCCACGCCAATGCGGCCGCACACGATCCTGACGGCGCACGTCGTGGTGAAGCTGCTGTTTGCGCTGGCCACCCTGCTGACGCTGATCGTGGCCGGCAAGCGGGTGTTCCCTCAGCAGCTCGACGCCCCAGTCGTGTCGTTCTCGCTGGCGGTGCTCTTCAGCACCCTGAGCATCCTGTCGATCGGCTTCGTCCTGGCCAGCGTGGTCCCGACCGCGAGGTTCGCGCAGCCCCTCGGCGCACTGCTGTTCTATCCGATGCTCGCCTTGTCCGGCCTCTTCTTTCCGGTCGAGGCGCTGCCGCCGGCACTGCGCTTCGCGGCGCAGGCGATGCCGCTGACCTACGCGGTCTCGCTGATGAGGGGGGCCTGGCGCGGCGAGAGCTGGCTCTTGCACGGCGGCGACGTTGCCGCGCTCATCATCGTCATCGCGATCAGCGCTGCTGTGTCGGCGCGGTTTTTCAGGTGGGAGTGAACATCGTCGGGGGTTCGCGAGCCCGCGACTAAACTAATATTCACGCAATGCGAAGCCGCCTGATTCCCGCGCTGCTGGTCGTTGCGGCTGTGCTGACCGCCGGCCATGGCGGCGTGCAGCCGTCGGCTCAGCGGCAGCCCAACTTCATCATCGTCTATGCAGACGATCTGGGATACGCGGACATCGGACCATTCAGCGAGCTGCCGAGGGCGCGGCGCCCGGTCACGCCGAATCTGGATCGGATGGCCGCCGAGGGCGTCAAGCTCACCAGCTTCTACGTTGCGCAGGCAGTCTGTTCGGCGTCGCGGGCGGCGCTGCTGACCGGGTCGTATTCCAATCGCGTCAGCATCAGCGGCGCGTTGAACCACACCGCGGATTACGGGCTCAACCCGAACGAAACGACGATCGCCGAAGTTCTCAAGGCTCGCGGGTACGCCACCGCGATGTTCGGGAAGTGGCACCTCGGGCACCGACAGCTGTTCCTGCCGCTGCGCCAGGGATTCGACGAGTACCTCGGTCTCCCGTACTCGAACGACATGTGGCCTCGCCATCCACAGCAGAAGGATTTCTATCCCGACCTGCCGCTCATCGAAGGCGATCGCGTCGTCAAGCTGGATCCCGATCAATCGCAATTGACGACGATGTATGCGGAGCGGGCGGTGAAGTTCATCGAGGGTCATCGCGACACGCCGTTTTTTCTTTATGTCGCCACCGCGATGCCGCACGTGCCGCTGTTCGTGTCGTCGAAGTACAGGGACCGGACGGGTCGCGGGCTTTACGGAGACGTGATCGCGGAACTGGACTGGGCCGTCGGGCAGATCCTCGATGCCGTGAAACGCGCCGGGGTCGACAACGAGACACTGGTGATCTTCACGTCGGACAACGGTCCGTGGCTGTCATACGGAAACCACGCCGGGTCCGCCGGACATTTCCGTGAAGGCAAGGCGACGGCATTCGAGGGCGGCGTGCGGGTGCCGTTCGTCGCCCGCTGGCCGGGCCGTATCCCGAAAGGGGCCGAATCGCGCGTCCCGGCGATGACCATCGATCTGCTGCCGACCATCTCGAAGCTGGCGGCGGCAGAGATCCCGTCCGAACGCATCATCGACGGCCGCGATCTCTGGCCGGTGCTGAGCGGACAGAAGACCGCGGCACCACCGCATGATGTGCTCTATTTCTACTGGGGGCAGGAGCTCCATGCCGTGCGTAGCGGCAAATGGAAGCTGCATCTGCCACATCCGTATCAGTCACTCGAGGCGGCCGGTGGCGACGGGGTGCCCGGAAAGTACGTGCGCAAGGAGATCGATCTATCGCTCTACGATCTCGATGCCGATCCGGCGGAGACGAAGAACGTCGCGGCGGCGAATCCCCAGGTGGTCGCCGGCCTGATGCTGCACGTCGAGCGGGCGCGCGAAGATCTCGGGGACTCGCTGGTGAAGCGGACGGGGAAGAACATCCGGCCGGCCGGGCGCGTTGCCGGAGATTGAGCGCCGCCAGCCGCCGGCTTTTTTACAGGAGGGCTAGGAGTTCAAGAGAATGTAACAGGTCTAGGGAGCGGCTGTAGATCGAAGAGGACCCAATGCGCCATGTGATTGTGACTGTGATAACGCTGGGATGTCTCGCGACGATGGAGGGACAGCAGATGCCCGGCGACTGGTTTGCGAGTGTTCAGGCCGGGCGGTCGGCGGCGCGGGCGAGCCACGCGATGGTGGCGTCGAGCCAGCCGCTGGCATCGCAGACCGGGCTGGACGTGTTGAAGCGCGGCGGCAACGCGGTCGACGCGGCGATCGCGATGGCCGCGGTCCTCAACGTCACCGAGCCGAACATGACCGGCATCGGCGGCGACGCGTTCGTGATGATCTACTCGTCGAAGACGAAAAAGATCGAGGCGTTGAACGCCAGCGGCCGGGCGCCGCGCAAGCTCACCCGTGAAGTCCTGACCTCGAAGGGCCTGACACAGATGCCCTTGTCCGGGATGGAGACGATTACGGTCCCGGGCGCCTTCGAGGGCTGGGTCACCGTTCTCGAGAAGCACGGGACCATGAAGCTCCCGGAGCTGCTCGCCCCGGCGATCGCCCTGGCCGAGAACGGATTTCCGCTGATGGAGAAGACCGTCGCCGACTGGGTGCCCGAAGTCGGGAAGCTGAAGAAAAATGAGGCAGCCGCGTCAACCTACCTCGTGAACGGCGAGGCGCCGAAGCCGGGGACAGTCTTCGTCCAGAAGAACCTCGCGCGCACGCTCCGCACGCTGGCGAAAGGCGGACGTGAGGCGTTCTATCGCGGCGAAATCGCCAAGGCCATCGTCGACTACGTCCAGAAGAACGGGGGCTACCTGACGATGGAGGATCTGGCCGAGCACAAGTCGACGTGGGTCGAGCCGATCTCCACGACTTATCGCGGCCACACCCTCTACGAATTCCCGCCGAACAACCAGGGTCTGACCGCGCTGCTGCTGCTGAACATTCTCGAGCCCATCGACCTGAAGTCGATGCAGAACGATCCGGTCCGCTACTATCACACGCTAATCGAGGCGACGAAGATCGCGTTCGCCGATCGCAACCGGTACATCGCCGACCCGGCGTTCTCGAAGGTGCCGGTCCCGGAGCTTCTGTCGAAAGAGTACGCGGCCAAGCGGCGGGCGTTGATCAACCCGGACAGGGCCATCGATCCACCGGCCTACGGCGACATCAAGATGGGCAGCGACACCACCTATTTCACGGTCGTCGACAAGGATCGCAACGCGGTCTCGTTCATCAACAGCCTCTTCAACTCCTTTGGATCCGGCATCGTCGCCGGCGACACCGGGATCATGCTGCACAACCGCGGCAGCGGGTTCGTGCTCGAGGCCGATCATCCCAACCGGCTGGAGCCAGGGAAACGGCCCTTCCACACGCTCATCCCCGCGATGGTGTTCAGGGACGGCAAGCTGCTGATGTCGTACGGCGTGATGGGCGGCGACATCCAGGCACAGGGCCACGTCCAGGTCCTCCTCAATCTGATCGATCGCGGCCTCAACCTGCAGCAGGCGATCGATGCGCCGCGGATCCGCTATATGAATGGCCGCAACGTGATGATGGAAGACGGCCTGACGGCGCCGGTCATCGCAGAGCTGATCAAGCGCGGTCACGAGCGCGCGTTCCCGCCAGCGGGGATCATGCACCGGGCGTTGATGGGTGGCGGCCAGGCCATCATGATCGACCCGGATACGGGCGCGCTGGTCGGGGCCTCGGACATTCGGAAGGATGGGCTCGCGATCGGGTACTGACCGGGGCCGCAGTCCGCGGCCCGCGGCCCGCGGATTTGCGGATCTGACGAGTAGGTGCGAAACTCAGACTCCGGCGCGCCCCGGCCGCCGGACCCCGACAATGACTTCTCTGTTCCGGCCCCTCGCCATCGGCTCTCTGACCGTGCTTTCCGCCTCGATCCTGGTGCGGGCGCAGGCGCCGGCGTCTCAGGCTCCCCCGGTGCCTCAGCAAGCGATCGACTTCGGCCGGGACATTCAGCCGATCTTCGAGAAGTACTGCGCCGAGTGCCACGGGCGATCGAAGGCTCGCGCCCAGCTGCGGCTGCACAGTCCGGAATGGATCCGTAAGGGCGGCCAGTCCGGTCCGGCTGTGGTCCCCGGGGACAGTCACTCGAGCGAGCTGATGCGTCGTGTCCTCGAACCGAATGACGACGACCGGATGCCGCTCGACGCCGATCCGCTGCCGGCGGAGACGATCGCGCAGCTACGGGCGTGGATCGATCAGGGCGCGCAGATGCCTGCCGGCAATGCCGCAGCCGCGGCGATTGACGAGCACTGGGCGTACAAGAAGCCGGTTCGTCCCGAGCCGCCGGCCGTTTCTCAAACGGGCTGGCCGCGCAATCCGATCGATCGGTTCGTGCTGGCGCGGCTCGAGCGCGAGCAGCTGACGCCGTCGCCCGAGGCGTCCAGGGCGACGCTGTTGCGGCGCGTCTCGCTCGACCTGATCGGACTGCCGCCGACGCCGGCGGAGCTCGACGCATTTCTCGCCGACACCGCTCCCGACGCTTACGAGCGCGCGGTCGATCGGCTCCTCGCGTCGCCGCACTACGGCGAGCGCTGGGCTCGGCCGTGGCTCGACCTCGCGCGTTATGCCGACACCAACGGCTACGAGAAGGACAACCGGCGCGACATCTGGAAATATCGCGACTGGGTGATCAACGCCTTCAATCGCGACCTGCCCTTCGATCAGTTCACTGTCGAACAGATCGCCGGGGACATGCTCCCCAATGCGACGGTCGAGCAGAAGATTGCCACCGGCTTCCATCGCAACGCGATGACCAACGAAGAGGGAGGTGTCGATCCCGAGGAGTCCCGCTACGAAGTGCTCGTGGATCGCACCAATACGACGGCAACGGTCTGGCTCGGTACTACGCTGGCGTGCGCGCAGTGCCACAACCACAAGTACGATCCGTTCACCCAGAAGGACTACTTCCGGCTGCTGTCGTTTTTCGCCAACGGTGACTTCGACGGCAAGTCGTTCGGCGACGGTACGCGTTACTTCGAGCCAACGCTCGATCTCGCCACTCCCGAGCAGGAAGCGGCGCGCAAGGAACTGCAGGCGGAGATCGACAAGCTCGATCAGCAGCTGAAGACCTCCACGCCCGAGGTGCGCGAGGCGCAGGCTCGATGGGAGGAATCGCTGCGTGCTGCCCAGACCGCCTGGACAGCACTGACGCCGCAGGAAGTCAACGCGACCAACGGTGTGGTGCTTCGAATCCAGACCGACGGCTCGGTGCTCGCTTCCGGCGCCAATTCACCGTTGACGACCTACACCGTTACCGCGACCGCGAAGGTCGCGCAGATGACCGGCATCCGGATAGAAACGCTGCCCGACCCGTCGTTGCCGCGCGGTGGTCCCGGACGCGATGGTTACGGGCACTTTCGCGTCACCGGTCTGCGCATCTCCGCCGCACCCGCCGAAGCTGGCTCAAAGGTCGAGCCGGTCGCCTTCAAAACGGTGAAGGTGGACGATTCCGCCGCGGCGTTCGATCCGGCGGAGCTGCTCGGCGAGAAGCCATCTGGTTATGCGAGGAAGAGCGGATCGTGGGCGATCAACGCGATGCGCGACACGGACCGCCTCCCGCGGAACGCGGTTCTCGCCGCTGCAACGCCGTTCGGATTCCCGTCAGGCACGCGGCTGCAGATCCGCATCGATCATCTCGACGGCACGATCGGTCAGGGCATCGGACGATTCCGCATCTGGGTGACGGATGCAGCGAACCCGCTCGAAGGAGCGGATCTTGCGCCAAGGCTCCGGAAAGTCCTCGCCGTTCCTGCCGGTGAACGGACGACCGCCCAGGCAGACGAGCTCGCGGCGGTCTTCAGGACCACGACGCCGCTGCTGAAGGAGACACGTGACGCGCTGGCCGCCAAGCGAAAGGCGCTCGCCGACCTGAAGATTCCGTCGACGCTCGTGATGCGCGAGCACGTGTCGTTCGAGCGTCCCTCGTTCGAGCTGCGGGTGCGCGGGAGCTTCTCAGCGAAGGGCGAGCGCGTCTATGCCGGCACGCCGCGTGCGCTGCCGCCGATGCGCGACGATCTCGCGATCAACCGCCTCGGCCTGGCCCGGTGGCTCGTCGATCCCAACAACCCGCTGGTCACGCGGGTGGCGGTCAACCGGCTCTGGGAACAGATCTTCGGTCGGGGCCTCGTCGAAACCAGCGAGGACTTCGGCTCGCAGGGTTCGCCGCCCACGCACCAGGAACTGCTCGACTGGCTGGCCACGGAGTTCGTCGCCAAAAAATGGAGTCAGAAGGCGCTGCTCCGGACGATCGTGCTGTCCGCGGCCTATCGCCAGTCGTCCGCCGTGCCGACGGCCCTCGCCGAGCGCGATCCCTACAACCGGCTGTTCGCACGCGGCCCGCGCCTCCGGCTCGAAGCGGAGATGATCCGCGACGTCACGCTCGCGGTCAGCGGCCTGCTGAGCGAGAAGATTTCTGGCCCCAGCGTCTTTCCGCTACAGCCCGACGGCATCTGGAACATGCCGTACAACTCGGACAAGTGGACCGTCTCCCAGGGCGAGGACCGATTCCGCCGCAGTCTCTATACCTTCTGGCGCCGCACATCGCCGTATCCGAGCTTCATGACTTTCGACGCCACGAGCCGTGAGTTCTGCACGGTGCGCCGCGTCAGGACGAATACGCCCTTGCAGGCTCTCACGCTGCTCAACGATCCGGCGTCGTTCGAAGCCGCCCGCGCGCTTGCAGGCCGGATGGTTGCCGGTGGCACGACGCCTGCGGCGCGCGCGTCCACGGGCGTGAAGCTCGTGCTCACGAGACCCTCACAGCCACAGGAGGTCGAGCGGCTCGTTGCCCTGTACGAGCAGGAGCTCGCGCAATATCGCAAACGCGGCGAATTCGAGCCCGAGCTGGCCGCATGGACGATGGTTGCGAATGTGCTGCTGAATCTCGACGAAGCAATAACCAAGGAGTGACCGCGCCATGACCACACGATCTCTCCGCGCCGTCACCCGTCGCCACTTCTTCGAGCAAGCCTCGTTCGGGATCGGCGGGCTCGCGCTGGCATCGCTGATCGATGAAGCCCTGCTGGCGCAGGGATCGCGGCCCCCGGCCTACAAGTTCGACTACCCGCCGAAGGTGAAGCGCGTCATCTATCTGTTCATGGCTGGCGCGCCTTCGCAGCTCGATCTGTTCGATCCCAAGCCGGCGCTGACGAAGCACGATGGCCAGGACATCCCGGAAGAGCTGATCAAGGGCGAGCGATTCGCGTTCATCAAGGGTACGCCGAAGCTGCTCGCATCGCCGTTCCAGTTCAAGCGCCACGGCCAGTCCGGCGCGGAGATCTCGGAGCTGCTCCCGAACCTGTCGAAGCTCGCCGACCAGGTGACGTTCGTCCGCTCGATGCAGACGACGCAGTTCAATCACGCGCCGGCGCAAATCTTCATGAATACCGGCCACCAGGTGATCGGTCGGCCCAGCCTCGGCTCCTGGCTCAGTTACGGTCTCGGCAGCGAGAACTCGGATCTTCCGGCGTTCGTGGTGCTGCTGTCGGGCGAAAACAATCCGGACGGTGGCAAATCGTGCTGGGGCAGCGGATTCCTTCCGACCACGCATCAGGGCGTCGAATTCCGATCGAGCGGCGAGCCGGTGCTGTTCGTGTCGAATCCGGAAGGCGTGGAGTCGGACACGCGTGCGCGCTCGATCGCGGCAATCAACGATCTCAACCGCCTGCACGCTGCTGACGTGCGCGATCCGGAGATCCAGACACGCATCGCTGCCTACGAGCTCGCCTACCGGATGCAGACGAGCGTTCCCGAACTGACCGATCTGTCGAAGGAGCCCGCCGCGATCCATGAGCTCTACGGCACGGAGCCGGGCCGCGCGTCATTCGCGAACAACTGCCTGCTCGCACGCCGCCTGGTCGAACGGGGCGTGCGGTTCGTCCAGCTCTATCATCGCGGCTGGGATACCCACGGCGCCTCCTTCGGCGAGGACATCGTCGAAAAGCTGCCGCACCTGTGCCGGCAGACGGATCGACCGATTTACGGACTGCTCACCGATCTCAAACAGCGCGGCCTGCTCGACGACACGCTGGTCGTCTGGGGCGGCGAGTTCGGCCGCACGCCGATGAACGAGGCGCGCAACGGGTCGAAGTTCCTCGGCCGCGATCACCACCCGCGCGCGTTCACGATGTGGCTGGCGGGCGGCGGCATCAAGCCGGGGATCACGATCGGCCGGACCGACGACCTCGGTTACAACGTCGCCGAGGATCCAGTCGACGTGCATGACCTGCACGCGACGATGCTGCGGTTGATGGGGATCGATCACGAGAAGCTGACCTACAAGTTCCAGGGCCGCGACTTCCGGTTGACCGACGTGCACGGGAAGGCGGTCACGAAGCTGCTGGCGTAACACGTCCTGTAGGGCAGGGCCTTCAGGCCCTGCCGCCTTTCCCGATAAACCACTCCGCGCTTCATCCCGTCCAAGCACACCATGACCTCCTCCTCGACGTCTGATGTCCGCCTGGCGATCCGCAGCCTGGCGCGCAGCCCGCTGTTTGCCACCGTGGCGATCCTCTCTCTCGCCCTCGGGATCGGCGCCAATACGGCGATATTCACGCTGATCGACCAGATCGTGCTGCGGAAGCTGCCGGTGCAGAAGTCCGAGGAGCTGGTGATGCTCTATCAGCAGGGGCCGCACAACGGCAGCAACATGGGCACGAGGATGCACTCCTATCCCATGTATCAGGACTTCCAGAAGAAGGCGGAACCGCTGGCTGACGTGCTGTGCCGGCGGCTCGGCCCGGCATCGGTCAGCATCGACAACCAGACCGAGCGGCTCGAGGCCGAGCTGGTGTCAGGCAACTTCTTCACGTTGCTCGGCGTGAAGCCGGCGGTGGGGCGGGTCTTCAACTCCCAGGAAGACGACCAGATCTATCAGGGACACCCGGTCGTCGTGCTCAGCCATACCTACTGGGTCAACCGTTTCGCGAGGGATCCCGGGGTGGTCGGGAAGAAGATCCTCGTCAACGACTCGCCGATGACGATCGTCGGGGTCTCGGCCGCCGGCTTTGCCGGCATCGATCCTGCGCGGTCGCCGCAGATCCGCATTCCCGTTCTGATGAAGCCGGTGATGATGCCCGAATGGCCCTGGCTGCACATGGACGATCGGCGTGCGCGATGGGTCCAGGTGTTCGCGCGCCTCAAGCCCGGCTACACGGTCGAGTCCGCGGCGGCGCCGCTCCAGGGGCTGTTCACGCAAATCCGGACCTACGAGACGACACTGCCGGCGGCCAAGGACTGGTCCGCGTACTCCCGCGATCAGTTCATGAAAGGGCGGATGCGCGTCGAGAGTGCGGCGACCGGTTTCTCCGGCATCAGGAACGACTTCTCGACCGCGCTCATCGTGCTGATGTGCATGGTGGGCCTGGTGCTGCTGATCGCGTGCGCGAACGTGGCGAACCTGCTCATCGCGCGGGCCTTCATGAGGCAGAAGGAGATCGCCGTGCGGCTGTCGCTCGGCGCCTCGCGCGGCCGGCTGGTTCGTCAGCTGCTGGTCGAAAGTCTCGTGCTCTCGGTTGCGGGCGGCCTGGTTGGACTCGGCCTGGCGTTCGTGCTCACACGCGGACTGCTGTCGCTCGTCCCGTCGGATGGTCAGCCGCTGTTGATCAACGCGCAGCCCGACACCCGGATCCTGCTGTTCACGCTCGGGCTGACCTTCCTGACCGGAATCATTTTCGGGTTGCTGCCCGCGCTCCGCGCCAGCCGGCCCGATCCGTGGACGACGCTCAAGGACACGGTGGGTTCGATCGCGGGTACCGGCGGGTCGCTGTTCCTGCGGAAGGGACTTGTCACCGCCCAGGTGGCATTGAGCTTCCTGCTGCTGTTCGGGGCCGGCTTGTTCGTACGCAGCCTGCAGAACCTGAAGACGACCGACACCGGTGTGGTGCTCGACAACCTGGTCACCTTCCAGCTCTCGCCTGCACTGAGCGGCTACACCAACGAGCGCGCGACGCAGTTCTATTCGCAGCTGGGCGAGCGGCTGCGCTCGGCGCCCGGCATCGCGTCCGCCGCTTACGCGAACATGTCGATTCTGAGCGGCGGCGAATGGGACAGCTCGATGTCGGTCGAAGGGCACCGTCCCGCCGACGGCGAAGACATGCAGGCCTTCATGAATGCGCTGTCTCCGGGGTATTTCGAGGCGATGAAGATTCCGCTCCTCGAAGGACGCGACTTCAACCGCATGGATGCCCGCGAAAACGCGAAGGTGGTGATCGTCAACCGGAGCTTTGCCCAGCACTTCTTCAAGGGCACCAGCGCGGTTGGCAAACATGTCGGCTGGGGCGTCGGTCCCGATACGAAGCTCGATCTCGAGATCGTCGGCGTGGTTGCCGATACGCTCTACGAGGGCCCTCGCGAGGGCGTCCATCGCCAGGTCTTCATCCCCAACTGGGGGCGGAACAGCGCCACCTACTACGTGCGGACGCGAACCGGGTCGTCGGCCGCATATAGCCTCATTCGAAACGAGCTGAAACAGCTCGATGCCGCGATGCCGCTCTACGAGATGAAGACCGTCGAAGGGCAGCTGGACGAAACCCTCCTCACCGATCGCCTGATTGCGCTCTTGTCCGCTGGCTTCGGACTGCTGGCAACGCTGCTCGCCTCGATCGGGCTCTACGGCGTGATGGCATTCGTCGTCGTCCGCCGGAGAAAGGAGCTCGGGATCCGGCTCGCGCTCGGCGCCCAGCCGGGAGGCGTCGTGTGGCTGGTCATGCGGGAGGTCCTGTTGCTGCTCGCGATTGGCCTCGCCGTCGGTGTCCCGGCCGGACTCGCCGTGGGCAAGTACGTGTCCTCGCAGCTCTACGGTATCAACCCGCACGATCCCTCGATCGCGGCGGGCACGGTCGCGCTCCTGGCGATCGTGTCGGCCGCCGCCGGTTTGATTCCGGCCCGGAGGGCGAGTCGCATCGATCCCATCCTGGCGCTCAGGTACGAATAGGACAACGAGTTCCCCAACGAAGAAACGGTTCGCTTCGCGGATCGACGACGACACGACGACGCGACGACACGACGTTCTAAAAAAATGCCTTTCGTGTCGTCGGATCGTCGTATCGTCGTGCAGCCCGAAGGGCCACCGTGTCGGCGTGCTCGAGTTGGCTCGTCCGGCTGACCAGTGGTAAGTTCGCGAGAGTGTCTTTCTGAGAGGAGCACCCACCATGCGATCGTGGATCTCCGCCCTGGTCGTTGCCTGCGCCTGCCTGCCCGGACCCACCGAGGCTCAGGAAGCGCGCGGGACACTTCAGGGCCGGGTATTCGATGCGTCCGGCGGCGCCGTCCCCGGCGCCACTATTGAAGTCACCAACGTCGACACCGGCGTGGCCACGCCGGCCGTTTCGAACGAGGAGGGCAACTATCGCGTGCCGTTCCTCAATCCTGGCACCTACCGCGTCACGGTCACGCTGGACGGCTTCAGCAAGTTCGTCAGCCAGAACATCCAGCTTCACGTGGCGGAAGTGCTCACCGTGGACGCGACGCTGCAACCGGGCCGGCTCACGGACGAAGTGACGGTGTCCGCGGCGGCCACGACCATCGATTCATCCGGAGCGGGACTCGGCCAGGTGGTCGACGCGCGGCGAATCTCCGAGCTTCCGATTCGCGAAGGCACCGCGGTCGAGCTCGTCATCCTTGCTCCCGGCGTGCAGAACACGACCGATCTGCGGTCGCGCAAGGCCGCGTTCAACAACGGCCTCTCGCAGTGGTCGAGCGATGGTGCAGGCGAGAAGCGCAACGACTTCACCATCGACGGCATCGCCAACGTGGCGGCGGATCGTGTCGCTTACAGCCCGCCGTCCGCGGCGGTCGAAGAGTTCAAGATTCAGACGGCATCCTACGACGCGGCGGTCGGCAACGCGATGGGCGCCTCGGTGAATCTCGTCACCAAGAGCGGCACCAACAGCCTGCGTGGGCAAGTGTATGAATGGTTCCGCGGCGCGAAGCTCGACGCCAACAACTATTTCGACCAGAAGAACGGCCGGCCCAAGCGCGACTACAACGACAATCGCTTCGGCGCGGCGGTCGGCGGCCCGATTACGCGAAGCCGGACCTTCTATTTCGCCAATTTCGAGGCCAACCCCTTCCAGGTTCCATCACCTGCGACCCGGACCGTCCCCACCGAGAAGATGCGCAATGGTGATTTTTCGGAGCTCCTGGCGCTCGGATCGCAATACCAAATCTACGATCCGGCGACGACGAGGCCGCATCCGACCCAGGCTGGCCGATTCATCCGGGATCCCTTCCCGGGAAACATCATTCCCGCGAACCGGATAGATCCAGTCGCGAAGAACATCCTGTCCTTCTACCCGCTTCCGAACCAGGCGGGGACCGCCGATGGCGCGAACAACTACACCAATCCCACCGCCGTGGCGTTCGAGACCTATTACACGGTCACCAGCCGCGTCGACCACAACTTCTCGGACAAGCATCGCTTGTACGGCCGTTTCAGCTGGGACTTCTGGGAAGAGGAGAAAGATGATGCCTTCGACAACCTCGCGACCGGCATCTTCCTGAACCGCAAGAACCGGGTATTCGCCCTGGATGATGCCTACACGGTCAAGAGCAACCTGCTGCTGAACGTGCGCGGCGGCTTCACGCGTCAGCTGTTCCCGGAGCGGCGTCGCAGCACGGGCTTCGACCTGTCGTCGCTCGGGTTCTCGAACTCGCTGGTGTCGCTGATTCCCGCGCCGCTCGCGACGTTCCCGAACGTCACCTTCGACGGCTACCAGAACTTCAGCCCGTGGGAGTCGGGCGACGGCTTCTTCACCACGGATGTCTACAACGTGACCGGCAACGTCGTCTGGCTGGTCGGGAGCCACAACATGCGGTTCGGTACGGAGTACCGCCGTTACGTCGAACACTCGAGCCGTTTCCCGACGGCAGTGTCGCCGACGATCGACTTCCGGAATACCTGGACTCGCGGACCCGTCGACAATTCCGCCGGATCGCCGCGTGGCCAGGATCTCGCCGGGTTCCTCCTCGGCGTACCCGCGAGCGGCACCATGAGCCGCGCCGCCGACTACACCGAGCAGAGCGGCGTGTTTGGGCTCTACGCGCACAACGACTGGCGGGTGCGCAACAACCTGACGCTGAACCTCGGGCTGCGCTGGGAGTACGAGTCGCCGCTGAGCGAGCAGCAGGATCGAATGATCAGCGGCTTCGACTTCGAGACGCTGCTGCCGATCAATGACGCCGTCCGGGCGAACTACGCGCGGAACCCGATTCCGGAGGTGCCGGTCTCGCAATTCGTCGTTCGCGGCGGCGTGCTCTACCCGGACACCGGTGGGCCGGGTGCCGCGTGGGATGGCGTCTATTCGAACTTCATGCCGCGCGCCGGGTTCTCGTGGCAGCCGGACGTGAAGACGGCGGTTCGTGGCGGATACGGACTGTTCTACGACGTGCTCGGTCCGAACCGCATCAGTGCGAATCAGACCGGCTACTCGCGCGTCACGTCGCTGACGCCGTCGCTCGACAATGGCCAGACCTTCGTGGCCACTCTCGCCAATCCGTTCCCGAACGGCCTGCTCGAGCCAGTGGGCAGCGGTCTCGGGCTGATGACGAACGTGGGGTTGACCGCGAACTTCCCATACATCGGTGAGGTTCGGACACCGCGGACGCATCGCTGGTCGGTGGGCGTCCAGCGGGAGCTGCCGGGCGCCTTCCTGGTCGAGGGCACGTATGTCGGATCGTACTCGGAGCATATCCCGGTCAACACGGAGCTCGATCCGGTGCCGGCCCAGTATTTCTCGACCTCGCCGGTCCGCGACGACGCGACCAACAATTTCCTGACAAGCCAGGTTGCGAATCCGTTCGCCGGCCTGCTGCCGGGCACCAACATCAACGGCGGGACGGTCGCGCGCTCGCAACTGCTGCGCGCCTATCCCCAGTTCACGAGCATCACCGCGCTCGAGACGATCGGCGTCTCGGACTACACGTCGTTCCAGGGCCGCCTCGAGCGGCGGATGGCCAACGGGTTCACCGTGCAGGCCGCATACACGTGGTCAACGACAATGGTCGAGACCGGATACCTGAACAACTTCGACAGCGAGCTCGAACGAGTCATCGGGCCATTCGATCGCACCCACGTGTTCACCACCAGCGGCATCGCCGAGCTCCCGTTCGGGAGGGGGCGGCACTGGGGCAGCGGTTGGAGCGGGGTCACCGAGGGGCTCCTAGGCGGGTGGCAGGTGTCGTACCTGTTCAAGGCACAGAGTGGTGCGCCGCTCGGATTCGGCAACTTCCTCTTCGCGAGCGGAGCGACCATCGACGACGTTCCGCTGTCGAGCGGGCGGGATGAGAACCGGTGGTTCAACGTCGACGCGTTCAATCGCGTCAACGCGCAGCAGCTGGTGTCGAACGTGCGGACGCAGCCGTCACGCTTCGACGAGGTACGAGGGCCAGGGTACGCGGTGCTCGATCTCGGGTTCCTCAAGAACGTGAACCTCGGCAGCCGGATGAGGGCGCAGTTCCGGGCCGAGATCTATAACGCGCTGAACCGCGCGAACCTCGCCAACCCGAACGCGACGACGACGAACAGCGCCTTCGGCACCATCACGGCGCAGAACGGGCTGCCGCGGCAGTTGCAGCTGGCGGCGAGGTTGAGTTTCTGAGCGGGAGAGAAAGAGAGAAAGAGAGAAAGAGAGAGAGAGAGAGAGAGAGAGAGGGGCTAGGGAGATAACGGATCTCAAAACGGAGCAACGGAGCTAACGGAGGGAACGGATCCGGTCTCCCAACGACTCACCATTCGACGCGGGCGCGCTTTGCGCGCGAGGGAGGGCGGAATCTTGCGGAACACACAAGCACCCCGACTGAACAAGAGTGCTTGCGTGTTCCGCAAGATCCCGCCCTCCCTCCTGCCGGCCGTTCCGGCCGGCGCCGCGTCGAATTCTCAGCCGGGCCGAACCTGGATCCGTTTTCTTCGTTGGCTCCGTTGCTGCTACGAAGATCCCACGACTACGCCGCAGTCTC
>Ga0114129_10002268_pt1 | contig 26611 bp, 23 predicted proteins | sample RhiMetdeltSRZDD1_FD_80071 | JGI IMG/M metagenome (GOLD analysis project Ga0114129, IMG submission 80071) | Populus rhizosphere microbial communities from Tennessee, USA - Rhizosphere MetaG P. deltoides SRZDD1 (version 2) (version 2) | ecosystem: Host-associated > Plants > Roots > Rhizosphere >...
ACGAGGACGGATGGTGGAAGATCCTCGTCTGCGGCCTCATCGGCATCCTCACGTCGCAGGCGTTCGTCTACATCACGCAGTACTACACGGAGTATCGGTTCCGGCCGGTCCGCGAGATCGCTCAGGCCTCGCAGACGGGACCCGCCACGAACGTGATCGCGGGCATCGCGGTCGGCTTCGAGTGCACGCTGCTCCCCGTTCTGGCGATCTCGTTGGCGATTCTCTCGTCGTTCAAGATCGGCGCCTCCGCGCTGCCTGGCGGAGGGCTCTTCGGAACCGCCGTCGCGACCATGGGAATGCTCGGGACCGCCGCTTACATCCTCGCGATGGACACGTTCGGCCCGATTACCGACAACGCCGGCGGAATCGTCGAGATGTCGCGCCAGCCGGAGGAGATCCGCCGAAAGACCGACCGGCTCGACGCCGTCGGAAACACGACGAAAGCCCTGACGAAGGGCTACGCGATCGGATCGGCCGCGCTCGCCGCGTTCCTCCTCTTCTCGGCGTACTTAGACGAGCTCAAGAACTACGGCTCGCCGCTGACGTCCGTCAACATCGCCAAGCCCGAGGTCTTCATCGGAGGCCTCTTCGGCGCGATGCTCGTCTTCTTCTTTTCGGGCCTGGCGATCCGCGCCGTGGGGAAGGCCGCCGGCGTCGTCATCCAGGACGTTCGCGATCAGTTCCGCGAGCATCCCGGCATCATGCAGGGCACCGAGAAGCCGGACTACGGGCGAACGGTGGACATCGTCACCCGCGGCGCGTTGAAGGCGATGATCGCGCCGGGTCTCGTCGCAGTGGGAACGCCGATCGCCGTCGGGCTCTTCTTCCGCCTCTTCCACGTCGGCGCGGAATCGGTCGCGGCGCTCCTCATGGTCGGTACGATTGCGGGCATCGTCGTCGCGACGATGCTGAACAACGCGGGGGGCGCCTGGGACAACGCGAAGAAGTACATCGAGACCGGCGCGCTCGGCGGCAAAGGATCGCCGACGCACAAGGCGGCGGTCGTGGGCGACACGGTCGGCGACCCGTTCAAAGACACGGCCGGGCCGTCTCTGCACGTCCTGATCAAGCTGCTCGCGACGATCACGCTCGTCCTCGCGCCGCTCTTCATCTGAAGGCTAGACGAAGCGGCAGAGCACCTCGTTGGAGAGCAGGAATCCGCGCTCCGTGAACCGGAGACGCCCGTCCTTCTCCGCGAGGAGGCCTTCGGCGCGCCAGTCCGCGTAGTCGGCGGAGAGGAGGGGATCGCCCTCCTCCTCGATCCAGCTTTGGACATCCGCCGCCGGGACTCCCCGCGAGAGGCGCAGTCCCAGAACGATCCGCTCCCGCGCGGCTTCCTCTTCGCCGACCGGCCGGTCGAGGGCGAGCGGGCGCCTCCCTTCGCGGACCGAGGCGAGGTAGGCCGGAAGCCCCGACACGTTCGCGCGTCTCCGTTCGCCCCAGAGCTCGTGCGCGGAGACGCCCAGGCCGAGGGTCGGCGCGCGGGTCCAGTACTTGACGTTGTGCCGCGCTTGACGACCGGGCCGCGCCCAGTTCGAGATCTCGTAGTGCACGAAGCCGCGGGAAGCGAGGGTCTCACCCGCTTCCAACCACGCGTCCGCCTGCTCGTCGTCGGAGAGATATCGCTCCGGGTGCGCCCGCCGATCGTCTTCGATCGCGCGGGACTTTTCCGTCTCGAGCAGGTAGATCGACACGTGGTCCACGCCGGCCGCGCAGATTCCTTCGACGCTCTTGCGGAACGTCTCGGCGCTCTGTCCCGGCAGGCCGAGGATCAGGTCGGCGGAGAGAGAGAGCCCGGCTCCGACGAGCCGGTCGAGCGAACGGAGCGCGCCGGCGGCGTCATGGCGGCGGCCGACCGCGGAGAGCTCCGCGTTCTCGAGCGATTGCACCCCCACGGAGACGCGGCGGACCCCGATGCGGATCCATGCGTCCCGGAGCCCGATCGTGACGTCTTCGGGATTCGCCTCCAGTGTCACCTCGGAGTCCTCCTCGAAGACGAACCGTCCACGCAACTCTTCGACCAGCCGGCCGAGCTCGTCGGACGGAACGAGCGACGGAGTCCCGCCCCCCAGATAGAGAGAATCGAAGCGGGATCCGCAGGCCTCCGGCTCGAGGAGCGCCGCCTCGCGGGAGAGCGCGCCGAGATACTCGCCGCGGCTCGAGTCGTCCGTCGAGACGACGAAAGCGCAGTAGCCGCAACGGGACCGGCAGTACGGAAGATGCACGTAGAGTCCGGCGGGGGCCATCATGCCGTTCGAACCGCGCGGAAGGCCGCCTCCGCCTCGGCCGCCAGCGCGCCGAAGGGGAAGACCTTCGCGAAGTTGCCCTCGCGCACAACCGGGGCGAGGTCTCGTCCCGACTCGTCGATCCAACGCGCCGCGGCGTGAAGAAGCGCGGCGCGATGCTCGTCCTCCTCGATCTCCTGCGCACGCTCCTCGAGGCGCGCGGCCGCGGCCGAGTTGTCCGGCGGCTCCCCCGCCCCGAGCGGCCGCGGCGGAAGCGTGGCGAGACCCCGGCGCGCGGCTTCCGCGCGAAATCGGCGCAGACCCTCATTCAAAGAGGCGGGCCAGTCCGAATGGTGGACCCTCTCGAAGAAGCGGTCGGCCGCGCCGGGGTCGAATCGAGCGCGCGCTTCCACGAGGACGCGCCGCGCGTCGCCGTCCCCCGAGACGGGCACGGGCGCGGCGAACCGGGCGCCGGCCACCGAAAGGCGCGCGAGGTACGCTTCGAGGAACTCCGGCTCGTCGGTCCAGCCGGGCACGATCGGGAGGAGGCCACCCGCCGGAATTCCCGCCGCGAGCGCGGACGCGAGCCCTCTCTCCTCGCGCGCGCCTGCCCCGGGTGCCCACGCGAAAAGCGCGACGAACGCGCGGCCGGGAGGAGATGGCAGTGCGCAAGGATCGAGGAGGTAGGCCGCCCGGCCCCCTCTCGCGGCGCCTTCCGCCGCGGCGAGATGTGCCCCGCGAATCTCTTCGACCGGCGATGCGGGCCCGATCAAGACCGGACCGGCCGGGCAGCGCGCGAAGGCGCGCGTCCATTCGGCGGGATCGACCGGCCCGACGGCGACGCGGCCCGACGCCCGACGCCCGACGAGGCGGCGCTCCAGCGGGTCGAACCGATAGGGGACTCCTCCGGCTTCCCCCGAATAGGGCAACGCGTACGCCGCGATCCGGCGGCCGGCGACTTCGGATTCCCGGGGCCGCACCAGGGCGGATTCCGCTTCCTCGTACTCGATCATGACCGGCGCTTCCGGGCCTTACTGCGATACCTCGAGAGGAGATCGACCTCGAAGTTGACGCGGTCGCCCGGCAGTTTCCGCGCGAGGGTCGTCCTGCGCCGGGTCTCGGGAATGACCGCGACGTCGAAGTCTCGCGCGCGGCGTCGGGCCACGGTCAAGCTCACTCCGTCCAAGGCGACCGATCCCTTCGAGACGACGTGTCGGGCCAGCCCGCGGGGAATCGAGAACCGGTAGATCCACGATCCCGGCGCAACCTCGACCGCGAGAATCCTCGCGACCGCGTCGACGTGACCGAGCACGAAATGGCCCGAGACCCGACCGCGCCATTCGAGCGCCCGCTCGAGGTTCACGAAGTCGCCGGATCGCAGCTCCGCGAGCGTCGTCACACGGAGAGTTTCGGCCGAGAGATCGGCGGTCAAGCGACGTCCGCCCGCGACCGCCGTCAGGCAGACGCCCGAGACCGCGACGCTCTCTCCGCGGCGGAACAGGCCGTACTTCGGAGGAGGAAGGACGACGAGGCGCGTCGCCCGTCCGCGGCGTCGCTCCACGGAGAGGACTCGCCCGACTCCGGTGACGATCCCGGTGAACATCGCGGCAGAGTGTATCGGGCCGCACCCGGGCTACTTTGGACCCTTTTGGACCCGTCCCGTCAACAGCCAGTCCTCTCCGAGTCGCTCGTGTTCCACCTCGACGAGCCGGGCGGATTGCTCGAGCGCGAATCCTTCGCCGCCGACTCCCCCCGGCGCTCCCCTCCCTCCGAGCACGCGCGGCGCGAAGAAGACCGCGACGCGGTCCACCAGCTTCGTGCCGAAGAACGTCCACAGCGTCTCGGCGCCCCCTTCGACCAAAAGACTCGTGACTTCCTCCCGGGCGAGTCGAGCGAGCATTCGGGCGAGATCGATTCGGCCGTGTTCTCCGGGCAGGCTCCAGACCTCGACTCCCCGAGCGGTGAGCCGCCGGACACGCGCGTCTTTCTCGGGCCGCGCGGTGACGACGAGCACGCCTTCCGGGTCCCGGAAGACCCGAGCGGACGCGGGCACGCGCAGCCTTCCGTCGAGCACGATGCGCCGGTGCGGGCGGCGGCCCGCCTTCTTGAGGCGCCGCGTCAGGAGCGGATCGTCGGCGAACACGGTGCCGGCTCCGACGAGCACGGCGTCGAACTCCTCGCGCAGGAGGAGCGCGCGACGCCTCGCCTCTTCTCCCGTGATCCACCGGCTGTGACCGGAGGCGGCCGCTGTCTTGCCGTCGAGCGTCGCCGCCCACTTGGCGAGGATGAAGGGGCGCCTCTCCCTCATCCAGAGCCGGAATTTCTCGTTCTGGCGCTCCGCCCGGCTGCGCAGAACCGGGCCGGCAAGGACAACCTCGATCCCGGCGCGGGAGAGCGCGCGGATACCGCGGCCGGACACGGCGGGGTTGGGATCTCTCGCCGCGACGAACACTCGCGCGACGCCCGCCGCGACGATCGACGGAACGCACGGAGGCGTCCGCCCGAAGTGCACGCAGGGCTCCAGCGACACGTACAGGTCGGCGCCGCGCGCGCCCGATCCGGCGCTTTCCAGGGCCGCCACTTCCGCGTGCGGACCGCCGGCGCGGCGGTGCCACGCCTCGGCCAGGACGCGGTGGCCACGCGCAACGACCGATCCCACCATCGGGTTGGGAGAGACGGTGTAGCGTCCGCGCTCCGCGAGTTCGATCGCGCGAGAAAGAAGGACGTCCTCCTTGCGGCCGCTCAAATCGCCGCGCCGCGCCGGACCTCGTCCTCCGGAGCGTCCTCGAGAAGCGCCCGCGCGTATTCGGCCGGATCGAAGGGCACCAGGTCGTCGATCGCCTCGCCGACGCCGACGAAGAGGACCGGGAGGCCGAGCTCGCGGTAGATCGCGAGGACGATCCCGCCGCGCGCGCTGCCGTCGAGCTTCGTGAGCACGACGCCCGTCGCGCCAACCGCTTCGACGAACCGCCGCGCCTGCGCGAGGCCATTCATTCCGGTGGTCGCGTCGAGGACCAGAAGGACCTGGTGAGGCGCTCCGGTCACTTCCCGCGCCGCGATTCGGCGCATTTTCGCGAGCTCCTCCATCAGGTTCTTCTTGGTGTGGAGGCGCCCCGCCGTGTCGACGAAAAGCTTCCTGGTCCCTCGGGCCTTCGCGGCCGCCAGAGCATCGAAGAGCACCGCAGAGGGATCCGCTCCCTCCTGGTGCCGCACGATCGGAACCTCGAGCCGGACGGCCCAGATCTCGAGCTGCTCGATCGCCCCGGCGCGAAACGTATCGGCCGCCGCCAGCAGAACCGACCGGCCGGCCGCGATCTCCCGGGCCGCGAGCTTCGCCGTCGTCGTCGTCTTGCCCGATCCGTTCACTCCGACCAGAAAGATCACCTCGAGCGGGACGTCGGGAAGCACGGCGGGCTTCGGCGCGCGGGCGATGACGGCTTCGATTTCCTCGACGAGTATCCGCTTCAGCTCGGACAGATCGGCCTTCGACGAAGAGCCCCCCCGCCGCCGCACGGCTTCCGTGAGCGCGCCGGCCGTTTCGGCACCCACGTCCGCTTCCAGGAGGACTTCCTCGAGCGATTCGAGAACCGTTTCGTCGAAGCCCAACCCTTTCTTGACCGCGTCACCGAGCTTCTCCAGGATCTCCGTGTGGGTCATGAAGAGCCCGCGACGGACCTTGGAGAAGAAGCCGGACTTCGCGCTCATCAGAGGAATTCTCTAACGGAAGATCTAACCCGGTGCGCAGCCGCGGTAACTGACCAGTTTTCTTCCGCGCCGCGCGGCCAGTCTGGTGGTTTTTCAGCACCAGCAATCGCGCGGCGGGCGTCAGAGCCCTCGCGCGCCGCGCGTCAGGACGGCGGAGTTGCCGAGCTGGAACTCGCCTCCAGCAGCATTCGCGCCTTCGCGCCCAGTTCTCCGGTGGGATCGAGCTCGATCGTTCGCTCGAGGTAACGGCGACCCAGCGCGGTCTTCTTCAAGGTGACGAGCACCAGCCCGAGCCGCAGGTGGGCCTCCGCGTTGCGCGGCTCCGTGCGGATTGCTTCCAGATAGTCCTCCGCGGCCAACGCGAGAGCGCCGCGCGACTCGCGCGCCATGCCGCGGCCGATCAGCGCGGACGAGGACTTCGGATCGCGGGAGAGCGCCTCCGAGAACGCCTCCTCGGCGGCGGGGAAATCCTTCTGGCGCTGCTTCAGCCTGCCGAGGTTGATCGCCGCATCCAGGCGGTCCTCCGCCGAAGGCGAGCTCTCCGCCGCCCGGAAATCGGCTTCCGCTTCCTTCAGGCGGCCGAGCTCGAGGCCCGCCATCCCTCGATGGATCCGGTAGAGCGCCTTTCCGGAGTCGAGATCGACGGCGCGATCGAACGAGGAGAACGCGTCCTTGTAACGCCCCTGCATCAGGAGCGACACGCCGAGCCCGTCGTGCACTTCCGGGTTCTTCGAATCGTTCGGCAACACCTCGCGGTACGCGCGCTCGGCCTCGACGGGCCTTCCCTCGCGCAGCAGCACCGCCGCCATGCGTTCGTTCAAGAGCACTTCGGCGGAGCCCGTTTTCTTGGCGTGCGACGAGCACCCGGTTGCGAGGACGGCGAGGAGCGCCGCCGCGACGGAAAGGGACCGGCGCGGGATTCTCGTCAACCCGCTTCCACGCGCCGCAGCGGGGCGGGAGGCTCGGCCGGGGCCTCTTCCCTCGCGATCGGCACCAGCTCCCCTTTCTCGTAGGACTGGATCAGCGCCTCGACGACCGACGGATCGAACCGATTGCCGGCGAGGTCCCGCAGCCGCTGGAACACGAACCGGATGTCCATCGCTCTCTGGTAGGGACGCGTGGTCGTCATCGCGTCGAACGTGTCGGCGACGGAGACGATGCGCGCCTGAAGGGGGATGTCCTCGCCGCGCAATCCCTCGGGGTATCCGCCCCCCTCCCATCGCTCGTGGTGATGCTTCATCCCCGGGATGACGTCGCGCAGTTGCGGAATCGCCTCCATGATCGCGGCGCCCTTCACCGGATGGCTCTTCATGATTTCGAACTCTTCCTCGGTGAGCGCCGTCGGCTTGCGCAGGATGCGATCGTCGATTCCGATCTTTCCGACGTCGTGAAGGAGCGCGGAGAGCCGGACTCGTCGAACGTCCTCGGAGGAGAGTCCCATTTCCCGGGCGACGAGCGACGCGTAACGCGCGACCCGTTCGGAGTGGCCGCGCGTGTAGGGGTCCTTCGCGTCGATTGCCGCCGCCAGGGCTCGGATCGAATTGATGAAGAGCTCGTGGTTCTCGCGCGCCGCGCGCCTCAGGTTCTCGATGGCGTCGCGAATGGATTCGCTCATCCGGTTGAAGTTCTCCGACAGGTCGGCGATCTCCGCGGTGCCGCTGACCTCGACGTTGGCGCCGTACTGACCTTCGCTGACCGCGCGCGTGGAAAGCGCGAGCTGCGCGATGGGCCGGGCGAGCCGCCGCGCCGAGAAAAGACCGAGGAGAAGCGCTCCGGCGAGCGCTGCCGCGCTCCAGATCAACGTGTCCTTGACCATTCCGTCGACGGAGGCGAACGCCGCGTCCAGGTCGCGCTCCAGAAGAACTCCCCACTCCGGCCGGTTGACCGGCGCGATCGAGGCGAGCACGCTCCTTCCAGGCTGCGTTTCCGACCGCGTCACCCGTCCCGGAAAGCGTTCGAAATCCGCGACGAGCGACGACGGCGACCGTCCCGATCCGCCCCGGGAGAGCGGGAACAGGACTCGGCCGTGCCGATCGACGAGGGTCGCGCGAACGTCGCGCCGCGCTTCGTCGTTGAACTCGCGGCGGATGGGCTGCCAGGACACGAGCGCCTCCACGACGCCGATCAATCCATCCTCGTCGGAGACCGGCGCCGCCAGGACCGAGACGGGACCGATCGAAGGCGCGTCGAACGGATCTCCCGAATAGAACGCGCCGTCGCGGGCGGACTCGAAAGCCCGGCGGAACTCGAACTCGACGACTTCGGGAAGAGCGGCCGGACCCGCGAAGCTTCCGATTCCGTTGCGGTTCACCCCGCGCAGCGCGAGGAGCGGAGTCTCGCCTTTCAGCGCAGCCCGCAGGATCTCCGGACCGTTCTTCGAGGTGAACGGGTTCTCGCCGGTGAGCTCCCGCGAAAGCCGGACCGAGTTGGCGGCGTTCTTCAACTCCTCGCGCGCGGACGCGTGATACGCCGCGATTCGATCGGCGAGCGCAGAGGACGAGCGCGTCAGGTATTTCTCTTCGAGGACTTCCAGGGCCCGCCGGTTGCGCCGGATGAGCGCCGCGTCCGACACGAGGAGCGGAACGAGCGACGCGAGGACCAGCGCGCCCGAGAGGAGAACGAAGAGGCGGAGCCGCCGCCTGCCGGGCTTCGGTTTCAAGGCTGGCGCTCATTATAGTCGCGGGACTCCGACTTAGGTCGGCTTCGACCGGCCGTCCGGAAGCGGCGTCGAGCCGGCGGGGTCTCGAACTGCCTAGCGAAAGGTCAATCTCCAGCGAAAGGTCAATCTCGGATGCTCGCCGTCGCCGCCGCGGCGAGCCACTCCGTCTCGGGAACGTCCTCGTCCACACGGGCGCGCCCGATCTTCTCGAGAAGCACGCCGGCCGTCCCGCGCGCCGTCGCCTTCTTGTCGCGGGAGAGAAGCGGCCGGAGGATCTCGGCCGAGCGGACCGGCTCCGGGAACGGTCCGAGACGGGCGAGAACCTCGCGCACCCGCGCGGCGTGGGCGGGGGCGAGCCCTGCCCGATCGCGCGAGATCGTCAGGGCCGCGACGATTCCCCACGCGACGGCTTCCCCGTGGCGGAGCTCCCGGTAGCTTCCCGCGGCTTCGAACGCGTGTCCCAGCGTGTGGCCGAAGTTGAGCAACCTCCGATCTCCGCGCTCCTTCGGATCCGAAGAGACGATGTCCGCCTTGATCCGCGCGGACGCGGCGACGAGCTCGAGCAGAGCCTCCTCGTCGCGCGTCAGGATTGCGGGCAGGAGCGCCTCGGCGCGCGCGGAACTCTTCGCATCCCGTATCCAGACGCCCTTGAACGCCTCGACGAGCCCGCTCCGGTAGTCGCGGTCCGGGAGCGTCGCGGCGGCGGACGGATCGATCACGACCACGCGGGGCGGATGGAAGGCGCCGAGCAGGTTCTTCCCAAGGAGATGGTCGACGCCGGTCTTTCCGCCAATCGACGCGTCGGCCATTGCCGCGACGGTCGTCGGGACGGCGTTCCAGGTCACCCCGCGCAGGACGATCGCCGCAGCGAACCCGACGAGGTCCGTGACGACCCCGCCGCCCACGGCAACGAATGCGTCGTCGCGACGCACGCCCGCGTGGAAAGCGCGGTCCGCGATCTCCCGCACGGAGTCGAGCGTCTTCGCCTCTTCCGAATCCTCGATCTCGAAGTCGAGAATCAGCGCCCGGGCGAGCGCCCGACGCAGCCGGTCCGCGGAGGGACGGGCCGCCCGCGAGGAAACGAGAAGGAACCGACCCGACGGAGAGACGAGCCGTTCCGCCGCGTCTCCCAGGAGCCCGCGTCCGAGCCAGAGGACGCTTTCGTTCTCGCCGACCCGGAGCGCGATCCTCTCGACGGTCACGATTCGGGACGGCGAACCGGAGCGATCGCGAGCTCCTCGAGCTGGGCGGGCTGGACCGACGACGGCGACCCGGTCATCAGGCAGGTCCCGGAAGTCGTCTTCGGAAACGCGATGACGTCGCGCAGCGAGCCTGCGCCCGCGGCGATCATGCAGATCCGGTCCAGGCCGAGCGCCATACCGCCGTGCGGCGGCGCGCCGTAGCGCAGCGCGTCGAGGAGGAATCCGAAGCGCTCGCGCCCTTCCGCCTCCGAGATCCCGAGCGCGCGGAACACCCGCTCCTGCACGTCGGCGCGGTGGATTCGGATCGAGCCGCTGCCGAGCTCTTCGCCGTCCATCACGACGTCGTACGCCCGGGCGCGCGCGCGCCCGGGCTCCGACTCGAGGAAATCCAGATCCCCGCTCTCCGGCGACGTGAAGGGATGGTTCATCGGGAACCAGGCGTTCGTCTTCTCGTCCCGGCCGAAGAGCGGGAACTCCGTCACCCAGCAGAACGCGTGCTTCGAGGGATCGAGGGCGCCGGTCTCCCGCGCCGCTGCCGCCCGGAGCGCGGCGAGCGCGGCGGAGACGGCCGGGGGTCGATCGGCGATCGCGAGAAGAAGATCGCCGGGGGCGACCTGCGCGGCCGCGAGAATCCGCTCCAGGGCCGGATCTCCGAGCGCTTTCTTCGCGGGAGAAGTCACCTCGCCGGCCGACCGCTTCGCCCAGACGAGACCGGACGCGCCGTGCGACCGAGCGAGCTCGTTCCAGTCGTCGAGCTTCTTGCGCGACGCGGAAGCGCCGGCCGGAACGCGCAACCCCCGAACCTCGCCGCCTGCCGCGAGCGCCTTCTCGAACGGAGCGAACCCCGTCCCCGACGCAACCTCCGAAAGCGAGACGAGCGGCAGCCCGTATCGCAGGTCCGGTCGGTCCGTTCCGTACCGTTCCATCGCCTCCGCGTGCGTCAATCGCGGAAAAGGCACCGCCGCCTCGATTCCCGCCGCGCCGAACGCCGCCGCGAGCACCGCCTCGACCACTTCGAAAACGTCGTCCTCGCTCGCGAAGGACATCTCGATGTCGATCTGCGTGAACTCCGGCTGTCGATCCGCGCGCAGATCTTCGTCCCGGAAACAGCGGGCGATCTGGAAGTAGCGCTCGAAGCCGGACACCATCAGGATCTGCTTGAAGAGCTGCGGCGACTGCGGCAGCGCGTAGAACTTGCCGGGATGCACGCGCGACGGGACGAGGTAGTCGCGCGCCCCTTCCGGCGTGGACTTCGTCAGCATCGGCGTCTCGACCTCCAGAAATCCCCGCTCGTGCAACGTCCGGCGCACCCGGAACGCGATCTCGTCACGCAGCACGAAGTTCTTCAGCATCGCCGGGCGGCGCAGGTCGATGTAACGGTGCTGGAGCCGCAGCTCCTCGGTCGCGTTCGTCCGGTCTTCCGGCAGAAACGGAGGAGTGTCCGCCCGCGCCAGGAACTCCAGGCGCGTGGCGACGATTTCGATCTCGCCGGTCGCGATCTCGCGGTTGACCTGCTCGCTTTCGCGCCGGACGACCTCGCCCTCGATCTCGACGACGTCTTCCGCCCGCGCGTCGCCGGCGCGCGCGACCGCCTCTTGCCCCGAGCGCGTCTTCTCGAAGAGAACCTGTACGACGCCGCTCCGGTCCCGGACCGTCAGGAAGACGAGCTCGCCCAGGTCGCGCCGCCGTCCGACCCAGCCGCGCAGGAGGACGCGACGGCCCGCATCCGCCGCCGAGAGAAGCCCCGCCGGCTGTCTCGCGACGCTCAACGTTCCCTCGCGGCGCCAAGTCGCTCCGCGAGCTCCGAGCGCGGGAAGGTCTCCTGCTCCCCCGTCGCCAGCCTCTTGACGGTGACCGCGCCGTCCGCGCGCTCGCGTTCGCCGATCAGCACGGCCAGCATGCCTTCTCTGTCGAACCCGCGGGCGTCGGCTTCCTCGAGGAGAGCGCTCGCGCGGGCGAGGCCCTTCTTGATCCCGCGCGCCGCGAGGTCGACTTCCACGCAGCCGCCGGGCAGGGCCGCGCGGATCTCGCGGGCGATCCGGGCTGCCTCTTCAAGGTGGTCGGAGCTCTGGGGCAGGACGACGACGCAGGCACGGCGGGGCGCCGTCAGAGGCGCGACCTGCAGGAGCCGGTCCTCTCCGATCGCAAAACCGATGGCGGGAACGGAGGGTCCGCCGAGCGATTCGACGAGCCCGTCGTACCGTCCGCCGCCTAAGATCGCGTCTTGCGCTCCGAGGTCTTCCGAGACGACCTCGAACACGGTCCGCGTGTAGTAGTCGAGGCCGCGGACGAGCGACGGGTCGTCGGTAAAAGGAATTCCGGCGTCGGCCAGCAGCCCGCGGACCTCGTCGTGGTGTCGGCGGGAGTCTTCGTCGAGAAAGTCCATCGAGCGCGGGGCGCCTTCAAGCGCGGCGCGGACGCCCGGGTCCTTCGAATCGAAGAGCCGCAGCGGGTTCTCCGTCAACTTGCGGCGGTCGTCTTCGCCGAACGCGCCCGACCGCGGAAGGACGTGCGCCCGCAGCGCCTCGCCGAAGGTAATGCGGGTCGCGGCGGTGCCCACGGAATTCAAAGACACCGACAGCGCCCGGAAGCCGAGCGCGCGAAGAAAGTCGAAGAGCATTTCGAGGACCTCCGCCTCCGCGGCCGGGCCGGGAACCCCGAGGAGCTCGACGCCGATCTGCGAGAACTCGCGAAAGCGCCCCGCCTGCGGCCGCTCGTATCGGAATTGGGGCCCGATGTAGTAGAGGCGCAGGGGCATCGGCCCGGCGGCGAGCCCGTTCTCGATCACGGCGCGGACGACGCCGGCCGTGTTCTCCGGACGCATCGTCAGCGATCGTCCCTTGCGATCGGGGAACGTGTACATCTCCTTGTGGACGAGGTCGGTGGTCTCGCCGACCGACCGCGCGAAGAGCGCGGTGTCTTCGAGCACCGGCGTGCGGATCTCGCCGTATCCGCGGGAGCGGAAGATCTCCCGGGCGATTCGCTCCGCCTCGTTCCAGCGTTCGCTCTCCGGCGGGAGGAGATCGCGCGTCCCTTTGATCGACCGGTAGCGCGGAGTCACGGAACGATCGCCCAGCGCCCGTCGAGCCGGAAGTACTCCTCCTTGTACTGGAGGTAGTTCGAATGAAAATGCTTCAGGTCCTCCACCTCGGCGTCGGACAGCTCCCGGACCTGCCGCGCGGGCGCTCCGAGCCAGAGCGTGCGCGGGGGGACGACCGTTCGGGGCGTGACGAGCGCGCCCGCCCCGACGAACGCGGACTCGCCGACCTCGGCCCCGTCGAGCACCGTCGCCCGGATGCCGATGAGCGCCCCGCGCCGCACGACCGCGCCGTGGACGATCGCGCCGTGGCCGAGCGTGACCTCCTCCTCGAGGATCGTCGGGTACTTCTCCTGCGTCACGTGGACGGCGCAGTTGTCCTGGATGTTGGTCCGCGCGCCCACTCGAATATAGTGGCAGTCGCCGCGGACGACCGAGTTGTACCAGACCGACACGTCGTCGCCGAGCACGACGTCGCCGATGACCGCGGCGGTCTCGGCGAGATACACGCGCTCGCCTAAGGTCGGCGCCTTTCCGGCGTACTCTCGAACGGTGCCCATGAAAACGGGCAATCTAGCACGCCGCTCCCGCGGTCACTCCTCCGTTTCGGGCCATCGAAACGCCCCGCGCCGCAGCACCCGGAGCGGCTCCCGCGTCGCATCGATCAGGGTCGAGGGGTCGCCTCCCGCGGTCGGACCATCGTCGACCACGAGATCGAGATCGGAGCCGAGCGCCCTCGCCACCGAGTCCGGATCGGCGAGAGAGGGATCCCCGGAGCGGTTGGCGCTCGTGCCTGTCAGAGGACCGACCGCCGAAAGGAGCTCCCGCAGCCGGGGCGCGGCCGGCATGCGGACGGCGAGGGTCGCGCCGCCTCTCGACGCGGCGATCGGCGAGCGGAGCGGCAGGACGACGGTCAGCGGCGCCGGCCAGACCTGGAGGAACCGATCGAGCCGCGCGGGCTCCACCGCGACGCCGAGAGCGTCGAGTTGCGCGGGATCCGAGAACAGCACGAGAAGCGGCTTGCCGTCGTCCCGCCCCTTGATCTCGAAGACGCGGGAGACGCCGCGCTCGTTCGTCGGATCCGCGGCGAGACCGTAAAAGGTCTCGGTCGGGACGGCCGCGACGCCTCCGCGGGCAAGGACGACCGAGAAGCGCGACAGCTCTTGCGCCGACGCGAGCAGGTCGGTAAGGCGCACGCGGCGCATTTCACCGCCCGACGTAGCGGTCGTAGAGGGCGACGGCCCGGCCGGCGTCCTCGGTGCCGCGCACGACACAACGCCCGTCGGAAAATATGGTCAGGGAGACCCCGTCCAGGTCGGCGTTCAGGAGCTGCGGCGACCGGCGAACCTCTCCGACGCGAGCGAGGCGCTCTTCCAGCGCGTCGAAGTCCGGCCTTTCCCGGCCCGACGGCGCGACCTGTACGGACCGGCGGCCGCAGAGCTTGACGACCTCCGCGGCGCCGTCTCCTTCGAGCGCCGGAAAGCGCGTTCCGGAGCAGACCGGGCAGGAGAGCGACGGTCGAGCGGCCTCGAAAGACCGGTGCGATCGAAAGCCGCCGTCCCATACCGAGAGCGAAAGGACGCCCCGGGACGGCTCGCTCCCGACCGCGAGGCGCAGCGCCTCAGTGACCGCGACGGAAGCCACGAGCGGCGGGAGAGTCGGGACGATTCCCACAGTGTCGCAGGTCGGACTCGACCCCGCCGGCGGGAGGGCCTCGAGGTAGCAGCGCAGGCAGGGCGTCGAGCCGGGCACCGAGACGGTCACCCGCCCTTCGTCGCCGACGCACGCCGCGTAGATCGACGGTAGTCCGAGGGCGCGCGCGGCGTCCGAGACGAGGAGGCGCGTCTCGAAGTTGTCCGAGCCGTCGAGGACGACGTCATGAGACCCGAGGATCTCCCGGGCATTCTCGAAATCGAGGTCGGCGACGACGGCGCGAACGTCGACTGCGGGCGCGATCCGGCGAAGCCGTTCGGCTCCCGCGGCCGCCTTCGGAACGACCCGCGCCGCGTCCTCTGCGTCGAAAAGGAATTGTCGAGCGAGGTTGGACTCCTCAACGACGTCGCGGTCCACGAGGGTCAACCGCTGGACGCCGGCGCGGGCGGCCATCTCCGCCGCTGCAGCACCCACGGCGCCGACCCCGACGATCGCAATCGAAAAGTTCGCGATCTTCTCCTGGCCGGTCTCCCCGATCCCGGAAAAAAGGATGGAGCGCGAGTGCCGGTCGTCCTTTCTCACGCGTTCCCCGCCTGCGCGAGCAGCTCCCGGGCGTGCCGGAGCGCGGTCTCCGGGACCTTTTCTCCGGCGAGCATCCGGGCGATCTCATCCACCCGCTCCCGGCCTTCCAGGAGCCGCACGGCCGCGATCGTGCGTCCCCGCGACTCCTTCTTCTCGGCGCGGAAGTGACGGTCGGCCAGCGCCGCGATCTGCGGCACGTGTGTCACGCAGAGGACCTGTCCGCGCTGCGCCAGCGCGCGGAGCTTCTTGCCCACGGACTCCGCCGTGCGACCCCCGATCCCCGCGTCCACCTCGTCGAAGACGAGGGTCCGCCGCCGGCCGCCCCGCGCCGACGCGACCGACTGCACGGCGAGCTGAAGGCGCGAGAGCTCTCCCCCCGACGCGATTCGGTCGAGCGGCCTCTCCGGCTCTCCCGGGTTCGGCTGGAAGAGCAGCAAGGCGCGCTCCAGTCCCGATCGGCGGGGAGCATCGCCGTCGACGGGCGTGACCTCGACCCGAAACCGCGCCTTCTCGAGCGCGAGGCCGCCGAGCTCGTTCTCGACCGCCGCGGAAAACCGGGGGGCCGCGCCCCGCCTCTTCGCGGATAGCGCGAGGGCGGCCTTCCCGTAAGCGTCCCGCGCCCCGCTTTCCTCTCGCTGCCGCCGATCGAGAGCGTCTTCGATGTTCGCGAGCTCATCCCGTTCGGCGGTCGCCTTCTCCAGGTGTGCGCGCACGTCGGCGAGCGTCGGTCCGTACTTGCGCCGGACGCGGGAAAGCTTCTCCAGGCGCGACTCGACCGCGGTCAGCCGGTCCGGATCCGACTCGATTCCGGCGGCGGCGTCCCGCGCCGCACCCGCGAGATCCGAGACCCGGCGTTTGACTTCCTCGATCTCCTCGACGCGGCTCCCTTCGCGCGGATCGATCGCCGCGAGATCGGCGAACGCGCGCGCGGCCTCTCCGAGCCGGTCGGCGGCCGACGCCTCCCCCTCCGAGAGCGCGGCGAGCGCGGTCTCACCCGCGAGTCGGATCCGGTCGGCGTGAAGAAGCCGTTCCCGCTCGAACGACAGCTCTTCCGCCTCCTTCTCGTCGGGAGCCGCCGCCTCGATGTCGCGGATCTGAAACTCGATCGTTTCGAGCCGCGCGGAGCGGTCCCGTCTCGAGGCCTCCAGCTTCTCCAGCGCTTCGTGCGCCGCCGACCAGGCCCCCGCCGCGTCCGCGACTTCTTCGCGCTCTGCGGACGCTTCGGCGAACGCATCGAGGAGATCCAGGGGCGCGTCGGCATCGACCAGCTCCCGTTCCGAGTTCTGTCCCTGGATCGAGACGAGACGGTCCCCCAGCCGGGCGAGCGTGCGAATCGCAGCCGGTTCGTCCTCGACGAAGGCACGGCCGCGGCCGTCGGGTGAAAGCTCGCGGCGAACGAGAAGCACTTTCGCGGAAGGGAGTCCCGCGTCCTCGAGGATCTGACGCACCGAGCGATCGCACTCGAACTCCCCCGCGACCATGAGCCGCTCGGTTCCCTGGCGAACCAGGTCGGCGGAGCCCCGGCCTCCCGCGAGAAGAGCCAGGGCGTCCACCAGGATGGATTTCCCGGCTCCCGTCTCGCCGCTCAACACGGTCAAACCCGGTCCGAGCTCGATGTCGAGGTCCTCGACGATCGCGAGGTTCTTGACCGTCAGACGCCGCAGCACGAGGGAAGAATAGTCCCAGGTCCCGGGTCCCGCGTGAGAACTCGGACCGAGGACTTGCGATCTAGGACTTCGTCTTCTTCTGTCCGATCGGCTTGGCCGGAATCCCGGCCGCGATCACGCCGGCAGCGACCGGCTTCGAAACCACTCCCATCGAGCCGATCAGCGCGTCCGCCTGGATCTCGACGCCGGACAGCACGACGGCGTGGTAGGTGATGCGGACCCGGTCGCCGATCACGGTACGCCCGAGCGAGACGTCGTGGATGTCCTCGACGGCGTGCGAGTGCGAGTAGATGTTCGCGTAGTCGGAGATCGACGCGTCGTCGCCGATCACCACCTCGCCGCGGTCGTCGATCAGGACGTTTCGATGAATCGTCACTCCGTTGCCGACCGACAGGTTGTACCCGAACGAAAACTCGACCTCGTGGAAAATTCGGACGTCGCGCCCGCAGCGACGGAAGACCCTTTCCGCGAGCATCGCCCGGACCTTCGTGCCGAGCCGGACGTTCCGGCCCACCGGGGAGTGGTCGAACATCTGCCAGAACCAGAGAAGCGGTTTGACCCGGGCCCACTTCGTCAGATCGATCTCCCGGTAGTACTCCGCCTCGAGGGTCGCGTTGCGCGGATCGAACGAAGCGCAGAGCGCGCGGATGGCGAGGGGAGACGACGGATCTCCGACCGCCGCCTCCCAGCTCACGTCGCGGCCCAGATACAGCCGCGTCAACGCTTCGCGGGCGACGACGTTTCGGTCGAGCGCGGAATCGTCGAGTTTCTCTGCCAGCTCCTCGACGAAGCGGGGATACACTTCTTCCCCCGCCGGACCGATCGAAAACCTGCGGAGGGGCATGTGGCGGCGACGCTAGCAGAGCGATTTCGGCCAGTCAAACTCGCGATTGCGACGATTCTCGTGGCACTTTTCGAGATGCCGCTTTGCGCTCAGCCAACCGCGGCTCGCGATCCGCAGGAGCCGCCCGGAGGAAGACGAGCGCCGAATCGAATCGCGCCTCCCGCCGGATCGATCGCGCGAAAAGAAATCGACGAGCGCGCGCTTCGCGAGACGATCGAGGAGCTCGTGTCCTGCGGGACGAGACAGTCTCTTTCCTCCTGGGACGATCCCAAACGCGGCATCGGGTGCGGGCGCGACCGGGTCGTCGCGCGCTTCCGGAAGATCGGGCAGTCGAGCGGCGGACGTCTGGAAGTCGTCGTCGATCGTTTCGAGGCGACCGGGGCTCGCACGCGGGACGTGCCGGCGCGGCTCGAGAACGTCCTCGCGTTTCTCCCGGGAACCGACCCGGCTCTCGCGAAGCGCGTGTTCCTCGTTTCCGGACACTACGACTCGATGCCCTCCTCCGTGATGGATTCCGATTCCGATGCACCCGGCGCGGACGACGATGCCTCCGGCGTGGCGGTCGCGGTCGAGTGCGCGCGGCTGCTCGCGCCGCGGACCTTCCGTGCGACGCTCCTTTTCGCTGCGGTGTCCGGCGAGGAGCAGGGCCTCCTGGGATCCACGCATCTCCTCGCCTACCTGAAGGAGAAAGGCTACGAGGTCGGCGGCTACCTCGACAACGACATCGTCGGAGCGGACTTCGCGCCCGGCGGCCCGCATCGCGTGAGAGTTTTCTCGGGCGGCGGACCCGACGGGGTCGACTCCCCTTCCCGCGATCTCGCCCGCACCGTCGAAGAAGTCGCGGGGCGCGACGCGGTCCGGATGATCTTTCGCCTCGACCGGCTCGGGCGCGGCGGGGACCACCGGCCCTTCGTCGAGGCGAATCTGCCGGCGGTTCGCTTCACCGAGCCGCTCGAAAACTACGATCACGAGCACCAGACCCCGCGGATCGAGAGCGGCCGCGAGTACGGGGACAAAATCCAGTTTCTGAATTTTCGCTTTCTGGGCGACGTCGCGCGCGCGAACGCCGAGACGCTCCGTCGGCTCGCGCAGGCTCCGGCCGCCCCGGGGGCGGTCGAGGTCTCCGGGGGCGTCACGCCGAACGCGAAGATCGGCTGGACCGCCGCGGAGGACCCGGAGCGCGCAGGATTCGAGATCCTGTGGAGGGAGACGACCGACCCGCGCTGGACGGTCTACGACTTCACGACTTCGGCCGGCGAGAGCGTGCTGACCGGTGTCTCGACGGACAACCACTTTTTCGCCGTCCGCGCGGTCGGAAAGAACGGGGCCCGCTCGATCCCCGTCGCCGCCCAGCTCAAGCCGCCGCCTCCGAAAAAGTAACCGTCCGCTGCGATCATTTCACGCGCCGCGTTCCTCGCGATCGCTCGGACTCTCCGAACCGTCTTCTCAGGAAATCCATCGTCAGCGCCACGCCGAAGCCGGTCGCCCCCGCCGCGTATCCGGCGTGCTCCTTTTCGAAGTGCGCGACGCCGGCGATGTCCATGTGCGCCCAGGCGACGCCCTTCGGGACGAACTCCTTCAGGAAGACGGCGGCTGCGATCGATCCTCCGGTGCGGCCCCCCGTGTTCTTCATGTCCGCCCACTCGGACCGGAGGTTCTCGCGATAGTCGTCCCAGAGCGGGAGGCGCCAGAGACGCTCCCCGCTCGCCTCCCCCGACACGAGAAGCTGGGTCGCGAGCGTCTCGTCGTCCGTGAAGAGGGCGGCGCACTCCTGTCCGAGGGCGACGAGAACCGCCCCGGTCAGAGTCGCGAAGTCGAGGATCACGTCAGGCCGGAACTTCGCGGCGTAGGAGAGGGCATCCGCCAGCACGAGACGGCCCTCCGCGTCCGTGTTGTCCACTTCGACCGTCTTGCCGTTACGGAACCGAAGGATGTCGCCGGGGCGCGTGGCCGAACCGCTCGGCAGGTTCTCGGTCACCGGCGCGAGCGCGACGACCCTGACCGGCAACCGGAGCGCCTTCGCCGCCCGAGCGCACGCGAGGACCGTGGCTGCTCCCATCATGTCGTACTTCATCTCCCCCATCGAGGCGGCCGGCTTGATCGAGATCCCGCCGGAATCGAACGTGATCCCCTTTCCGACGAGGACTGCGGTGCCGCGAGGCTTCGACGGCCGATACTCGGCGATCACGAACGCCGGAGGTCGAGCGCTGCCCGCGTTGACGGCGAGGAGGCCCGCCATCCGTTCCGCCGTGATCCGTTTCTTCCCGAAAACGCGCACCGTCAGACCGTCGCGGCGACCCGCCTCGATCGTCGCTTGCGCGAGCTCGGCCGGGCCCAGGTCGTTGGCGGGCGTGTTTCCGAGATCGCGCGCCCAGGAGACGGCTTCCGCGACGACCTGCGCTTCTGAGACGGCCGACGAGAGAGGCGTCGTCGCGACACCCTCGGCAGGCACGACGACGGCGCTCGTCTGGCCGCGAGGCCGAACCTTCTTTCCGGCCGACTTGTAGCGCTCGAAGGCGTAATCGGCGAGAGCGAGATGCGGCAGGAGCGCCCGCAGCGTCGCGTCATCCACACCGGCCCCGAAAACGAGGAGAAGATGTGAGCGCGAGCGCGACGCGCTCTCGCCTACGGCGCGGCGCAAAGCCCGGCGCAGCCGCGCGAGCGACGCCGGGGCGCGTCCGAGACCGACGAGGAGCCACGCGCCGTCCCGGGCCGAGGCCGCCGCGGTCTCCCGGTCCCGGCCCCGGAAGCCCGCATTGCGCGCCGCCGCGCGGATCGAATCCGCCAGCGGCCCCGGAACGCCGCGTCCCGGATCGCGCCCTTCGTGCACGAAGGCGACGCGCCAGAGCGACGCGGACCGGGGGACGGATTTCGCAATCTCGAGCCGCACGAAAAAACCATAGCAGAACGTGGACGCGACCTGTTCCCCGATTTGCGATTCCCGATCTTCCCTCGAAGTGCTAGTGTTGCGCGCCATGCCGCCGGCCGCGGTCACCGAGACGCACCTGTCGGGCGCGCGGCTGTCCCGGCGCGGCAAAGTCCGTGAGCTCTACGACCTGGGCGACGCTCTTCTGCTCGTTGCGAGCGATCGCATCTCCGCGTACGACTGCGTGCTCACCCCCGGCATACCCGACAAGGGGAAGATCCTGACGCAGCTTTCGAATTTCTGGTTCCAGAAGTTCGACGACGTCGAGAACCACCTGATCGAGACGGAGGTGACGCGCTTTCCCGAGCCGCTCCAGGAGGACGGACCGATCCTCGAGGGACGCTCGGTCATCGTGAAGAAGGCGGAAGTCATCCCGTTCGAGTGCGTGGCGCGCGGATACCTGGCCGGGTCGGGCTGGGTCGAGTACCGGAAAACGCGCGAAGTGTGCGGAGTGCGGTTGCCGCCCCGACTCGTCGAGGCGGCGCGGCTCCCCGAGACGATCTTCACCCCGGCGACCAAGAGCGCGCGGGGACACGACGAGAACGTCCCGTTCTCCCGCATGGTCGACGAGCTCGGCTCCGAGGAGGCGGGAACTCTGCGGGATCGAACGCTCGAGCTCTACGAAAGAGCGCGCCAGTACGCCGAGACGAAAGGACTCCTTCTCGCCGACACGAAGCTCGAGTTCGGGCGGCTCGACGGGCGGGTGGTCTGGATCGACGAGGCGTTCACGCCCGACTCCTCGCGCTACTGGGACGCAAACGCCTGGACACCCGGCCGCACGCCGGTGTCCTTCGACAAGCAGTTCGTCCGCGACTGGTTGGACTCGACGGGCTGGGACCACCGGCCTCCCGCGCCGCGGTTGCCCGAGGGCGTCGTGCGCACGACGCGGGAGAAGTACCTCGACGCCTACCGGTCGCTGACCGACACCCTCCCGGCGCATCTTTCGCTCTGAATTCGAGCCATTTTCCCCTCTCGATTCGTAACGTCCTGACGGCTCAGAGCTAAGCTCTCCCCGGTACCGCCGTGCGCCTTCTTGGCACGACCCTTGATGGGGACTTCACCGATGCCCTACGTCAGGGTCTCGACAAGGAGGAAACCCATGCCCAAGCCGCTCAGATTCTTCATTTTGATTCTCGCCGTCGGAGCGTTTACCGGAGTCGCTCTGGCGCAGAACGCGCAGTACAACACCGGCGGACCCACCGCGAACACTCTGCAGCTGAAGCTGGTCGAGCCCGCGGAGGGCGCGACGATCACCGGGCCGCAGGTGCGCGTCGGGGTCGCCTACAACACGCACAACTTCGGTGAAGGACAGGGGACCAAGTTCGGCGAGGCCAACTTCCCGCAGCCGACGTTCGACATCTACCTCGACAACGATCTCAACAAGACCGTCAAGGGCACCGAAGCCAACGTCGTTTTCATCGACAACGTTCCGGTCGGAACCCACAAGATCGTGGTCATGGCGAAGAACGTCAGCGGCGAGGTGATCGACCGCAAGGAGGTCCACATCACGACGGTTGCGGCCGCGGAGGCGACCACGACCACTTCGACGACGACTTACGAGGCGCGGACTGCGCCGCCGCCGCCGCCAGCGCCCGCTCCGGTCGTCGAGCCGCCTGCGCCGCCGCCGCCAGCACCAGCGCCGATAGCGCCGATGAAGACCCTGCCGAAGACCGGCACGGCGTATCCGAGGATCGCGGCCGCCGGCCTGGCCCTTGCGCTGGTCGGACTTTCGCTCGCTCGGAAGGCTCGCTAAAGACTTCCCGCTTGCCCGGTCCCGCCGCTCGCGGCGGGCCGGGCATTTGTTTGCCATGAGCTACAGGGACATCGGTTCGAGGGTCGGCGCCGTGGTCCGAAGAGCGTTCGCCCCTGCGGGAACGATCCTCGCGGCGGGTGCCATCCTTCTCGGAGCGGGCGCGCTCGAGTCGCTCGGCTCCCGCTTTTCGTTCGGCGCGGCGGGGAGCGCCGTCCCTGCACCGCTTTCGAAGATCTGCGCCGGAGACACGGTGGCGCGGATCGCGGTTGCGCGGCTCTCCTTCGAGGCGGCCATACGCGAAGGGGTCGACGAGGTCACGCTGGCGTACGGGCCCGGTCACGTCCCCGGAACGGCGCTTCCCGGAGACGAGTCGGTCCGGAAGCAGGCGGTGATCGCGGTCGCGAGGGACGTCGCCTCCTCGTTCGCCGCGAAGCTCGTCGTCGGTGATCGGGTGGAGCTCTCGACGCCGTTCGGGCTGCGAACCTACCGGGTCGTGGGAAGACGAACGTTGAAGGCGGACGAGCTCAAGATCGCATCCGGGGGTCCGTCCGGGCTCACTTTTCTCGCGCCCTATCCTTCCGATTCGATTGGACCCGCGCCGCTCCGGCTCGAAGTCCGAGCCGAGCCGTGCGCGCCCGAGAGAGCGAGCTCGGTCACGAGATCGGTGACGCGCTCCACCGGGCGCAGCGCGACGCTTGCCGCACTCGCCGCCTCCCGCGCGTTCCGCGAGGGAAGATAGACGTTCTCGAATCTGAGCGCGGCCGCCTCGCGGATTCGCGCGGGCGCCGCCGATACGCGCCGGACCTCACCTAAGAGCCCGATCTCACCGAAGAAGACCGAAGAGCCGGGAAGGGGTTTCCCGCGCGCCGACGACAACAGAGCGGCCACGACCGCGAGGTCCGCGGCCGGTTCGGTCACCTCGAGGCCGCCGGCGCAGGAGACGAAAACCTCGCGCGAAGCGAGCGACACTCCGGCTCGCTCGAGGACGGCGAGCAGGAGCGCGAGTCGCCCGGCATCCACTCCGATCGCCACGCGCCGGGGCGAGCCGGGGATCACCGCGCCGACGAGCGCCTGGACCTCCAGCAGAAGGGAACGTGTTCCCTCCCGGGCTGCCGTCACCGCGCTCCCCGGCACTCCCACGCGACGCTCGGAGAGGAGCGCCGCCGAGGCGTTCGCGACCTCTTCCAATCCCCGGGAGCTCATTTCGTAGAGAGCGACCTCGTCCACCGCGCCGAAGCGGTTCTTCGTCGCTCGGAGGATGCGCCGCGAGGAGCCGCGTTCCCCGTCGATCGCGATGACCGCATCGACGAGGTGTTCGAGCAATTTCGGTCCGGCGAGGCTTCCGTCCTTGGTGACGTGGCCGACGAGCAGAACGGGGACACCCCGCTCTTTGGCGTACCGCACGAACCCGGCCGCGGACTCGCGCACCTGGGACACGGTGCCGGCCGCCGAGGAGAGCGCCGCGTGACGCACGGCCTGGATCGAGTCGACCACGACGGCCGCCGGAGCGCGGCCGGCGGCCTCCGCGACGATGCGCTCCACGTCCGTCTCGGCGATCACGAGAAGGCGTTCGCCGGTGATGCCCAGCCGGTCGGCGCGAAGGCGGACCTGGCTCGCGGACTCCTCGCCGGCGGCGTAGAGGACTTCCCGCGATCCCGTCGCGATCCCTCGAGCCGCCTGGAGGAGCAGCGTGGACTTGCCAATGCCCGGTTCTCCGCCCACGAGAATGACCGAACCGGGGACGAGGCCGCCTCCCAGCACCCGATCGAGCCCGGGGAGGCCGGTTGCCACGCGGTCTTCCGCGCGCGCCTCGACCTCCGGGAGCGAACGGGCGCGCGCTTCGCCCGGCCGGACCGAAACGGGGGCCGCCGGCGCCGGGACCTCCTCGACGTAGGAGTTCCACTCGCCGCACTCCGGGCACCGACCGAGCCACTTCTGCGAGGATGCGCCGCAGGACTGGCAGGCGAAGAGGGTGGTCGCTTTGGGCGACATCAGAATTGAATTGTCGCCGGCTACCGCCTGGGGATCGACCCGAGCAGATACTTGATGTCGTCGTCGCTCCACCGCAGGCCGGCGCCGAAGAAGAGGGAATCGGCTTTGCGGCTGCGGTTCAGAAAATCGTCCCAGCCGCCGGTGACGAAGACCGAGGGCGAAAAGTAATAGCGGCTGGTGAGCTTGCCGTGGGCCGAGTAGCCCGGCCGGTTGAAATCCCACAGATCCGCGGAGAAGCGCAGCCGGTCCTTCAGGGTCACGTAATCGATGCCGCCGCCGCCCCGCGACTCGAGGAGACCCGCTCGAATCGCGAAGTCCTTCCACCGGTAGCCGAAGAGAGCAGAGATCGCGAGTTCGTCCTTCAACTCCTGCGTGTCGGTGATGGTCTGCTCGACGTGACCGTCCGGAAAGACCGTCCTCACGGTCGTGGTGGTGCTCGTACGCCTGCCGAACGGCTGGCTCGAAAGCTCGACGCGGTAGAACCGCGGCGAATCCTTCGGATCGACCTCGAGCGTGAAATAGGACTTCCCCTTCCCGGTGCCCGAGAGGTATTCGGAGCGGATCCCGAGGTCGATCTTCATTCTCTCCGCCGCGCCCAGCGCTTTGTTCAGGCCCGCGACCCCTTCCTTGACGGCGACTAAGGCGTCGTTCAGGTTCTTGTGGGTTTCTTCGCTCTGAACGAGCTTGCCGACCGTTCCCTCGCCTTCCCGGATCCTGCCGGTGATCTGGTTCAGGTTGTCGGTGGTCGTCTCGAGCTTTCCCGAGATCTCCCGGATGTTCGACAGCCCCTGGGAGACGTTCCCTTCGTTCGCGGCAACCAGCGAGTCGACGCGGGCGACCAGCTCCTTCATCGCCGAAGAGAACTCGCGAAAGTTCGCGACGGTCGCGTCGACGCCCGCGCGGTTCGACTCGACGATCGCGCGCACCTGTTCGCTGATCAACCGCATGTTCTCGACGATGTCCGAGAGCCGCTCCTCACCCTGCGGGCCGCCGATCGATTCCTTGAGGCTCTTCGTGATCGACTTGATGTCGATTTCGATGTCGCGGGCGAGCTTGGTGATCTCGTCGAAGGAGACCGGGACTCCGCCGACGATCACGGAGTTGTCCGGGAGCGGCGGCGCGCCGAACGGACCGGGAACCAGCTCGACGTATTTCTCGCCCAAGAGCCCCAGGCTCTCGATCGATGCGGAAGCACCCTGCCGCAGAGAAACGTTGGGGTCGAGGTCGATGTCGACGAACGCCTTTCCCTCGACGAGGCGGATCTTGCCGACCTTGCCGACCTTCACGCCCGCCACGCGAACGGCGGTCTTCTCGTCCAGTCCCCCGACGTCCTTGAACTGGACCGTGACCTTCCGCGGACGGCCGTGACCGACGCGGATGTCCTCGATCTTCCAGATGAGCAACGCCGTGATCGTGAGAACGATCAGGAAAAACGCCCCGACTTTCGCTGCCGTGCTCATGACCCCTCCGAAACCGCGGTCGCCGTTTCCCGCTCGAACTCTACCGTGAGCGGCCCTTCCGCTTTCCCCTCGACGAATTGACGAACTGCGGGGTTGTCCGACTTCAGGAATTCCTCGGGCCGCGCTTCGTAGAGAAACTTTCCGCCGGCGAGCAGCGCGATCCGGTCGCCGATTTTGCGCGCGCTCTCCATGTGGTGGGTGATCGTGACGATCGTCACGTCCAACTTCTCCTTCATCTCGAGGATGACCTCGTCGATGATGTCCGTCATGATCGGGTCGAGGCCCGTGTTCGGCTCGTCGAACAGGAGGATTTCCGGCTCGTGCGCGATCGCGCGCGCGAAACCGACCCGGCGGCGCATTCCGCCCGAAAGCTCCGAAGGCCGTTTCCCCTCGACGTTTGGCAGATGAACGATCGACAGGCACTCGCGCACCCGCTTCCGGACTTCGGACGGAGGGCGGCCGGAGCGCCGCAGGGGAAACGCGACGTTGTCGAAGACGCTCATCGAGTCGAACAGCGCGCCTTCCTGGAACGACATCCCGAACTTCTTCCGGACGGCGGTCCGCTCGAGCTCCGACAGCGCCCAGAAATCCCGGCCGTCCACAAACACCTTCCCGGAGTCGGGCCGGATGAGCCCGATCAGGTGCTTCAGGAGGACGCTCTTGCCGGTGCCGGAGGGGCCGACGACGACGAGAGACTCCCCATGCGGAAGGGAGAAGTCGATGCCGTCCAGAACCACTTTGCCCTGAAAGGACTTGTGGAGGTTCTCGACCCGGATCTTGGGAGTCACAGCCGGCGCCGGCCTGGCAACGGCGCTCAAAAGAGGAGCTTCGTCAGAAAGAAGTCCGCGAACAGCACGGACAGGCTGCCGGAGACCACGGCGCGGGTCGTCGCGCGCCCGACCCCCT
>Ga0114129_10002269_pt1 | contig 26610 bp, 21 predicted proteins | sample RhiMetdeltSRZDD1_FD_80071 | JGI IMG/M metagenome (GOLD analysis project Ga0114129, IMG submission 80071) | Populus rhizosphere microbial communities from Tennessee, USA - Rhizosphere MetaG P. deltoides SRZDD1 (version 2) (version 2) | ecosystem: Host-associated > Plants > Roots > Rhizosphere >...
ATCCGCCGTTTTCCCCGGAGATACGCGCGTACGAGAAGTGCGCTCGGGACGTGGCCCGTCGGGGACACAACAAGAGCGCAGGTCAGCGCAGCGGGCGGGGACTCCCTGCGCGACGAAATTCGGGCTCGTCGAGTGCCCATCGCCGAGCAATCGCCTACATCATCAGGACAGCGCGAAACTCCGCTTTTCCGCTCAGCATCCGCGCGTATACGTCCGCGGCTCGCGCCAGCGGATCGCGCTCGATCATCGGCCGCACGCCTGTCAGCTGGGCAAAGCGTAGGGCTCCCTCCCGGCCAGCAGCACTGGCCCGCATTGGGGGAGCGCCACGGTAACCTTATGGAAGCACACCAGGGGGGTGGGGGATGGTCCGGAAGCGGATCGGGGTCATGGTGCCGTCGACGAACACCACGCTCGAGGCCGATCTTCAGCTCGTGGCGCCGCCCTACGTGACCGTCCACGGTCACCGGCTGTGGCTGACCAACGACGCCAACGGCGACGAGGCTTATGCGCGCATGAACGCCGAGATCGAAACCGGTGTGCGCTATCTGGCCACCGCTCGGGTGGACGTCGTCGCCTACGGGTGTACGACCGGGAGCTTTTACCGGGGCCCGGGCTGGGACCGAAAGATGCTGGCAATGATGCGGGCAGCCGCCGGAGCGCCGGCGGTGGCCACCAGTCCCGCCGTAGTGGAAGCCCTGAGGACGTTTGGGGCCAGGCGAATCTCCGTGGTGACGCCTTACCCCGAGTGGAACAACCGGCGGCTCCGCCCGTACTTTGAGGGGGTCGGCTTCGAGGTTCTCAACGTCGATGGTGAACCGGTGGCCGCCGCCTCGGGCAATCAGGGCATCAATGACCAGGAGCCCGAGTCGGTCGTGGAGTTCGCCACCCGGATGTGCCGACCGGAGGCGGACGCGCTCCTCTGCTCGTGTACGGCGTGGCGCTCCATGGAGGTCGCCGATCGGATCGAGCAGCGGTTGGGCAAGCCGGTGATCACCTCGAACCAGGCGACGATCTGGGCAGCGTTCCATGCCGTCGGCGTCGATCGTCGAATCAGGGGGTATGGCCGGCTCCTGGAGGGTCTGGCCACCTGAACTCGGAAGAATCGCAACACACTCGCGTGCGCCCGCCGAGTCGAGTCTTCCGACGGCGGCGACGAATCAGTTCGTTCTGGCCGCTCCAACGATGCCTGGCCATGATCCTTGGGAGCATCGTGGTCCCGCAGGTGGACTCTGGCCACGGGTCTCACCCGCCGGTGATCCCGCAAATACCCGAATGTGCGAAATTAGTGCGTCGTTACGGGAGGCATGTCGATCGGGGATCTGATTGCCTGTGTAATCGCCTGCATATCCACCGTGTGCGTCCAAATGCCCGGCCGAAGGGCTGTCTGTTGTTGGGCTGCTGAGATCTACCGCTGAGATCTACCGCCTCTGACCCGGGCGGTCTCGACTGGCGCTCGACGGGTCACCCCTTGAGCGCTCCCACTAAGAGCCCTCGCGCGATGAACCGCTCCAAGGCGAACGCCATCCCGATGACGGGGGTGATCATGATCAGAATCAGGACCGACATGTACCACCACTGGGGCCCGCGGGTGGCGTTCTGGGCGGCAATGGTCAGCGGGAGCGTTTGCGCGTTGGCGCCGGTGAGGAAGAGCGCCAGCAGGTACTCATTCCACGAGAAGACCAGCACGAGCAGGAAGGTCGCCGCCAGTCCGGGGGCCGACAGCGGCAGGACGATCGATCGGAAGATCCGAAACGGGGACGCGCCATCCAGGGCCGCGCTCTCTTCGAGCTCCAGCGAGATAGTGCGGAAGTAGTCGCGCATCAGCCAGACGACGATGGGCAGATTAACGGCGGTGTAGGTGATGATGAGGGCCGCCCAGGTGTCGAGAAGGCCGAGGCGCTGGAACATGACGTAGACGGGGATCACCACCGCCACCGGCGGGAGGATGCGCTGCGAGATCATCCAGAGCGCAATGTCTTCGTTGGCCAGGGTCCGGCGGACCCGCCGCCGGGTCGCCAGCCACGACACGAGGAACAGGGCCGCGCCCGCCGCTACCGCGATGGGCCACGGCACCGCCAGTCCAATGGCCACTCCCACCAGAAGGGCCGAGCCGACGAAGGAAAGGACGACGCTCAGGCGGGGTCGATAGCGGAAGCGCAACAGGCCATAGCCGGCGGCGCTCCCGAGCACGATGGCGAGGATCGAGCTCGTCACCGCCACGACTACCGTGTTGACGAAGGGGCGCAGCGTGTCGTTTCGGAGGTCGACGAAGATGTACCGCCAGGCGTGCAGGGATGGCTCGTAGTCAACGAAGGGAAGATAGACGGGGCCGCCGTACACCTGAACTGGCAGCTTGAAGGAGGTGGTGGCGATCCAGTAGAGAGGAAAGAGCACCACCGCGCTCCAGGCCCCCAGCGCGAGATAGGACAGCGCCGCCGCCCGGGGCGAGAGTCCTCGCACCGTCCGCCGGCTTCTCCTCTGTCTCATCTGGCCTCGGGCTTCACCACGCAGGCGCCACACCAGATGCGGTCTGACCGTTCGCCGCGTCCAGCATTCGTGAGCGGTGCGGGTCAGGTGGCCTGGGCCAGTCGCCGCCGCACTAGATGGAGGTAGGCGAGCACGGTGACCGTCACGACCAGCAGCAGGATGTAAGCGACAGCTGCAGCGCCGCCGATGTCCAGCGTGCGCCAGGCAATGAGCGCATGCAGCGTCAGGGACTCCGTGGCCGTGCCCGGCCCACCATTCGTTAACACGTTCGGCAGGTCGACCACCTTGAAGGCCTCGATCAGGCGAATCAGAACGAGCGTCGCGGAGACCGGCATGAGCTGCGGCCAGGTGATCTGCCAGAAGGTCTGCCAGCGATCCGCTCCGTCCACCATGGCTGCCTCCAGGAACTCGGGCGGCAAGCTTTCGAGCGCCGCAAGGAGCACGATGAACATGAACGGTGTCCACTGCCACGTGTCGCCGATCAGCACCGCGAGCCGGGCACCCCATGGGTTGCTCGCCCACGACACCTCGGCCAGTCCCAGGGCGCGCCACGCGGGGGCAAAGGGGCCTTTGCCCAGGTCCATCAGGATCCGGAACGTGTAGGCGATCCCCACCGGGGTGATCATCATGGGGATGAGGAACACGACACGAAAGAAGCGGCGGCCGGCTAGGTTCTGCGAGCACAGGAGCGCGAGCCCCAATCCGAGGCCGTATTGCACGGCGACCCCGATGCCGACGTAGACGAGGGTGGTGACCAGGGTGCCCGGGCGGCCGCCCGGCCCGAGGGTCCGAATCATCAGCCAGTCGGCGGCGGCGCCCACCAGCGCCCAGAGGCCCCGTCCGAGCGATCTCGCGATGGATCGATCCGGACGCCGGAAATCCTGGACCAAGATGACGCCGAGAAGGACCACGACGATGCCGAAGGCCACCTGCGCCGGGAGCGAGGGCTTCGCCAGGAAGCCGAGGAAATGCTCTTGCTCGATCCCTAGGAGGAGCTTCCGATAGTTCGCCAGGCCGACCCATCTCAGCGCGAAGCCACCCGGCACGAACTCCAGGCGGCTGGCCGACAGGTAGAGCGACACAAAGAGCGGGAAGATCGATAGGAACACCAGCAGGAGGACGGCCGGCCACAGGAAGATCAGCCGTGCCTCTCGCTCCAGCCCGGCGGTGAGCGCGCCGAGGCCTCGGGGCCGGCGTGAGGCCGCGGGTCCGGCCTGGGCGGCGACGGACGCCGCCGCCGCCCGCCGACGGGGTCCGAGCGTCACGCCCTACCGCTGGACGTTGAGCGTCTCCCGATAGGCGCGGAGCTGTTTGTCACGACCCACCTCGTTGGTGATCGCCTCCCACCCCTCGGTGATCTCCTTCATCGCTTGCTCGATCGTCGTCTGCCGCGCCAGCAGCTTGGCGATCGCCGTGTCGAGGACCACCTGCTGGTAGCGCTGGTTCTGCGGGATGCGCAGATCCAGCACCATGTTCGGACTGTTGAGGCTGTTCTCGATGGCCCCCAGGTAGTTTTGCGCCGCCGGCCGACTCATGCCCGCTTTGATCCAGAGGTCGAGATTCTTGAACTGCGAGATGCGATAGGGATTGAATCCCGTGATGCCGATGGTGACGTCCACGTTGGACTGGGCGGGTTGGCTCATGTACGACAGGAAGGCGTACGTCGCCTCCTTGATCCGGGTCGAGGCGGCCTGGTTGATGCCGCCCGACCATCCTCCGAAGGCCGCGAAGGGCGCGTGGTTGACGCCGTTGACGGCGTGCGGGCAGGTCGCCCGGTCGCACGCCACCAGTTTCCCCGTCTTCCGGTCGAGCACCCGACGCGACCCGGGGAGGACGACGGCCCCGACCTTGTCCATGACCTTCGACGTCTTGGGGTCGATGGCCAGCGTCCCGATGTCACCCCAATCCAGGGTGAGGGCGCAGCGCCCGGTGACGAACGCCGACCTCGAGTCGCCCACGTCCCAGTTCAACTCGTCCGGCGGCCCGTACTTGCCCGTCTCGACGTAGACGCGCAACGCCTCGGCGAACGCCTCGGTGCTGGTGAGGGGCTTCATCGCGTCTAGGTCGAAGAACGCGCCCTGCTTGGTGCCCAGGCTCTGCAAGAACGCGGCGGCCACGGACCAGATCATCCAGTAGGATTGCGCGTTTCGCTTCTTGGCGATGCATGAGCCGAAGTCGGGCGTGCCGTCGCCGTTGAGGTCCTTCTTGTCGAAGGCCCCGGCGATCTTCAGGTAGTCGTCCCACGTCTCCGGCGGCTTGAGACCCGCCTGGGTCAAGAGGTCGGTCCGGTAGTAGACCATCTGGAAGTCGCCGTCCAGGGGAATCGTGTAGGCCTTCCCCGCGTAGGTAGCGCTGAAGTCACGGAAGAAGGGAGCGATGTCCGGCCACTGCACGGCTTTGTCGGCGGCGATCCGGCTCGTCAGGTCCTCGAGGTATCCCGGCGTGACGAAGTCCGCCATCCATTGGGGAGCGAAGACGAACCCATGGTAGCTGTTCGTCTTGGTGGCCATGTCCGTGAGCATCTTCTGGTAGAGATCGCTGAAGGGAACGGTGACCACGTTGACCTTCGCGCCGGACACCTTCTCGAAGTCCGGGGCGCGACGCTGGAGGGGCTCCGCGATCTGCGGGCCCGTGAACGTGAGGACGTTGAGCGAGATGCCCTCGAAAGGCCCGGCAGCCGACGCTACGGAAATGGGGCTGGTGATCAGCGCGATCGCGGTCCCCAGGCCGGCCCCGAGTCGTTTGAGATTGCGTTCCATCACTCTACCTCCACGCTTCTTCGATGGGAGTGACCAGAGCACTTGGGAGTGCGGCGGGACGTCATGGGCAATCAGGACCTCACGAGCAAGCATCTTACGACGGCGTTGAGCGTCGTCAAGGGAGCGTTCGGACAGCGAGCAGGTGGCTTCCACCGAGCGCCCGCACCCGGGCGCCGGGCAAGGACGGCGAGTTCCTCCTCATCGTTCAACCCGCGACCGTGCTCGGCTGGCATCGCCGGGGATGGATGGCCTACTGGCGATGGTGGTCCCGGCGAGGAACGCGAGGCGGGCGGCCCCGTATCGCGGCGGCGCTACGCGCCCTCATCCGGGGGATGGCCGCGGAGAATCGCCTCTGGGGGCAACGCCGCGTTCAGACGGAGCTCGCGCGGCTGGGGTTCACGGTGTCGGCGCGGACTGTCGCCAGGTATATGCGCAGGCCCTACCACGGCGTCCCTTCACCCAGTTGGCGGGAGTTCTTGATGGGCCATGCCAAGGAGATCTGGGCGTGCGACTTCTTCTCTGTTCGCACGATATGTTTCCAGATGCTGTTTGTCTTCTTCGTGATGCACCACGAGACTCGACAGATCCTCCGGGTTCGGGTGACCCAACATCCCATCGCCGAATGGGCGGCCCAGCAGGTCGTGGACGCGTGTGGTTGGGATCGGGACCCGCCGCGGTATCTGATCCGTGACCGGGACGGCCGGTTGGGGATCGAGTTCGACCGCCGCGTGCAACGTCTCGGCGTCACTGGGATCCGCACGCCCGTGAGGGCGCCGCGGGCGAACGCGCTTGCAGAGCGGTGGATCCGATCGGCGAGGAGTGAGTGTCTGGGCCATGTGGTCATCCTCAACGAGTGCCACCTTTAGCGGGTGCTGGACGAGTACGTTGCGTATTTCAATGCCTGGCGGCCGCATCAGGGGCTGGGCCAACGCGCGCCGTGCGGGTGGGCGCCGCCGCCCGTATCCAGCGCGGCCGGCAAGATCGTCGGTCGGCCGGTGCTCGGCGGGCTGCATCATGTCTATGAGCAGGCAGCGTGATGCGGTTCTTGCGCCCTACAGGCCGTTGGTTGCCGGATCATTGCCTCTTGGGAGCGAGGCAGGCGACCTCGACCCAAAACGGGAAGCTCCTGCTGCCGGCCGTCCAAAGCCCCCCCCCGCAACCAACAACGGACCGAACCGGTTGGCTGCTGGCCGACTAGGAGGGCAGCGTGCCACCACTTTGCTCATTGCCCGGCACAACCCGGCATTCCGGGGCACGCTGGGGCACTCATAAACCGTCGCGGACGGTGCCGGGCGGAACTCACGGAACCCCGCGCGTTGGCGAAGAAATCCCATGCGAGATGTGGTACCCTGCGGGTCCGGGGCCGACGTAGCTCAGTTGGTAGAGCAGTCGATTCGTAATCGACAGGTCATCGGTTCAAGTCCGATCGTCGGCTCCAGTCTTTCAATCACTTCGCCGACGGGATCCGAGCGCTCGGCACGGGCAGGATAGCTCATATGTCCGCGGGTTCGGACCCCACATCCGCGACGCCCGATGCCCTTGCCGCGTGGGCTGGCGACGGGCTATAGTTCCGCCGCCGGCCTCTCACGGGCGAGCCGGGGTGCCGGGGGGCGGGGAGGGGCGCGAGAAACGTGGCTATGGCCTCCTACGTTCTCGCGTGTTTTCGGCCTTCTCACCATCTGCGCGTCAACTCGCGTCAGTTCCCAGGAGTCATCGCCCCGCGTTCGGTCAGGGCCCGGTCCATACACATCACGATCTCCACCCACCTCGAAAGCCGGAAGAACCTCTCATGTTAACGGATTATGGCGATGCCAAGGAGATGTTTAGGATTTCGTGAAGCGCGAGCGTCAGGCTTTACGTCTTGGCATTCAGATCTAACACAGGGGAGGAGGAAGTTCATGCTATCGCATCATCGCCGTCTGATCCTGGGCCCGATTCCGGTTGTCTTGGCCATGGCCCTGATCGCCTGCGCGTCCATGGCGAGTGCCGCGGCGGCCGCGCCAGCTCAACCCAAGACCGAGGTGCTGAAGCCGGCCGCCAAGGCTCCGGCACAAGCGTTGGCACCGACCGCAGCGCCGGGCGCGCTCGTGCAAGCCGCACCCGCTGCTGCTCCTGCCGCGGCGAAGGCAGCAAAGCCGGCTCCCAACAAGGATGTCCTCTACTTCGGGATGCAGTCGGAACCGAACACGCTCGACCCGCATCTGTCTACAAGTGTCAACGATATCCATCTGTGGAACGTCTACGAGCGCCTGGTGGACATGGACAGGAAGACGAGCCAGCTCGTTCCCGAGCTGGCCGAGTCCTGGCAGATCTCCCCGGACGGCAAGACCTACACCTTCAAAATCCGCAAGGGCATCAAGTTCCACGACGGCACCCTGTTGGACGCCGAAGCGGTCAAATGGAATTTCGAACGGGTCATCGCCGTGAAGAGTCCGGCCCTCACCGAGGTCTACCAGTCGGTCGATAGAGTCGAGGTGGTGGACGACTCCACCGTTCGGGTAACGCTCAAGAGCGTGGTCGGTCCCTGGATCGGGATGCTGATGTTCAACCCCAAGATGGTCAGCCCGACCGCGGCCAAGAAGAACGAGAAGGGGGGCGACTTGGGCCAGGACTGGCTGAAGGAGAATACGGCGGGCACTGGCCCCTACATGCTGAAAAGCTGGCAGCGCGGCCGTGACCTGGTCTGGACCAAGTTCCCCGATTACTGGCGCGGCTGGAATAAGCCACACGTCTCAGAAGTCCACAACATCATCGCCTTGGAGCCGGGCACCCAACGCCTGATGATTGAGAAGGGCGACCTGGATGTTTCCTTGATCTTTACCATGGACTCGCTGCCGGTGCTGCGCAAGAACCCGGATCTGGAGGTCTTGAATCACGACGTGCCCACTAACCTCTATATCCGCCTGAACAACGTCTGCGGCCCCCTCGCGGACAAACGGGTGCGGAAGGCGCTGGCCTACGCCTGGGACTACGCCACGTATGAAAAGCTGCTGGGCGTGTCGGCTCCGCGCTCCGACGGACCGATCCCAATCGTGCTGTTCGGCCCAGGATACAAGCCACCCACGATCCCTCAAAACCAGTACGACCTGAAGAAAGCCAAGCAACTGCTGAAGGAGGCCGGCCACGAAAAGGGCTTCACGATGACGCTTGTGCAGGATGGCTTTCCGCCGAAGCCGACCATCGCTGAGCTGTTCCAGTCCCAGGCGGCCAAGATTGGCGTCACAGCCAAGATCGTCCAGGAGCCCTTCCTCAACCAACTGGCCCGCGGCGCCGATGCTGAAGCGCAGAAGGACCCCCAGCGCTGCATGGGGGCCTTCATCCTGTTCACTCCCCCCCTCTATCCGGATCCAGCGAGCTTCCTCAACCGGATGTACGTGCCCAACCCGCCCGGGGTCCGCAACCTCATGTACTACAACAACCCGGAGGTCACTCGCCTGACCCAGGAGGGCGTCCAGCAACTTGACCGCGCCATGGCCATGAAGCTCTACTACAGGGCCGCTCAACTAATCATCGAGGATGCGCCGGACATCTTCCTCGACCGCGCCACGGAATACGTCATCATCCGCAAGTGGGTAAAAGGCCACGTGTTCCATCCCACCCAGCCATGGGAGTGGCGCTTCTACGACGTGTGGAAGGAATAGCTCGCAAATGACGGAGGACGGAGGACGAAAGACCATAGGGCCAAGGAACACGTTCCCGTGATGATCCTCCTTCGTCCTCCGCTCTGAGCGAGGTTCAACGGTGCGCTTCATCCTCGGCCGCTTTCTGGCCTTGATCCCCCTGCTGCTCGGGATGACCGTGCTGCTGTTCCTGGTCAGCCATAGCCTGCCGGCTGATCCGGTGCGAGCCTTCCTCGGCCAGGACGCCACTCCGGATCAGATCCGCTTCTACCGCACCAAGCTGGGGCTCGATGACCCGCTGCCCGTGCAGTACCTGCGCTATCTCCAGAACCTGCTGCGCGGCGACCTGGGCACGTCGATCATCAGCCGTCGGCCGGTAGCCAAGGACCTGGCCGATTTCTTTCCGGCAACCCTCGAGCTGACGCTGGCCGCCGTCTTGTTGAGCTCGCTGGTGGCCATCCCGCTGGGCATACTCTCGGCAGTCAAGCGCGGCACGCTGATCGATCACGTCAGCCGAGTGGTCTCGCTGTTCGGGGCGTCGATGCCGATCTTCTGGTTCGGCTTGCTGCTGCAGTTGGTTCTCTATGCCAAGCTCGGCTGGCTCCCGCCCGGGGATCGCCTGAGCAATACCCTTACCCCGCCGCCCCGGCTGACAGGGATGTTCACCGTGGATGCCCTGCTGGCGGGGAACCTGACGGTGTTCATAGATGCGGTCAGGCACCTCATCCTTCCAGCGGTGGCGCTGAGCAATATCAACCTGGCCATCCTGGCCCGCATCACCCGTTCGTCGATGCTGGACGTGCTGAGCGAGGCCTACGTCATCACCGCCCGCGCCAAGGGCCTGCACGAGCGCGTCGTGATCTATCGCCACACCCTGAAGAATGCCGCGGTACCCATCCTGACGGTAGCCGGAATGCGCTTCGGCGAGCTGATGGCGGGAGCGATCCTGACCGAGACGATCTTCTCCTGGCCCGGCATGGGCCGCTACGCTGTCTTCTCCATCGAGCGGGTGGACTTCCCGGCGCTAATGGGCTTTGCCCTGGTGGCGACAACACTGTACGCATTGGTGAACCTGGTGGTGGATGTGTTATACGTCCGGCTCGATCCCAGGATGAGCCACTGATCGGATGTATCCGCAGATTGACGCAGAGTAGGGTAGGTTTCAGAGTTCATGAGCTGCGAGATCTGCGGATACTGCGTGGAACTCCATGAAACAGAGTGAGTCCCTAGCTCTGCCCAGTCCACGATAGCGAACCGAAGTGGACACATCGGCCGCCGGACGGCTGGTCAACCTCTGGCGGCGGCTGACTCGCAACCCCCTCACGGTCCTGTCGCTGGTCGCGCTGCTCATCTTGTTAGTGATGTCGTTTGTCCCCCATTGGCTAACCCGCTATCCCCCCAACGAGCTTGATGCACTCACGCGGCTGAACGCCCCAAGCGCAGAGCACTGGTTCGGCACCGATCACCTGGGGCGAGACGTCTACACCAGGATCATCTACGGCACCCGCGCCTCGTTCGGGGCGGCGATCCTCATCGTGGCCCTGGCCGCGGCCCTCGGCACGACGATCGGGGTGATTGCCGGGTATGCCGGGCGACTGGTCGACGACGTGATCATGCGGGTGGTCGATCTGTTCCTGGCTTTCCCGCTGCTGGTGCTGGCGCTCGCGATCGTGGCGGCGCTGGGACCTGGGCGCCTAAACTCGATGCTGGCCTTGGTGCTGGTCTGGTGGGCGCAGTATGCCCGGCTGATGCGTGGGCAGGTGATGCAGATCCGCGAGCGGGAGTATGTTCACGCTGCACAGATGATCGGGGCGCCCCCGCTGCGGATACTGAGACGGCACATCCTGCCTAACACCTTGTCCCCGCTGCTGGTGAAGGGCACGCTGGACGTCGCCGTTGCCGTGCTGGTCAACTCGTCCCTCAGCTTTCTCGGCCTGGGCGTCCAGCCGCCGGAGGCTGAATGGGGAGCGATGATCACCTACGGCCGTGCGTTCATATTCGACGCCTGGTGGTACCCGAGCTTCCCTGGCCTGGCCATCTTCATCACGGTGATGACAGTCAACACCCTGGGCGACGGGGTACGGGACGCCCTGAATCCGCGACTGAGGATGGAGTAGTCGCTCAGGGCTTCATCCCTCAATTACACTGACGTCGACACCGCGGCCTCCGCGGACGAGCCCGGGTTGCGCCAGGTTCTCAGTTCCCCTTTGCTGCATCAGTCTGCTCAATCGATAGCCGCAATCATCCCCCGCGCCGTGCGAGTCCGACACGCCCACTCATCCACGCGCACCGGCCGTTGGCCAGACTCTCTTGAGAAACCTTTCGACAGCGGCGTTGAACTCCTGCGGCTGCTCAAGGTTCGACAGGTGTCCCGCGTTGCGGATGACCGCGAGCTCAGCCCCAGGGATCGTCTCGGCCATGTAGGCAGAGACTTTCGTGCAATAGTCGTCGTGCTCCCCCATGATAATCATTGTCGGCACCCTCATGGCAGCGAGCTGCGGTCCGAGCGAGTAAATGCTCGGGCGGTTTCCTACCACGCCAGCAAGAGTGCCGGCCAGGCCATGCGCCGTGCAGGACGTGACGGCCGTCCTCAAGAAGGCAGCTGCCTCGGGCCCTTGCGCCACGAATCCCGCGTGACCCGGGTCGCGAACATATTCATCAGCGAAAGCTTCCACTCCCTGGCGCTCAAGGAGCTCGACCCGACGCTTGATCTCCGCTGCCAGTAGTTGGGGATCGTCCGAACCGGCACCAGTGTTACAGACAATGACCCCAGCCGCCATCTCGGGGTGGGCCAACGCGAAGTTCAGCGCCACGTTCCCGCCCATGGAAAGCCCGCCGACACAGGCGCGGTCAATTCCGAGATGGCGCAGCAGCCCGTGAAGGTCTTCCACCATCAGCGGTTGCGAATAGCAGCGTCGATCAGCAGGCGCCTCCGAGCGTCCCTGCCCGCGCGCATCGTACGCGACTACGCGATACCGATCACCAAGGGCAGCTATTTGGGGCTGCCACTCGCGCCAGCCGGTACCCGTTCCATGGGCTAGAACCACCGGTAGCCCGGATCCGACCTCTTCGAAGTACAATCCGATCCCGTTGACCTTCACCATCGGCATGGTAAGTGCTCCTCTGGGAACCCAGCATAGCCGCCACTTGTGCCGGTTGATCGCGTCAGGCTGGAACCTCCAGGGCCCGGCTGAGCCCACGCGTCCAACACACAGCTCCGCCGTCTTCGATCAAGAATGTGTCCTCAACATGGTACCGGGCTTCGTCAGATGCCAACGGCGAGCGCCTCCCGGAAGGCGCCTGCACCCCAATCTCTGCCGCCCGCTTTAGGTAGGACGTCGAGATGACCGGCGCGAGCGACCGACCGAGCAGACCAGGCGCCAGCTCAGCTGCTCCTCCCGACCGCGCCAGCGCGTGGTCGGGAGGTGCGCATGGTGCCCTCTCTCCTGCGTCCGCCGCTGACCCTCAAGCGCCTTCGGGCCGGGCTATACCGGTATGACCAGGTCACGCGGACACGATGCGGTCCAATGCTCGACGGTATCAGCCGTCACGAGAAACGTGTCCTCCGTGTGGTGCCGGACTCCGTCGTGGTAGTAGCTGAACTCAAGGCAGACCACAGTATTCGGCTCAAGGATGATGCGGTTGACTCGATTCATGCGTGGTTGCTCGTGCGGAGCCAAGCCGATGCCGTGCCCGACGAACTCCCTTGGGAAATTCTCCAGGTGCCTGCTGATGTGATTGTATCCTCGCTCAAAGATCTCGCCGCCCGTTACGCCGGGCTTCAGCCATGCCCCAAGTTCAAGCTGCGCCTCGTTGAGCCATGCCCAGATATCTTGATGGCGCTGAGTGGCGCGGCCTACGAAGTATGAGCGCACGAAGTCAGCCAGATAGTCGCGGTACTTGGCGCCCATATCTACCTTGACGAAATCCCCTTCCCGAATCGTGTGACCGATCGGAAACGGACTGTGTGCCGCGTATGAAGTCTTCGGTCCACAGCCGATAACCATGAAATGAAGGCCATCGGCCCCTTCTTGCATCATTCTCGTCAGTGTCAACCTTTGGAGGTTCTCGTCAGTCTGGCCGGGCACGATAGCTTGACGAAAAGTCTCGTGGGCCTTGATGGTGATCTCACACGCACGATGCAACCGCCGTATCTCCTCGGGAGTCTTGACCATCCGGACCAAATCCATATCGAGGCTAACGTCGATGATTCGATTGCCAGCGAGCAATTCGTCAAGCTTCTGACGGAAACCAGCTGTGAGATTTTCGCCCTCGGTGCCGACCACCAGCCCGTGGACCTTCCGGTCGGTGAGTACGTCACGTGCCGCAGCGAAGAAATCCTCGTAAAAATGGACATTCAAGTCCGTGAACATCTCGGCCATTGCATAGCCGCGCACGTCCTCAATCCACGTGGAGTCCATCGCTAGGTGGAGATCCACAGCGGGGACGATGAAGGCCGGCTTCCTGGTCGGGTCTCGGAAGTAGAACACGGTGAACGGACGATAGCCGAGATTACCGCCAGAATGGGAAAAGTCGCTTACGTATTTCGAGTTCTCGACGTTCCTGAGCACGACCAAATCGATGCGCCGGTCGTCCATCATTCTCTGGAGGCGGCGCTCATCAAATGTGACCGGTCCTCGCTTCATCGGCTCGGCTCCTCCATCAGACAGAACGCGTAGAGTGGCAGAGCCGTCACGTGGCTCTCGGTGACGATGACGTCGACCCTTAGGCGAACCAGTTCGGCCCGAAGGGCCGCCGCCGCACCGGTTCTGGCACGGACCTCCGTGGCAACCTGGAACAGAGATGCCGAGGTGAGAAGGAGGCCGGCCCGATTCGCGAGAGTGAAACTGTCCAGAATGACCTCCTGGTCGTGACGATAGCCGACGCCCGCTTGTGCCGACTCTAGGCCGAGTCAGACCTACGCGTCAATCCCAGTAGTCTCCGAATACTCGATCCAGGCTCCATCCGGTACCCGTCGGGACGAGACACGGTACGATCGGCCCATGTCGGCCGATGTCTCCCGCTGCCGGTGCTGCTCGTGACCCTCGCGGGAGGGGCCAGCCGCCATCAACACATCGTCGAGGACTTGGTTGTCCGAGTCGGGTGAAGAAACCGTGTGCCGCTCGGCGATATCGGCTGTCAACGGTACTTGGGACGGTACGAGTCACTCATTGTGCGCCTGTCGAGATAGAGTGCACGCTGCTCGTCCTCGGCGGCGACTTCAGGCACGGTAGGCCCGGGAGGAGTCGGGCCAGCTACACGAACTCCCCACGAAGAGAGCTCTCACGCGAGCACTCGCGGAAGCTAGAGGCCGATCTCGGAAAGGACCATGAGGCACCGGGCACCCAGGCCAGGGCGCCCGACTAGAACGGGCGGTGAACCGTCTGCAGGCCGATCATGATCATCTCGCGCAGCTGTCGGACCAAGCCCTGGCCCACCTCCACGCTGATCCCATCCTCCTTCATGATGGGACGCCCATAGATGCCATCCGACGCGCCCTCGCGGACGTTCGCTTCCAGCATCCGGTAGTGCGTGTCTGGATCGTGCACCAGATCGGGGTTACCAAGTAGGTAAGCCAGCATCGCACAGACCCCGTACGCGCCATAGTTGGACACCGAGGCGAAGACTAGGACGTCCGTCCGAAGGGTCGTGGCCATCCCGTCGCCGCAGGGACACTGGCAGCGCGCGCCGAACTCCATGATGGCTCGGGTGTCCTCGTAGATGATGCCGCAGCCGACCTCGTTACCGCCGTCGCCGATGCCGACGGTTGGAATGCCCAGCTGGGTCGCCAGCTGGAACAAGTGTTGGACTTTCGCATGCTCCGCCGTCACGTTCACGCCGCGAACGCTGTGGAACTCGCCCTTGGCGTTCGGGGCCATCTTCTCGGCCGCGACCATGGCCACCGGGTGGAACTCCTCCATCAGGCGCTTGGCCAGGGCCTGCGCCTCATGATCATCCTTGGGATACTCCATCACGACCGCCGCCCCTGTTCGCGCGGCAGCCACGTGCGGATCCACGACGGCGAGGCCCGCCGCCCCCACTGCCGCGCTCAAGGCCCGCACGCTGTGGGACTCCGTGACAAAGACGGGGCGCGCGCCCAGACCGATGGTCAGGGCACGGCCCAGGGCTGCGACGGCGAGGGGGCCGTCGGTCTCTCCCGCTGGCATCCACGGCGGCCCCCCCGCGCCCGTGGCCAGGATCACGTGTCACCGGGCTTCACCGTGGCCCGGAGCCGCTCGGCGGCGAGCAGGGTCAGCGGCCGGTCTTGCTGGCGGCGGCGCGCAGCCTCGTAAAGCCGGTGAATCTTCCCTCGGGGCATGCCCTGCGGTCGCATCTCCACCGTGCACAGTCGGTCGACGTACTCGCCGATGATCTCGGACACCGCGGGCCCTTCGTTAGCGCTCGATCCACACGGTGGTGTAGCGGGCAAGGCTCGTGGGGAGCTGCTCCCAGTTCCGCACGTTCGTGCGCGAGGCGGAGACGTAGTTGGCGTGTACCGTATAGATGTAGGTCGCCTCGGGGATGATGACGTCGAACAGCTGCTTGTAGAGCTGGTCGCGCTTGTCGCTCGACGGCTCGGCCCGGGCGTCATCCAGCATCTTGTCGATCTGGGGGCTCTCGAAGCCAACCCACGCGACCGTCCCCTTCCGGTGGACCCAGTAGACCGTGGAATCGGGATCGGGGCTCACGATCGCGACGTCCCGGTGGGCCGCTCGGAAGTTCTTCTTGGTGACATCCAGGCCAAAGAACCGCGCATTGAAGGTTCCAAGATCCAGGCCCTGGATCTCCACCTTGATGCCGGCGCGGGCCAACTGGCCGGAGATGATCTCCAGTTCTCGCCGGAGCTGGAGCTTGTCGCTGACGATGATGGGGAAGCTCACCCCATCGGGGTAGCCGGCCTCGGCCAGGAGCTGCTTCGCGCGGGCTACGTCGCCCCCGTACGGGTACCAGACCTTGTCCGTATAGCCGACGAATCCCTTCGGGGTGGGAAGGTTCGTGGGCACCGCGTGCCCATAGTACACGTCGGACACGATGGCGTTCCGGTTGATGGCGAAGGACACGGCCTGCCGCACGAGCCGGTTGCCGACAACCGGATCTTTGGGGTTGAAGGCGACGAAGTCGTACGTCTGACCTGGCACCGAGTGCACGGCAACCCCGGGAGCCCTCCGCATCTCCTCGATGTCCTTGTATTGCAGCGTGAAGATCACGTCGAGGCCGACGGTCGTGAGGAGGTTCTGGCGGACGAAATTATCCTTGACGATCTTGAATTCGATGCGGTCGAGATAGGGCAACCCTTGTTGCCAGTACTTCTCGAATCGGGTCAGGACAATCTCGCTCCCCTCCTTCCACTCCTTGAACTCGAAGGGCCCAGCCCCCACGGGGTTTCGCTCGAACTTCTCTCGCCCCATGTCTTCGAAGGCCTTCTTCGAAATCACGCTGCCGCCCACGGAGCCCAGCGAGGTCAGCTGGAACGCCTGGTACGGCTGAAAAAGGTGAAAGGCGACGGTGTAGCGGTCGATGACCTCCGCCCCCTGCACCGAATTCCAGGCAAAGGCCCCGGTGTGCTTCTTCTCGATCATCGTGTTGATGGTGAAAGCGACATCCTCGGCGGTCATCTCCCCGTAACCCTTGTGGAACTGGACCCCCTGGCGTAGCTTTACGATCCAGGTCTTGGCGTCCTTGGGGCTCCAGGACACCGCCAGGCTCGGCTTGACGGTATTCGTCGTGTAATCGGTCAAGCAGAGAGTGTCGTACAGGGCCGCCATCACGAACCCGAAGCCCTGGTCGCCTCCGGTCATGGTGCCGCTCAGGGTGAGAGGCTCGTTGGGCAACCCGAAGCGAAGGGTCCCCCCTCGCTTGGGAGTCTGAGCCTCGGCCAGAGTGACCAGGCCTCGGGGCCACCCTCCACGATCCCCCAGTGACACCAGACCGGCGGCGCCAGTGCCAATCCGGGCCGCCTGGCCCAAGAATCCGCGCCGCGTGAAGCTGCCCGCACCCGTCTGATTCCGCCGATCACTCATGGGCGTGTCCTCCCTACCGGCGTCTGGGCCGTGACCTCGGCTGTCCTCGGCCCAGCCCCGACCGGTCTTCACAGTGGGACCTCACCATGTACTTCGCGGATCGAGCGCGTCCCGCAACCCGTCGCCGACCAGGTTGATCGCCAGCACCACCAAGACTAGGACCGACCCAACGATGGCCGGATACCAGGCCGTCTGGGTGAGGTAGTCGCGGGCGTCGCTCAGCATTAGGCCCCAGCTCGGCGTGGGCGGCTGGGTGCCGATTCCCAGAAAGCTCAAGGCCGCCTCGGCGATGATCGCTTCCCCGAAACTGAAGCTCGTCTGCACCACCACCGGACCCAGCATGTTCGGCAGCACGTGCCACCGCAGGATGCGCCCGTCTCCCGCGCCCGCGGCTATCGCTGCGGCGACGTACTCCTGCTCGCGGGCCGCGAGCACGCCCACGCGCACCAGGCGAATGTACCGCGGAGTGTACACGATGCCCAGGGCGATCATCACGTTGCGGATGTTGGCGCCTCGTGCGGCGATCAGCGCCATCGCCAGGAGCACCGGCGGGAACGAAAAGATGGCGTCGGTCGCGCGCATCAGCAACGTGTCCAGCGGGCCCCGGTAGTATCCGGAGAGCACTCCCAGCGCGAGGCCACCAGTGAAAGCGATGCTCACCGCGATCGCGCCGACGAGGAGCGAGATCCGGCTGCCGTAGATGATGCGGCTGGAGACGTCGCGGCCCAGGGAGTCCAACCCCAGGGGGAACGAGCGACCCGGGGGCGTGAGGCTCGGTCCGAGCGCTTGCTCGATCGGGCTGTACGGCGCCAACAGCGGCGCGAGGAGCGCGGCGAGCAGGAGACTCAGCAAAAGGGCAGCGCCGAAGAAGACCGGAGGGCGCCGGCCGATCCGCCGCCAGACTCGTGATCGCCCCGGTCGTCCCGCGACGGGCGCGTGGAGGGGAGACAGCATGGTCTCCGCGGCTTCCCCGGCAGCGGCTTGCCTCGCCTCCCCACGCGCCACCTAGGAAGCCGAGGGCCGGGCGTGGGCGACGGATTCCCGGTGGTTGTGCGCCGTCAGGCTACGCATAGCGAATCCGCGGATCCAGGATCGAGTAGAGCAGATCGGTCACGAGGTTGGCGACGATGAAGAGCAGGCCCACGACGAGCGTGATGCCCTGGACGACCGGCAGGTCGCGGGCGATGATCGACTCGACCAGCAACGAGCCAATGCCAGGGAGGGCGAAGATCGTCTCGATGAGCACCGAGCCCCCCAGCAGGTACACGGCGTTAATGGCGACCTGGGTGACGACCGGCAGCATTGCGTTGCGGAGGACGTGGCGGCCGGTCACGACGCGCTCCCCCAGGCCCTTGGCGCGCGCCGTCCGGACGTAGTCCTGCTCGAGGACCTCGAGGACGCTGGCGCGCGTGATCCGCGACAGGAGCGCCGTATAGGCGGCTCCCAGGGCGATGGTGGGCATGATCAGGTTCACCAGCGTCGCCGGCTCCCGCAGCACGTCGATGGAGAAGGCGGCGATCGGCACCAGGCGGAGCTCGACGCCGAGGATCACCATCAGGACGAGGGCCAGGAAATAGTTCGGGACGGACGCGCCCACGATGGCGGCCGCCCCCACCAGATAGCTCTCCGGGCGACCCCGCCGGACGGCTGCGTAGATTCCGCTGGCCATCCCCACGAGGACGGAGAAGAGCGTGGCGCTCGCGGCGAGCGTGAGGGTCGTCGGGACCCGGGCCAGGATCATCTCGGCCACCGGCCGCCGGGTCCGAATCGACTTGCCAAGGTCCCCCTGAACCACGCGTCCGAGCCACCGCGGGTAGCGGACATAGGGCGGCTGGTCAAGTTCCAGCTCGTGGCGAACCTGCTCGATCAGCTCGCCGGTCGAGGAGGGTCCGAGCATGATCGCAATGGGATCCCCGCCGGTTACCTGGAGCAGGCCAAAGACCAGCACGGTGATCAGGAGCAAGGTCGGCACGATCTGAAGCATGCGCCGGACTACGTACATGCCCATGTGATCACCCCGAGACCGGACCGACCCGCCGGACCCTGCCTATCTCCTTGGACCGCGGTCTGCGCGCGTGGCGCTCGATGCGCTCGCGCAGGGCGCTGATGTCGCCGCGGAGCAACGCACGCTCCTCGAGCACACGTTCCTCGAACGGTCGCACCCTGCCCAAAGCCCGCTCCTTCATGAGCGTCCTACACGCCTAAGTAGCACAGCCCGTGGTGGCGGGCAACGCTCCCTGGAGGTCATCCGATCGCGAAGGCCGGCCTGCGCTCCGCCCACGGACGGGCTTCCTCGAATGCGCGCGCCGCCCGGAGCACCAGGGCGTCCGCGAGGTGCCCGCCGACGATCTGGATGCCCACCGGCAGCCCGTCGGGAGTCCAGCCGCACGGGATGCTGATGGCCGGGTTCCCGGTCAGCGTGAACGGCGCCGTGAAGACGCTCAGGTCGTACGCCCGCCGGGAGGGAGCGCCGCCGATCCGCTCTGGTAGCTCGTGGTCCGTCGGGTACGCGGTGACGGGCGTGGTCGGTGTCACCAGCAGGTCGAACCCATCGAACCAGCGCGCGACGACCTCGGCGAGCGCGCGGCGAGCGACCATCGCGTCTGACACCTGGGTGAAGGTCCACGCCTCGTCCAACAGCCGCCTGACCCGATCGTTGGCTGCCTCGGGATGCTCGGCGACCCAGCGGCGAAGCGCCCCGAGCTCGAGCGCCGCGATCGGGGCGAAGGTCGGCCGCGTATCGCCCAGGTCGAGGGTGACGGGCTCGACGTGAGCACCCACGTCCACGAAGCCCGAGATGGCCGAGGTCACGCCGAGAGCGACCTCCGCGTCGAGCCCGACGCCCGAGCCGAGGTCGAGCGTCCACCCGATGCGCAGCCCATCCAGCCGTGACGGGGCGCTCTGGAGAAAGCCGTCGATGCCGCGCGCAAGGGAGTGCCGGTCACGCGGGTCGGGTCCGGCGATCGCGTCGAGGACCAGCGCGGCGTCGTCCACGGTGCGGGTCATCGGTCCCACCACGTCGAACGTCTCGAAGCCTGCGAACACGGGGAAGCGCTCATCCCGGGCGGCCGGGTACATCGCCACGCGCCCGAAGGACGGCTTCAACCCCACGATCCCACAGAAGCTTGCCGGTGCTCGGATCGAGCCTCCAGCGTCGGTGCCGAGGGCGACGGGTCCCATCCCCGCGGCGACCGCTACCGCCGAACCGCCGCTCGAGCCACCCGGAGTTCGTGTCGGATCCCACGGATTCCTGGACACGCCTACGAGCGGGCTCTGGGTTCCCGGGCCGAAGCCCAACTCGGGCACGGACGTCTTGCCCAGGATGATCGCGCCAGCGGCCCGCAGCCGCTCGACCGCGATCTCGTCGGTGTCCGGCACGAAGTCCCGGAGCGCCATCGACCCTGCGGCCGCGGACGATCCCTTGACGAACAGCAGGTCCTTCACGCTGACCGGGATCCCGTCCAGCAGCCCGATGGGCGTGCCTCGCGCGAACCGCGCCTCGGATGCGCGCGCCGCCGCCATCGCCCCTTGCTGATCAACGACCGCGAAGGCGTGGAGGGTGCGATCCAACTCGCCGGATCGCTCCAGGGCATCGCGCACGGCGTCGGCCGGCGACAGCTCGCGCCGACGATATGCGGCACCCAGCTCCTGAGCGGAGAGGAACCCCGTGTCGGCCACTCCGGTCGTCCCGGGCTACGCCGCAGGCGCCTGGACCGGATCCTCGATCGGGGGCATCTCGTCGAGCAGGCGCCCGATGTCCGGTCGGGCCTCGTGGATATCCACCTTCTTGAGGGTGCGCCAGAGGGTCGCCATGTTGGTGGTGATGGTCACCCTGCCCGTCCGTCACTCGATGTCGCGAGCCACCTCCATGGCGCGCCAACCGGAGCAGGAGCAGAGAACGTAGGCCGCGCAAAGCACCTTCTTGCGCAAAGCACCTTTTCCCATCCCTTCCCCCCGTGCCGCGGTCCCCCGGCACGCCCCGTCATCGCGGCGAGCCGACTCTACTCCCGCGGTGGGACGAGGGACAAGGGCCTCCGCAGGGCAGGCGTGGGGTCCGGAGTCCGCGGCGCTGGGGCCGTGAACAGACGGGGACGACGGCGCCGAGGGAGGGGCACGCGGGGGTCAGGCGACGAGGCCGGGCGGCCCCGGCGGCGGCTGGGGTGCCAGCCCGGCGCCACGAGGAGCCGGCGCACGGCGTGGGGGTCGATCACCACGCCCAGGATCCGGCGCGGGCCGCCACAGCGGTCGCACACCAACACCTCGAACCCGAACGCGCTAGAGCAACCGCGCCCAGGGCCGGCGGCGCGAGACGCCCGCCGCCGCGTCCGCCCGTGCGGCGTCAGCGACGGCGGTCGGGACAATCGCGGCGCGCCATCGGGATCGCGGCGCCAGACGCGCCACCTTCTGGGATGGAATGCGAAGGCCATCATTGCACCGCTCGGAGGGTCAAGCGCCGCACTCGGATCTGGGCGGAATGCTCAACGCGCGCAGAGCGGCGAGCCAGCCGGCGGAGTAGATGACCACGCGCACCCAATTCAAGCGAACCCACCAATTCGTCACGCTCGCGACCTCTTCGGCACTCATCGCCAGCACCTGGGGGCTGTGCAGGCGCATGATATTCGGCACAAACCACGCGAATGTGGAGCCGACGACGATGAGGGCGAGAATCGCTCCCGCGATGCGCCATTTGCGGTGCTCGGGACGCGTCCGCCAACCCGAAAGCAGAGCCGCCAGCGCCGTGACGCCGACAAACGGCGTGGCAAACATCCAGAATCGACCGCCGGCGTTCAGCGCAAACTGCGGATTCGCGACGAGATGCCGGTGATAGGCAGTGACCGACTCGGGCGGCGCGGCGCTCCACAAGGGGAGCACGACCAGCGTTTCATACAATCCCGCTCCGATCTCTACGCCGAGCGCGACGACGAAGATCCGGAGAAGGAGCTGCGCAATCGAAGATCGTTCTGTCATCGGCTTCATCCTGACGCCGCGAAAACAGCCTCGTCAAGCAGGGCGAATCTCGCGACGCTGGAGATCGGGAGCGTCACGTTTCCTCTACGAGCTCAGGGAGACGGGGGACTTGCCCAAGGAGGCAGTGGTTGGGACTGCAGTCGGAGGAGGCCTTAGGATGCTGAGCGCGCAGACCTCAGCAATCTCGACCTGTTGTTTCCATGCGTGGATCGTCGTCCAGGGCGCGTTCGGCCCGGTCAGCGTCGTCCGCTGGGGACGGACCCAGCTTGACGATATTTCGTCCGACCATCCTCGCCCGGATACGCTCTAGCATTCGCTCCTTGAGGTGCAAACCACCCTCTTCCGCGATCATCTGCATCATCTCCTGCATCCAGACGTCCACGCTGATCAGGTCCAGGGCGCACACCTGCACGCCTCATCTGCACGTCACCAGGGGCCTTCACGCGGAGGGCGGCATAGGCCTGGAGCAGGAGGTAGAATCGGACGAGGACCGCGCTATTGGCGTGTCCCGTCGGGGACTCTAACCCGTACATCCGAGCGGTACGTTAGCTTCGAACAAGGGTGATCCAGGACGTGACCGGCGCCGTGTAGCATTCTGTATATCCAGCCCCCGCAACCACAAGTGCTAGACGGTCCAGAAGGTGCTTCCGCTGAACTGAGCGACCGATCCCGTGGGCGAGCGAAGCACGGTCAAAATCGGCTACCAATTGGCTACCAAGCGAGCCGAACTACCCCGAGCTCGGACGATCTGGGCCATCTGGCTCTTGGCTGAGATTTCGTGCGCTTACGTCGTCTGAGGTCGGCTGAGCAGCGCTCAGTTCGGCGTCTCCTTCCGTTCGTAATCGACAGGTCATCGGTTCAAGTCCGATCGTCGGCTCCAGTCTCTCCACTACTTACCGCGACCCGCACACGATGTTCCATAGTGCTAATCACGGTGCGACTCGGCACGTTTGGCACGCTCAATGTGGCCCCAAGTCCTCCAGGCGCTTGCGCGATCGGTCCACAGCTCGAGCAAGCGGTATCAGTATCTCGCATGTCGACGTGGTCGCTGGTCGAGCGCGGTGGCGCCGTGCCCACGTTCGGCTACAGGCTCTGACGGAGAACCAGGAACTACCGCCGATCAGCTCACCGGCGTGACACGTTATCTGGAGTAAGTCGACAGGTAGCGCTGGTCGTTCTCTCCCAGGAGAGGCTAATGTAGTGTGCCGTGGAATCCCACGTGTCATCTGCCTTGGCTCGGGACAACCTCGGCCGCCCGGTGGCCTGAGGCGTTGGGGACTGCCGCCATGATCTCGCTCCCAGGACGCGCTGCTCGGGGCGCGGCTCCTGGTCGCACTGGCGCCGTTCCTCCGTGAGCCGATCGGGCTCGCCGCGGCGCGCGCGGTGCTCTGCCGACGGCTCGAGCAGCGGGAACGGGATTTCCTTGCTCTCGTGCGGGACGCCGTGTACGCGAGCCCCGCGAGCCCGTACCGGACCCTGCTCGCCCTGGCCGGCTGCGAGCAGGGGGACCTCGAGCGCCTGGTGAGCTGGGAAGGCCTCCAGGCCGGCCTGCGGGTCCTGTACGGGGCGGGGTGTACCTCACGGTCGCGGAGTTCAAGGGTCGGCGTCCGGTCGTGCGCGGGAGCACCGAGTTCCAGGTCGAGCCGGGGAGCCTCCGCAACCCGATCGGGACACGCCACATGACCGTCTGGACCGGCGGTAGCCGTGGCGTGAGGACGCCGATCACCTTCGACCTCCGCTTCGTCCAGGACGCCGCCGTGAATCGCGCGCTCACGCTGGCGAGTCGAGGTCGCGCCAGGTGGCGCCTGGCGTTCTGGGACGTGCCGGGCGGGACCCTGACCATGATGCTCGCCTACGCGAAAGGGGGCCTCTTCGCCGAGCGATGGTTCTCGCCCATGGATCCGGACGACCCGGGCCTGGACCCGCGGTACCGGTGGAGCGCTCGCCTGGTGCGCGGTGCGGCACGGGCGGCGGGCCGGACGTTGCCGGCGCCCGAGCGCGTGCCGGTGACAAGCCCGCTCGCGATCGCCGCCTGGATGCGTGATGTCCTCGCGGCCGGCGACACGCCCCCTCCTGGCCTATTCGAGCCTGGCCGTTCGGCTCTCCCGGGGCGCCGCCGACGCGGGGATCGATCTCGGCGGGGCTCAGCTCGTGCTCTACGGCGAGCCGGTCACCGAGGCGCGCCTCGCGGCGATCCGACGGTGCGGCGCCGAGGCGTGGCCTATCTACGTCACGACCGAGACATCGCGGCTAGCGGATGGCTGCCTCGAGCCGGCACACGCGGACGACGTGCACCTGTTCCACGACTGCCACGCCCTGATACAGCCGGGCGACGGGGGCGTCCGCCCGGAGCTGCCGGCGGGGGCGCTCCTGGTGTCCACGCTGCGCCGCACCGCGCCCGTCATCCTGCTCAACGTGTCGATGGGGGACGAGGCGGTCGTCGAGGAACGTCGGTGTGGGTGCGCCCTGGAGGGGCTCGGCTGGCGGGTTCACCTGTGCACGATCCGGAGCTACGAGAAACTGACGGCCGGCGGGATGACCTTTCTCGACGGGGACATCATCCCGGTGCTGGAAGAGTGGTTGCCCGCCAGGTTCGGCGGCGGCCCCACGGACTATCAGCTGGTCGAGGACAGCTCGGCCGAGGGCGACGCCAGGGTTCGGCTCCTCGTCCATCCGTCCGTCGGTCCTCTGGATCCGGCCGTGATCGCCGAGGCCTTCCTGACGCGGATCGGCGCGGGCCCTGGCGCCGCACGGGTGATGGGACTCGTCTGGCAGGATGCGCAGCTCCTCCGGGTCGAGCGGCGTCCTCCCATCATGGCGGAGTCGGGCAGGATCCTCCACCTCCACATCGAGGGCAGGCATCGCCGTCGACCAGGGCTTTGACCGCGGAGATGCCGTCAGGGGCGCATCGGATCGGAGGGATGCAAACGGGTGCGCCAATTTGGGGCGGTTGCGTCAACGCCGGCCGGCGTCAGGGGTGGCCTTGACAACAAAATTCTGGCGCACCTAAACTCCCGCCAGCACGATCATTGATGATTGCGCGTGTTGGAGGAAGTCATGCCCCAGGCTCTGACCGCAGAACAGCGCGAGCGGTACCAGCGAGACGGGATACTCTTCCCGATCCCCGCCCTCTCCACCGCCGAGGTCGCCCGCTTCCGGGCTGGGTTCGAGGATCTCGCCGCCCGCCTCGGGGGACGACCCCTGGCGCAGCAGCTCTCCCAGACGCACTTGTATCTCCCCTGGGCCTTCGAGCTGGCCACGTGCCCGGCGGTCCTCGACGCGGTGGAAGACGTCCTCGGGCCCGATATCCTGGTCTGGACGGTGTCCATCTTTGCCAAGTACCCCCGCGACCCGGGCTACATCTCGTGGCACCAGGACGGCACGTACTGGGGGCTCGATTCGCCGCAGGTGACGACGGCCTGGGTCGCCCTGACCGACAGCATCGTGGAGAACGGGTGCATGCGCGTGGTGCCAGGCTCGCACCGGAACCCCATCCTGCCGCACCGGGACACCTACGCGGCCGACAACCGCCTGAGCCGCGGGCAGGAGGTCCAGATGGAGGTCGACGACAAGGACGCCGTCGACGTGATCCTCCAGGCGGGCCAAATGTCGCTCCATCACGTCAACATCATCCACGGCTCGAATCCCAACCCGTCGGACCGGTCGCGGACCGGCTTCGCCATCCGGTTCACGACCCCTAAGACGAGGCAGATCGAGGGGGAGCCCCCGACCGCGGTCCTGGCCCGCGGCCGCGATGACTACCATCATTTCGAGTTGCTCCCGGCGCCGCCCGCTCTCGACCTCGAAGAGGCCGTCGCCGCGCAACAGACGGCGGCCCGGCGGCTGGTCACCGCCCTGCGGAAGACGACTGGCCACTACGCGGCCGGAGACCGCGGCAACGCGAGCTGAGCCGGTGGAGGCTCAGACTGGCGCCCTGCCCGCGGAGGCAGGTGTGGTGGGTCAAGCCAGTACGCGGTCGGAGCCGTGTGGGCATGTTTTTCCGGGCAACCATGCGCGTCATGCGGTCCAGAGGAGCGCTGACACGTAACCGAGCACATCGAGGGCCCGGCCGGCATACCCCCGGGATCGGCCGCCAGTTGACTACCACGGCGCATCCGCACGGAACCCCCAACCTGCTTGATGGCCTTGGGCATCCAGCCGAACGAAGGGTAACTCCATGAGCACAAGCCAAATGATTGCCACGCGCACCGAGGTCGTCGCCGAGCATGGCGTCGTGACTGGGGGCCATGTGAAGGAGGCGGAGGCCGGCGTGCGTATCCTGCAGGAAGGCGGCAATGCCATTGATGCGCTCGTCGCCGCCGCCTTTACCGGCTACGTCGTCGAGCAGGAGCAGTGCACACTGGGCGGGTACATCCGTCTGTCCATTTTCTGGGCTCAGCGACGCGAGTTTGTCACCATCGACGCCTATGCCCGCGCCCCCGGCAAGAGCCGCCCCGACCTCTTCGAGATCGATCTCACCGCGCCGGTGACCTACTATGGCCACCCGCCGACGGTGGGCCAAAAGTCTGAGTGGGGTCACCTGGCGTCCGCCGTGCCGGGCGCCGTCTCCGGGTTGTGCGCGGCGCATGAGATGTTTGGGCGTCTGCCGCTTGCGCACGTGCTGGCGCCGGCCATCGAGGCCGCCCAGGCCGGTCTCACGGTCACCTGGAATCTGGCGTTGAGCATCAATGACAAGCTGGAGCAGATCCGGGCCATGCCTAGAGCGGCGGCCCTGCTTCTCCGGAACGGCGACCC
>Ga0114129_10002270_pt1 | contig 26607 bp, 26 predicted proteins | sample RhiMetdeltSRZDD1_FD_80071 | JGI IMG/M metagenome (GOLD analysis project Ga0114129, IMG submission 80071) | Populus rhizosphere microbial communities from Tennessee, USA - Rhizosphere MetaG P. deltoides SRZDD1 (version 2) (version 2) | ecosystem: Host-associated > Plants > Roots > Rhizosphere >...
CGAACTTCGAACTTCGAACTTCGAACTTCGAACTTCGAACTTCGGAGGTGGCCCATGAGTCTGCAGACCCGCTGGCGTATCCGCTGGGCGCTGCTGATCGGCGCCTGGGTTCTCGCGTTCATTCCCACGCTTCGCTCCGCCCAGGGAACCGGACAAAGCACCGGGCAGGGGAGCGGACAAGTCACGATTGTGAGGTCACCTGAAATCCGCACCATTCGCGTGCTCGGACCAACCGTGCTGCCGAGACGGTTGGCCGACATGGCGATCTCCGTCCCGGTGGACAATCCCCTGACCATCGAGAAGGTCGCGCTTGGACGACGGCTCTTCTTCGAGACGGAGCTGTCGAACGATCGATCGGTATCGTGCGCGACGTGTCACGAACCCACGCGGGCGTTTGCGGACGACCGTCCGCTTGCGGTCGGCGTGTTCGGGCGAGTCGGCAAGCGCCATTCGCCCGCGATAATCAATCGCGGATTCGGACGCATCCAGTTCTGGGACGGCCGCGTCGCAACCCTCGATGCCCAGGTGCTGCGCCCCATCGAGGACCGGAACGAGATGGACCTGCCGCTCGAGGAGGCCATCACGCGCCTCGACGCGGACGACTACTATCGGACGGCTTTTCAGGCGGTCTTCGAGCGGCCGGTCTCGGCGGAAGATCTCGGCCGCGCTCTCGCGAGCTATGTCCGGTCGATTCGCTCAGGAAGTGCACCGTACGATCGGTACATCGACGGCGACCGGGAGGCGCTCTCGCCGGAACAGCAGCGTGGACTGCAGGTGTTCCGGACGAAAGGCCGCTGCTCGTTCTGTCATCGTGAGCCCACCTTCACGGACGAGCGGTTCTGGAACACCGGCGTCGCGTGGATTGCGGAAGGTGCGGATGCCGGCACCTATCGCGATGAAGGTCGGTACGCGGTGTCCAGGATCGAACGGGAGCGCGGCAGCTTCAAGACCCCGACGCTGCGCGAGGTCGCACGCACCGCGCCGTACATGCACGACGGCAGCCTCGCGACGCTCGAGGATGTGGTTGAGTTCTATGACAAAGGCGGGCGCCCAAATCGCCACCTGACGCCCATCATTCATCAGCTCGGGTTGACGGCGGAAGAAAAGCACGCACTGGTCAAATTTCTGGAGTCGTTGAGCGGCGTCGTGACGGCCAGGTAAGAATCATCCTATCCATGGAACCGTGGCAGCGGCTCGACGCCGCGACACCCGAGGAAGCGCGCCGGCTGTTGTTCATGTGCTGCGGATCGACGGGATGGGTCGAGGCGATGCTGGCGCGGCGGCCGTTCGGCAGTACGCGCGCGCTTCTCGAAGCCGCCGACGACGCCTGGCGGATTCAGTCGGCAGAAGATTGGAAGGAAGCGTTCAGCCATCACCCGAAGATCGGCGAACGCCATCTGCAGCAGGACCGATTCGCGTCGACGCGCCATCTGTCTGCCGCTGAACAAGCCGGCGTGGCGGGCGCGGCCGATCAGGTGCGTGCCGATCTTGCCGACGCCAATCGCGTGTACGAGACCCGGTTCGGCTACGTGTTCATCATCTGCGCGACGGGCAAGAGCGCCGCAGAGATGCTCACCGCGCTGCGGTCGCGTCTGTCGAACGATCCGGCCACGGAGCTTCGGATCGCCGCCCGGGAGCAGGCCCTGATCACCGCGATCCGATTGAGAGCGCTGGAGTGATTACTCCGGGGTGCCTTCGGCGAGCCTGACGCGGTTCCGTCCGGCCTCCTTGGCGCGGTAGAGGGCCGCATCGGCCGCATCGAGAACCAGCTCGGGGCTGGAATGCCGGGGCGACCTGCCGGCCACGCCGGCGCTGACCGTGATCTGGATTCTCGTGAGGTTCTTTCGCGGACGGACTTCGAGCGGTCTCTTCGGGGGCCGGTCCTTGCCTCGCACGACGAACCCGGTGCTGGCAATGCTCCGGCAGATGGCGTCCACGAACGGTTCGGCCTCTCTGGCCGAGAGACCGCGGAAGACGAGCAGAAACTCTTCGCCTCCGTAGCGGAAGGCCCGGCCGCCGCCTCCGACCTGTGACAGCTTGGCCGCAACCATCCTGAGAATCTGATCTCCGGTTTCGTGGCCGTACGTGTCGTTGTGTTTCTTGAAATTGTCCACATCACACATCGCGAGCGTGTAGGTGCCGCCGAGCTGTTCCATGATGTGATTGAACGCCCGCCGCCCGGGCAGGCCGGTCAACTCGTCGCGATACGCGATGTCGTACCCGTGCTCGAGCACCGCGAAGACCAGCATCAGGCTGGCGGTCCCGGCATAGAGGAGCAGCGCGTCCGGCATCATCATCTGGTTCATGCCGAGAAACATCGCGGCGAGCGCCCAGAGCAATCCGGGCTCGACGCTCGACCGCCGGACGAGGAACAACACGGCCAGCGACATGCCGGCGATGCCAAACGACACGATGGCCGGGATCGGCAGCCACATCCACGCGACAGCTCGATGGCCCCAGCCGAGCAGCGCTTCGAGCGTCTGATGATTCGTCCGGCCGAGCCAGGCCAGGCCGAACGCCTGCGCCATCACGGCGCCGATCTTCAGGAATCCTTCGAACGACATCACGCCGCGCTCGCGGACCGACGCGAAGAGGACGAAGTTCACCGGGAGCAGGAGCACGGCGGCGAACTTGGCGCTGTTCGCGGCAGCCGGCAATTGCTGGATGATCCACACGGTCCCGACCACCACCGACGCGACGCACAGCAGCCGGGACTGGTCGTAGTACCAGCTGATCAGCAGCGCGGCCGCCAGCGCGCCGCAGCAGAACACCAGCGCGTACGGCGCGGCGGCGCTGCGGATCACTTCTTCTCGCTGAATTGCCCATGCGGCCAGCAGCAACACCCCGCCGGGGACCAGCAGGCCAATGAGGTGTCGTACTGAAGCGGGTTGGCGCGCCATCTTGATCAGCCGGCGGCGGTGTTATCCCGACCTCCGCCGGAACAGCAGGACGATCGCCAGCGCCCATCCGCCGGCGGCAAACCACAGCGCCGGCTGCTTCAGCAGCGGCGTGGCGGCCGGCTCGGGCGGCACGACCGCGGGCGGCGGTGGCGGCGGCGTCGTCACGGGGTCCTCGCTCCCCGAGTCGCCTGAAAGCTGCGCGGCGCGCAGCTTCTCGAGCTCCGCGCGAACGCTGATCAGCTCGTTCTCGAGCTGTCGATCCCTGACGCCGCCGACGACGCCCATCGCCAGCGCGCGCGCGTTCTCGGCGCTCTGGGCGGCGGTGCGCGCAAACTGGATCACGTCTCGCCCTCTGGGATCGCGGCGGTACGAATCTTCGGCCAGCTCCAGAAACGACTTCGCCTGGTTCAGCGCTTGCCGGGTGTACTGCTCTTCCTTCGGCGCGCTCCCGGGATGCGGAGGCACCAGCGCAACGGACTTCGTCGCCAGCTGCATCGCTTTTCGCGCCTGAAGCAGCTGGTTCGGCAGTATCGGCGGTTCGCCGGCGGATGCCGACTCGTAGGTGGAATAGTGCGTGAAGTAGAAGACGTCCCCGCTGACGGGAATCGCGCGGCTTTGACTCGTCGCGCCTTGTTTGACGCTGTAGAGGACCATTGCCGAGCTCGGATCGACCACTGCGTAATTGGGCTCCGCGGTGATCATCAACCAGAACGTCTGGTAGGGCGTGGTCACGTTGACCGCAACGGCTTCGTCGCGCTCGAACGTAATCTCGCCGAGGTTCGACGCACGGCCATCGACCGAGACCGCCCACAACACGTAGGTCAGAAAATCCTTGCCCAGGTGGTACGCGGGCTTGAGTCCCGTGATGCCGCCGCGATTGATGTCGAGCTCGACGAAACCTGGACGGCTGCCGATCTTGAGCTTGACGCGCGCCTCCGGCGCCAGCTTTGTCCCGCGCATGTGCACGTCGGTCGACGAAGCGAGATGCCGGTAGCTCAAAATCTGGGCGTCCGGTTCACGCAGTTCGACGACCTTCAGCGCGGTTGTCTGCACCGTTTTCGTCGAGTCGTGCGCAAGGAGCGGCGCGACACACGTGATGCCGAGCAGCAGCAGGCAGACCGACCCACAAAGTGCCGAAGTCTTCGGTGTCACAAAATCACACTTCGTCCGTTCGTCAGTGTTATCGACCCCTGACGACCCCCACTTGAGGGGGATGGTGAGCGTTACTGACGTCTTGTGTCAGCCCCGTGCGGGGACCAAGAACAGAATTGTCAGCGCGGTTTTTCGGCGAGATACATCACACGTGAAAGCCCGCCCGTTCGCGACAGCGCGAGCACGGTGTCCAGGTACGATTTGTAGCGCTCGAATTCTGCGGGACTCGATTGCTCTTCGAGCTCACCTCGATGCGCGAGCATCGCCGACAGCCTTCCGCCGGCATTCGCGAGCACGCGCGCGGTGCGATCCTCGGTCTCGATCATGCGAAGACCCGCAGCGGCAAGCAGCCGATCGTTCCAACCCGGCGCGACGAAGAACGACTCGCCGTGGACGCTGCGCCGGCGGACGTCCTCGCTGGAGACGGCGCCGGCGAGCACCCCGGCATCCGTGAACAGGAATCTGCCGCCGGGCCGCAGCAGCGTCGCCACCTCACGGAACAGCTTCGCGCGATCGGGAAGATGCAGCACGACATCGAGGGACATCGCCGCGTCGAAACAACCCGGGTGGAACGGCAGCGGCGCGTTCAAATCAGCCTGCGCGACCGAAAGCCGCTGGTCGACGCCGAGCGCGGCCGCGCGCGCACGTCCGGCTTGGAGCGCGCCCGCACTCAGCTCGACGCCGGTTCCCCGGCATCCGGCAGCGGCGATGACGAACGTCAGCGGGCCGCATGGCCCGCACCCGAGATCGATCACGCGGCTGGACGAGGAGAGGCGGAGGCGCGGAATGTCGTCACGCAGTTCCTCGGCGCTCGTCCACGAATGCTGACCGATGTCCTCGCCGTACGCTTCACGGCGAACTTGTTGCATCAGGGGCGAGTCGAAGGTCTGGTAGAACGACTCGTAGTCCGTGGCACGCGGCGGCATGGTGCGGCGGCGCGGATTCTAACAGGCCGCCCGCCTCGTGATGACTGCTGGAACGGTCGACGGCGTAATGGCAACCTATGCGGGTCCGTCACTGTCGGTCGCCAGCGTGTCCTGTACAAATCGAGCGGTCACCGCTTCGAGTTGCCGCGATGAGCATGCCCGCTAACCGATCGACATGGCGGCTCGTCACGGGTGTCGCCGGTCACGCGATCCGGCGTCTCAGCTCGTACTCTCGCGCGGCGGCGCGACCGATTCGCTTCCGCCCGCCGGGCTGCTTCTCGCCCGGCTTCTTGCCCCACGGCGAGGCATGTTCGATTTCCGCGTTGAGCTCGGCGCCGATGACGATCGCCAGGCTCGAGAGATAGAACCACAACAGCACGACGATGATGCCGCCGAGCGCACCGTAGGTTTCGCTGTAGTGGCCGAACGTCACGACGTAGTACCGAAAACCAAGCGACGCGATGAGCCACAGAATCGTCGCGAGGACTGAGCCAGGCGTGATCCACACCCATTCCTGTTCGGCATCGGGCGCGAAGTAATAGATCAAGCCAATGCCGGTCGCGACCAGGAAGAACACGAGCGGCCACTGGATGATCTTCCAGATCAACGCCCAGACCGCCGGCGTGCCGAACCACCGCGTCGCGAGATCGGCCAGTTGCGGCCCGGCGAGCACCAGCGTCAGCGCGATCAGAATGAAGAACGCGAGTCCGACCGTCAGCAGCACTGCCAGAACCTTGACGCGCCACCACGGCCGGCTCTCCTCGATGTCATAAGCGCGGTTCATCGCGTTCACGACCGCGCCCATTGCCGCAGAGCTGCTCCAGATCGCGCCCAGGACGCCGAGACTGATCAGCGCGGTGGCGCCACTCTGGGCGATCTTGACCATCTGATCCCGAATGACGTTGATGGCCTCCGCGGGCATGAACGGCTGCAGGAAACCTGTGACGTCGTCAACGAAGTTCTGCAGCGGGAACAGGCTCGCGAGGGCGATGAGGCACAGCAGTGTCGGGAACAGCGAAAGGAAGAAGTAATAGGACAGCTGCGCGGCGAGCCCCTGCGCGTCGTCCTTCAAGGTGTCGCGAAACGTCCGTTTGAAGAGCTCTGTCCAGCCGAGGTGAACGTCGAAGTCCGCAAGCATGATCCGCGGCGTGGGCGAAGTCTTCAGGGCCGGCCGAAGCCGGCCCGGTGGATTACGCCTGGATGCGATGCGCGCTGGACAGTCGGCTCGACCCCTGACGCGCGTCGTACTCGTCTCGGAAGCCGGGCACGGCGTTTCCAATCCATTCCACGGCCTTGACGGCGGCCAGACCCACGAGCGCCTCGACGATGGTCTGCCACGTCTCGGTCACTTGGTGGCGCGCGCGCGGAGTGTCGCCCATGGCACGCAGCACGTTCGCGACGCGTTGACGGCCGGCGCGCGGCTGGCGCGGCGCAGAAACCGCCGACATGGGCGGCTCGTATGCCGGCTCATCGATCGATGCGCTTCGGCGTGCACTTCGGCCGACGCTGAGACTCAGCAACAAGCCAGCGCCGAACGCGACGCCGAGCGCGGCGCCCGGATGGCGCTCATAATGCGTGCGCCAGTCGGTCAACGCCTTCGCCTGGGATTCGAGCGTTTGCAGATTTCGATCGAGCGCATGCCGTTCAGCGCGGATCTCCGCTTCTATTCGACGTGTGTCTTCATCCACTGCATATTCTCCTGAACGGTGGCGGCAGTCCTGGGCAGACCGAGTCCGCTCATCTGCCGCCGGGCCGTGAGCAAGCACATCGTCGCGACGATCGAGACGGCAATTGCGACGATCAGCGCGGCCGCCCAGACGGGCATCGTCAACGCCAAGGCGTAGATCGCCGCCAGACACAGGAAGGCCAACCCAAGAATCGCAGTCACGGCACCGACAGCCGCGAACATGGCCCCGCGTCTCAGCAGGGCCACGTCTTGCCGGAGCTCGGCCTTGGCGAGCCGCATCTCGGCGCGAACGATGTGCTGAACGTTGCCGGCGATGTCGCCCAACACTTGTGCGATCGGTCGATCAACCGTGGCGCCCATGGACTTACCCCCTTCGTATCAGGCGTCCCGTGACGAATCCAAGGATGACGGCTCCGACCAACGCCTGCGCCGGATGCGACCTCGCGTAACCCGTGAGATCGTCCATCATCTTCCGGGCATCGAAGTCGCGCAGATACGCGAGCGCTCTGTTCGTCTCCCGTTCGACGACATCAGCCGCCTGATCGATCCCTTCGCTCACCTGGTTGCCGAAGCGGCGGGCCTCGTGTGCGGCCGACTCGCTGAGCTCCGACAGGTCATCCTTCGAGCGCGAACCTGAACCGGTTGATGAGTAATCCTGATTCTGCACGGCTCATCTCCTGGAAGCGTGGCGAACGTTCGCCTGATTGCCATTAACAGTGCAAACAGCGTGCCTCGACGAGGTGGGTGAAGAGGCCCGCCAATAGCGGGGATGCCGCAGGCCACGGCGGAGAGTCGCTACCTGCCTGCCACGGTATGGCACGGCAAGGACCTGGCCAAAAGCCCACATGAAGGGCATGAAGGACAGGAAGGGTCATGAAGAAAAACATCCGACGCGCAGATCCAGTCGACTGAAGCAGTTCTGATCCGAAGCCAGCCTCCCGAGTGAAGACGGCTCTTTAACGCGTTACGTAAACGAATCCCGGTGAATCCGCTGACGCTGCTTATATTCCTGACAAGCTGGCGTGGTCCGATTCTTGTATGGATGGCACGCTTCAGGAGCAGACTGTGAAGATCCCACTCGTCGATCATTCGTCTCGACAGACCCGGCGTGAGTTCTGTGCGTGCGCGTGCCAGGCCGCGTCGCTACTGGCCGTTGGCGCCCTTGCCGGGTGCGGCGGCAGCAGCAGTCCGACCAACCCGACCGACGCCCCCACGATGTCAGTTGTCCCATCCACCGTCTCGGGACGGGTCATCTCGATTACGGTCGACAGTGCCTCGCCACTCTCCGCCGTCGGCTCCGCTGCAATGGCCCAGACGTCGCTCGGAATCTTCCTCGTGGCGCACACCGGACAGGACGCGTTTACGGCTCTGACCTCGGTCTGCACGCACGAGGGATGCACCGTCACCGGGTTCGCCAACAACCGCTACGTGTGCCCGTGTCATGGGTCGCAGTACACGACGTCCGGCACCGTCGTGCAGGGCCCGGCGCCCCGATCGCTGCAACAGTTTCCGACGCAGTTCGCCAACGGCGTGCTCACAGTTACTGTCTAGAGCCAGGTAACTTAGAACTCAGAACTTAGAACTCAGAACTCGGAATCTCAAATCTGGAAGCAGGAGAAGGCAGAGTGTTCCTGTTCTTAAGTTCTTAGTTCTCAGTTCTAAGTTCTAAGTTTCTTGTACATCGGTCGCACAGCTCCGGAAACCACGAGATCGAGCCGACAGTCGATCGCCGGGCCCAGCAACGCTGGCAACGCGGGTGTGGCGATCGCTCTGCGAAGATCCACAAGCCGGCGTACTCGGAATCCTCTTGTCCGACCGGCTCCGACGACAGCGACGCCTCCGACACGATCAGCAGCGACTCCAGATCGGTGTCGGCCAACACGCGACCCAGGTCCTGATCGGCTGTGTGGATGACCACGCGCGCGTCGAGCGATCGACCGATGGCGCCGGTTGCCCGGAGACGCTCCAGTGTGCGGTTGACGGCGGCTCGGACCGCAAGCAGCCGTTCGTACTTCGCCGCCAGCGACGCATCGCGCCATGCCTGGTGCGACTCCGGCCATGCCGCCAGGTGGATGCTGGGCTCTTTCGATGCGAGTCGCAGATGTTCCCAGACTTCCTCGCACGAGTGCACGAGCACCGGCGCATACAGCCGTACCAGCGACTCCAGAATCGCGTGAAGCGCGGTCTGCGCCGACCGCCGCGGACGACTGGCCGCCGCGAACGTGTAGAGCCGATCCTTGACGATCTCGAAGTACGTCGCGCTCATCGTAACCACGCAGAAGTTGTAGAGGCGCTGGAGGGCGGTATGAAAGGCGTACGCCTCGAAGTCCCGCGTGACGTCGGCGACGAGGCCGGCAAGCTCATGGAGCGCCCACCGATCGACGTCGAGCAGATCGGCGTGGTCGACTGAATCGGACGACGGATCGAAGTCCGAAGTGCTCCCGAGCAGATAGCGGAACGTGTTCCGGACTTTCACGTAGTACGGCGCGCGCGCCGCCAGGATCTCCGTCGAAAACGGGATGTCGTTCGTGAAATCGAGCGATCCGATCCACAGACGGAAGAGATCGCTCCCGAACTTCGCCGTGACCTCGTCGGTCGAGATGAGATAGCCGGACTTCGAGAGCTTGTCGCCCGTCCGGGCATCGACGAGGAATCCGTTGGTGACGACCGTCCGGAAGGGCGCCTGATCGTCGCTCAGAACCCGCTCGAGCAGCGACGCTTGGAACCAGCCCCGGTGCTGATCCGTGCCTTCCAGGTAGACATCGGCCGGAAACGCGAGAGCCGGATCCTTCCCGAGCACGCTGTGCTGCGACGCGCCGGATTCGAACCAGACGTCGAAGATGTCGTTCTCCTTCGTAAAGGTCGTGGCTCCACAGACGCACGTCTTGCCGTCTCGCAGAATGTCCGTGACCGGTGTCGTGAACCAGGCATTCGCGCCGCCGCGCGCGAAGAGTGCCTTGACCGCCGGAAAATCGAACTCCGGCCGCCCGCACGCCGTGCAGTAGAACGCGGGGATCGGCACACCCCACGCCCGCTGGCGCGAGATACACCAGTCCGGCCGATCTCTCAGCATCGATCCGATCCGCGTCGCGCCCCACGTCGGCACCCACCGGGTGCGGGCAACGGCGGCGAGCGCCCGCGCCCGGCCGTCGTTCGCGCTCATCGAGATGAACCACTGCGGCGTCGCGCGGAAGATGAGCGGCGTCTTGCACCGCCAACAGCACGGGTAGTCGTGTTCGATCGCGGCCTCTTCGAGCAGCAGACCCGCCTCGCGAAGACGGTCGACAATCTGCAGGTTCGCGTCGAGGACGTTCCGCCCGGCCCAGTCGCGTGCATCGGTCGTGTAGACGCCGGCGTCATCGACCGGCGACAGGGTCGGCAGTCCGTAGGCCTGCCCGATCTCGAAGTCCTCATCGCCGTGACCGGGGGCGGTGTGCACGACGCCGGTTCCGTCTTCGGCTGTGACATAGCGCGCGAGGACGACCGGACAGGGCTCCGCCCACAGGGGATGCCGGTATTGCAAGCCCTCGAGTTCGGCGCCGGCGAATGCGGCGACGACCTTGCCGAGACCTAGGCGTGATGCGAGACTCGCGTAACGCGATCGCGCCAGGACGGCGAACCGATCCTGAGCTTCCCCGCTCGCATCACGCCGCGTGTACGCGCACACCACGTACTCGAGGTCGGGATGCACCGCCGCCGCGACGTTTGCCGGAATCGTCCACGGCGTCGTCGTCCACGCGATCAGATCGACGTTCGAGAGATTCCTCAACGTGCCCGTCACCGGAAACGCGACGTAGATCGCCGTCGAGGTCAGCCGGCGGTATTCGACCTCTGCCTCCGCGAGCGCCGTGCGATGCCGGATACACCACCTGATCGGCTTCTCGCGGCGGTACACCTGGCCGCGGGCGACGAGCCGCTCGAACATCTCGATGATGCCGAGCTCGTACTCGCGGGACATCGTGAGGTACGGATGGTCCCAGTCGGCCAGCACCCCGAGGTCCTGGAATTGACGACGCTGGCGGTCGACGTAGCGCCTCGCGTACTGCTCGCACAGCGCGCGGATCGACGCGGCGTCACGCGTCTGCGCCTCGTCGCCACCCTCTTTCAGGATCTGATGTTCGATCGGCAGCCCATGGCAGTCCCATCCCGGCACGAACGGCGCGTCGTGTCCAAGCATCGTGCGGAAACGCACGACGATGTCCTTGAGGACCTTGTTCTGTCCGGTGCCGACGTGCAGATCGCCATTCGCGTACGGCGGTCCGTCATGAAGAATCCACTTTGGCCGGCCGGCTCGCGCGTGCCGGATCGCCGCGTACAGATTCAGTTCCTGCCATCGTCGTCTGATGCGCTGCTCGAGTGCCGGCAGATCCGCGCGTTGCGGGTACTCCGTCTTTGGGAGCAGCACTGGATATTTGGTTGTCGCCACACATCGCTCCAGAAAAGCAAAAGGGCCATCACCGCAGCGGGTGATGGCCCTCGGGCCGTTCGAACTGAACTGCGATCGCGCTACATCACCCGCCCTCTGCCGGCACACTCCGGCCGATGCCAATAATCGAAATTGGCCGTGCCGCGATTGAAATTGACGCGGCGCGAACGGTTGACGGGCTGACGCGATTCATTACTATCCGATAGCTCAACACATGTGGACAGTCGCCGTCAATCGTCAGAGGCGCTGGCTCACCGCGAGGATGTTGCCTTCAGTGTCCTTGAACCATGCGGTTTTGGCGCCCCCGCCCGTGGCGATCCCGTTGACGGTCTTGATGCCGGGCATGTCGTACTCTTCGAACACGACCCCACGCGACCTCAGACTTGCGACTTCCGCTTCGACGTCGTCGACCGCCCAGAACGCGGTGCTGGCTTTCGATGTCCCGGCACCGGCCGACGGGTACATGAAGACCCAGGATCCGTTGCCTGACTCGTACACGACGCCTCCAGACAATTCCTCCGAGGGCTTGAGGCCCACTTTCTCTTCATAGAATTTCCGTGCGCGCTTGATGTCCTTGACGGGAATGTACGGAACGATCGGTGCATCCTTCAGCATCGGCTTTCCCTCCCATTGCAATCAGATCCTGAGGTTCATGATTCGTGCCGTGAGATCTCGACGCGGCGTTCTGGCAGTCGCCTTGCACCTTCGCGAACGGGCCCCCATCGATTAGAGGAGAACGCTCATGGACGCCCGCTTACCCATTTTCCTATTCGTCGCCGCTCTGGTCCTAGGCCAGCCGGCCGCGACTGCACAGCAACAGCCGCCGCCTCCGCCTCCGGCCAAACAACAGCCGCCGAAGACGCAGCCCGCAAAGCCGCAGGAGGCGAAGAGTGCTCTGCCCGCCGCGGATGCGCAGTTTCTGAAGCACGTGAACGACGACAATCTCGCGGAGATCGAAACCGCCAACCTGGCAAATACGAAATCCACGAACGACCAGGTCAAAGCGCTGGCCTCCAAGCTGCTCACGGATCATCAGGAGAACCAGAGCGAGCTGCAAGGTCTCGCGAGCAGCAAGAACGTGATGCTTTCGAGCGACGTCCCCGCCGCCAAGAAGAGTGTGAAAGATCGGCTCAGCAAACTTGATGGCGCTGCCTTCGACAAGGCGTACGTCGCGGAAATGATCAAGGACCACAAAGCGGCCATTGCCGCCTTCGAGCGCGCGGCCAAGAGTGCGGATTCCGAGGTGAAGGCCTTCGCCGGCAAGACACTGCCGACGCTGAAGGAGCACCTGTCGCAGGCGCAGGCGGTCAAAATCACCGAACCGACCAGCACGCGATAGTTGGCCGCGGTGCAGCCGCAGACGCCCGGCGCGACCCATGGAGACCCAGGAACTGCTGCTGACCGCTGCCCGTGCGTTTGCCGTTTACGTCCTGATGCTCGTCGTCATCCGGGCGCTCGGCAAACGCACGGTCGGTAATTTTGCGGCCTTCGATCTGCTCGTCGCGCTGATGCTCGGCGAGCTCGTCGACGAGATCATCTACGGTGACGTCAGCTTCATGCAGGGCACGGTGGCGATCGTCGTCATCGCCGGCGCGCAGGCCGGAAACGCGTGGCTCACCTACTGGGGTCATGGGTTCGATCGGGTGTTCGAAGGCTCACCGACGCCGATCGTGAAGGACGGCCGGCTGCTCGAGGCCGGCATGCGCAAGGAGCGGATGAATGCCAAGGACGTCGTCGCGCACCTGCGCCAGCTTGGAGTCAGCGATCTGCGTGAAGTCAAGGCCGCGTTCGTCGAAGACGACGGCGTAGTGAGCATCGTCTGGCGCGCCTGGGCGGAGCCGGCGAAAGCCGCCGATGTCGACGCTGAAGCCGCCCGGGAAAAGAGACGTGATATTGGAGTCAAGTCGAATCCGACCGGACTCGACCGGACCGATGCCGCGGAGTGGGTGAGATAGTCCCATGGATCTGGGCAGCATCGCGGTGCGCGCGCTCTGCACCTACCTGTTTCTGGTGCTCTTGCTGCGGTTATCCGGCAAGCGGGTCATCAAGGAAGGGGCGTCGTTCGACTTCGTGCTCGCGCTCATCCTGGGGGACATGATTGATGACGCCGTGTGGAGCGAGGTGCCTTTCGCGCAATTCGTGGTGGCGGCGAGCACGCTCGTGTTGCTGAAGCTGCTGTTCACGCTTCCAAAGCTTCGCCAGGCGGCTCGATCGTGACGAATCCCATCACCACGGTCGGCATCATCACGGCCGCCGTGCTGGCCGTGATTGCCCTGGCCGTCTTCGCGGCCGGCGATTCGCACCTGTTGGTCCCGTCACCGGAATCGACGGCCGAGGGGTTCGTGCGGCAAATCACGACGTCACGGTACCGGCAGACGCGGCAGTACATCGCGCCGGGTGCGCGCCCGCAGCTGGCTCCAACGCGTCTCGAAGCGTGGGGGACGGCACTCGAGGCTCGACTCGGTCCCGTGAGTCAAATCGACCCGGCGGGCGCCGCGATCGCCGGCGACCGCGCGCTCGCGACGCTCGATCTCCACGCGCGACGGGGCGAGGTCCAGATAACGGTCCCTCTGCACCGCGAGCATGGGCTCTGGAAGGTCAACGGTCTTCCAACGGCTCCTGAGGGATTCTTCCGATGAATCGCCAACGCACGTCGCCGGCGCTTCTGATTGTTTGGCTATTCGTGCATCCCTGACGGGCCGCCCGACATGGCGGGCGATCATCAGTCGGTGGCTTCCGACAGGTCGTCCCGTGGCTGGGACGCGGCGTCCGGCGAGGCGTTTTCCGGAGCGGGACCCGCCGTCATGACCCTCGCGACTGCGTTCGTGTATTGGCGCCAGCGCCGCGCTTCGTCGCGGGCGGCCACGCGCCCCTGCGCGGTCAATTTGTAGAACCTTGCCCGCCGGCCGCTGTTCGACAGGCCCCACGCCGCATCGACGAATCCGCTCCGCTCCAACCGGTGCAACGCCGCATAGAGGGCGCCGTCGAGGATACGGAAGCTGCCGTTCGAGCTCTCGCTGATGAAGCTGGCGATCGCGTAGCCATGACGTGGTCCGTGGGACAACGTCTGGAAGATGAGCATGTCCAGAGTGCCTTGGAGAAGCTCGAGGTGAATCATAAGGGCGGCCGGCAGCTTCAGCGCCAGAACGCGACCCGGCGAGCCGAAACGGCTGCAAGAGGACTGCCATACGGGATAGACCTTTTGTGCACAAGTACATCGCTGATGCGCCGACGTCGTCCGCCGATGATCCCCGCGACTACCAACTGTGTGTCGGCCGCTATCAGAACCGGTCGCGGTTTCCGTCGATTGTCTGGCTCAAGTCTTGAAGCATCAGGATGGCGTCAGGCCGCGTGACTCACGGGCCGGGAGGTCACCTCGATGACGAAGCGCACGGGAATCAGCAACCGCGAATCAGCCGAATCGGAAGCGCGCGAGCGGAGGATCTTTCCTCCCATCGAAACCGGCCGTCCGCCGGCAGAGGATGCGTCGGGAAGCGCCGAGGAGCGTCCGCTCCCCAACGACGGCAGTCAGACGGCACACAAAGCGGGCAGTCGATCGGTCGCGCAGAAGGAATCGGGGAGCCGTCACGTCGATCACTCCGCGCCTTCGGTCCGAAAGGTCTCTGGCGCGTACGGCAAGGAGCCGGGTGCCCCTCGTCGGCGTGACGTGTCGGATCCTCGGAAGAAGAAGCCAGCAGCACGGTAACGATCCGGTATAGTCCGGGAGCACCGTGCTCCTCTCCGCTTTCCTCATCGGGGTGATCGCCGGACTCCGCGGCTTCACGCCGCCTGCGGCGCTCGGTTGGGCGGCGCGGTCGGGATGGCTCGACCTCAGCGGCTCATCGTTGGCGTTCCTTGGCTACCGATGGACGCCGTGGATCTTCACGGCGCTGGCGGTGTTCGAGCTCATCAGCGATCAACGTCCGACGACACCAAGCCGGACGGTCCCCGTTCAGTTCGGAACGCGGATTCTGATGGGCGGCCTTTGCGGCGCGGCTCTTGGCGCCTCAGGCGGCGTACTCGTGTCGGGGCTCATTGCCGGCGTCGCGGGATCGATCGTCGGGACTCTCGGCGGCAAGGCGATGCGAAGCCGGATGGCGGCGGCTTTCGGCAGCGACCGCCCCGCGGCGTTGATCGAGGACGCGATTGCCATCGCCGGCGCGGTCCTCGTCGTCATGCACTGATCGATCTGATTGAGATCAGATCGTCAGCTTACCGCGACCAGACGTAGCTCTTGACCGCGGCCGGCTCATCCTCGAACGTCTCGAACGCGAGGATGAGCTTCATCATTCCGAACAGCCGTTGACTGCGGCTCGTCAAGCGCGCGAGTCGAAGATCGCCGCCCTTCTCGCGGACGGTCTTCAGTTTTGCCGCCAGCATCCCGACGCCGGCGCTGTCGATGTATGTCACGTCGCCGAGATTCACGACCAGCTTCGTCCGGCCGCGGTCGATCAAGTCGTGGACGCAGCGTCGAAACAGCAGATCGCCGTCGTCCAGCGTGATTTGCCCGGCCAAGGTCAGCACCGTGACCTCGCCGTCTTCTCGTTGCCCGATGTCGAGCTTGGACGCTGTCATGGCTCCGCTCCCAGGTTGCAGCTTGGTGTCGAGGCCCGGCATCATAACGCGGAGCGGGAACTGGTGACCTCGGAGATTGTGACGGCGCTGGCCATGCGCTGGGGCGCGGATGCATTCCCGATTTCGTGCATCAGCCGGGGATCCAATGCCGTGCACCGCTGCGAGACCGGCGCCGGCCGATTCTATCTGCGCGTCACCAGGCCTGGATCTCGTTCGCTCGAGCTTGTCGCCGCTGCAATCGATTGGCAGCGCTACCTTCACGAGCGTGCGGCGCCGGTTGCTGAAACCGTACCCTCCGCAGACGGTCATCTAATAGAGGTTGTTTCAGAGAGTGGGCAGCCCGTCTTCGCGACGGTGACACGCGAGGTTCAGGGAAATCGAATCGACTTCACGAATCTTCTCCAGATAACGGCGTGGGCGACCGCTATTGGTCGCATCCACGGGGCGAGCAGCCACTACACGCCTTCGCCGGTGTTCACGAGCGCCGGAATCGTCGTCGGAAAGCTGCCGGCGCTTTCGCACCAGTGGCAACAGATTGCGTCAACCGTGGCGGATGATCCGTTGCTGAAGTCGCATTTCGACTTCGGCTCGCGGTGGATGGACCAGCAATCCGAGCCAACCCTGGTCACGCACGCCGACGTGCGGCCTGGCAATGCGCTGATCTCGGACCGTGGCGTGACGATGATCGATTTCGAGGAACCGGCAATCGCGTGGCCGGCGTACGACCTCGCGCGAATGATGCTCGACGACGACGGCACGCCGGCGGCAAATGCGGCGGCGCATCTGACGGCCATACTCAATGGCTATCGGATCGGCAGGCCGGACGCCGCCATTTGGCCGGAAGACGTCTGGCACTTCCTGAACATCCGCGTCCTGCTGATGTACGCCTGGTCGATCGAAGACGGCGACACCGACACCGGCTGGATGACGCGACTCCGGAGCGTGCTCGAACGCTGAAGCGCGCCTCCTTCCGGTTCAGCTGCGCAGAATGTTGACGGGGTTGAGCCGCGCGGCGCGGCGAGCCGGAATCCAGCACGCGGCAAGCGCCACCACCAGCAGCCCGATCGCCATCGTGGCGAACACCCGCGGATCGCGCGGGCTGACGCCGTAAAGCAGCGATTCGATGAGGCGGCTGCCGGCGAAGGCCGTCGCGAGCCCGGCGAGAATACCCGCCGCGGCGGCAAGTCCACCCTGTCTGACGATCTGACGCGCGACATCTGCCGGCTGCCCCCCGAGCGCCAGGCGGATACCTATCTCTCCCGTGCGCTGACGCACGATGTACGCCATCACGCCGTACGTGCCGATGACGCCAAGTACCAGCGCCACGCCGGCGGCGATCGCGAGCAGCGACATCGTGAAGGACGTCTGAGCCGAGGCCCGATCGAGATCACGCTGCAAGGGACGCGGCTGGGAGAGCGCGAGGTTGCGATCGAACGCGGCGACGGTCCGGCGCACGGAAGGAATCATCTCGAGCGGTGACGTCGTCGTACGCACGACGTAACTCATCGTCGAGATCCCCGGTCCTATCTGCGCGGGTCCGGCACCGCCTGGTCCCCGGCCGTGCGACATCGGGAGGTACAGCTGCGGAAGGCGGCGCGGGTCAGAGAGCGTACGGAGCGGCGTCGATCCAACAACGCCGACGATGGTGAACCACGTCAAAACGGGAGCCTCGCCGGGACGATCCGGAGGCAGGTTCGACGCCACGCGATGGCCGATCGGATCTTCCTGCGGGAAGAAATTGTCCGCGAGCATTTCGTCGACGACGGCAACCGGCGTCCGCCGCGCGACGTCATCATCCGTAATGCCGCGGCCGCGCAGCACGCGCATGCCCATCGTCTCGAAATACCTGCCCGCGACGGCTCGGAAGAGCGCCAAAGGTGGCGTCGTCCCAGGCGGGTACATCCTGCCTTCGACCAGCAACGTGTTGCCGTTACAACCGCCGGCCAACGGTAGACAACTGGAGACCGAGACGCCCTTGACGCCTGGAAGATTCGACAGATCATCGGCAATCGTTCGATGCGCCGCGACGATGGTGTCGACGCTGGGATAGTCCCGATCCGGCAGCCCGACGCTGAATGCGAGCACAGACGATGGATCGAATCCGGGATTGACGGCACGCAGGTTCTGAACGGTCCGCACCATGAGCGCCGATGCCACCAGCAGTACGACCGCCATCGCGACTTGCGCGCCGAGCAGCATGTGGCGCACGCGATGTCGGCGGCGCGTGACCGTGTTGCTGCGGCCCGTCTCCTGGAGCGACGCGGCAACATCCGTGGCGTGCCACAGGGGGAGCGTGCCGAAGACGAGCGCCGAGATGAAAGTCAGCAGAGCCGTGAAGCCGGCGATGACGCCGTCCAGCCGGATTTCGTCGACACGTGGAAGTGTCGCTGGCGCATAGGCGACGAGCAGCCGCAGGGCGATGACGGCGAGCACGATGCCCGCGGCGCCGCCGGCGGTCGAGAGCAGGGTGCTCTCGGTCAGAAACGTGCGCACAATCGCGAGCCGGCCGGCGCCGAGCGCGCGTCGAACCGCCAGTTCGCGCTGACGGCCGTCGAGCCGGACGAGAAACAGGTTGGCGACATTCGCGCACGCGACGAGCATCACCACGCCGACCGACGCAAGCAGGATCCAGAGCGGCCGTCGGACGGCGCCGACGGTCGCCTCCTGCAGGGTCCGACCGGTGAAGATCAGTCGAGTCTGCACGTTGCCGGCCGCGCGCGGGTCGTTCGGGTAGGCGCGCGCCGCGTCCGCGATCAGCGCGTTCAGTTCCGCGCGGGCATCCTCGAGCGACGCGCCATCCTGGAGCCGGGCCACGCCGTTGTAGTCCCATGTTCCAAAACCATCGGCTTCTCTGGCCGTGTCGACAATCCAGCCGTCGACCTTTGAATCCGGAAATGCAAACGACGCCGGCATCACGCCGACGATTTCACCCGTCACGCCGCTCACCCTGATGGACCGGCCGATGACGCCGGGCGCGCCGCCGTAGCGCTGTACCCAGAATCCATGCGACAGAACGACGAGCGGCGGTCCGCCGGGCGCGGCATCGCGATCGGTGAACCAGCGGCCGAGCGCCGGGGCCGCCCGCAGCACGCGGCCAAGCGACGGCGTCGTCTGCGTCACGCGAATCCGCTCGGGATCGCCGTCACCGGTCACCGTGACCGTCCGGACCTGATAGATGGCCGCCGACTCGAGGGTTCGCACGTGATGGAGATAGTGGAAGTACAAGCCGGAGGTGAGCCCGAGGTCGGACGGCATCTTGAGATCGATCGACCCGTGATCCAGGTCGATCAACCGGCTGGACTCCGGATATGGCAACGGATTCAGCACGACGCGATGCACGAGCGCAAAAATCGACACATTCGCCGCGATCGCCAGCGCCTGCGTCAACACAGCGGCGACGGTGAACGACGGCGTGCCCGCCAGACGTCTGATCGCATGGCGGAACTCGAGGCCGGTCCCGTTCAGGAGTCTGCGCGCGGGTGATCGTTCATCGCGGCCGTCGTCCACGCGCCGGCGCCGTGACACGGCCAGCGTGAACAGGTCCGTCAGTTCGCGGCGCCAGAAGTCGACGGATCGGATTCGACCGGCGCGCTGCGCGTCGGCGAGGCGCCGTTCGAACATCTCCTCCATCGCCGCGCCGTATTGCCGGCTGAGCGCGGGCAGGAAGAAACGCAGGAGCCAGCGGTAGATCCGCACGGGTCACCCACGCTCGGAGTACAGCCGGCGCTGACGCGCCGCTCGCACGAGCGCGCTCAACCGCTCGGCCTCCTTGGCCGCGACCCGCCGGCCCTGCCGCGTGAGCGCAAAGTATTTCCGGCGCGAATCGACTTCGTCCGGCGCGCCGGCCGGCGCAATCAACCCTTCCTCGGTCAGGCGCCGCAACGCCTGGTAGAGCGCGCCGGTGGTCGGGTCGAGCCGTCCTCCGGACTGGTCGGCGACGTCCTTGCCGATCGCGTATCCGTGCGAGGGTCCATCCCCGAGCGCGAGCAGTACGTGGAATTCCAGGTCCGACGGCGTCATGCGGGCTCCTGTGCGTGATTGGACGTCCCCGGCGGGACAGAAGTTCCTGAAACTGTAGTTGTGGCTACGACAGTAGGATCTCTGGCGCGCGGACGGGACCGATCACCCGGCGCTTGACGGCTCATGCCGGCGCCCGTAGGATAGGCGCATCTTGCGTATACGCAATTTGCGTACAGGCACGGCGCCGCCGCCGCTTCGCACGACGGACCTGCTCGTCCTGACCGTTTTGGCCGACGGCCCCCAGCACGGATACGGGATCGCCCAGGAGATAGGCGCGCGCATGCGCGGGCACCTTCGCATCCGCCCCGGCGATCTCTATCGCGTGCTGTACCGGATGGATCGCGCCGGCCTGATCGAGCCGGCGACGGAATCATCGCGCCGGCGTGAGAATGACGAGCGACGGGTGAACTACCGGATCACCCCGCTCGGCCGGCGGGTCGCACGCGCGCAAGCGGCGTTGCTGGCCGAAATCTGCGCCGGACTGCTGCGTGGCGCCGCACCCTCCGGAGGCGCCCTGTGAATCGCCCGAGCGCCCGCGTGCGCGAGCGGCTCTGGACAAGTCTGATTACCACTCTCCTGCTGTGCTATCCCCGTCGTTTCCGCGCCAGATTTGGCGCCGACCTTCGATCCCAGTACCCCGTCCCCGACTCACGATGGCTCACATGCGCCGCGAGCGCCGCCCGGGATCTTGCGGCAGGCGGCGTCGGGGCGCGACTCGACGATGCGCGCCGCGTTTGTGTGGCGGTCACGTTTCCATCTGTCGACGCGATACGGGTTGACACGCGGTACGTCCTGCGATCGATGCGCCGGCGTCCGCTCGTCCCTCTCGGCGTCGTCGCGACACTCGCACTCGCCGGCAGCGTGAACGCGGTGGTGTTCGCCATCCTGGACACGACGCTGCTGCGTCCGCTTCCCTATGCGGACGCGGAGCAGCTCGTGTCGATCGGCAACCAGTGGAAGGATTTCGATCATTCGGCGCTGTCGGTTCCCGAGTACCTCGCCTATCGCGGCCGGAGCCGAACGCTCGAGTCGATGGCGCTATTCACGGCAGCTAGCTTCAACCTGGAGTCCGAGCTCGGCGGACCCGAGCGGCTGCTCGGCGCCAGGGTGACGGCCTCCTTTTTCGATCTGCTCGGCATCCGTCCGTCACTCGGCCGCGTCTTCACGGCGGAGGAAGACCGGCCCCGGGCATCGGCGGTCGTGCTCCTCAGCGACGGACTGTGGCGCCGCCGTTTCGGGGCCGATCCCCACGTCATCGGAACGGTGATCGCGTTCGACTCGGGACGCCGTGAAATCATCGGCGTGATGCCGCCTGAGCTTCGACTGCCCGAACCGGAAACCGAGCTCTGGATTCCGCTGTCCATCAACGTGGCCGAGCCGGGTCCGCGCGGCAACCACAACCGGCAGGCGATCGGCCGCATGAAGCCGGGCGTCGGCTTCGATCAGGTTCGGGCGGAGATGCACACGCTTGCCGCGCAGCTCCAGCTGGAACATCCAGAGGCCTATCCGGCCGGAAGCGGCTGGAACACGAGCGTCCGCGACCTGCGCGAACACCTCTTCGGCGATTTCCGGACGCCCTTGACGCTGTTGATGGCGGCCGTGTTGTTCGTGCTGCTGATCGCGTGCGCCAATGTCGCGAATCTCATGGCGGCTCGCGCCACCGAGCGGCGCCACGAGCTCGCGACGCGCTCGGCGCTGGGCGCTCCCCGGTTCAGAATTCTTCAGCACGCCGTCGTGGAAGGGTTGACGCTTGGCGTGGCCGGCGGGACGGCCGGACTCGCGCTCGGCAGCGGAATCATCGATCTCTTGCGATCCCAGTTCCCGGCGCGATTGCTGGTTCCCGACCATCTGCTGCTCGACGCTCGGGTGGCCGGATTCGCCGTCGGCGCCACCGCGTGCGCCGGAGTCCTCGCGTCACTCTCGACAACGCCCGGGCGCCGCATGACCGCCTTGCTTGCCGCGTCTCGCGGGTCCACCGTCGCGGACCGACGGCGAATGACTTCCGGACTCAGCGCCGCAGAAGTCGCGCTCGCGACCTTCCTGCTCATCGCGGGCGGCGTCGCGCTCAGAAGCTTTGCGAATCTCGTTCGCGCCGATCCTGGTGTGTCGATCGACGGGATCGCCACCGCGCGCGTCACGGCGCTGAACCGTTATGCGTCGCTCGACGAGCTCGCCGGTTACTTCGAACGCATCGTCGCGTCGGTGTCGCATGCGCCGGGCGTCAGGCACGCCGGGCTCACGTCGATCCTGCCGCTCAGCGGCGACACAGAAGACCGAAGCTTTGCGATCGAGGGGCGCACGCGGCCGGGCGAGCCCTCGCCGAACCAGCAGATGCGCGCCGTCGGCGGCGAGTATTTCCAGGCCATCGGCATTCGGCTGGTCGCCGGACGGTACTTCGATTCGCGCGACACCACGTCTGGCGAACGTGTGGCCGTCATCAGTGCCCTCGCCGCAAGGAAATACTGGGGAGATCGGAGTCCGATTGGCGCCCGCATCAATTTTGGCGGCCTGATGTCCAGAGAACCCTGGACGACCATCGTCGGCGTCGTCGGCGATGTGCGGCACCGCGGCCTCGCGTCGGAATTCGTGCCGATGATGTATGTCCCGGTCCAGCAGCTTCCGCAACGAAGCCTGACGATCGTGGCGCGACTCGAACCCTTGCGAGGTCACAGCGCCGGGTTCATCGCCGACCGCGTCCGAAGCGTCGACCCGCTGCAGCCGGTCTTCGAGGCGCGAATGATGGACGAGTGGTTCTCACGATCCGTGGCAGAACCGCGCTTCAGCCTCGTGCTCCTGGGTCTGTTTGCCGCGCTGGCGATCGCCCTGACGGCGGTCGGAATCTACGGCGTCATGACGTCGATGCTGGCGCGACGCACACGCGAGCTCGGCGTCCGGCTCGCGCTCGGCGCGGACCGCGTGGCGCTCGTCCGGTTGATTCTCGGCCACGGCGCCATCATCACCAGCATCGGGCTTGCAACCGGGCTGGCGGCCGGTCTGACTGCCTCTGCCCTGCTCGACTCCGCGTTCATCGGGGGCCGCACGATCGACCCAATCGTCCTCGGCGCGGTGGTGACGCTCGTGGCCGGCATCGCCCTGCTCGCCTGCATCGTCCCCGCCCGCCGCGCGCTGCGCGTCGATCCGGTCATCGCCCTTCGAGCGGAGTGAGCGTCGTGCTTGTCAAAAAGCACACATGAAGGACATGAAGGGCATGAAGGGTTTTTCTTTGAACTTCTTCATGTCCTTCATGCCCTTCATGTCTGCTTTTGGGATGCGTACAATCTGGATTCATGAGACGACGAGACTTCCTGCTGTTGACCGGGATGGCGGCGTCGTGGCGGCCCCCCTCGCTTCGCGCCGCCGTGGTCGCCCAGGCGGATGCGCGATTCGACGAGATCGCCGCGCTCGTCACGGCAAAGATGGCCGAGTACCACGTCCCGGGCGTCGCCGTAGGCATTGTCAAGAACGGCGAGACGACGATTCGCGGATTTGGCGTCACGAACGTCGACGATCCGCAGCCGATCACGCCCGAGACGCTGTTCACGATCGCCTCGATTTCGAAAACCGTCACCGCAACCGCCGTGATGAAGCTGATCGAACAGGGCCGGGTCGACCTGAAGACGCCGATCCAGAAGTACCTGCCCGACTTTCGCGTGCAGGACGAGACGGCGAGCCGCGAGGTCAGCTTCTGGCACCTGCTGACGCACACGCCGGGCTGGGAGGGCCAGCTCTCCACCGAAGATCGCGGCGCCGAAGCGCTCGCGCATTTTGCGACGACGATCATGCGCGACCTGCCGCAGCTCGCCGCGCCGGGATCCGTGTGGAGCTACAACAATGCCGGCTTTTCGCTCGCAGGCCGCGCAATCGAAGTCGTCACGGGACGCAGCATTCACGACGCGCTCCGCGATCTCGTCTTCGCGCCGCTCGGGCTGACGCGCTCGTTCACGCGCGTGACCGACGCGATGACCTACCGGCTGTCGCTGGGCCATCGCGAACAGAACGGCAAGACACAGGTCATTCGTCCGTTCCAGACAACGTCAGGCACGACAGCCGGCGGCGTGATGACGACAATCGCCGACTTGATCCGGTACGCCCGGTTTCACCTGAGCGACGGCGCGGGCGCGGATGGCAAGCCGTTCCTGCCAAAGAGTCTCCTGCAGCAGATGCAGACGGCGCAGGTGCGCAAGAACAGTACTGACGATGAGATGAGCGTCGGCTGGCATCTGCGGCAGCTCGGCGGCGTGCTCACCTGCGCGCACGGCGGCACGTTGAACGGCCACTGTCTGCTCGTGCAGCTGGTCCCGGCACGCAATCTGGCTTTTGCGATTCTCACGAATCACACCGACGGCTGGCGGCTGGTCCAGGACGTCGAGCACGGCATTCTCAAACGCTACGAAGGGATCGCGCTCGCGCCGAATCAGCCGATCGGCCACCGCGGAGTCAATGAAGCGATGACGTTCCACTCGACGCCGCTCGCCACCCAGCCCGCGCTCGAGGAGTACGTCGGCACGTACCAACGCCCTCCGAACGGCAACGTCGTCGTCCGCCAAGAGGCAGGCAAGCTCATCGTGGGCGGTAATGCGCAGTCGGGCGGCACGACCCTCGTTTTCTACGGACGCGACGTCGCCTACGCGATCGCCGGCTCGTACACCGGCAGTCCGTACGAATTCATCCGCGCCGCCGACGGGAGGGTCGGCTGGATCCGGGTCAACGGACGGATTGCGAAGCGCGATCGCACCGGTCCAACCACGTGATCGCGGTGCTGATTGCCGCTGATTCCCGAACTCGAGATTGGGACTCAGTCGAGGACTGCCAAAAGCAGACATGAAGTTCATGAAGGAAATGAAGACCATGAAGGGGCACCCGACAAGTCAGAAGGAGTTTTGACGACGGCTTCGCCGGGCTCGCCAGGTCAGCGCAGCTTCATGTCCTTCATGCCCTTCATGATTTTCATGTCTGCTTTTGGCACGCCGCGGGGCCTGGGCTCTCACGCTGATATGCGGCCTCGGGTGTAGCATTGGCCCAACGCGGAGAATCGCCATGCATCGACGCATCGATCGTCGCGAGTTCCTGAAAACCGGATCGCTGGCCGCGGGCGCGCTGGCATACGCCAAACCAGATATCGGCTTCGCTCAGAAGCCCGCCGACGTCCGGATCTCCTTGCGGTCCTATCAGCCCGTCGCCGACTACCCAATCCAGCCGACGCGTCATTCGCAGGTCGTCATGAAAGACGATTTCTGGGCGCCCAAGATCGCGCGGAACGCGGAGGTGACGATTCCCTTCGAGGTGCAGAAGTTCTCGGAAGGCGGGCGCGGATTCGGCGGCGGCGTCCTCGAAGCGGCGATCCTCTCGCTCGAGACGCGGCCGAATCCATCGCTGCAGGCCCAGGTGGACGCCCGCATGCGCGCGATCGCGCAGGCCTCCGAGGGGAGCAACCGGAATTTCGAAATCGCGGCGACGTACTTCAACGCGACAGGACGCCGCGAACCGATCGCGTCGGCAATCAAGATCGCGGACGCCCTGTACACCGATTTCCAGGTCAAGAACCCGCCGTTTTCCGGCGGCGAGCGCGACGCCATCAACTGCGTGCAGTTGTATCGCGTCACGCACGACCGGAAGCACCTCGATCTCGCCAAGCATTACCTCGATATTCGCGGACTCGAGAACTCGGTCAACCGGAGCCGGCACAACCAGTCCTACAAGCCGGTCCTCGAACAATCGGAGGCAGTCGGTCACGCGGTGAACTGCGTGTCGCTGATGGTGTCGCTCGTCGACGTCGGCGTGCTGACCGGGCTCAAGGAGTACTTCAACGCGGGCCACCGCATGTGGACCGACGCGGTCGAGCGAAAGATGTACGTCACGGGCGGCGTCGGCACGACGGGCAACGAAGGGTTCGGCGAGCCGTTTTCGCTTCCCAATATCGACGCGTATTCCGAGACCTGCGCCGTGTTGATGTTCATCACGCTCAACCACCGGCTGTTTCTCGCGACCGGCGACAGCAAGTACGTCGACGTGATGGAGCGCGGGATGTACAACAACGCCATCGACGGCGTGTCCGAGTCCGGCAACCGGTTCTTCTACGTCAACCGGCTCGCGAGCGCGGGCGACGGACGCGACACGCGCTGGGAGCGCGCCTCACTCGAGTGTTGTCCGCCGAATCTCGTCCGCTTCCTCGCGTCGATGCCCGGCTTCATCTACGCGCAGGATCCGACGGGCGCGATCTACGTCAACCTGTACGCCTCGAGCGAGACGTCGTTCACCGTCGGCGGGAAGCGGCTCTCGCTGGCGATGCAGAGCCAGATGCCGTGGGCCGGCCAGTCCAAGATCCGCGTCGCCACGACGGCAGACGTCACCGGGTCGATCAAACTTCGGATTCCGGGTTGGGCGCGAAATCAGCCCGTCCCGGGTGGACTTTATTCATACCTCGACACTGTCAACTCCCAGGTGACTGTATCCGTCAACGACGCGCGCGTGAGCGCGACGCCGGACAAAGCAGGTTACGTGTCACTCGATCGCGTGTGGAAAAACGGTGATGTCATCGAGGTCGAGTTTCCAATGGATGTCCGACGCGTCGCGGCCGACCGTCGCGTCAAAGAAACCCGCGGACGGGTGGCGGTCGAGCGCGGCCCCATCGTCTACTGTGCAGAATGGCCCGACATCGAGGGCGGAAAAGTGCTCGAGCTGCTCGTACCGGGCACAGGAAATCTGACGCTGGCGATCGAACAAACGCTGGGGCCTGGCGTGACAGTCCTCCGCACCAGTGCGACGCCGATCAGCAACCCATCCGCACCAGCGCGGCCAGTGACGCTCATTCCGTACTTCCTCTGGGCCAATCGCGGTCCTGGCGAAATGAGCGTGTGGCTGTCGACTGCCGGATACGCGATCGGCGATACCGGGCCTGCGGGCGGTCTGATCTTCTATGAG
>Ga0114129_10002272_pt1 | contig 26589 bp, 25 predicted proteins | sample RhiMetdeltSRZDD1_FD_80071 | JGI IMG/M metagenome (GOLD analysis project Ga0114129, IMG submission 80071) | Populus rhizosphere microbial communities from Tennessee, USA - Rhizosphere MetaG P. deltoides SRZDD1 (version 2) (version 2) | ecosystem: Host-associated > Plants > Roots > Rhizosphere >...
GCCGAGGCGCGTGTCGCCACCGCAATGTTCGCCGCGATCACGCTGCGGCAGCCCTCCCATCCGAAGGCCGCGTATTGGGCCGAGCGAGCGATCGATATGGGCCGGCGACACCCGGACCAATTCACGCGGGCGATCAGCGCAATCATCTGGTTTCACCACCAACTCCAGACCGGTGACCTCGCGAGGGTGGCGGCGGTGGTCGATGAGATGCGCGCGGTCATGCGCTCTCGCGACGTCTCCCCGACTGCGACCGTGAACGCCAGCATGGTGGTGGCCTGGTACGAAGCAGCCACGGCGCTGCCGTCGTACCGGCACACCGTAGCTCGAACGCTCGAGCTGGCGCACACGACGGGTGCGTTGCACTCGCTACGGGAAAGCGGATGGAGGTCGGCGAGACACGCGGTGCTCTGTGGCGGCCTCATGGGGGCCCTGAGCGACGGCGATCTCGTGACGGCGGCGTCCTGGCTGCAAGAGCTGGAGCGAGACGTCCACCATCTCGGGCCGCTGTTTCGCTTCTGGCATCACTGGTTCATCGTGTGGGAGGCGCTGATCCGCCGCGACGTCGCGCGCGCGAACACCTACGAGCCGGAGATGTTGCGGCTCGCGCTCGACGCGGGGCGTCCGCTGGACGAAGCCGTCGCCCATCTCTTGTCGGCCCAGGTGCTTCACGCGCAAGGTGCGCCGAGCGATGCGCGACGACATCTCGACCGGGCATTCGGCATTGGGCGCGCCATCAGCAGCGCCTACGTGGAGTTCATGGCTCGCCTCACCGAGGCGCAGCTCTCTCTGGACTGTGGCCAGGAGTCCGACGGCCTGCACGCACTCCGCATCGCGATGACGGTCGGCCGCGAGCGTGGTTACGTGAGCTCGCACGTCTGGATTCCCACGATCATGGCGGGGCTCTGCGCTCGCGCGCTGGAAGCGGGCATCGAGCAGGACTATGTGCGCGGCCTCGTCCAGAAGCGCGGCCTCATGCCGGAGAGCCCGCCCGTTGAGGCCGAAGCGTGGCCCTGGCCCATCAAGATCCTCACGCTCGGTCGCTTCGAGGTGCTGCGCAACGGCGAGCCGGTGAGATTCGCCCGCAAGGTCCAGCGCAAGCCCCTGGCGCTGTTGAAAGCGCTGATCGCCTTCGGCGGGCGTGGCGTGCGCGAGGAGCTCGTGATGGATGCGCTGTGGCCCGACGCGGAAGGCGACGCGGCCCGCGTGGCGCTGGCGAGCGCGCTGCACCGGCTGCGCGGTCTGTTGGGTCGTGAACCCGCCGTCGTCCGGCAGGAGGGACGGCTGAGCCTGGAGGGCCGGCTCTGCTGGGTGGACCTCTGGGCGGTCGAGCGCCTGCTGGGACGGGCGGAATCCGCGGCAAATCACGCGGAGCTTATACGCAAAGCCGCCGGCCTCTACCGAGGCGCGTTCCTCGACGAGCGAGAGGTCGAGCTTCCCCAGGCTACAGCGATGGCCGAGAGCCTCCGTCGTCGCTTGCTCCGGCACCTCGTGCGCGCCGGGCGGCAGTGCGAGCAGGCGAATCCGCAGGAAGCCGTGGATTGGTACGAAGAAGCGCTCCGCGTGGATCCGTGTGCCGAGGATGTCTGCCGGAGCCTTATGACCGCCTATCACCGGCTAGAGCGTTCCACTGATGTCGTCGCCACCTATGACCGCTGCCGAGCTGCGCTCGCCGACGTACGGGGCCTCGCGCCCTCTGTGGCAACCCAGGGGCTCTTCAAGACCTTTTCGGCCCGCTAAGTCAGCGAAGTTCCTTCGGCTTCATCGCTGTCTAATCCGAACACGATCCGTCATCGCGTGGCGCTAGCGTGCGCACGTGAAACGACGACGGTCGACGCCACCGGCGAGCCTGATGTGATGATGACCCGCCGTGAGCGCGGACTGATCATCGTCGGCGGATGTCTCTATCTCACCGTTCTCGGATTCCTGACCGGCATGATCGTGGAACGCGTTCGCTTCGACAGGCAACGCGCCACCGTGCTGCAGCATCTCGCCGCAACGCAGGAGCGGCTGCACACCCACCTCATGGATCTGGAGCGGCAAACGCAGGTTCCTCGACGTGCCGGGAGGCCTTAGCGCCGACGAAGAGAAAGGGCACACTATGAAACACCACAGGTCGATCATTCCCGGGGCGGTGGCGCTGATCATGCTCGCAACCGGCTGCGCCGGGCCGGATGCCGAAGCTCGTTCAGCAGCTCATCTCAAGGGGACCTGGCGTGGATCTTTCGGACAGGTCATGGCAGGCGACCCCGGACACGCTCATGGCGAGATCGTGTGCCACATTAACGCCGATGGCACATACAAAACCTGGATAACGCGGTCGGTTGCAGCGTCCGCGAGCCGCCGCCGACTCGAGATGTCGGGAACGTTCGTTGCCAACGGTCCCAGCGTCATGTTGAACGCCCCCCGTTTCGGGTCGCGAATGGTTCTCAAGCATGATGGCGACACGCTCTATGGACTCGCCATCGATCGAACGACGAAACGCATCACAGTTGCCGTCGTCGAGCTGCGGAAGGTCGCTGAAGGGCTGTCGAGCTCGGCACCGTTCTCTAATGAGCTGTGAGTTCATCGATCGCATCGTCACAGGCGTCAGGCTCGAAGGAGTTGGGCGGAAGCCGAAGGACAGCGTTCAGATAGACCGTCCAGACTCGGGTTGGTGTTGACACTCTCGTCGTCCCCGAGCGACGCATTGAATCAGCGGGCGGCCGCCACGGCGCCGTGGAAAACCGCGGCCGCCGTGGCCTTTAAACCGTGGCCGCCGTGGCCGTGGACAGCAGTGGGGTGGTCCACCCGGCTGCGCGATCCCGTCTATCGCGCGCTCGTCCGATACGCCCCGCGGCCCGTCGACAAGTCTTGTATCAACGTGCCAACTTTGTGCAACAACAAGCGCCAACTTTGTGGAAGAAATTTCCCCGAGCCACGCCTGAAGGCCAGCCACACCTCGACTTAAGCCGTGGCGCGGTCTCTGCAACAAACATCGAGCTATGCGATACAGCAACTCTCGCCGATGCGCCTTGTGGGTCAGCCCCCGGGCATTCGTCGTGGCCGAGGAACTCGCACACTCAATCGGTCTCGACGTCGATACATTCATCGAGAGCACCGTGTTGGCGCTACGTGACCAAGAAGCGCCAGAGAGCCGGCCGGGGGCTCGAGATGCAGCAGTCGAAAAAGGCCACGTCATATCGATGGCCGATCGCAGAGGGCGGTTACGCCGGTCAGGGTAACGGGTTCCTCCCGCCCATGTCCGAACCTACGGCGATGGCGTTGACCTCGATTCTGTAGCCGCGGTAATCGGACTCGATCAGCACAGCGTCCCCGAGTCGCCCGAGTATGTTGGCCGCGAATCACGACGCGAATCACAAATGGTTCGGCGGCTCAGCGGGTGGACTGTCGGGACGTCGCCTGAAGATCGCGGCCTTCCCCGGCCCCATGACGTTCGGCGCCGAGAACGCCGCTCTCCCCTGGATCATGGTCGCACCTGTCCCGTCCCAGGTCGGCTGAAAGAAATCAGCTCGGAAGAAATCGGATTGAAAGAAATCGTCTTGCGATGACGTTCTACAAATCATCGGCCGATGCGAAAGCTCGGCGAGGTGCGCGGTTGCTCGTGACGATCACAACGCGCTCGTTGGCGCCTCTATTGCGTGTCGGCGCGCTGCGACGCTAGCGGCTGGGTCGATACCTTCCAAGTACGACATGTAGACCTCCGCCACGGAGAAGGAGGATCCTGGTGACCACCCACAGAGCCAGGGACGACCGCTCGATGCCGGAGGCGTGGGCCGACGTCTGGCAAGCCTGGATTCACGCGTCAGGACTCCGGTCCCCGGTGGCGAACCCCTGGCAGGCGACGTGGGACTACTGGATGGGGGCGTGGCAGCGCACGCCTCATCTCTGGGCCGACCTCTTCAAGGCATGGGCTCCCGTCTCGGGATTGGGATCCGCTCATGCTTTGGCACGCACGTCGGACGGAGAACAGATTAAAGAAGTCGTGCCCATGCCGGCGACGGCGGTGTGGGACTACTGGGTCGACGCCTGGCAGCGCACGATCCTATTCTTAGACGTGCTGCGGCAACGCAGTGACCAATATTACGCGCAGAAGGCGAAGGCCGTGCCGCACGTGCTCAGCTTCGAAGGCGAACTGGTGATGGACGGCCGGACCTTCGACCCGCCGGTGAATTACGGACTGGTGCGGATCAAGCCCCCGACGGGAGTGACCATCGACCCCAAGAAACGCCCGTTCGTGGTGGTAGACCCGCGCGCCGGGCACGGCCCGGGCATCGGCGGTTTCAAAGCCGACAGCGAGTTGGGCGTGGCGATGCGCGCCGGTCATATCTGCTACCACGTCGGCTTCACCCCCGAACCGATGCCGGGTCAGACGATCGAAGACATCATGCACGCCGAGGCAAGGTTTCTGGAGAAGGTCATCGCCCTCCACCCCGACGCTGAAGGCAAGCCCTGCGTGATCGGCAATTGCCAGGCCGGCTGGGCGGTGGCAATGATGGCCGCGACCCGACCGGAGCTGTGCGGGCCGATCATCCTCGCCGGCGCGCCGCTGTCCTACTGGGCCGGAATCGAAGGTAAGAACCCGATGCGCTATACCGGCGGGCTGCTGGGCGGAAGCTGGCTGACCGCGCTGACCGGCGACCTCGGCGCCGGCAAGTTCGACGGCGCCTATCTGGTCGGCAACTTCGAGAATCTCAACCCCGCCAACACCCTGTGGACGAAGAACTTCAACGTGTGGGCCAAGGCTGACACCGAGGGTCCGCGCTTCCTGGAATTCGAAAAATGGTGGGGCGGCCACGTCAACACGAACGCCGAGGAAATGCAGTGGATCGTCGATAACCTGTTCGTCGGAAACCGGCTGGCCACCGCTGAAGTCGTCACCGGCGACGGGGAGCGGATCGACCTGCGCAACATCCGCTCGCCCATCATCTGCTTCTGCTCCAAGGGCGACAACATCACCCCACCGCAGCAGGCGCTCGGTTGGATCTGCGACCTGTATCAAAAGGACGAGGACATCGCCGCCCAGGGGCAGACCATCGTCTATCTCATCCACGAGACCATCGGCCATCTCGGAATCTTCGTCTCCGGCGGCGTGGCCCGGAAAGAGCATGATGAATTCGCGTCCAACATCGACTTGATCGACGTGCTGCCGCCCGGTCTGTACGAGGCGGTGCTGACTCCGAAGACGACGGAAACGGTCCATCCGGAACTTCTCAGCGGCGAAGGTGACTGGATCGTCCGCTTCGAGCGGCGCACCCTGGCTGACGTCCGGGCAATTGTCCGGCCCGATCCCGAGAACGAACGCCGGTTCGCGACCGTGCGGCGCGTGTCGGAGATCAATCTCAACCTGTATCGCGCCCTGCTGCAACCGTTCGTTCAGGCGTCCGCCAGCAAGCAGACCGCCGAATGGCTACACATGCTCAATCCCTCCGAGTTGCCCTTCGAGCTCTTCTCCGAGCAGAACCCTCTGATGCGGCACATCGCTCAGTTGGCCGAGCAGGTCCGCCACCAGCGGCATCAGTCTTCACCCGACAACCCCATGCTCCGGGTGCAGGCGATGGTCTCGGAGTGGATGATCTCGGCGCTCGACGGCTGGCGCGATCTACGCGATCACAGCCTCGAGCAGATTTTCCTGATGATCTACAGCCAGCCGCTGCTGCAAGCGCTGATGGGGGTACGCGCGCCGGATGGGAGTCCGCGGCGGCAGCCGGCGATCGAGGCAGAACGAAGGGCCTTCATCCAGAAGCGGATCGCCGAAATCACGGGCGGGATTGCGGAAGGCGGGCCGCGCGAGGCGGCGATTCGCAGCATGCTCTACATCGGCATGGCGGGACCGGGGGCGGACGAGCGCGCGTTCAACCAGCTGCGCCGGATACGTGCCGAACACGGCGGCCTGACGCTGGAGGAGTTCAAGCGAATACTGCGCGAGCAGTTCTTCGTCTTGGCACTCGACCCGGAGGGCGCGGTGGCCGCGATTCCAAAAATGGTAACCGCCGTCGATCGAAAGAAGGCGCTGACCGCGATCCGGGCCGTCGCGTCAGCGGCCGGCGAAGTGAAGGGCGAACGGGCGGAGCGCCTCGCCCGGATCGAGAGCCTTCTGGGAGAGTCGGCGCTCGCGGCCCGGTCGGACGCGGCATAGGAGGGGCAATTGTCCAAACGACCGGCCGAGAACACGGAGCGCCGGGGCACCGGCAAGTACGAGGAGCTGCTGGCCCGTTGCAAGGACATCGGCGCAATCCCGACGGCGGTCGTCCACCCCTGCGACGAGGTTTCGCTCGGCGCCGCCGTGGAGGCCGCTCGGGCGGGGATCATCACGCCCATTCTCGTGGGCCCGGCCGAGAAGATCCGGGCGACCGCGAAGGAGTTCGGGCTCGACATCACGCCCTACGAGATCGTCGACGTCCCACATAGCCACGCCGCGGCGGCGAAGGCGGTCGAGCTGGTGCGGCAGGGCCGGGCCGAGCTCCTGATGAAAGGCAGTCTCCACACCGACGAGTTGATGAGCGAGGTGGTCAAGCGCGACACGGGCCTCAGGACCGCGCACCGGATCAGCCACGTCTTCGTGATGGACGTCCCGACCTACCACAAGGTGTTCGCCGTCACCGATGCCGCCATCAACATCTTCCCCAGCCTCGAGGACAAAGTGGGCATCCTGGAGAACGCCATCGACTTCTTGCACGCCCTGGGCCGGGAGCGGCCCAAGGTCGCCATCCTCTCCGCAGTGGAGACCGTCAATCCGAAGATCCCTTCCACCATCGAGGCGGCGGCGCTGTGCAAGATGGCTGAGCGGGGGCAGATCCAGGGAGCGACGCTCGACGGCCCGCTCGCCTTCGACAACGCCATCAGCGCCGAGGCAGCCAGGATCAAGAAGATCGACTCGCCTGTGGCCGGCGATCCCGACATCCTGCTGGTGCCGGACCTCGAGGCGGGAAACATGCTTGCGAAGAACCTGACGTTCCTCTCTCGGGCGGACGCGGCCGGCATCGTGCTCGGGGCACGAGTGCCCATCATCCTCACCAGCCGCGCCGACAACCAGCGGACCCGGATGGCTTCGTGCGGCGCCGCCGCCCTCTATGCGCACGCACGCCGGGGCCGCGCTGCCGTTGCCGCAGCAGCCTAGGAAAAGGTCGTGGCCGACACGATTCTCGTCATCAACGCAGGGTCGTCTAGCATCAAGTTCTCCGTCTACGGGATTGAAGGCGCGTCCAACCTTGCGCTGTCTTGCAAGGGTCAGGTGGAGGGGCTCGGCACTCACCCGCGCCTTCGGGCGAGTGACGCCGGCGGCCGCCCGCTGGTGGATCAGACGTTCCCGGTCCCCGAGATCCCGGACGTGGGAGCCGCCATGGGGCGCGTCGCCGCCTGGCTTCGGGAGCGTTTTCCGGGGGCGGTGCCGGCGGCCGTCGGACATCGGGTGGGCCACGGCGGTAACTACGCGGCGCCCATGGCGGTGAACGACGCCATCCTGGCGGAGCTGGAGCGGCTCATCCCGCTCGTCCCGCTGCACCAGCCCAATAACCTCCGTCCGATCCGCGCGATCCAGGAGCGCTTTCCCCACACCCTGCAGGTCGCCTGCTTCGACACCGCCTTCCACCGCGGGCATCCGGAAGTGGCGGACCGGTTCGCCATCCCCGAAGCGCTCTACCGCGAGGGGGTCCGCCGCTACGGGTTCCACGGCATCTCCTGCGAATACATCGCGCGTGCCCTTCCCAGCGTCGCTCCCGAGATCGCCCAGGGCGCCGTCGTGATCGCGCACCTGGGCAGCGGTGCCAGCATGTGCGCGATCAAGGGCGGGAAGAGCGTGGACAGCAGCATGGCCTTCTCGGCGCTCGAGGGCCTGCCCATGGGCACGCGCTGCGGACAGCTCGACCCCGGGGTCCTGATCTACCTCGTGGCCGAGAAGGGCTACGGCTCCAAGGAGCTGGAACACCTCCTCTACCACGAGTGCGGGCTCCGCGGACTTTCGGGCATCAGCAACGACGTGCGCGACCTGCTGGCGAGTGATGCGCCGCAGGCGCGGCTTGCGCTCGACTACTTCGTCTACCGCGTGGCGCAGGAACTGGGAGCCCTGGCGGCGGCTCTGGGGGGACTCGATGCGCTGGTCCTCACGGCCGGCATCAGCGAGAACTCTCCCGAGATGCGCGCCCGCATCTGCAAGCGCGCGGCCTGGATGGGGCTGCGCCTGGACGAGGCCGCCAACCACGCCGGCGGCCCGCGCATCTCGACACCGGACTCGAGAGTCTCAGCGTGGGTCATTCCGACGGACGAGGAACGGATGATCGCCGAGCACACCGTGGCAATCTGGCGGCAGCAGGCTGTCTCGCGCGTCGCCTAGGCCACCTCGCGTTCCGCCGGCGACGCCATCGCCGCTACGACCTCCGCGAGCCGCGCACGATCAATCGCCGCCGTCCTCTACGATCGACAATGCCAGCTTCGGACAGCGCCGCACCGCGTGCTCCACACGTTCCCGCAGCGTCTCGGGCGGCTGCTCCTGCTTGATCTGCAGCTGGTCGTCGTCGTCGACGACGAATATTTCCGGCACGAGCCGCGCGCACACGGCATTGCTCTCGCACAATGTGCGATTCACGACTATTCTCATGCGTCCCCCTCCGCCTGGGCCTTGACAGAGTTTAGTCGACACGATACTGCGTACTCCATCATCGGCGGTGACAAGGAGCCTGTATGAGGACCATTTCCGCCCCGACGACCACCCTCACCCTCGACGAGATCAACCCGGCCAGCTTCGACTTCTGGCTCCGCGACGACGTGGAGGGCGCGCTGGCGAAACTACGTAACGAGCGGCCGGTGGCGTGGCACCAGCATCCCGATTCGGGCAAGGGCTTCTGGTCGATCACCCGCTATGACGACGTCGCCGCCGCCACGCGCGACTGGGAGACCTTCAGCTCCGCCCATGGCATCCAGGTGATGACCGATCCTGAGGATATGCCGTACATGACCGCCATCCGGTCGATGATCTCCACCGATCCCCCGAAGCACACCAAGCTCCGAGCGGTGGTGAACCGTGGCTTCACGCCAAAGATGATCGCGAAGGCCGAAGGCGCGGTGCGGGAGCGCGCTCGCCGAATCGTCGATGCCATCGCCCCGAAAGGCGAGGCGGAATTCGTCACCGAGGTCGCGGACGCGCTGCCCGTCGCGATCATCTGCGACATGATGGGCGTGCCGGAGGGCGATCGTGTGAAGCTGCTCGACCTGACCAACCGCCTTCTCGCCGGCGGCGACCGGGATTTCGGGGGCACGCGCGAGTCCCTCCTGCAAGCAGCGGGCGAGCTGCGCGAGTATGGGCTCTGGCTCGGCAAGAAGCGCCTCGAGCATCCCGAGAACGATCTCACGACGACGCTGGTGCATGCCGAGGTGGACGGTGAGGCGATGCCGCCAGAGGACCTCGGACCGTTTTTCCTCCTGTTGATCGCCGCCGGTAACGAGACCACACGCACCGCCATCAGTCAGGGGATGTGGGCCTTCACGCAATTCCCGGACGAGAAGCGCAGATGGCAGGCCGACCTTGCAGGGCTGAGCACGTCGGCGGTCGAGGAGATCATCCGCTGGGCGAGCCCCGTGATGCACATGCGGCGGACCGTCACACGAGACACCACGTTCTCCGGCGTAGACATGCAGAAGGGCCAGAAGATCGCGATGTGGTACATCTCCGCCAACCGAGACGAGAAGTACTTCTCGGATCCCTACCGCTTCGACATTGCGCGCACACCGAACGAGCAGGGCGCCTTCGGGACCGGCGGCGCCCACTTCTGCCTGGGCTCACACCTGGCGCGCCGCGAAGTCACGGCGATGTTCGCGGAGCTGTTCCGCCGACTGCCGGACATCAAAGCTACAGCAGAGCCGGAGAAGCTTCGCTCGAACTTCATCCGTGGCATCAAGCGGCTGCCGGTGGCGTTCAGGCCAGCCTGAACAGGAGCTCCTTAGAGGAGGCCCACGTGGCCGAGAGCGTCGTCACGCCCGAGCGATTCGCCAGAGGCATGACGTTCGAGCAATACGTGACCTGTACGGGGAGTCCCGAGAATCTTGCCCGCGAGGGGTTTGGCAGCTACTACCCCGACGGCGGATCGATCGGGACCGCGCGCCGGGACAACAGCGCGGTGTTTCGCGACCGCTGGGAGCGGACGCAGCTCGCCGACTACCAGGTGCGCGCCATCAAATGGCTGGCGGCGCAGCCGAACGGGCCTGCGAAAATCCTCGTCGTCTCCGAGGACTGGTCGTCCGACTGCCGCCGCGACGTGCCGATGCTCGCGCGACTGGCCGAGGCGGGCGGGCTCGAGATGCGAATCTTCAATCGTGACGGCAAGAAGATTCTCGGGACGCGGCGGCCGGATCCGGCCGCGTATCCAGACGGCAACCACGACATCATGCTCGAGTTCATGAACGCGAAGAACGGCGGCGAGTGGGCATCGCTACCGGTCGCGGTGTCTACACCAGCCACTTCCATGAGCTGCACCGGTACATCGAGTACCCGGCCATCTATCACAAGGACTACATTCGCGGACACATGTGGGCACCGCGGCCCGGCGAGACCGCCGCGCAGGCGAAGGAGCGGGACCAGCGTGAGTTCCTCGCGTTGCAGCGCTCGCCGTTCTTCGATCTCTGGGCCTCGGCCGGCATCGACGAGGTCCTGAGCGCTCTCTATGAAAAGCTGACGGTCAAGCCTTAGCGGTCAGCCACCTCCGAGTCGCTCACCGACTGCAGGGCCGCATTCAGGACTTCGAGGAAGTACTCGACCTCGGCTTCCCCCATGGCAGTCGAGAGGCAGCCGAGCCCCGTCGGCGAGATGAGGACGCCGTGATCGATCAGATGTCGATGCAGTCGTGCGAGGCGTGCCGCTTCCTGCGTCGACTGCACGGTGCTGCGGAAGTCCACGAACGTGCATTGCGCCGGATGAAGACGGAAGAGTGAGCCGAGCCCGGTGACCCCGCCGGGCACGCCTGCGCGCTCGAAGCACGCCTCGATGCCACTCCGCAGCTTGTGTCCGATTTCATCGAGACGATCGAAGGCCTTCTCGTCCATCAGCTGCATGGCGACAAGGCCCGCCGCCATCGTGACCGGATTCGCGTTGAACGTGCCGCCGTGCGGGACGGCGGGTTTCCCGCCCCGCGGATCGAACACCGCCATCACGTCCGCGCGGCCGCCGACGGCGCCAACCGGAAGCCCGCCGCCGATGATCTTGCCGAGCGTCGTGAGGTCTGGCCGGACGTCGAACATGCCCTGGGCGCCGTGATAGCCGAGACGGAAGCTGATGACCTCGTCGAAGATCAAGCAGATTCCGTGCGCACTGGTGACCTCGCGAATCGCGCGGAGAAACTCCGGGCGCGCGGGGATCAAGCCGGCGCGATTGGGCATTGGATCGATGACGACCGCGGCGAGATTCCTGGCCTCGCGTTCGATCCGAGCCACCGCGAGCTCTGTTCGATTGAACGGCAGCACGATGACCTCCTCGAGCACCGAGGGCGGCGTCCCCTTCGCGTACGCGACACTCGTCGGCGCGTCGGCAGGGCCCCAGTCGTGAGATCCCGAGCTGAGACTCACTTCGGCCCAATCGTAGGAGCCGTGGTATGCGCCCTCGAACTTCGCGATCTTCGGCCGGCCCGTGAATCCGCGCGTGGCCTTGATGGCCATCATCACGGCTTCGCTTCCCGAATTCGTGAAGCGAAGCTGCTCGATGCCCGGCACACGGTCGACGATGAGCGCGGCGAGATCGATCTCTTCAGGCGTCGGCAGCGGGAATGACGTTCCGCGGGCAAGGCGCTGCGTCGCGGCACTCGTCACCGCAGGATGCGCGTGGCCATGGATGAGCGATGTGTAGTTGTTGAGGAGATCCAACCGCCGGTCGCCATCGACGTCCGTGATCCAGCATCCGTCGCCCGATGCGGCATAGATCGGCCGGGGTGCCATGTGGACGGTCGTCCGCGAATTGCCCCCGGGGAGGACGCGCTGCGCGCGCTCCCATAGTGTCGCGGAGTTCGAATCAGGACGCGAATACGCCTGCGTCGGCGTGATCGTTTTGGTCGGTGTCATGGGACCGCCTCTCTTCCGTCGATCTGTCGTTCGTAACCACGCGTAGCCGCGAGCCGCTGCGCCCGCAGCGCCGAGCGTCGCACCTTGCCGTCGTCGCCTCGCAGCGGTTCGCTCACGAACTCATACGTGCGCGGGCACTTGTACGTTGTGAGCTTCGAGCGCAGGAATTCGTCGAGCTCGGCGGAGGTCAACGGCCCGGCCGCCTGCACGATCGCGTGAACGATGTTGCCATACTCGTCGTCGGGCAGGCCGATCGCGCACGACGACGTGACGGCCGGGTGCTCGTCGAGGGCGGATTCGATCTCGGCCGGATATACGTTCGCTCCGCCGACGAGGATCATGTCCGTGTCGCGGTCGCTGAGGTAGACATAGCCGTCCGCGTCCTTGGCGCCCATGTCGCCGAGCGATTCCCAGTTGCCCGGCCGCGACTTCGGCCGCGCGCCGATGTACCGGTAGGATGGTGGCTCGTCGAGACCGCGACGCATCCAGATCTCGCCGACCTCGCCGGGCGGCAGCTCGTTGCCGCTCCCGTCCAGCACGACCATCTCGCCGAGGATCACGCGGCCAACGGAGCCGCGGTGGGCGACCACTCGTCGCCCGTGATGAACGTAACGGCCTGGGCCTCGGTTCCGCCGTAGAGCTCGAGGATGCGGTCGCCGCCGAGCCAGTCGATCCACTCCTGCTTGAGCCACGGCGGACACGGCGCTGCCATGTGGAACACCGAGCGGAGCGACGGGACGTCGAACCGTCGCCGCTCGCGTTCCGGCAGCCGCCAGATGCGGTGCATCATCGTCGGCACCGCGTACATCCAGTCGACGCGGTGCCGCTCGATCAGCGCCAGCGCGGTGGTTGCGTCGAATCGCTCCATGATCACGAGATGGTTACCCCGGAGCAGCGCGAGCAGCGACGTGACGAACGGTCCGTTGTGGTAGAGCGGTCCGGTCACCAGGTGCACGCCGTCCGGCGGGATCGTCAACAAGTTTGCGAAGTCCTCGACCGACTCCCACGTCGCCGCCTGGGTGGCCACGATGAGCTTCGGCCGGCCGGTGCTCCCGCCCGACGTCGGCGCCTTGAACGACGTGGCGATCAGCGGCGGCAACGGATCGGACAATAGCGACGTCTCCGGCTGGAATCCGCCCGGAATCGTGGTCCGGCCCGGCGTTTCGGACGGCTCGACGCCGACCACGAGCGACGGGTTCGCGAGATCGATGATCGCGCGCCGCTCGGCGGCCGGCAGCCGCGACGAGATCGGCTGCGGTGTCGCGCCGAGCTTCCACACCGCGAGCACGGCCTCGAAGAACTCGATACCGTTCGGCAAACCGATGGTGACGAACGAGTCCGGCATGACGCCGAGCTGGCGGTAGGCGCGGGCGAGCCGGTTGGTGCGCGTCTCGAGCGCCGCTCGCGAGATGGTGTGCACACCACACGTGAGCGCCGCACGACCCGGAGCGGCGTGCGCGAGGTTGCGGATGACGGTGCCGAAGGCAGTCTCAGTCACACGACGAGATTCACGAGCTTTCCGGGCACAACGATGACCTTTCGCGGACTGCGCCCGGCGAGAAGCTGCCGGACGCGAGGCTCCGCTAGCGCCGCGGCCTCGATCGCCGCGGCCTGTGCGTCGGCCGGCAATGTGATCCGGCTGTGCATCTTGCCGTTGAGCTGCACGATGACGTCGACCGTCTCCTCTTTCGTCAGCGCGAGAACGTACGCCGGCCACGGCTCGTAGGCGAGCGTCGTCGCGTGACCGAGAGCCTGCCACATCTCCTCGGCGATGTGCGGCGCAAGTGGCGCCAGCATCAAAACGAAGGACTCCATGCATGATCGCGGTCGTCCTGACTGGCCAGTAAAAAAATTGACGAATTCCATCAGCCGGGCGATCGCGGTGTTGAACCGCAGCGCTTCCATGTCTTCGGACACGGCTTTGATCGTCCGGTGCAGCACGCGCGCTTGCTCGTCGCTCGGCGCATCCTCCGACACAGCGGAATGCAGCTGCATCGGCTCCGCACTCTCGTCGACGATAAGACGCCATGCGCGAGCGAGAAAGCGGCTCACGCCCTCGACGCCCTGCATGCTCCAGGGCTTCGTGTCCTCCAGTGGTCCCATGAACATCTCGTACAGACGCGTCACGTCGGCGCCATACTGCTCGATCGGCACGTCGACCGGAATCACGTTGCCGCGCGACTTCGACATCCGCTCCGTCGCGCCCTCGAGGACGTCGCCGGTCCCGGCATGCCGCGGCGTTCCGTCCGCGAACGCAATGTCCGCGTACGGCACCACACGTCCGGTCGCGTCGCGATACGTGGTAGAGAGGATCAGTCCCTGATTGATGAGCCGCTGGAACGGCTCGGGTGTCGAGACGTGGCCGCGGTCGAATAGCACCTTGTGCCAGAAGCGCGCGTAGAACAGGTGCAGCACGGCGTGCTCGGCGCCACCGATATAGAGGTCGACGGGCATCCAGTATCGCTCGGCGTCGCGCGACCACGCCTCGCTGTCGTTGTCAGGATCGCAGAACCGTAGGAAGTACCAGCACGAGCCCGCCCACTGCGGCATCGTATTGGTCTCACGCTGGTAGCGGCGCCCGTCTCGCTCGACTTCGACCCAGGCGGTGGCCTTTGCCAGCGGCGGCTCCGGTCGCCCGGACGGCCGATAATCTTCGAGCTCAGGGAGCCGCACCGGCAGCTCGTCGAAGGGGACCGTCCGCGTCAGCCCGGTTCGGCGCTCGTGCTCGTCCAGCTCGTGCAGGATCGGAAACGGCTCGCCCCAGTAGCGTTGCCGGCTGAACAGCCAGTCGCGTAAACGGTACCGCACAGCGCGTCGACCTTTGCCGGCGGCCTCGAGCCACTCGCTGATCCGTCGCGTTGCGTCCGGTGTCGTGAGACCGTTGAGTCTCAGGCCATTCGACGCCGACTGGATCGCGACCCCGTCGTCGCAGAACGGCGACGGCCACGCGTCCGGGTGCCTCACGTAATCGGCGCGCGCGGCGTTCGGGTCGATGCCCGGCCGCGCCGCGGCCAGCCACGCGTCTGGCGGCGAGACGACCGCACGCATGGGCAAGCCGAGCTCACGTGCGAACTCGAAGTCACGCTCGTCGTGCGCAGGTACGGCCATGATGGCGCCGGTGCCGTAGCCGCCGAGCACGTAGTCCGCGATCCAGATCGGAATGCGCTCAGCGTTGACCGGATTCACTGCGTAGGCGCCGGTGAACACGCCGGTCTTGTCTCGCCCCGCGACGCGGTCCTCTTCGCTCCTCGTCGACATTCGCTCCTGATAGGCGCGCACAGCCTCACGTGGACTCGACGCGGGCGGAGAGCCGCGCCACGCTGCTGGCGTGTCGTCCGGCCACCCCTCGGTGACCAGGGAATCCGGGAACGAGAGATCGACGAAAGGATGCTCAGGGGCCAACACCATGTATGTCGCGCCGAATAGCGTGTCTGGACGCGTCGTGTATACGCGAATCGCGCCACGATCGGTGCGAAAGTCGACCTCCGCACCTTCGCTGCGGCCGACCCAGTGGCGCTGCATCTCCTTGATGGCTGGTGGCCAGTCGAGGAGGTCCAGGTCCTCGAGCAGTCGATCCGCATACGCAGTGATTCGCAGGAGCCACTGGCGGAGCGGAATCCGCACCACGGGATAATTCCCGCGTTCGGAGCGACCGTTGATGACCTCCTCATCGGCAAGCACCGTGCCGAGGCCCTCGCACCAGTTCACGGGCGCCTTGGCCTGGAACGCGAGACGCCTCGCATCCTGGTAACGCCGGATGGCCGCCTCTCCTTTCGCGCGCACGGCCTCGAGAATCGGCAGGTCTGCGATGGCTCGTCCGCGGCCGCGGCGCCGTCGGCCCTGCACATCGGTCCACTCGTCATCGGCGTCGAACCACGTGTCGTGCAGCACAAGGAAGATCCACTGGGTCCACTTCACGTACGCGGGATCGGTGGTCGCAATCTCGCGGTCCCAGTCATAGCTGAAGCCGAGCCGCTTGATCTGTCGCCGGATGTTCGCGATGTTCCTCTCGGTCGAGACGCGCGGGTGCGTGCCCGTCTGGATCGCGTACTGCTCCGCGGGCAGTCCAAAGGCGTCGTAGCCCATCGGATGCAACACGTTGAACCCGCGCATGCGCTGGTAACGGCACCACACGTCGGTCGCCGTATAGCCTTCAGGATGGCCGACATGCAGTCCCTCGCCCGAGGGATACGGAAACATGTCGAGCACGTACAGCTTCGGCACGCCCGGCCGCTCGACCGCGCGAAAGGTCCTCTCCGCCTCCCAGAACTGTTGCCACTTCGGCTCGATCGCGTGCGGCCTATAGCGCGGCATCGATCGCCATCATAGCGTCCGAAAACATTCGGTGCTTTGGGGGTCTCTACTTTATGGTGGACCGATGATACCTATCATCGGCACGACGCTGTATAACATCTACATTCATCAGGCTGTGAACACCGCCCATGCTGTCGCAGTTGCCGTTGCGAGTGACCTCGGCTCCCGTCACCGCGCGCTGGAATTTCGGCTGGGCGACTCGACGTTCCAAGGTCCGAAGCTCGCGATCCCTTCCTCACGTCGAGCAACATTTTGTGAGCAGCTTCGGCTGATCCGCCGGGCTTACGACGCGTTCGAGGGCAACTGCGAGGGTGACCGCGCTTTCATCGAGAGTAAGATGCACGAGGCATTCGGCGATGATGTCGCGGTCGAAGTGAATCGCGTGCCTCCAGCGGCACGACTCGTCCGCTAGTTCGCAGCGTCGCAAGGGACCACCGCATGAAATTCGGCCTCTACAGCTCGATCGCGAATCCGCCACGCGGCGAGCATCTCGATCGCTGCATCGACGAGGTGATCGCCGAAGCCCAGCTGGCCGAAGCCAGCGGCTTCGACTCCTGCTTCTTCGGCGAACACCATCAGGACCATGACGGGTTCCTGCCCTCGCCGCTCATCGTCGCGACGGCGGTCGCAGCACGCACAACGCGGCTCCGCGTCGGCACCTCTGTGATCCTGCTCCCGCTCCATCACCCGGTCCGCGTGGCGGAGGACGTCATCACGCTCGACCTGGTCTCGAAGGGCCGCGTCGTCCTCGGCGTGGGCATCGGCTATCAGCCGGCCGACTTCCGCGCTTTTTCCGTCCCGATGGAGGACCGCGCTGGGCGCTTCGAAGAGAGCATCGAGATCCTGCGCCTCTGCTGGGCTGGCGAGACGTTTTCCTTCCGTGGCAAGCACTACACGCTAGACGATATCCAGATCCGTCCGCGGCCATATCAGAAGCCCGGGCCGCCACTGTGGATCGGCGCCAGTATCGAAGCCGCCGCCCGGGGCGCTGGCCGAATAGCCGATGCCTTCGTCGGCACGCCCAGCACGAGCATGGCGAACGCGACGCATCTTGCCGACGTCTACAAGGAGGCGGCGCGCGAGGCCGGACGGCCCGCCGAGGTCGTCCAGATGCGAGATGCCTGGGTCGCGCCGTCGCTCGCGGAGGCCGAGGCCGTCTACGGCCCGCACGTGATGACCGCCTACCGGTACTACTGGGAGAATCGTCTGGCCGAGTTCCGCAACCTCGCCGCCGGCTCGGAGTTCACGCTCCAGAATCTCGCCCCGGATCGCCTCGTCCTGGGAGATCCCGAAACGTGCATCCGAGAATTCCTTCGCTGGCAGAAGACGACCGGCGCGAGCACGTTCCTGCTCCGGCTACGCCACGCTCATTCAGGTGGGCCGGCGCACGACGAGATCATGGACGCGATCAGGCTCTTCGGCGAGCGCGTCCTGCCCTACGTCTGAGCTTGTTCGCCTAACTCCTCGTTGCCCGCTTGCGCTCGGTCAGGTCGACGAAACCGAGTGATGCGTGTGTCGGGGCTACGAGCGGACGCTCGTGAGAAATCGGAGTAAGAATGCTCAACGGGAAGAGCGGCGGTTCACAGGACACGTACTACGGAACGTACCGCCATATGTAGCACACCGGTCCGTTAGGATCGGCCATCTCCGCAGGCGTACACGGGCGGGCCGTATTCCTCACGCTCTCCGGCAGGCGACACGGAACGCCCCACGTTCTCACCGACGGAATGCCCCACGGGGCGGAAGGGAAGACGTCGCCTCGATAGACAAAGCCAGCCTGGTCGACCACGGCAACCGGTGCACCCCAGCTGGCTCTATTCGTAAGGTCGTCAGACGAGCACGTGGCACACCCGTTCGCCAAGGCGAGTACCGCGAGGGCCGCGATGACCGTTTGTCTGAAAGTCCAGCCGCGAAGTTCATCCTTGGCGGTCGGCCAACCGTCCGGATCCCGCTGCGTCGTTAAGAGGCGCCGGATCAGCAGCGCCAGGCGCGGAGAGGGCAGGTAGCCGAGTGTTCGCAATCCTTGTCGGAATGCGTCGGACAGTTCGCGCTGAGGGTGCCCAGAAGAGAAGGTCATCGTCGTTAATAGACCTACCGCCAAACCTTCCCACCCTGCTGCGCCTCGACAGCGAGCGGTGCGGCTAGCACGGCTCCGAGGCCAGTCACGAAGGCGCGCCGGTTCATTGCACGCGGGATGCTAGCGCCCTAGGAATAGGTCGGCAACAGCCGGAACAAATGATGGCCGTTCTTCTGGGCGTGCGGCGTGACACCGCATGCCAAGGGCGAGGATTCGTCCCTAGTACCGAGCGCGCGCGATTCAGTCCGTGAATCGACATGGGCCTCGGGATCGCATTACAATGCCCGCGGGCTCGATGGCGCGGACCTCGCTCATGCGTTCGCTCGTCAGGCTCGTGCGGAGGCACACCGAGGCCGAGGTCGCATTGCATTCCGCGAGCACTCGGCGATCGATGACAATGCATTCGCCGGGCGCGGCTTACGAAGCCGGGCTCACTCGGCGGCAATTCGTCTCGGCGACCGCCGCCCTGGGTGTGGCCGGCTGCGTTCGCTTCCCTCGGTCCGTTTCAAAAACGCCTCCGGTCGCAATTGTGGGCGGCGGCATTGCAGGGCTCACCGCGGCCCATACGCTCGTCGGCGCCGGCATTCCGGCAGTCATCTACGAGGCGTCGACCAGGGTCGGCGGGCGGATGCACTCCCACCGCGACGACTACTGGGACGATGGGCAAGTGACAGAGTGGTGCGGAGAGCTCATCGACACGAGCCACCAGACGCTCCTGGCTCTTGCCCGACGCTTTGACCTCCCGATCGTCGATCTGCAGGCCGACCAGCCCGCCGCCGCGCGGCCGACGTACTTCGTCCTAAGCCAGCATTACCGGTGGGAACGTGCGGAAGAGGACTTCAAGCCCGTGCGTGCGGCCCTCGCGCGCGACTTCGACGAAGCCGGAGTCTCGACCTTCGCGACCAGCACCCCGGCGGCTGTGCGACTCGACCGCATGAGCGTGCAAGAGTGGATCGAATCGCGCGTGCCGGGCGGCACCAGGTCGCCCCTCGGCGCCATCCTCGACGTCGCGTTCGCCAGCGACTATGGCGCGGACACCGCCGACCTGTCGGCGTTGAATCTTGCCTACCTGCTCGGTAACCGGCAGTTCGGGATGCCGAGCGAGCGGCAATACCACATCGCCGGTGGCAACGAGCAATTGCCGCTGCGGATGGCGGAGCTTCTTCCGCCCGGTGTCATCGCGCTCGGGTGGCGGCTCGTAGCCCTCGCGCGACGGAGTGATGATTCCGTCGTCCTTATCTTCGCCACACCGAAAGGAACCCGCGAGGTGAACGCGGACCACGTAATCCTGGCTCTGCCATTCGCCGTGCTCCGCACGCTTGATTACGAGCACGCGGGGTTCGATGTCCTCAAGCGTCGGGCGATCCAAGAGGTCGGCCGCGGGCGCAACGCGAAACTTCACATGCAGTTCCGACACCGCATTTGGACAGCACCTGGACCTTGGGGGCTCGGTAACGGGGCCTCGGTGACCGACCTCGGGTATCAGACGGTGTATGAGGTCTCGCGTGGCCAAGCCGGGGCGAGTGGCGTTCTGGTCAACTATCGCGGCGGAGCCGTGGCGGATCGCATCCGTCCCTCGTCGCCCTACACGAGCGGCTCGACCCCCGCGCTCGCCGCGGAAGTGCGTTGGCTGCTTGCGCGCCTCGATCGCGTGTGGCCGGGGATCGCCAATGCGTGGAATGGGAAGATGGCACTCTCGGCCCCCGCGCTCGATCCGAACCTCGGCTGCTCGTACTCGTATTGGCGGGTTGGCCAGTACCATACGCTGCGCGGCTACGAGCGCATCCGGCAGCGCAACATCCACTTCGCCGGCGAGCATTGCTCGATCGAGTTCCAGGGCTATATGGAAGGCGCCGCCGCCGAGGGGATCCGAGCGGCGAACGAGGTCCGCCGCGACCTCGGGGCGTTTAGCGGCGCTGACGTCCGCTGACCCCTCGTCGTTCATGGTTGCGGGGGCCCGTACCGGTGGATCCGAGCAGGCCACCAGTACTGCGTTACGCTTCTTTTGCCGGATCTGATGGCGGCTCGCCGAAGGCTGGAAAGGATACCAAGCCGGTCTGCGCCCCGTCACACCTCGCAGGAACTCATTCGTTGCGGCGCGCATCCTCCCACAATTCGGCCGACGGCATATCGCGTACTCACAGCATGTCGCGGAGCGGGAACATGAAGAGCTCGAACAACCGCGCCTGCATACCGCGATGTTGCCACTGCTCGTGGTGCACCGGTTTCGCATAGGCGAGGTCGGCCTGGAAGACCTCCTCCAGCCTGCGCGCGATGGCTCGGTCATAGACGACGATGTTCAGCTCCTGAGAGAGCGCGAACGATCGTGGATCGAGATTGGCGCTGCCTATCGTCGCCCAACGGCCGTCGATCACCATGGTTTTGGCGTGGAGCAGGGCCGGCTGGTACTCGTAGATCTTCACGCCGGCCTTGAGGAGGGGACCCCAGGTGGCGCGGCTGGCCTGGCGAACGAACTTGTGGTCGATGGTACCCGGCACGAGAACCTCCACTCTCACGCCCTGCCGCAAACGATTCAGCACGGCATCCATCATCGGTTCATCGAGAAGGAAGTAGGGGTTGGTGATTCGGATGGATTGGCGGGCGGCGTTAAGCGCGATCAGCAGCGTGTTGTACATCGCAAAGCTGCCGCCTTCCGGCGAGCTCCGAACCACCTGGACTGCGACCTGGCCACGCGACGGTTGCGGCCGTGGGAAGTACGCGTCGCCGCCGAGCGCCTCGCCGGCGGACTCCATCCAGTTCTCTACGAACGCCGCCTGCATCCATTCGACGGCCGGGCCTTCCACACGTACGTCCGTGTCGCGCCAGTGGTCCGCCGTACGACCGTCGCCCATCCATTTCTGGCTCACTCCCGAGCCCCCGGCGAAGCCAACTCGACCATCGACGACCAGGATGCGGCGATGGTTTCGGTTGTTGGCCCGCCGCAGAGCCCACAGGCGAACTGGCCGGAACGTCTTCACCTGGCAGCCCGCGTCCTTGAGCTCGTCCGTGTAGTGTGCCGGCATGCCGACCGTCCCGACGCCGTCGAGGAGCACTTGAGCGGGCACACCGGCCCGGCAGCGCTCGGCGAGCGCGCTGATCACGTCTTCTGAGACAGGGCCTTCCTCGAAGAAGTACTGGGCGTACGTGATCGACTTCCGCGCGCTCCGGATCGCGGCCGTGAGCGCTGGAAAAATCTGCTCACCGTTCAGCAGTACCTGCACTTCGTTGCCATTGATGATCGGCGTCCCGGCGTAAGCCTGGAGGGTCGGGTAGAAACTGGGCTCGCCGAGCTCGACAGCCGGCAGTCTCGTGATGCCCGCGTTGATGTGGGCGCACCCGGTCAGGAGGAGGAGAATACCAGCGAGCACGGCGCTCAGGGCGACTGCGAGCCGCAGGCGCCCGTCGGCAGGAGTCTCGCCCATGTTCGCAGTCGTCGCCACGGCGGCGAAGCCGAGCGAGGCCTCGTCGCCGCCTGTCATCTGTTTCGCGCCGTTTCCTGACCGTCGACGTTCGCGGCCGCGCGCGTGCGCACTCGCTCCAGCTCCTCGTGAAGCGCCTCGAGTTCCTCGTCAGTCATCTGCTCGAGCCCCATTTGCGACATTTCTCTCTCTTGCTTGCCGTCACGCCGATGGTTTGGTTCCGCGTTCGGAGTGCCTCGCGTTTGCATCCGATCGGCGGAGGCCGATTTTCCGTAGGCCCTCCTCGAATCCGCGTCGATCGAGGGAGCCGAAAACATACCGCCGGCGTAATTCGTAAAGAGCGCGGTGCCGCCGATGGAGTCCGGCACCCTGTCGACGCCAAGTGTTGGTGATCACCGTCCATGTCTCGATGACGGCTCGTATCAGCGTGGCGATGACGCTACCGAGAGTCGCGAACCACCGCGCGGGAGACGGGTCCATCGAAAATCTAGTGGCCGACGCCGAGGAGGAACAAAAGAATGATCAAGCCCAGCGGGACTCCGAGCAGCCACAAGAGGATCAGCAACATGATCCGCCTCCTGTCGGTCTAGGGAGCAAGGCCGGTGCCAGCCAGCGGACCACCTCTTCTGTTCGCGGGCAGATCCAAAGCCCTCAGTTGAGGTTCTCAGGCGTGATCAAGAGATGTTTTTGAGTGGTGCGATAGGTCAGAAAGGGTGAGCGAGGGGAGCTCCTCAGACAAGCAAGAGGGGGAGTGGGCGACGGTGCGCCTGCTACTCCCCCGTTCTGGCTATGCGCCCCAACAAAAGTCGGGGCCTTAGGAGGTTGAAACCACCGCCGAGAGCTACGACGACACTCTCGGCGGCCTCTTTCTGGCCGGGTGGAGTGGCCTCCATGCGCTACCACCTACTCCCTCGGCGCCCCGCAGTCAAGTGGGTCGCCAGCACGTAGGAGCTCAACGGGAGTGCGCCCGCAATTGGTGAGCGGCCTTTGGTGAGCGGCCTTCTCCAGACAGAAGAAATTCCTCAGGCGGCGGCACGTGGGACTGAAATTGCGCGTTCTATTGCCCTCGCGACAGTATCCGGGGTATCGACACGGGCCTCGCCACTACCAGCGGTTGCCTCCTCCACCGCGGTAGCCGCCGCCGGAGCGGTAACCACCACCGGATCGAAAATTGCCTCCCCCTCGCGAGCCAGACGGCTTAGAGATCTCGACCTTGAGCGTGCGGCCACCGAGCTCATAGCCGTTGAACTTTCGGATCGCCTCGTCGGCCGCCTCGGACGTGGCCATCTGAACGAAGGCGAAACCTCGCGACCGACCGGTGTCACGATCGGTGATAACCTCGACGCCCTCGACGCCGGTGACCTGGTTGAACAACTGGCTAAGCTCCGCGGTGGATGTACTGAACGAAAGACCGCCGACGAAAAGCTTTTGACTCATGAACTTCTCCTGACTCCGCGGCTGAACCACGCGCCCTGGAACGGCGGAGGTGAGCGCCAAAGCGTGGACTGATGGAGGGCGAGGAGACCACGGTGGTCGCCGACCCGAACCAGACCCTTGCAGCGTACCACCGCGTCATGGCGCCGGCACAGCGGCGCTTCTAGGCGCGAGAACATCTTCCCTAAACGAACACTTCGCCGCTCCTTATGAGGCGTGCGCCTCGCGCTCACGCTTTCCGTGTTGCGGAGAACAACAGCAAATCGCGCAACTCGCATCTTCGTCACGTGTTACAGTGCTTCCGCCACACCCTGGCCTTCCTGACTGACGCGTCTGGCGTCGAGACCCTGGTGAAATGGCCTTCGCCAGCAAGTTAACCGGGGAGTCTCATGCACGTTTCGTCGTGGCCCATCACCTTTCCCGCGACCGAAAACGCCGTCGCCGATGGAGTCCAGCGAATGCGCGCCTGCAACGATCGGGATGACGGGAACATGCCGCCTCGCAGCCTTCGAGAGCACCCATGTTTGAGGACACGATGAGCGTGCCGGACGACGACCGCAAAATGTTTGCCCCGCTGCGGCGGGCTCAGATGATTTCGCCGGAGCTGAAACTCGTTGCCTTGCTGATGCGTCACCAGGCGGGCGCAACGGCGGAGGTCCTCGCTAACGATCTCGCCAGTGCGGGAATGGTGGTCGGCAGCAGAGCGCCGATTATCAAGCGCATCGGTGAGCTGCTCGGTGATCTCGAACGGGCAGGTCAGGTTGAGCGGATCCCTGACGGGCGGTATCGGACCGTTCGCGGGCGCTGACCCAGCCAAAAGATGTGCATTGGATCTCTCGTGAGGCTCCAGTGGCAGGACGGCTGGGTCGTCGTGCTTGTCGCTGTCGCCCTGGCCCAAGTCGCCTCCGTCGCGACGTCGCCGCTTCTGCGTCGAGAAAACGCCCGGCGTTCGATGGCCATTCGCCCTCTCAGCGACGTGCTGCTGGGCGGCCTCGCGGGTGTCGGGCTCGGTATCGCGCAGGCCACTGCATGATGGCCGATAGCCCGATCCCGCGGGACGATGATCGCCACAAGAGATCACTCCGTCGCGTGCCGCCGAAGCTCCGCCAGCGCAGCGACGAGGTCGAGAGCCCGCTGCCAAACGCGTGGCCTACCGGCTTGCGAACCATGGGGTGTCTGGCATGCGATGCACCATTCCTCAGCTCGGGTAGGCACGAGCGCTTGTGTGCATCGTGCCGGCGGAACAAGGCCTGATGATGTCGTGTCGCCAGCGCGCGCTCGACATCCCTCACTCGAGCGCCGAGACCGCTCGCATGGAAGCCAACAGCGCAAGGGAAACTCCGGCGCTTCAGCGTGCTAGTCACGGTTCGGCAGTAAGCTCACTGCGAGCGCCGACGACGCACCAGGCTCGACCCTTGTTGACCCTTGACACGCAGGGCTTCTGCAGCGTTGCATGATCGTATGACCAAACTGATCAGTCCGTACTCGCAAGGGCGTCAACCATGCCGCGCGTTCGAAGAGGATCGTCTGAACCAACCGAGGACGTGTCCGAGGTGTCCGGCCATGGTGCAGTGGTGTCGCACTTGCGGCCACACTCATCACGCGGGCGGTTGGGAGATGTGCCCCGGCGAAAAGAGTAGGGAGCGGTTATGACCAGGCGGGCTCTTTCGCCTTAAGGCGCGTCCAGACACATCTCGGAGTACACAAGAGTGGTTACCGTGCCGCCCAGGTCACGTCCTCGGCCTGTCCTCGTTGTCTCGTCAGAACTTGAACGCGGGTTCAGATCAGCGTGATGCCATCAGAAGCCAGCCTTCCGCATGCAGGTGCGATACGCCGCCTGGTAAGCGGGGTCCTTCGCGCCCTCGGTGTCCATCCCCGCAAGCTGGGGATCGTCGGACTTCGTGCCGCCTCCGGCGCTGCGCGCTTCAGCGGCCCGGCTGTGGTCCTTGGCATTCGGGAGTGGCGAATCTCCCGAGGCCGTGCCCGTGCGGACGGCCCGCTGCGCCTCCACATTGCAGGCCGAGATGTCCTCCGCCTTCGGCACCTGCGGACGCGCGACATTCGAGGTTGCCAATACGATGACTGCGGCAAAGAGCGTCACGTGCTGGCGTCGCCTCGGAAACACCATGGTTTCTTCTCCTCATCGCGGCCGTGTCATCTCCGCACATCGACCGCGTCCATGCTCATCAGTCGCTCCTTCCCGGCTGCGACCGCAGCGGCAATGCTGGGGAAACCGGCCTGCGACTCTTCGACGATCTCGCCGCCGTAATTCATGATGCGCCAGCGCCATTCGGGGTTCCTCGGGCTCGAGATCGCGACCACTTGCATGTGTTGGCTCCCCTCCGCGCTTCCGCCTACGCGCGCCGGTGTACGACCTTCTCTCTCAGGCAGCTGCGGCAGGCGGCGAGGATGCTGGCCACCCTCAGCTCACCGATAAGCCTGGGCAACACGTCGTTGAGGCGCGACGACGGCACGCCGGTGAGCCGCACTATGCAGTCAGCGCATAGCGTGGCACTGCCCATGCTCTCTTCGATCAGCTTCGCGTCGAGATTCTGCACGGTCTCTCCCCTCTGGAGACTGAAACATGCGACGCCGCGGTAGCGCGATCGAGGATGGAATGATCAGATGGCCACGCCGTCACCCCGTTTCGCTCTCATGCACGACGTCTACGCTCTCCGGCTCCGCAGATACGAGGTCGACCGCCGCCAGTTCACGGGCTGCGAATCGTCGACAATGTTCATGGCAGCGAGCTTCTGGGCGCCTCGCGCCAGCGCGGCACCGATCGACGGGAATCGATCCGGGGACTCCGCGATAGTGTCGCCCGCGTAGTTGACGATCCGCCACCGCCAGGCAGGATCCTTCGGAGTGTTGAACGCCGCGACTTGCATAGGTGCCGCCTCCCGACCCCGTAGAGAACGTTCCGCCAGTCACCGGCGCCCCGGCGAGCCACGCTGTATGCGGTGGACGCGTCATCGCGCGGGGACGCGAGTGACAGTCGCCGTCTGACCGCAGACCGAACAGCGCCCGTGTCCGCGATCCATCGGCGGCGCCGTGCCGCCGATGCGCCGACGGGACGTCGAGCGGCTTGACGTGCAGCTCGATCGCTAGGGAGCCGTCACATCCTTCGCGATCCGATAAAGGACCCAGTCACCCGCGTCTTGGCCACCGATGCGCTGAGCCTGTTCGAACAAGCTCTGTGTTCGTCGGGCAGTAGGCGGGTACTCTGTGAGCAGTGCTCTCCGCCCGAGCCCCAGCGCCGCGCCTGGAGCGGGGCCTCCACCGTGTAGCAGGCAAGCGCCTGGCGGC
>Ga0114129_10002275_pt1 | contig 26570 bp, 25 predicted proteins | sample RhiMetdeltSRZDD1_FD_80071 | JGI IMG/M metagenome (GOLD analysis project Ga0114129, IMG submission 80071) | Populus rhizosphere microbial communities from Tennessee, USA - Rhizosphere MetaG P. deltoides SRZDD1 (version 2) (version 2) | ecosystem: Host-associated > Plants > Roots > Rhizosphere >...
CCCGCGATCACCCGCGCCTCCGCCCTCGTGTGGCCGGGTGCGACATCAGTTACCCATCAATCGCCATCAGTCAAAGGTCGCGCGGAGCCCGGCCACCACGTGCGTCCCGAGCGCCGGGAAGCCCGCCACCTCGGAGTAGTTCTCGTTGAAGAGGTTAGTCGCTCGCACGTGCAGCGTAATGTTCGACAGGAATCCCCAGCGCTTGATCGGCAGCCGGTACGCGGCCGCGGCGTTGACCACGGTGTAGCCGGGATTCCGAGGCTGACCCGGCGCCTCGAACTGGCTCGACATGACCTGCACTTCCCCGGAGAGCGTCAGACCGGGCAGCGGCTCCCAGGTCGCCGTCACGGCGAGGCTGTTGGCCGCGATGCGCCTGAGCGGGTCACCCGTCGTCCGGTCCTCGGAGTCCGTGTACGTGTAGGCGACGGCCAGGACGAGCCCGTCGACCGGCATGATGCTGGCCTCCACCTCGACGCCCTCGGTGCGGGCCTTCCCGACGTTCCGGGCCTCGAAGCAGAAGTTCACGGGATCGGTCAGCGTGGACTGGATGAGGTTCTTGAAGTCGTTGCGGAAGTACGTCGCCGCCAGGCGCACCCGACGCTCCCAGAGGTGCTGCTCCACGCCCGCGTCCCAGCTGTTGCTCTCTTCCGGCTTGAGGTTGGGGTTGCCGAAGGGGGGGCACGGCGCGAAGGCGGGGAAGAACAGCTCGTTGAACGTCGGCGCCCGGAACCCCTGCCCCCAGCTGGCCTTGAACCTTGTGTCCGTGGCCTTGAGGAGATAGGAGAGCGCCACGCGCGCGGTGGCCTTGTCCTCGAACACGCTGTTCCCGTCGTAGCGAACGCCGCCCGTGAGATACAGGCGGTCGAAGAGCCGGAGCTGGTCCTGGAGGACGAGGGCCCAGGAGTCGATGGTCTCTTTGAAGCTGCCCTTGACCTCGCCGACCTCGTTCCGGTACTCGGCGCCGAGCGTGAGCGTGTTCCACGGCACCGGCGTGATGAAATGATACCACTCGGCCTCGAACCGTCTCGAGGAGATGTCCGAGCGGAAGCCGAACGGATGCGCGGGATCGGCCTCGTCCTTGAAGGTGAGCGTCTCGTCGACGGCCGACACGCGGAGCTTGTGCTCCCACATCGACGTCCAGGGCTGGCGCCACTCGAGGGAGAGGAGCCACAGCTGGTCGTCCTGGTTGCGGTTCGGGTCGAAGTCGGGGAACACGGTGGCGAACGGGATCCCGCGGTGGCCGTCCTGGAAACGCCCGGTGAGCGAAAGCTCGCCCTTGTTCGGCAGCGCGTAGCCGAGCCGCACGTTCACGCTGGTGACGTCGTGCTCGTCGTTGTTGAACTGACCTCCAAAATCGAGCCGGCTCACGCCGAGGGAGTAGCTCCAGGGCCCGGTGCTCCCGGACACGCCCGCGCGCTCCCGGAAGGTCTCGTAGTTGCCCGCCTCGAAGTCCACGAACCCGGAGGGGGGCCCCTGTCCGCGCTTGGTGATGATGTGGATCACGCCGCCGATCGCGTCGGCCCCGTAGAGCGTCGACTGGGGGCCGCGCAGGACCTCGATCCGCTCGATGTTGTCGAGCGTGAGGTCGGCGAAGTCGAAATCGCCGGACGTGAGGCTCTTGACCCGCACGCCGTCGATCAGCACCTGCACCTGGGTCGCGTTGGCTCCTCGGATCCGAACGGTCGAGAGCTTCCCGGGACTGCCCGATGTCTGGACCTGGATGCCGGGGATCGTCCGGAGCACCTCCTCGACCGCCCGGTACTCCTGGACGCGCATCGCCTCTTCGGGGACGACCGTCACCGACGCGCCGGTCTGCTCGAGCGGCTCCTCGCTCCGCGTGGCCGTCACGACCACCGGCTCGGCTCGCCGCACCTCCGTCGCCGGTGAAGCGCCCGGGGCGCTCTGGCCCGCTCCCTGGGCGCCGGCCGATCCGGCTCCCAGCCACAGCAGCATCGGCACTACCCACCACACTGGTCCGCGCTTCATCGTCCACTCCTCTTTCCACGAAGGGGTGTCGGTTCGTGCGCCCGATCGGTCTCCTGACTCGTGGCTCGTTACGCCCACCGCGCCTTCCCAGGGCGGATGACCCCAGTGGCGTCGCTCGGCCGCTCACGCGGCGGAGGTGGGGGCGCTCCCCACTTACAGTTGCGGGACAGTGCCGGACTCGGCGTCCGAGTGACGCCTCACCGGCTTCCCGGCATCGGGACGCTCCTCGCTACCTGCGCTCTCCCACCTCCCTTCCTGGGGTCAGACTTTGACTTCCACACATTCGCGATCCGCCCCGCGGCCCCAGCCGGCTCAAGCCCGATTGTTCAGAAGTCAAAGTCTGACCCCGAGCACGACGGGGCGACCGGAAGCGAGCCGCTCCACCCATACCGGGCAGCCGTACGCCTCCTCGAGCACCGCCTCGTCCAGCACCTCGCGCGGCGGGGCGAGCCGGACCAGGCGCCCGTCTGACAGGAGGAGCAGCCGGTCGGCCAGCTCGCCCGCGAGGTTCAGGTCATGACTCACGAAGACCACGGTCATCCCGCGCTCGCGGTTGAGCCGTCGGAGGAGGCCGACCAGGTGCCGCTGGTGCAAGAGGTCGAGGTGGCTCGTCGGCTCGTCGAGCAGGAGCACCCGCGGCTCCTGAGCGAGCGCCCGGGCGATGAGCGCTCGCTGACGCTCGCCGCCGGCGAGCGCGTCGACCGGATGGTTGCCGAGATCGAGCACCCCCGCGAGCGCCATCGCCTCGCGGGCGCGGGCGAGGTCCTCGGGCCCCTCGAAGAGCCGTCCCGCTCCGCGGGGGAAGCGCCCCATGAGAACGAGCTCCTCGACGCTGACCGAGAACGCGAGCTGCTCCTCCTGCGGCACGACCGCCACATCCCGGGCGAGAGCCAGACGCCCCACCGCACCGATCGGTGTGCCCCGGAACCGGATCTCGCCACGGTCGGGCACGTGGACCTTCGAGAGGAGGCGGAGGAGCGTCGTCTTCCCGGAGCTGTTGGGGCCGACCAGACCGAGGATCTCGCCCTCGGCCACCTCGAACGATGCGCCGGTGAGTCGAAACGCCCCTCCGTAGCCGAACTCCACCTCCCTGACCGCGAACACCGGCGGCGGGGTCACGGACGTCTCCCTTGTGGGCTCACGGCGTGCGCCGGCGGAGGCGGGTCCGCATGAGGTACACGAAGAACGGCGCGCCGCAGAACGCCGTGACCACCCCCACCGGCAGCTCCGCCGGCTGCACGACCAAGCGCGCCAGCGTATCCGCCAGCACGAGGAACGTCGCGCCAGCGCCCGCCGCCACCGGCAGCAGCAGCCGGTTGTCGGCTCCCACGGCCAAGCGCACTCCGTGCGGCACGATGAGCCCGACGAACCCGATCGGGCCCGTCTGGGCGACGATCACTCCGGTGAGGAGCGACGCCGCGACGAAAACGACGCGCTTGACGCGCTCGGCCTCGACGCCCAGCTGAAGGGCCGACTCCTCGCCGAGCGCGAGGAGATTCAGCGCGCGGGCCTGCGCGTAGACCATCGCCGACCCGGCCGCCGTACCGACCGCGATCACGGCGACCGGGCGGTACCCCACGATGCCGAGGCTCCCCATGAGCCAGTGAAGGATCCCGCCGAGCTGGGCGAAGTCCACGAGCGATACGACGAGTGTGATCACGGCGGAAAAGAAGAGCCCCGTGATGACCCCGGCCAGGAGGAGCGTCTGCACGGGCAGCCAGCCGCCCGACGTAGCGATCAGGTACACGGTGGTCGCGGCGATCAGCGCGCCCGCGAACGCGGCGGCCGAGAGCCCGACCGTCGCGGCCAGCGAGCCCTCCAGCCCCCAGAGGTGCCCGAGCACCGCGCCCAGCGCCGCGCCACCCGCCACGCCCAGCACCGCCGGGTCCGCGAGCGGGTTCCGCGTCAGCGCCTGGAACGCCGCCCCCGCCACGGCCAGGCCGCCCCCTGCCAACGCGGCGAGGAGGACGCGCGGCAGCCGGAGCTCGAGCACGACCGTGGCGGCCAGGTCCGAGCGCGCCCGTCCCACGAGCGCGGCGGCGACGTCACCGGCGCCGATCGGCGCGGGCCCCGTGGCGAGTCCGAGGAGACCGGCGACGGCCAGGCCGCCCGCGACGACGACGGTCGCGGCCCCCACGCGGCGCCGGGAGATCACGGCACGCGCTCCGGGTGGATCACGCGGGCCAGCGCGCGAAGCGCCTCGATCATCCGGGGACCCGGCCGGTGGACGACATCGCCGTCGACACCGTACACGCGACCTTCGCGCACGGCGCCGACCGAGCCGAGCCGCTCCCAGCCGCGGAGGAGCTCCTCGACGGTCCCCTGCCCGTGGCGCCCAACGATGATGCGGTCCGGACGCCGTTCGACGACGGTCTCCAGCGAGAGCCGTGGATACGGGAGCGGCTCGGCGCCCGTGACGCTCTCACCCCCCGCCCGCTCGATGAGCTCGCTGATGAGCGTGCCGCGTCCCGGCGCGATGAGTGGGTTCGGCCACACTACGTAGAGGACGCGCGGACGGGGCGCGCCTGCGACCGCGCGGACGATGGCGTCGGCGTCCTGCCGCATCGAGGCCACGCGCGCTCGGGCTGCGGCTTCCCGTCCGATCACGGCCCCGATCCGCTCGATCGACTGGAGCACCGTCTCGAAGTCGACCGGGCGGATCACGTAGACGGCCAGCCCCAGGGACACGAGCCGCTGCACGTGCTCCGCGTAGTTGCTCTCCGAGGTGGCGAGGACGAGGTCGGGTCGGAGCGCCAGGATCGCCTCGAAGCTCGGCGTGGAGATGCCGCCGACGCGGGGCTTCCGGGTCGCCTCCGGCGGATAGTCGCAGTAGTCGGTGACGCCGACCAGCCGGTCCCCCTCGCCCAGGACGAACACGGTCTCCGTGATGCTCGGCGCCAGCGACACGATCCGCGCCGCGTGGTCCGGGACCCGGACGCGCCGGCCGAGCATGTCCGTCACCTCACCGGCATCGGCGCGCGGCCCGACCACGAGGCCGGTCAGCGCCACCGCGAGGACCAGGGCGACCCATGACGCCCCCCCGGACCCACCGGGTCTGCCCCACCCGCTCATCGGAGCGCCTTGGCCGGGCGGCCCCGCGCGCACGCGTCGACGAGTGCTTCTGCGGCGCCGGGTCGCGAGCCCAGATGGAGGTGAACGTAGCTCGCGAGGGTCTGCCGGACGCAGTACCCCTCCGCCCGGGTCTCGCCGCTCGCGGGGTCGGTGACCCGGTACGCGGTCGGCACGGGAGGCTCGGCTTCGAGGTGCGAGCGGTGAAACTCGTGGCCGCGCAGGAGCGTCCCGGCGGGACCCACGAGCGTCTCCGCCTCGAGCCGCACCTCACGATACCCGAGAGCCAACCGGGTTGGCCGCATCCGCACACGGATCGGCAGGACACCCGCCATGGAATGCGCCGCCCCGTCAGGGTCCTCGAGACTCTCGGCCAGGTACATGAGGCCACCGCACTCGGCGTAGACGGCGCCCCCGTCCAGGGCGAAAGCGCGTACGGCCGCGCGCATCCGGTCGTTTGCGGCGAGGTCGGCAGCGTGAACCTCCGGGTAGCCGCCGCCCAGGTAGAGTGCGTCGACCGTGGGCAGGACCGTGTCGGCGAGCGGGCTCCACGGAACCAGCTCGGCTCCCGCCGCACGGAGCGCCTCGAGCACGTCCGCGTAGTAGAACTGGAACGCCAGGTCCTGCGCGACGCCGAGGCGGGTGCGAACGGGGACAGCGGGCGGCGGGAGCTCAGGCGCCACCGCGCTCCGCGCGAGGCCGAGGCACCCGTCGAGGTCGATCGCCTCCTCGGCAAGGTCGGCCAGGCGGTCGAACAAGTCCGGCGGGAAGCGCTGCTCCGCGGCGGTCACGAGCCCCAGATGCCGCTCGGGAATGCCCACCGCGCCCCGCCACGGGATCGCCCCGAGCACGGGGACCCGGCTCGCCGAGGCGACCGCGTCGCGGAGCCAGCGCTGGTGACGCTCACCACCGACTCGGTTCAGCACCACGCCGGCGAGCGGAAGCCCAGGATCGAAACGCTCGGCGCCCAGGACCACGGCGCCCGCGCTCCGCACCTGCGCCGACGCGTCCACCACGAGCAGCACGGGAACGCCGAGCCGCTTGGCCACCTCCGCCGTGCTCCCCGCCTCCGACCGTCCGTCGAGCCCGTCGAAGAGCCCCATCATCCCTTCGATCAGGACGAGATCGGCGCCCGCCCCCGCCCGCGCGAAGGTCCGCCGGAGCGCCTCCGGCGGGAGCATCCAGCTGTCGAGGGTGCAGCTCGGCGCGCCGGTCACGGCCGCGTGGAACCCGGGATCGATGAAGTCGGGCCCGACCTTCGCGCAGCGCACCCGCAGCCCGCGACGCCGGTACGCGGCCGCGAGCGCGAGCGTGAGCGTCGTCTTTCCGACCGAGGACGCGAGCCCGGCCACGCAGAGCGCGCGCACGGGCGCCACTCCCGTCATCGCAGGCGCTCCGACACGCCGGCTTCCTTGAACGTCGCCATTTCCCGGTAGCACGCGAGCGCCGCCCGGAGGAGCCCGATCCCGAGCGCCGCGCCTGTGCCCTCGCCGAGCCGCATGCCGAGCTCGAGATACGGCGTGAGCCCGAGAGCCTCGAGGAGCCGCACGTGCCCGGGCTCGGCGCTCCGGTGGGCCGCGATCAGGTAGTCCCGCGCGGCGGGCGCGAGCCGCGCGGCGATCAGCGCAGCGGCGGTGGCGATGAAGCCGTCGAGCACGACGGGAACGCGCCGAGCCGCGCCAGCCAGGACGACGCCGACGAGCCCCGCGATCTCGAAGCCGCCCAGGGCCGCCAGGACGCCGAGGGGATCGCCGGTGTCCGGCCGGTTGACGGCAAGCGCGCGTCGGACGGCCTCCACCTTCCGGATCCACACGTCGTCGCTCACGCCGGTGCCGCGCCCGGTGATCATCCCGGGATCCGCGCCAGTGAGCGCGGCCGTGAGGGCACTCGCCGCGGTCGTGTTGCCGATCCCCATCTCGCCCGTCCCGACGCAGTCCGGTCCCGCCTCCTCGACGAGCACCGCCCCCGCCGCGATTGCCCGCGCGGCCTCCTCGCGGGTCATCGCCGGGCCCTTCGTGATGCTGTGGGTCCCGGGAGCGACGCGACAATCGACGATCCCCGCATCGGCGACCACGGGCGCCGCCACACCGAAGTCCGCGACGACAACCCGGGCGCCCACGTGCCGGGCGAGCGCGTTTACCCCGGCGCCGCCCCGTGCGAAATTCTCGACCATCTGCGCGGTGACGGCCTGAGGATAGGCGCTCACTCCCTCGGTGGCGACCCCGTGATCGCCCGCGAGCGTGAAGATCACCGGCGCGTCGACGCGAGGCATGGGATCGCCCGTGATCAGGACGACCCGCGCGGCCAGCTCCTCGAGTCGGCCCAGACTCCCGCGCGGCTTCGTCAAGCTGTCGAGCCGCTGGCGCGCCGCGACGGTCAAACGCCCGTCCGGCACCACGACGGCGGCGACCAGCCGATCGAGGGCGGTCACCGCGGATGACCTCCGTCACCTTCCCGGTCGGGCGATTTCACGGTGAGCGGGCAGCCAGCGACCATCAGCACCACCTCGTCCGCAACCCGCGCCGCCGCCTGGTTGACGAGGCCGAGCGCGTCCCGGAAACGGCGACCGAGCTCAGTCTCCGGATGAACCCCCCAGCCGACCTCGTTCGAGACGAGGATCAGGGAGAAGCGTGGGCGGGTGGCGACGCTCTCGAGCGCGGCGGCCTCGGCCTGGAGGTCGCCATCAGACAGCTCAGGTCTTTTCTGGAGCATGTTTGAGACCCAGAGGTTGAGACAATCCACGATAACGACGTCGGCCTCGCCTTCAAGCCCGATGAGGGCGGAGGAGAGTGCCAAGGGCACCTCGACCGTGCGCCAGGCGAGCGGCCGCTCCGCCCGGTGGCGGGCGATCCGCGCGGTCATCTCGTCGTCCCCCGCCTCGGCGGTGGCGACGAACACCACCCGCCCGCCGACCGACCGGCCGCGGGCGACCGCGAACGCGCTCTTCCCCGCGCGGACGCCCCCCAGGACCAGGACAGTCCGGGGACTCACGGAGGGCTAGGGCGGGGGCTCCGGCTCGGCGAGATCTCGTGTAGCAACCCGGGCCTCCCCTCGAAGACCGGTTCGGAGCGCTTGGGTTCCAGGCAGGTCTCCTGGCTCTCGGATCACCCTACTCCCCGCGCCCTTCCCGGCGCCGTACGCCAGTGGGCTTGGTCTGCGGGTTTCGTCCCCGATCACAGTGACGGGGTCGCGGCGGTTTCGCACCGCCTTCCCTCTTGGCCCCACGATGGGGGCGCACCTGGAACCCCGTGAACGCGGCTACGCTAGCAGGCCGGATATGCCGCGTCAAGGCAGCGCGACGAGCGAGTGTTGGGAGCGCATCATGTGACCGCTCCCGAGAGCAAGTGACATGACCGCTTCAACAGGCCCCGAGGGAGGCTATTGCCACCGAGGAGGTGGCGATGGGCTATTCCGCCGCGGCCGTGGAGCGTGCCATGACCGTTCACCAAGCGCTTCTCCATGCCCTGCATGGCCGCCAGCCGTGGCTCCAAGTGGCCGACGTCATCGGCCTGAGTCCGCGGACCGTCCGGCGCTGGCGGGCCCGGCTTGAGCAGTACGGAGTCGCGGGATTGCTCGATCGGCGGCGCCGGACCCCCTCGCCCCGGCGGGTGCCCCTGGCCGAGCTCCAACGGGTCCTCCGGCTCTATCGGGAGCAGTATCCGGGGTTCAATGTGCGTCACTTCCATCAGCTCGCCCGTCGGGATCATGCGGTGACCTTCTCGTACACCCGCCTCAAGACCGCGCTACAGGCGGCCGGCTTGGTGCGGAAGGGTCGCGCCCGGGGCCGTCACCGCCGGCGGCGCGAGCCCCGGCCGTGTTTCGGCGAATTGCTGCACCTCGACGGCAGCCGCCATCGCTGGCTCGCGCTGGTCCCCGAGGCCTGGCACACGCTGCTCGTCGTGGTCGACGACGCGACGAAGCAGATCCTGTATGCCCAGTTCGTAGAGGGTGGCGAATCCACGCCGGCGATCATGCGGGCGCTCTGGACCGTGTTCGCCCGCCACGGGCTGCCGGGCGCCCTCTACACCGACCGGGCCCACTGGGCCGTCCATACCCCGACCTCGGGCCGCGCGCCCGATCGCACCCGCCGCACGCCGGTGGGCCGCGCCCTGCAGGCCCTCGGGATCGAACACATCCTCGGGTACTCGCCCCAGGCCCGCGGCCGCAGCGAACGGGTCAATCGCACGCTGCAAGACCGGCTGGTGAACGAGCTTCGGTTCGCGGGAATCCGCACCCTGCCGGCCGCCAATCGCTACCTCGTGGACCGCTTCCTCCCCACGTTCAACCAGACCTTCGGCCGAGCCCCGACCGATCCGGCCTCGGCCTTCGTGCCGGTCACGCCGGTCCAGCTCGAGCCGATCCTCTGCCACGAAGAGGCGCGCGTCGTGGCCCGGGACAACACCGTGACCCTGGATCGCGTCCTCCTGCAGATCGCCAAGCAACGGGGCCGGCGCACCTGCGCCGGCCTGCCGGTCCTCGTGCGGCGCCATCTCGACGGCCGCCATAGCGTCTGGTGGGGGCGGCGCTGCCTGGGCCGCTACGACGCCGCTGGCCGGCCCCTCACGCTGCGGCCCACCACGGCCTCCGCCTAAGCCCATGCCCCACCGGTCACTTCACTTGTCAAAACCCGAGCGGTCAGATCACTTGTCAACAACAGGCAGCGCGACGAGCGAGGCGGCGTGACGAGGGACCTCCTCGTCATCATCTGCACAGGCGCCGACCGTCAGGCCGCGGCCACCGCAACTCGATCGAGATCGCATCCGCCATGAGATGGGGGATGGGTGATCGGCGGGTGAGGAGCTTCCTCCGGGCGAACTCCCGGACGAGCCGGCTGCAGATCCGCGCGCTCCTACCGGACGAGCCGAGCCTTCACGAGGTCGGAGAGCGCCTTGCCGTCAATGGTCTGGCCCTGGAGGCGGGCGCGGGCGGCCTTCATGACGGCCCCCATGTCCTTGGGTGAGGTGGCGCCGGTCTCGGTGACGGCCTCCTCGACGGCCCGCGCCATGTCCTCCGCCGACGCGGCGCCGGGGAGGTACTCGTGGATGACCTTCGCCTCGCGCTCCTCCTTCTGGGCGAGATCCTCGCGGCCAGCTGCGCGGAACTGCTCGGCGGCGTCGCGACGCTGCTTGATCAGAGTGCTGAGGACGCGCAGGGCCTCCTCGTCCCCGAGGCTCCCGGGCACCTCGGTCTCCCGGAGCTTCAGCGCCGTCTTGGCCATCCGGAGCGCGCCGAGCCGCTCGGCTTCGCGAGCCTTGAGCGCCTCCATCAGGTCGCGGTCGATCCGTTGCACGATCGTCATCGCTCGCCCCGGGGCACTATAGCACCCGGCCCGGCGGTCTCGACGCGCCCGTACTACAATCGCAGCAGCGTCGGGAGACGCCCGCCGCGTAACCATTGGCCGCCGCGTCCTGAGGGCCGCAGGCCCGAGGCGCGCCGGCCGAGTCGAAGGAGAGATCCGATGGCCCCAACGGCCGTTAATCGATCGTACATCGCCGAGAACGCGGCGGAGCTCCGCCGGCTCCGCACGCTGGTCGAGCGCCTGAGCGACGCCGACCTGGCGCGTCCGACGCCTGGCGGCTGGACCGTCGCTTCCTCGCTCGCCCACGTCGCCTTCTGGGACCAGCGCATCCTCTTCTGGCTGGACCGGTGGGAGCGCGGTGAGGCGCCGCGCCGCCTCGACGAGGCCGATATCGACTGGGTCAACGACGCCGGGAAGCCCCTCTGCCTCGCGCTCCCGCCCCGGGTGGCGGCCCGGTTGACCGTGGAGATCGCCGAGCAGGTCGACCGGCGTCTGGCCGCGCTCACCGACGAGCGGGTGGCGGCGAACAAGGCAGCGGGTGAGCCGCTCTTCCTGACCCGGGCGCAGCATCGCAAGACGCACCTCGACGAGATCGAGCGCGTGCTCGGGTAGGTGCTACGCCGGACGGGCCCGCAGCGCGGCGGAGAGCGGAGGAGTGAAGGTCCTGGTGGTGGGCGCGACGGGAGGCACCGGACGGGAGGTGGTCACCCAGGGGGTACGACAAGGGCACGACGTCACCGCCTTCGTCCGCGACCCCCGGAAGATGACGAGTCCCGACCGCCGCCTTCGGGTCGTCGTCGGAAGCGCGACGGACGACGAGGGCGTCGCCCGCGCGGTGAGCGGCCAGGATGTCGTCGTCAGCGCGCTCGGCCGGCGCAATTCGTTCCGATCCTCCGGCCTCATCTCTCGCAGCATGCGCGTGATCGTTCCCACGATGGAGAGCCAAGGGGTGAAGCGTCTGATCGTCGTCTCCGCCTACGGCGTCGGCGATACGGGCCGCGACGCCCCGCTACTCCCGAGGCTCATGTACCGCCTCCTCCTGCGGGACATCTTTGCCGACAAGAAGGCCAGCGAGGACTACCTGCGCCGGAGCGATCTCGACGGGACGCTCGTCTACCCGGTGGCGCTCACCAACGGTCCGCGGACCGGGAAGTACCGCGTGGGCGAGCGCCTGGACCTCCGCGGCATCCTGCCCCGCATCTCCCGCGCCGACGTCGCGGACTTCGTCCTCGCGCAGCTCGGCAGCACGGCCTACCGGCGGAAGGTCGCGGTCGTCGCCTACTGACAGGATCGCAGGCCGAGAAGCGCGGTAGACTGGCGGCACATGGAACGAGGAGGCACCCGATGAGCGACAGGGACCCAGTGCGAGGCCACGCGGTCGTCGTCCAGCCCGGCGGCGGACCGTCCTACTGGCAGCCGGTCCCGGCCAGCGGGCACGCGGACCCGGCGCTTCATCCTGCCGTCACCCGCTTCGAGGGCCTGTCGATGGGCTATCAGACCATCGCCCCGGGCGGGCGCATTCGCGAGCACTCGCACGGCGACCAGGTCGAGCTCCAGATCTGCTTTCGGGGGCGGGGGCGCGTCGTCGTCGACGGGGTGAGCCATCCCCTCACGCCCGGTACGGCATGCTTCCTGGGCTACGACGTCCGGCACGAGATCCTGAACGAGAGCGACGAGGAGCTCGTCCTTCTCTGGGTCGTGTCGCCGCCGGGGCTCGAGCATTTCTTCGAGGCGATCGGCCGTCCGCGGCGGCCGGGCGAGCCCACGCCCGCACCTTTCGCCCGCCCCGCCGACGTCGTCGCCATCGAGCGATCGCTCGGCCTCAACGACACCTGATCCGGAGTGCCGAGGTTCCGAGGGTCTCGGGAAATGCCCATGCTCCGCGTCTACGCGCTCTGCGGCGGCTATCTCGAGCTCGACCTCGGGCTGCTCCTGCCGGACCGAGCCCCCGGAACGCGCTGGACGGTACCCATCCCCGCGTTCCTCGTCGTCCACGCGGAGGGGCGGCTCCTGTTCGACACCGGCGTCCACCGCGCGGCGATCGAGGATCCGGTCGGGCGGCTCGGCGAGAGTCGCGCCCGACGGTTCGGGGTGCGCTCCCGGCCCGGTGACGACGTGGTGAGCCAGCTCGCGCTCCTCGGCCTCCAGCCCACGGACGTCACCCACGTGGCGAACTCCCACTTCCACTTCGACCATTGCGGCGGTAACGAGTTCTTCCCGCGATCGACCTTCCTCGTCCAGCGGAGCGAGCTGGAGGCCGCGCGCGACCCCGCGGTCCTGGCGCAGAAGCGCTACGCTCCGAGCACCCTGGACTTCGACCATCCCCTCACCTACCGGCCGGTGGACGGCGAGCACGACGTCTTCGGCGACGGGGCGGTCGTGCTCATCCCGACCCATGGCCACACGCCCGGCCACCAGTCGCTCCGGGTACGGACGGGACAGGGCACGGACTTGGTGCTGGCGGCCGACGCCTGCTACACGCGGGAGAACATGGATCGTGACCTCCTCCCCGGCGTGTTCTGGGACGCGGAGGAGATGACCCGCTCCATGGCGCGGCTGCGCGGGCTCCGCGACCGTGAGGGCGCCACCATCATCTTCGGGCACGATCCGGGCCAGTGGCGGGAGCTGCCCCGCGCACCGGTGCCGCTCGCGGTCGGCTGACTTGACCCGAGCTCGGTCGACTCGCCGGTGAGGCTCGTCCTCTGGTCGTTCGGCCTCGCGGTCGTGGGCCTTGCGGTGAGCCGCTGGGGCGCGACGGTGCTGGCCCGGCGGGCTCCATCCCCGACGCCTCGCGTCTTGTGGGTCACCGGGCTGCCGGCGCTTCTCCTGGCGTGGCTCTTCCCGCTCGTCTCGCTCCTGAATGCGGCGGGTACGGCCGAAGGGCCGCCGCGCAAGGCCTTCATGGTCGCATCGGCGGCGGCGATCCTGGGGGTGCTCGGGAGCGATTGGCTGATCAACCGCGAGGAGAAGCGGGGCGCCGCGGCGCGGCCGTGGGTCAGCTGGCTCCTCGGCGGGGCCGCGCTCGCGCCGGCGTGGCTCGTCGCGCTGCTCCTGGCCGCGCGGCTGGCTCGCTGAACGCGGAGGGTCCGGCTAGCGCGTCACTGGTCGTGTAGCGCCCGATCCGCAGCAATCGGGGGCGCAGACGTCGGCACGCGGCCCACCGGCTCCGAGCGCGCGCCGCTCGCCGCCGGCCACGCGCTCCTGGACGAGCTCGCGGACCATCCGCACAAAGGCGGGGTGGCTCCCTGGCGTCCCCGCGCGGACGAAGCCGAGCCCGAGCGCGGCTGCTCGCTCGCGCGCCTCGGTGTCGAGGTCGTAGATGACCTCCATGTGGTCGGACACGAAGCCGACGGGCGCCACGACCACGTCCGCCACACCCTCGGCCGCGATGGCGTCGAGATGGTCAAGGATGTCCGGCTCGAGCCACGGCTGCTGCAGCGGGCCGCTCCGGCTCTGGTAGACGAGGGCCCAGCGCTGGTGCGGCACCGCGGCCGCCACGAGAGCGCACGTCTCGCGGAGCTGGCGGGCGTAATCGCAGCCCGACGCCATGGTCGTCGGGATGCTGTGCGCGGTGAACGCGATCCGCGCCGCCCCGCGGCGAGCCGGCGGCAGCGTGCCGAGCGCCTCGCGCACCCGGTCGGCGTTGGCCTCGACGAACCCCGGGTGGTCGTGGAAGACCCGCACCTTGTCGACGACTGGCGCCCCCGGTCCCACCTCCGCCCGCGCCCGGCCGATATCCTCGAGGTATTGGCGGCAGCCCGAGTACGAGCTGTACGCCGAGGTGACGAAGGCGAGCGCCCGCTTGACGCCGTCCCCCGCCATCGCCCTGAGCGCGTCGACGAGGAACGGGTGCCAGTTCCGGTTGCCCCAGTAGAGGGGCAGGCGCGGGCCGCGGGCGCCGAGCTCCGCACGAAGCGCTTCGAGAAGCGCCCGGTTCTGCGCGTTGATCGGGCTCACCCCTGCGAAGCGCTCGTAGTGGTGGGCGACCTCGCGCCGGCGCTCCGGCGGCACGCTCCGGCCCTGCAGGACCCGATCGAGGAAGGGCATCACGTCCGCCATTCCTTCCGGCCCCCCGAAGGAGACGAGGAGGAGCGCGTCGTAGGGCGCAACGCCACTCACGCGGCTGTCAGGTCCTCGCTACCGTTCATCGTGGCATCCGCCGTGCGCGGCCTCGCTCGAAGCGTAACACGGGGGTCCGACCGCGGGTACACTAACGCGGGTCGCTCGCGACCCGAATCACGATCACTGTCCCTCGAAAGGAGCAGCTCGATGGCCGCCCCTGCCCGCCCCCTGGTCGTGATCGCCGGCAAGATCAACCCCGCCGGCGTGACGCAGCTCGAATCCGAGGCGCGCGTCGTCATCTCCCCGAACCAAGAAATCAAGACCGTGATCGAGCTGTCACGGGACGCCGAGGGCATCCTCTTCCGCGCGGGCCCGCGCTGCGACGACACCATCCTCGGGGCGTGCCCACGCCTCCGGGTGGTGGGCCGCCACGGCGTCGGCCTCGACACGGTCGACCTCGACGCGGCCACGCGGCGCGGCGTCGCCGTGGTCCACGCCCCCGGTTCCAACGCGCAGGCCGTGGCCGAGCACGCCCTCATGCTGATGCTCGCCTGCGTCAAGCGCACGGTGGAGATCGACCGGCTCACGCGCAAGGGCGACTGGCGGGCTCGCCACGAGATCGGCAATACCGAGCTGGCTGGCAAGACCCTCGGCATCGTGGGCGTGGGCAACATCGGCCGGCGGGTCGCCCGGTTCGCCGGTGCCATCGGGATGCGCGTCCTCGGCTACGACAAGTACGTCCCCGCCGACGAGGTCCGTCGGCGCGGCGCCGAGCCGGTCGGGAGCCTCGAGGAGCTGTTGCCCCAGGTCGACGTGCTCACCTGCCACACGCCGCTGACCCCGGAGACGCGCCACATGATCGACGAGCGGGCGCTCGCTCGGCTGCGTCCGGGCGCGATCTTCATCAACACGTCGCGTGGACCGGTCCACAGCGAGCGGGCCGTCTTCGAGGCCCTGGCCCAGAAGCGTCTGGCCGCCGCGGGTCTCGACGTATTCGAGCAGGAGCCGAGCCCGGTCGACAACCCGCTCTTCAACCTCGACAACATCGTGTGCTCGGGACACGTCGCCGGGGTGACGCTGGAGGCGAACCGCCAGGCCTCCCTCCAGGTGACGGCGGAGATCCTCCGGGTGCTCCGAGGTGAGCGGCCGGAGGTACTGGCGAATCCGGAGGTCTGGCCGCGGCCCGCCCACCGGCGCTGAGCGCGCCGGCGCGCGACACCCTAGGCAGTCCGCTGGCCGGCGTCCAGGGCGGCGAGGAGCGCAGCCGCCCGCTCGCGCTTCGCGGCGTCGGTGTCGCGCTGGACGATGCGGAGAAGGGACGCCCGCGCCGTGCGATCGCCCCGCTCGGCCATCTCGAAGGCGATGACGTCGCGCCGCTCGTAGTACCGCTTGTCGAACTCACTGATCGTGATCGGCAGCCGGCGCCAGTAGTACTGGAACGTCGTGGACTTCCAGCCGGTGTAGACCTCGTCCCAGGTGAACAGGCCGGCGTAGGGGTTGAGGCTCAGCTCCGAGACCGGCTCGCTCACCCGCTGGTAGCGCGCGTCCATCGATTGGCGCAGCCGGTTGGAGAGGTTCGGCAGACCCTTGTGGACCGTGAGGCTGTGGAAGACGAGGATGTCGCCAGCGGCGAACGGGCTCGCGCGCCATCGGCCCGCCAGAGGATCGACGACCTCGAGGCCTCCCGACCCGTTCGTCACGCGGAAGTCCCGGATCCCGTCCCGGTGCGAGCCGGCGGCCACCTGCAGGCTTCCCTGCTCCATCAGACAGTCGCCCAGGGGGATCCACACCGTGTAGGTCTCGGGGGTGCCCTGGATGTGCACAAAGTCCTGGTGGGCGGGCGTGGTCGACTCGGGCCGCTGGGGAAAGATGTTCCGCATCACGAACAGCGGGTGGACGAGGACCGGCTCGTCGAACAGGCGCTCGAAGAAGCCGACGAGGGCCGGATGGTGCTTGAGCGTGTGCAGCGCCTCGAGCACGTAGAGGCGCCGGAACACCTCGACGTACCGCGGCTCCGGATCCGTGCTGGCCGCGGCAGGGTTGGCGACCCCGTCGTCCACCGGATGGGCCAGATCGAGCCAGCCACCGGCCGCCGCGACGGCGCGGCACTGGCGGCGCACGTCGAGCACGGCCGAGCGCGGCAGAAGCCCTCGGACGAACAGGTAGCCCTCGGCCGCGAGGCGCTCGTTCAGCGCCGCGGGATCGGTGGCCAGGTGCGTCGAGTCCAGGAAAGGCTGCATCGTGCGCCTCCGTCCGCTAACAGGGTGCCCGGCCGTCCAAGTGGTCGCCGCCACGGGCCTCCCCGCGGCCCGCGCGTCGGTTGACAGCCCGCACCCTTGGGAATGTAATAGCGCGAATTCTCCACGATGTCACCCGACCTCCAGGATCGAGACCGGAGAGGAGCCGTCTGATGACGACATGGAAGGTTCGGCCGCTCGCCACCGCCTTGATCGTGCTGGGCGCGCTCATGCTGTCCGGGCCGGCGACGCCCCCCCTGGTCGCCCAGTCCAAGCCGCCGATCACGCTCCGGCTCACGTGGAACACCTCCATGGACAACCATATCGGACGCGGCGCGCAGCACTTCGCGAAGCGGGCCAACGAGCTGACCGGTGGGCAGGTCACGATCCGGCTGTTCCCGAACGCCGGGCTCGGCTCCGAGCAGCAGGCTCTGGAGGGCATGCAGGCGGGGACTGTAGACATGGGGTACATCACCGTGTACACGAACGCCGTCAAGCTCGGCGTCGTCCTCGACCTCCCCTTCCTCTTCCGCGACTTCGCGCATTGGAAGAAGGCCGTGGACGGGACCCCCGGGCGGACCATCGCCGAAGCCGCGCCCGCCGCGGGCCTACGGGTCCTCGCCTGGCACATCGGCGGCTGGCGGGACGTCTACGGCTCGAAGCCGCTCCGGAGCGTGGACGACTTCAAAGGCCTCAAGCTCCGGACGCAGCAGGCGGTCGCGATCGTGGAGTTCTTCAAGGCGATCGGGGCCATCCCGACCCCGGTCGCGTGGCCGGAGACGTACCTCGCCCTTCAGCAGAAGACGGTCGACGCATCGGAGACGGCGCTGTGGGCCATGTTCGATGCCAAGCAGTACGAAGTCGCGAAGTATGCCGTCGAGACTCATCACGCCCAGAGCAACATCCCGTTTCTGGTGTCGGAGCAGAAATGGAAGTCGTTGGCCCCGGACATCCAGCAGGCCATCCTGACCGCCGCCCGGGAGTCCGCGGACATCCAGCGTCAGGCGTACCTGGACGATGCGGCCGGGATCGTCGCGCGGCTCAAGGAGAAGGGCATCGTCTTCACGACCCCCGACCTCACCCCGTTCCGCGACGTCGCCAAGCGGGCGGTTCATCAGAAGCTGGTCACCGACCCGGCCCAGAAGGCCATCCTGGACGAGATCGAGAAGCTCTGACGATCGGTCCCTGAGCGCGTGATCCGTCCGACGTCTCGGTCTGCGCCGGCGCGCCCGTGAAGCGCCTCGGCGCGATCGTCGAGTCGGCCGCGGCGGTCCTGCTGGCCGTCGTCGTCGTCATCGTCCTCGTCCAGGTCTTCGGCCGCTACATTCTCCAAGTCTCGCTTTCCTGGCCGGAGGAGCTGGCCCGCTACGTGCTGGTCTGGCTCACGTTCTTGGGCGTCGCCGCCGCGGCGGCGACCCGATCGCAGATCGTCGTCGATACCATCTTGGAACTGGTTTCCCCGCGTGTTCGCCGGATCCTGGAAGTAATCGGCGCCCTGGCCGGTCTCGTGGCCGTCGGGCTCCTGGTGTGGACAAGCCAGGCCCTCGTCTTCGGCCCGGCCAGCCGATCGACGTCGCCCGCCACGGGCATCCCGTCATTCTGGATCTACCTCGCCGTCCCGGTCGGCGGCGTGCTGCTCGGCCTATTCGCCCTGGCCGATCTCACGCGGCTCCTTCGAGGGGAGCCGCCCCCGGGGACGGCCGCCGACTCGCCCCCACTGGCTGGCCCCGGCGCTCCCTGACCCGTCATGGAAGGCGCCCTTCTGCTCCTAGGCCTGGTGTTCCTCGTCCTGATCTTCGTGGGCATCCCAGTCGCCTACGCGATGATCCTGACGGCGGCGGCTCACTTCTACGTGCTGAGCCCCGGGCTCTCGCCGACCGTGATCGCCCAGCGGCCGGTTGGCCTCATCTCGGAGTCGTTCACCCTTCTGGCAGTACCGTTGTTTCTGCTGGCAGGCAATCTGCTCAACGCTTGCGGGATGACCGCCCGGCTCGTGGCGTTCTCAGTCGCGCTCGTCGGCCACATACGAGGCGGGCTCGGTCACGCCGTCGTCGTGGCGAACGTCATCATGGCCGGCATGTCGGGATCCGCTACGGCCGACGCGGCCGGCATCGGCTCGATCATGATCCCCTCGCTGATCCGGGCCGGCTTCAGCCCGCGGGCGGCGGCAGCCCTGACCGCGTCCGCCGCGACACTCGGCCCCATCATCCCTCCGAGCGTCGCGATGGTGCTGTACGCGAGCCTCTCGAACGTATCACTCGGGCGGCTCCTCCTGGCCGGCTTCCTGCCCGGGTTCGTGATCGCGCTGTTCCTGATGATTGACCTGTGGCTGTCGTCGGAGAGCCGACACGTCGCCCGGCTTCCGTTCAACTGGCGGCATCTCACGCTGACCGCACGTGACGCGATCCTCGCGCTGATCATGCCCGCCATCATCCTGGGCGGCATGTTCGGCGGGGTCTACACGCCGACGGAGGGCGCGGCGGTGGCGGTCGCCTACGCGCTGGTCATCGGGATCGGGGTCTACCGGTCGCTCACCATTGCGATCATCTTCCAGTCGCTCCGGGAGTCGGCGCGGACGACGGGAGCGGTTCTCTTCGTGGTGGCGACGGCGAGCGCGGTCTCGTGGATCCTCACCGCCGAGCAGGCCGGCGAGGCGCTCCGCCAGGTGTTCCTGCCGTTCCAGTCCTCGCCTCAGATCACGATGCTCCTCATCGCCGGGGTGACGCTCGTGCTGGGAACGGCGATGGAGGAGACGACCATGCTCGTCCTGATGACGCCGATCCTGGCACCGATCGTGGCCCAGGCCGGGATCGATCCCATCCACTTCGGTCTGGTGTTCGTGCTCTCCACGATGATCGGGCTGATCACGCCGCCGGTCGGGATCACGATGTTCATCGCCTGCCAGCTGGCGGGGATCACGGTGAACGAGTTCACGCGGGCGGTCTGGCGCCCGTTCCTGGCCCTGGTCCTCGCCGTGATCGTGTGCGCGCTGTGGCCGGGGCTGGTCCTGTTCCTGCCGAATCTCGTGATGGGCCGGTAGCGCCCACGCGCTCTACATCCTCTTCCGGATCGTCTGGCAGGAGGGTGCGCAGGCGGGGGGGACCGGCGTCAGCCGCGAGGCTCGGCTCGGGGTCGATGGGCGAATGACCGGGCGGCGGTTCGAGGTGACGGGAACCTCGCCGGAAGGTCCGGCGCCTCCAGCTGGAAAAGAGCCTCCGGCTCCGGCAGCCCACGGAGCCGGTGATTGCCCAACGCGCGGAAGCTGACACCGACCGGAACGGATGCCTCGACGGCTCGTACGGTGGTGTGCGAGAGAAGGATCTGGCCACCGTGGCCGGCGGCGCAGATGCGTGCGGCAGCGTGCACGGCCAGACCTACGTAGCCGCTATCGGTCAGCGTGGGACGCCCGGTGTGGATGCCGATCCTGACCCGGACGCGGGTGCCGTCAATCCATGCCCGTGATCCGAGGCTCCGCTGGATCGCCAGTGCCGCACCGATCGCACCGGCCGGTCGCTTGAAGACGGCGAACAATTCGTCGGCGCGAACGTCGACCTCGCTGCCACCCGACCGTTGCACGGCGCGGCGGAGGAGACGGCGCACACCGCTGAGCAGGTCGGCGTACCCGTCGCCCAGCCGGCGGAGGTGGCCCGTGGAGTCCTCGATATCGGTCAGGAGGAAGGTGACCTGGCCCGTCGGCAGGTCGCGCGCGACGGCGGCGCGCGCCCTAGACTCGCCCTCCAGACGCTCGGTCGCGAGCTGTCCGGTGATGAACCCGATCGGCACGATCCCGTGCTTCTTGGCGGCGGTCAGCAGCCTCTTGCGTGCCCGCTCACGTGCCGCGTCGTCCTCGAACTTGATCTGGTTGAAGCGGGCAAGCGCGTTACGGACGTGTGGCTCGTCGTGGATCGGCAGACGCCGCTGACCCTTCGAGTCCACGTAGGCGAAGGCGGTATTCGGCAGGCGCGCGCGTGTCTTGGCGCTGAGCTGCGCCATCAGTTTGCGATTTTACCAGATGCCGCTCTGGATTTGAGGACATCGGCCAAGATCCTCAAACCTGATTCGACCAGCCACCCTGATTCGGGCCAGGGCGATGATCGACCGCCTCCCTGACCGTCGTTCGCCGCACGCCTCAAATAACCATTTGAGTCGCGCGTCAGCCGGTGAGCATTCGCGACGCATGCGGCCCGTAGAAGGCCACCGCGCACTGGAGCTCCGTCGGGCGGATGCGCGTGTGGATCTGCGTCGTGTCGATGTGCGTGTGACCGAGAACTACGAGCGGGAGGAGAGGACTTCGTTCTCGACGACTGGCGCTGACGGCGCCCATCCGGCGAGTAGCTGTCGCGATGGCGAGCTCCGAGTCCAGGTTGACAGCTGGCTCCACGTAGATGTTGACCGCCTGGCGACGCTCCGCCGCCACGACGTCGACCAGCCCCGGAACCTGGCGAAGTCGGTCACGGTCGAGTAGGAACGCGCGAACGCGCCGGCCGTTGGCTTCAGTTGGCGGCGCCTCGGACAGGACCGCCCACAGACCGAAGTCCCGTCCGCTTGAACGGCTCACCGGCGCCCGCGCGAGGCCAAGGAGCGTGCCGCCCTGCGGGCGTGGTTATTCGCTGATCTGGGGGCGATCCCTCAAGAGCCAGTCGATGATGGCACCGGGATCTGCCGCCCCCGGGTCCTGAGGAGATGGCTGACTCGGCCGGGCGGGAGGAGGGAGGGGGATCAGCGCCCGCGGGTCCTGCGGGGGTGGCTGACTCGGCCGGACGGGAGGAGGAAGGGGGAGCAGCGCCCCGGGGTCCCGCGGGGGTGGCTGGCGCGGCCGGGCGGGAGGAAGCGGGATCAGCGCCCCGGGGTCCCGCGGGGGTGGCTGACTCGGCCGGGCGGGAGGAAGGGGGATCAGCGCCCCGGGGTCCCGCGGGGGTGGCTGGCTCGGCCGGACGGGAGGAAGGGGGACCGGCGCCCGGGGCGGTGGCGTCGGGTTGACCATGGCGGTTTTCGGCTCGGGCTCGGCGCGCGCCGCCGCGCGGGGTGGCGCCGGCACCTCGGGCGGTCGCGCTCCCGGAGGCACTTCGCGGACACGGCCACGCGTCGAACCGGGTGGGACCGTCGCGTTGTCACCGACGCGCGCTGGCGATCCGCCGCCACTCATCGAGGGTGCAGGCGGGGGCCGCTCAACAGCCGGTGTCGGGACCGCCCACGGTGGGTGGAACCCAACCACATAGGGCCACACCGCAATCGTGCCACCGGCGATGAGGATCGGGAGGCTGACCAGCACCCAGCGTCGCGCCGCCAACTGTCGGACCTGCGTTGTGGTGGCCACGGTCGAGGGCAAGGAAGCAGCGTCCATCGGCACGGCGGGCGTCTCGGCCCGGACGCGACATGCCGCGTCCCAGAGCTGGTTCAGCGTCGACGTGACGCCGACCGGTCTCCCCACGGGATCCGGGTCGAGCATTCGCGACAGAAGCCGGTCCAGCGACGCCGGGAGTGCCCCGAACAGATCCGGGTGCTGCCCCGCGGGGCGTTTGACCCGCCCGTCACGACGCCTGGCCGGTGTTGTCCCTTCGAACGGCGTGTCATACAACAATTCGTAGACGAGGACGCCGAATCGGTAGACGACGCTGCGCTCCGTGGCGGGGAGGCCGGCGAGCTCTTCGGGGGACACGTACCGGGCATCACGCTCCGGTGCCTCCGCGGTCGCGAGCTGGTCAGCGAGTCCGAGACGCTGGAGTATGAGCGCGTCCGATCGGAGGAGTTTCACGTGGTCGCCATCGCTCAGGACCACGATGTCCCGAGGTGCGATGCGGAGGTCAAGGAAACCCAGATTCAGGGCCGCCTCAAGAGCTTCCCCGACCCGTATCGCGAGCTCGAGCGCCCGAGGGAGGGCGAGCGGCGGTGCCTGCCTGAGGAGCTGCGCGATCGACGCGCCCTCGACGAGCTCGGTGACCAGAAAGAGCCTTTCATCGTCCGTCAGGTCGCACGCATATACGGTGGCAAACCCGCTGGGGAGCTCCAGCCGTGCAACGCCGTGCGGGGCTGGTCGACGGAGGACCTCGACCCGCCGCCGGTCGCTCCGGCCGACCTCATGGAAAACCTTGATCGCCACCGTCCGCCCGGTGTCAATCTCCTCCGCCCGGTGGAGGATCGCGATCGGGCCGACCTCGAGTGTGCCGGTCAGCCGGTATCGGCCTCGAAGCACCGACCCAGCCGCCAAGGCCAGCGGTAGGTGGGATCGCGAGGCAACCTTCAGGGAGCTTGGGGGCTGGGGAGCCCCGTTCGGTGGAGCCGACGGACCGCTCATGTTATCCGTTCTAGGCGTTCGACGGTCGCCAACCCATTCTGCGGACCGGTGTCCCGCGGTGACGGTCGCGGACCCTAACCCGACCTATCGATGCAAGGCAGCCCGGAGCGCGTCACGCGGGTGGGCAGGCTGACTTAGTTGCTCAGCGCCTCCTTGATGGCGTCCATGACAGGATTTCCACTGGCCGGGCGCTCGGTCGGGGTGCGAATGGGCTTGCCCAGGTACTTGCGGACGCAGTCGTACTGCTCCCAGCCGCGCAACGCATACTCGAGGTCGACGGACTTCCATTTTGGGTGCCCGTTAGTAATGAGCCAATCCATGTTCTTGGTGACGGTCTGGGCAAACCGTCCGATGTAGTCGCAGTCGGCGCGTCGGAAGTCGAACGACACCAGGACCGCCTTGATGGCGGCGGTCGTCACCGAGGTGGGCTGCCAGCGGTACGTTTGCGCCGGGATCTCGCTGCGCTCGTAGAATTCCAGCACGGTCTTGTTGAGGACGGGCACGAGCGCGAGGCCGTCCGACTCGGCGACCTTCTCCGCGAACAGCTTCACGGGATAGCCGGCGACGTAGAACATGGCGTCGATCCGGCCCGCCTTGAGCTCCGCGAGGGCCTCGTCTGTGTCGATGAGCACCATCTCACGCGGGGTGATTTCCGCCATCTTCAGTAGGATGCGCGTGGTCAGATAGGTCCCGCTTCCTTCCCGGCCGATCGCCACGCGGCGATCCGCCAGGTCATCGAAGTCGGTAATCCCCTTGCGGCCGAGGATGTGGATCTCCTCGTTGTAGAGTGGGAACACCATTTTCACCTTGCGCGCGATGCGGCGGAGGACCGGATCGCTCTGGATGCGGAACACGAAGGCGAGGACATCCGACTGAACGATTCCCATCTGGGTCGCCGGACGCTGGTAGACCGCGTAGATATTCTCGACAGATCCCTTCGAAGGGTACACGTTGAGGGCCATCGTGGGCGCGGTCTGGGCCAGGAGCTTCTGGATGTCCAGGCCGAACTGGTAGTACGTCCCCCGCTCGCCGCCCGTGATGAGACCGAGCTCGACCGGGGCGGCCTCGAGAGCCACCGCAGGGAACGCGGCCGTCATGACGGATAGGGCCAGGAAGGTGAGGCCCCTTCGGGTGACGACGCTCATCTGTTTCCTCCGGTGGACTCCAGACGCACCCTCTCGGCGGCGGCCAAACCTCACCATTGTGTATGGGGGCAATGATCGTGCCACATTCTCAAAGACTAGAAATATCGAAGACGTCGCTCCATTTTCTACCGGCGGCTAGGCAGACACGTTCACACTTCTGGTAGTGGATTGCAGAAATGGCGTCAGCAACGTTCAACCCTTCGCGGGCCATCGCTACGTCGCTGGGAGCCTGTTCTGCCGAATCTCGTTATGGCCGTAGGTCCTATTGAGTTCCGCGCGAGCCCGGCCTCTGGACGGGCCACGGAACGCGCCGTTCACACGCACACGGGAGGTTCTCATGCGAGGGCTGGGAGCGTGGGCATCCCGGTGGTCCGGATCACGATGGGGGCATCATCACCGTGGCCGGCTTCAAGAAGTGGATGGCCGGCATCGGCGTGATCGCCGCGGGCTTCGAGAAGATCCCGATCCCGCTGCCGGGGATTTCCGCGCCGATCATCTCGACGCTCGAGCTGGTCGGGGGCTTGCTCCTGCTCCGGGGCTCCAAGACTCGGTGGCTCGGGCTCCTGTTCGCGATCCAGCACACCGTCACCACGTTCCGGGTGCAGTTCCGCCTCCGGGGCTGGGACAGCGGCCGCCTCGAACTCATGCTGCTCACCGCCGGGATCATGTTGTTCCTGGCCGGACCCGGGAAGGCCGCCATCGACAAGGAGTCATAGGAACCGAGAGGGCATGGCCGGAGCATTCGCGGGCACCGCATACTGAACCTCTCGCGGCTCCTTTCGCGGCCGTTCTGCTCCCTTCTGTTCCCCGACCTGGTGCGGTCGTCATCAAGGTGGAGGAGTCCGGCCATGGCAACTCACGGGCGGCCACCCTGGCCCTCTGGTGCGGATCGCGCGTCGGGGCGGTCTTCTCTGCCGGCGTCCCGCGTCAGGTTGAGCGAGAGGGTCCGCTTGTTGCGGTTGGACTCAGTTCCGCGCGAGCTCGGCCTCCGCCGTGCGGACCGCGGCCGACACGATGTCGGCGACGTGGTCGACCTCCGACTCCGAGATCACCAGGGGTGGGGACAGGGCGATCGTGTCGCTGATGGCGCGGACGATCAGGCCGTCCTCGAGGCAGTGACGGCGCACGGTGGCGCAGCCGCGGCCGTCGGGGAACGGCACCCGGGTCTTCCGGTCTGCGACGATCTCGACGCCCACCAGGAGACCGAGCCCTCGGATCTCGCCGACGATCGGCGAGCCCTCCAGGGGGCGGAGCCGATCGAGCAGGCGCTGCCCCATGCGCTGGGCATGCTCGATGAGGTTCTCTTTCTCCAGGATCGCGATCGTCTGAAGCGCGGCCGCGCAGCAGCCGGGGTGCGCGTTGTAGGTGAAACCCTGCCAGAACGTGAACTCCTCGGGCCGGGTGGTCAGCACGTCGTAGATGGCTCCGCCGACGGCGACGCCCGAGAGCGGCATGTATCCGCTCGTCAGCCCCTTGCCGATGGTCAGCATGTCGGGGGTCACGGCCCAGTTGTCGACCCCGAACCACCGGCCGGTCCGGCCGAACCCGCAGATGACCTCGTCCGCGACGAAAAGGACGTCGTGCGAGCGGCAGATTTCCCGGAGTCTCGGGAGATACGCTGCCGGCGGGACGATGATGCCCCCGGCCGCCTGGACCGGCTCCGCGATGACCATGGCCACTGTATCGGGGCCCTCCCGCCGGATGAGGGCGTCCACGGCGTCGACGCAGGCCTCGGTACAGCTCGGAAGCGTCCCGCACGCCTCGCACCGGTAGCGGTACGGGGTGGGCGCCTCGAAGAACCCCTCCATCAGCGGGCTGACGTGCTCGTGGTACTGGCGGAGGCGGGTCGCCGAGAGCGTGCCGTAGGTGGCGCCGTGGTAGGCGCGGGCCCGCGCGATGACCTTGACCTTCCGCGAGTTGCCCCGGGCCTTGTGGTAGGCCCGGGCGAGCTTGATGGCCGTCTCGTTCGCCGCGGAGCCGCTGTCGACGAAGAAGAAGCGGTCAAGGCCCGGGGGCGTGACGCGGGCGAGTCGCGCGGCGAGCTCGATCCCAACCGGATGCGCGAAGCCGAAGAACGACGTGCTGAAGGCGAGCTGGCTCATCTGGCCCGAGATGGCGTCCACGATGTCCTGGCGCCCGTGTCCGCAGTTGACGTTCCAGAGAGAGGCGAGACCATCGATGAACGCCCGCCCCTTGGCGTCGTACAGGTAAATCCCGTCGCCCCCGACGAAGATGCGCGGCCCGTCCTTCGCGTGTTGCTGGAGGGGCGTCGCCGCGTGGAAGAAGTGAGCCCGGTCGAGCGCGATGAGCCGATCGATCTCTGCGTCGCTGAGGGTCAGGCGGGGTGTCATGTGGCCTCCTCGCGGCGGTACGATAGCACGGGTAGCCGACCGCGTACCGCGGCTGTCGGCCACAGGCCGAAGGCTGTCTGGAGGAACTGATGACGGACCCGCAATCTTCGGGCGTTGGGCGCGCGG